>Ga0182024_10017724_pt1 | contig 13331 bp, 13 predicted proteins | sample P32metaG_FD_120480 | JGI IMG/M metagenome (GOLD analysis project Ga0182024, IMG submission 120480) | Permafrost microbial communities from Stordalen Mire, Sweden - P3-2 metaG (Illumina Assembly) | ecosystem: Environmental > Terrestrial > Soil > Wetlands > Permafrost | place: Sweden: Stordalen...
AACGATGGCGTTTTCTTTCCGGCTGTGCATCCGAAGAAGCCGCCGCTCTAATTCGCGGAGGGTCGATCCGCGCTGTCGATAACAAGAACTTCGAACGGAACCTTTTGCGGTTCCAGCCTCAGCCCGAGCTGCTGCTGGACGGCCGTAAAAACGGACGGGATGTCAGAATCGGGAGCATCCGCCGGATTCCAGTCCAGCTGGAATGCGTATTTCTTCGATAGACCGGTCTTGTCCACCACCGGACGTCCCGCCGTGCCGGACAGCAGGAGGGCCAGCTGCTGCATCGTACTATGCCAGGCAATGATGTGTTTGCCCGCCGCATTCGCGGTCATACGCAAACGCGGATTGTTACCGCTGATACCGGCATCCTTCAGCTTCGAACCGTCCTTACCGACGACCAGCGCATAAACCGGAGTCTCCCGCGTTTCACGGTGGCACTCCAGCCTGAACCGATCTGCGAGCACTGCCTGAAGCAGTTGCCTTGACTGCTCGGCGGTAAGTGGAACCGTGCTTTCCGCTTTTGCGGCGATGTCATAGAGATCCGTGGTAATCCAGCGCGGCCCGCCGATGATCTGATCGTCCCGCAAGTGGTATGCGTTTGCGATTACTTCGCTCAGAGTCAGCGCCGATACTGTAACCTTCGTTCCGGAAGTGGAGAGATCGGAGAATTCGCGTGCCCCGGAATGCTGGCGGACCGAGGCGACTTCAAGGATCGTGGGCGTCGCCTCCGGCTGAGGTTGAGCATACAGCGATGCAGCGAGGAGACACACTGCACTGGAGCGCCTGGCAAGACACATCGTGCTGAATGGACGACGATTCTAATGATCGGTTAGCTGTCTCCGCTAAATTTCTGAGACAAGACGTTGGTGCGGTACTGTTTCTTTTGGCTGAGTTCCGGCGCGCTGGTTTCCTCCCGGGACGTGGCTCGAACGATGTCTCCGATTACTGCTGGTAGTCGTGTCGCTGGTTCTCTTAGGCGGCTCGCCTGGAGATGGAGAACCGTCAAAGTAACAGGATCGGACAGAATCTCCGGCTCAGTTCATCAATCTTCGGCCTCTATTTCCATTGCTCCCAGCGACATACGAAAAACAGACCTCCGATTCCGCAGCCGGTCGTGCTAGCGTGGGGCCTGGAGGTAGCCAATTCTTTCATCGTTTTCTCACACTGGAAACAAACCACTTAACCTGAAATCGGCTTTGTTTTTTCGAATTCAGTTTCGGGCCGCCTCACCACTCGTGATATGCTGAGGTTTCTGGTAGAGGTGCGGTAGTCAGGATCGGATGTGCGCAGTGCCCGCGATCATCGGGGGGCGCATCCGGGAGGGGCTTTCCGCCGAAATCGCAGGCGCTGATCGGCAGCCGGCGGTTGGGGGTGTGAGTTGAAACTCCGCCACTGTCATCCGGCCACAGGGTCGGATGGAGCGCTAACCGGGACAGTGAACCTGCATCATCCCCTCACTATCCTCGTGTGCGCCTGGCTGTAATTAGGTACATATGCACGTATACGAGCTAACCCGCGCACTGATCGATATCCCGTCCGTGACCCCTGAGGAAGAACAGGTCGGGGAATATTTGCACGCCCATCTTTCGCAGCTGTGCGCGGCTCATAACGGCCGGGTCGAAACCATGGAAGTGGAACCGGGCCGGCGCAACGTGTTCGCGCAGTTCGGCGAGCCCGTGGTCACTCTTTCCACGCATATGGATACGGTGCCGCCCTTCATTCCTTCGCGCGAAGACGACGAATTCATCTGGGGACGCGGCGCCTGCGATACCAAAGGCATCATTGCCAGCATGCTGATCGCGGCCGAGCGTCTGCTCGAAAAGGGCGTACGCAACTTCGGCCTTCTTTTCGTGGTGGGCGAAGAACGCAACAGCGCTGGAGCCTATCATGCGGCGCAAAATCCGCGCGGCTCGAAGTTCATCATCAACGGAGAGCCTACTGAAAATCAACTCGCGCTCGGCTCGAAAGGCGCGCTGCGCTATGAACTGATCGCGCGCGGCAAGATGGCGCATTCCGCGTATCCTGAACTCGGCGAATCCGCTATCGAAAAGCTGCTCGATGCGCTCCAGGAGATACGCCAAATCAAGCTCCCCGTGGATCCAATCCTCGGGCCCAGCACTCTCAACATCGGTACCATACGCGGCGGACGGGCGCCCAACGTGATCCCCGATGAGGCTCGCGCGGAGATTTTCATCCGTCTCGTTTGCGACTCCGCTTCCACGCGGGATGCGATCGCCGAAGCTGCGGGTAACAAAGTGGAGCTCAACGACGTACTGGAAATTCCGGCGATTCACATGACTGCCGTGGAAGGCCTGCCCACCACAGTGGTTGCCTACACAACAGACATTCCCGCATTCAATGGAGCCTGGGGTCAGCCGCTATTATTCGGCCCAGGCACCATTCACGTTGCGCACACGCTGGACGAGCGCGTACCCAAACAACAACTTCTCGACGCAGTTGAAATCTATCAGAAAATGATCATGCAGTTACAGAGGCAGGCATCCTAATGAGCAGAACCGAAGTCGGTATCCTCGGCGCTACCGGAATGGTGGGCCAGCATTTCATCAAGTTTCTCGACGGGCATCCGTTGTTCCACCTCACGTGGCTGGGAGCGAGCGAACGTTCCGCCGGCAAGCGTTATTCCGAGGCAGCGAAATGGCATCTTGGCGGCGCAGCTCCCGCCGATATCGCAAGCCGCAAAGTGGAAGACGCGAAGCCCGGCAATGCGCCGAAGCTGGTTTTCTCCGCCATGGATGCGTCGGTCGCCACTGAAATCGAGCAGGCCTTCGCCGCCGCCGGACACGTGGTGGTATCGAATTCGCGCAACCATCGCATGGAATCCGACGTGCCGCTCCTGGTGCCGGAAATTAATCCGGAGCACCTGAAGCTTGTCCCGCTGCAGCAGAAGAAGCGCGGCTGGAAAGGCGCCATCGTCACCAATCCGAACTGCTCCACCATCGTGCTGACGATGGGACTCGCACCCGTCATGCAGTTCGGCGTCACGAAAATTATCGCTACTACGCTCCAGGCCATCTCCGGCGCGGGCTATCCCGGCGTGCCTTCCATGGACATTATGGGCAACGTGATTCCTTACATCGGCAACGAAGAAGAGAAGATGCAGGAGGAAACGCAGAAGATCCTCGGCTCCTTCGCGGGCGATCGCGTGGACCCGCTTGCCGCCACTGTCAGCGCGCACTGCAATCGCGTGCCGGTGGTCGATGGCCACACCGTGACGGTGTCCGTGCAGTTCGCCAATAAGCCGTCGCATGCCGATCTGCTGCACGCGTTTCAGAGCTTCCGCGGTCTCCCGCAGGATCGAGAATTGCCGAGCGCGCCGAAATTCCCCGTGCAGTACATGACGGAAAACGATCGTCCGCAGCCGCGCAAAGACGCCGAGCGCGATCGCGGCATGGCTGCGTTTGTCGGCCGCCTGCGTCCGTGTCCGGTTTTCGACTGGAAGTTCGTGGCGCTCGGCCACAACACCGTTCGCGGAGCGGCCGGCGCTGCTGTGCTCAACGCAGAGCTGATGCAATCGGAAGGATTACTCGGCTGACATGATTGTGATGAAATTCGGCGGCACGTCCGTCGAATCCGCAGTTGCTATCGAGCGCGTCGCTGGCATAGTGAAGGCTCGTCTGGAAAGGCGCCCCATCGTCGTGGTGTCGGCGATGGGGAAGACCACCAACAAGCTCCTGGCGCTTGCTCAGGCAGCAATCAAAGGTCAGAAGGACGATTACATTCGTCAGCTGCATGACCTGCGCGATTTCCATTCGCGCGAAGCCCGTCAGCTGGTTCCGCTGGCGCGCCGTGCGGAACTGGATCGCTCGCTCGATGAGCAGTTCCAGGAGATGACGGAGCTTGTCAAAGGCCTTGCGGTTTTGGGCGAGCTGACGCCACGTTCGGTCGATGCGATTTCGAGCTATGGCGAGCGCATTTCGAGTTATATTGTTTCGCTGGCTTTCGAGTATTTCGGTGTGCCCTCTGCGCATGTGGATTCTCGCAAGGTGATCGTCACCGATTCGCGCCACACGCAGGCCGCGCCGTTGTTCGCTGAAACCTACAGACGACTGGCGGCGACAGTCGCGCCGCTCGCGCAAGAGAAAGTCGTCGTCATGGGTGGCTTCATCGCCTCCACCGAAGCGGGTGTGACTTCCACACTCGGCCGCGGCGGCTCCGATTTCACCGCATCTATCGTCGGCGCAGGCGTCAACGCCGAAGAGATCCAGATCTGGACAGATGTGGACGGCATGCTCACGGCCGATCCGACCATCCTGCCCGGCGGCCACCGCGTCAAAGTGATTTCGTTCGCCGAGGCTGCGGAACTGGCATATTTCGGTGCGAAGGTTCTGCATCCGGCGACCGTGATTCCGGCGATAGAACGCAACATTCCGGTGCTGATTCTGAATTCGCGCCGGCCGGACGTTCCAGGCACGCGCATTGTGGCGGAAACGGTGCGGGGCAGCAACGCTGTGAAGTCGATCGCGTGCAAGCGAAAGATCACGCTCGTCAATATTCACTCGACACGTATGTTCATGGCGCACGGATTTCTTCGCCGCATTTTTGAGATCTTCGATCGCTACGAAACCTCGGTGGATATGATTGCCACGAGTGAAGTCAGCGTGTCTCTGACTATCGACAATACCGTGCATATGAAAAGCATCGCGGCCGAAATGAGCGAATTCTCGCAAGTTTCAACGGAGCCCGATCAGGCGATTGTCTGTCTGGTGGGTGAGAATATCCGCCATACTCCGGGCGTGGCTTCCCGCGCCTTCGGTTCATTGGGCGGCGCGAATATCAGGATGATTTCGCAGGGCGCGTCGTTGTTGAATCTGAGCTTTGTGATTGCGGAAGCCGACTTGCATCAGGCTGTGAAGGCGCTGCACACGGAGTTTTTCCGTGAATTAGACCCGGAGGTCTTCGAATGAAGATTGCAATTGTCGGCTATGGAAAAATGGGCCGCATGATTGAGAAAGCCGCCGAGGCGCGGGGCATCGAAGTCGCCCTGAAGCTCGACGAATTCAACAACGCGAAGTTCGAAGGCATTACCGCCGAGAACTTTGCCGGCATCGACGTCGCAATCGACTTCTCCATACCGTCGGCCGCCGTTGAGAATATTTTGCGGATAGCCGCGCTGGGCGTCAACCAGGTCGTTGGGACAACGGGCTGGCAGGACCACATGAGCCACGTGAAAAGCGTTGTCGCGGGGCGGGGAATTGGTCTGGTCTGGAGTCCGAATTACTCGGTCGGTGTGAACGCGTTCTTTCGCATCGTCAGTGAGGCTGCTAAGTTGCTTGAAACGGAACCGGAATACGAAGCGTGGGCGTGGGAGATTCACCACTGTGGCAAGAAGGATGCTCCTTCCGGAACGTTGCTCAAAGTGATAGACGACATGAAAAAGGCGGGCTTTACGCGCCCCATTGACGTAGGCTCCAATCGTGCGGGATCTATCGCGGGCACGCACGAAATCGGTTTCGATTCCCCCGCTGACACCATCACGCTGCGGCACACCGCGCGCAGCCGCGAAGGCTTCGCGCTCGGTGCGGTGAAGGCGGCGGAATGGATCAGCGGCAAGCAGGGTTTTTACGAATTCGGCGATATTTTATTTAAGTAGGAGGTGGTACATGTTTACAGGATGCGGAACAGCCATGGTCACGCCGTTCGCGGCGGACGGATCACTTGATGAAGCAACTCTCCGCAAGCTCGTGCGGCGGCAGATAGCGGAAGGCATTGATTTTCTGGTGCCCTGTGGCACCACGGGCGAAAGCCCGACGCTGAAAATCGAAGAGCATCTTCGCGTCGTTGCAATCACAGTTGAGGAGTCGAAGAAAGCCTCTCGCCGCGTTCCGGTGCTTGCCGGAGCTGGCGGGTACTTTACGCGCGAGGTCATCGAACTGGCCGAAGAATGCGCACGCGCAGGCGCTGATGGCATCCTCTCAGTGACGCCCTATTACAACAAGCCGACGCAGGAGGGCCTGTTTCAGCACTTCAAAGCGATCACCGACGCTGTGCACCTTCCGCTAATCGTTTACAACATTCAGGGCCGCACTGGTGTCAACGTGGAAACTTCCACGCTGGTGCGCCTCGCTGAGATTTCGAATATCGTCGGAGTCAAGGAAGCCTCAGGCAATATCGGGCAGATCGCGGAAGTGGCGCACCGTCTTCCGGAGCGCTTCAGCATTCTTTCCGGCGACGATCTGATCACCATTCCTGTGATCGCGCTCGGCGGACGCGGCGTCATATCCGTGGTGTCGAATGAAATTCCCGGACCGATGACGGAGCTTGCGCATCTCGCTATGGCTGGCGACTTCGCCGGCGCGCGTGCGATCCAGCGCCGCTACTTCGCGCTGATGCAGGTCAATTTCATCGAGGCAAATCCCGGACCGGCGAAATGGGCCATGTCGCGCATGGGCCTGCTCGAACCGGTTTGCCGGCTGCCTATGGTTCTGCCATCCGAGGCCAGTCAAAAGAAAATCGATCAGGTGCTCGAAAGCCTGAAACTAGCCGAGGGAGCTGCCGTTGCAAGCCGCCATTGAAGATCTGTTCGACAACAAGCCGGAACAATACACGCCGGAACATTTTGCGCTGTTCGAGCGCTTCAAGGCCGCGCTGAACAAGGGCGAGATCCGCGCCGCTGAACCCGACTCCGCTGAAGTCAGCGGCTGGCGTGTCAATGGATGGGTGAAGAAGGGAATACTGGTCGGCTTCCGTCTGGGCGGGATTGTCGATATGTCGGTCAGCGCGGTGCGCCAGCCGTTTCTCGATAAATCAACTTACCCTGTGCGCCAGGTCACGCCTGCCGATGGCATCCGCATCGTGCCTGGTGGTTCGAGTATTCGCGACGGATGCTTTATCGGCCGCGGTGTTACCTGCATGCCACCGATGTATATCAACGTTGGCGCGTACGTGAGCGATGGAACCATGGTGGATTCGCATGCGCTGATCGGGAGTTGCGCGCAGATTGGCCTGAATTGCCATATTTCGGCGGCTTCGCAGATCGGCGGCGTTCTGGAGCCGGTGGGCGCGCTGCCAGTGATCATCGAAGATTCCGTTCTGGTAGGTGGAAACTGCGGCGTGTACGAAGGGACAGTCGTAAAGAAGCAGGCGGTGCTCGGGACCGGTACCATTCTCAATCGATCGACGCCGGTCTACGATCTGGTGCGTGGAGAAGTCTATCGCGCCACTGACGAGCAGCCGCTGGTGATCCCGGAAGGCGCCGTTGTGGTGGCCGGCTCGCGTGCGGTCACCAGCGGTCATGGCAAAGACTGGGGCATTTCGATTTACACTCCAGTCATCGTGAAATACCGCGATGAAAAGACCGGCACTCGAATTCAGCTCGAGGATCTGCTACGTTAGAGGCATTGTGAAAAAACTCATTACACTCGTTGCGGCAGCGATCGTTCTCATTGGCTGTTCTTCCAGCACACCCGAATCGGCAGCAACTGCACCGGCCGCCGCATCTGGCGCGTCAGGTTCTGTTGCCGCCGTTAAGCGCTACCCGATGCACGGGAAAGTCATAGCCCTTAACGCTGATAAGACCATCAAAATCGATGCCGGCCCGATTGGCGACTTGATGGGCGCCATGACGATGGATTATGCGGTTAAAGACGATGCCGACCGCGCGAAGCTTACGCCCGGCACCACCTTCGATGCCACGTATTTCGTCAACGGCGACGACGACTGGGTCGCTGACGTGAGGCCAGTAAAGTAACTCTCACTCCGGCGCTCGGGATGTTGCGTCCTTCACCGCGCTGGCGACGGCTTCCTGAATAGCCTCCTTGACGGCATCCTTGACGGTGGCTTCCAGCTCTTCGGGATCGATATCTACTTCGGTCTTTGGACCAGCCAGTTCGCGAACAACAACTTCCAGAACGGGAGCTACCGGCGGCATACCATCCGTTACTGATTTAGCCACTCGCTTCGCGACCTTCCGGACCGGAGGATTCGCTTCGTTCACCTCCGCGGCCCCTTCTTTTCCTTTGGATGATTCTTTCCAGTCCTCTTCGAACACCTCGATAAGACGGGCCGTAATCTTCGGGTCGTGAAAGATAAGCCCGACTTCGCGGCGCGCATCCAGCTCGGCGGTTCGAAGGCTCTGGCTGCCTAGAAATGCGTCTTCGCGGTCACGAACTATCACGCGCGTATGCAGACGAATATAGAGCTTGTGGACTTCCGCCCCCGGAACCTTGCGGGATAAGCGCCCGAGGACTTTGATCTGAACTCCGGCCTTGCAGCGCTCGCTGAGAATGCGCGCGATTGCCGGGTCGGCTATGGCCGGATCGTAAATCAACAATTCGGTCTTCGCTTCTTTTACAAATTCCGCCAGGCGCTCCCGCGCATTCACCGGACTGACGATAAACGTATCCATTCCGGCCGTGTAGGGCGTTCGCTTCGAATCGGCGTTGAACAACTTCACCGCTTCATGCACTATAGCCTTGTCGTCGGTAACGATCGCGAAGCTGCGGCTGCGTTCGATATCGAGCATCGTAAAGTTGAACGCCATCAGGTACAGTTCGGATTCATCAATGATCAGCATCTTGCCGTGATAGCGCACCAGGTCGTCGTCGGTCCGGGCGACAGTCACGCCGGCCGCGAGCAGGCGCATCTCAAGCGCTCGCAGACTTCTCTCGCCGCCCCGATTTGTATACGCGATCAGCGCGCGGACATCGACACCGCGGCTGACAGCCTTGACCAATGCATTCTCAATTTCGACGCGGTCAAAGCGGAAGATCAGAATCTCGATAGTCTTTGTGGCATCGTTGATGCCTTTCACTAACGGCGCAATGCCGTCGCCCGGCTGAACCAATAATCTCATCATCGGCTATAACCTGTTCAGTTCTGCAATCCTGTCCTCGACAGTTTTGCTGAACTCATCGATCTGGTTCGGGGCGTAATCGGCGGCGCGGAATGCGTCCTGAATCTGGCTGGCGGAAAGGCGCGATAGTAACTGTCCCATCCAGCGCGCATCGTCGCGCGGGACGTTGTTGAGCAGGCCGTCCAGATGAGTTCTCTGAATGAAGGATCGCGGACGTCCGGCGTACATAATCGAAGGCCGCGTCGGAGTCCGGAAGTTCACGTATTCCTGAGTGATCTTTGCGATGAACTTAGACCGGGCGTACGCATCGACATCGCCTTTGGAATGGCGAAACGGGAAAGACATCCCGGGAGTTCCGAACGTAGCACCGATATCGCTGACCTCATAGATCTGCTCGCCGGAGTCTTTTAGGGAATAGATCTTGTTGTTGTCGTCTTTCAGGTCCCAGTTATTGACCAGGGCCATCATGACCTTCAATCCGTCGAACTCACGTGTGCCCGCAAAGGGAGCGGCGCGCCATTTCCAGTTGCCTTCCTCTTTCTCCCCGGAGTTATGCCGCTTGAGGCGCGCATCGTGCATAGTCCCATCGGGAGCTACTAATTTCGCGCCGCGTTTGAGATGAGGTGGCATGTTGGCAACCTGCAGGTCGGCGAGGTAGTAATCGTCATTGGTGAAGTAGCCGGCGGCCCAGACCAGTCGCGATGCCGCAGTTTCAGGGCGCGCTTCGATGCCCAGTTTGACGGTCCATTTCACGCCATCACGATCGGTGACAACAATCTTGGGATTAGTGCCGTTCATATCCTCCTCCACAAATGTGTAAGGGGCATGAGGCTGATTCTTCTCACCGCCAGAGCCGTAGTAAAGATTGCGGGAGGCGATATCGACGGGATCGCGCCAGAGGACGGCGTTCGGGTTTCCCTCGGTGATAACTACGGGCGCGGCTTTCGATTTTGCGTCGGCAGGGCGAACCGGAGTCAGGCTCAGAGCGGCCAGTCCTAAGGTGATTACTGGCAGGCTCCAGTATTTCTGTGGCATGCGATACCTCTCACTTACTGGAATGAGCAAGGAGGATGCCAATTCAGATGGTCATCTGCGTGCTGATTCACCCGTCAGCTATGAGGTTACGATTATGAAGTTATGGGGACTAAGTCTGACTCTCATGGTACCGGCATTATTGCTGGCACAGGCGCCAGCCGATCCGGCGGAACATGCTGCGCCAGCGGCGGTTGGGGGATTGGTCATACCTGGTACCAGCGGTCCCTATACGCCGCTGACGCCTGAGCAAAAAGCCAAACGCCGCGCGCTGCGGCTGATTGAGCCGGTAACACTTGCCAGTTCGGCGATGAGTGCGGGGATAGACCAATGGCGGAGGACTCCACACAACTGGGATGAAGGCGGCGAGGGCTACGCGATACGATTCGCTTCGGCTGAAGGCTATACAGCCGCGCACAACGCTATCGGGTTGATCTTCGACGAGACGTTTCATCTGGATCCCCGTTATCGCCGGATGCCCGAAGGCACGGTGAAGGCGCGGATCTGGAACGCGGTGAGCCAATCGATTCTGGCTTACAAGGATTCAGGCGGAAGAACGATCAATATTTCGGAAATTGGCGGCAACTTCGGCGCCGGTTTTGTCGCAGGCACGTGGCAACCGCGCGGATATCAGAGCGCAAACGATTCGATTGAGAGAGGCGCGCTCGGACTGCTATTCCATACCGGGAAGAACGTAGTGCGCGAGTTTCTGCCGAATATTTTGCATCCGGGCCGGCAATAACTATTGGGCTACCGCTCTGTTACGCTACCGGACTACTTTCGGTAGCCTCTTCGGTTTCAAACTGTAGCTTGTGGAGTTCGGCATAGAGACCATCCGCTTTCATGAGATCTTCGTGGCTGCCGCGCTCTGCAATGGCGCCGTCTTTCACTACAAAAATGACGTTGGCCTTGCGGATCGTGGACAATCGATGCGCCACGATAATGCACGTCCTGCCTTCCATCAGGCGCTCCATGGCGTCGACTACCAGACGCTCGGATATCGCGTCGAGACCAGACGTGGGTTCATCCATGATCAGGATTGGCGTGTCCCTGATAACGGCGCGGGCAATCGCGATTCGCTGACGCTGTCCCTGGGATAATGTGAGGCCGCGTTCGCCGACCATCGTATCGAATTTCTCGGGCATCTTGTCGATGAACTCAGTGGCGTTCGCAAGGTCAGCGGCGCGCAGGATCTCAGCGCGGCTTGCGTCTGGTTTACCGTACGCGATGTTCTGCCATATCGGTGCATGGAAGAGCAGCGTGTCCTGCAGAACGAAACTGATATGCTCGCGGAGCGACTTCTGCTGGTAGCGGCGTATATCTTCGCCATCGATCTTCACCGCGCCTTCCGAGGGATCGTAAAAACGCGGTATTAAATTGATGATTGTAGATTTGCCAGCGCCGGTGGGACCGACCAGCGCCGCCGTTTGCCCCGGCTCGATTTTGAAACTCACGCGGCTGAGAGCCGGAACATTGTCGCCATAACTAAAACTGACGTTATCGAATTCAATTCTGCCCTTCAGGCGGCCAACCCGCTTCGCTTTGGGCATATCCACTACGTCGCGCTGCGTGTCCAGAACTTCGCGTATACGCTCATAGCCGACAGATGCTTTGGAAAAAGCATCCGGCATCTTGGAAAGATCCTGCATGGGCTTATACATCTTGCCGAGATACCAGATGAAGAGCACGAGAGAGCCCGCATCGAGCGTGCCGGCCAGTGCCATGCGGCCTCCAAAGAAAAGGACCGATGCCGTTCCCGCGGCAATGATGATATCGACGATAGGTGACAGACGGGCTTTCAGACCACGGGCATGCAGAGCTATTTCGACGCCTTCAAGACTCTGCTCTTCGAGTCGCCGCTGCTCGTAATCCTCGCGCGCGAAGGCCTTGACGATGCGGATGGAAGTGAGCACTTCCTGAACCACAGATATGATTTCGCTCTCTTTTTTCCTGACCGCGCGGGATGCTTTTTTGATTTGCCGCGTATAGCGATAGACCACCCCAAACAGCACCGGCACCACGGCAAGCGCGATCAGGGTAAATTGCCAGTTGACCCAAAACATGACGCTCACCATTCCAATCAGGGTAATGCAGTCGATCAATGCGCCGAGAAGACTGGTGGCAATGAAGCTTTGAACGGCGTCGATATCGCTGGTCACGCGGCTGATCAGATCGCCGGTCTGCGAATGATCGTGAAAGCCCAGGGACATGCGCTGGATGTGGGAGTAAAGAGTGCGGCGCAGATCGTGCATCACCCACTGGCCGACGCTGGTGGTGTAGTACTTCTCCGTGTAGGTGCACAGGGCGTCCATCAGGGCCACCAGCAGAACCATGATTGCGGCGAACCGCAGGATCGCATAACGATCTGCTCCGGCGACGGACAGGATCAGAGCATTCAGCCAGCCATGTGTGGCGACTTTGGTTTTCAGGACGCTATCGAGAACGATCTTCAGCGGCCAGGGATCCAGCAGGCTCGCTATACTTTCACCGATCACCGCGAGAAAGCCTAAGGTCAGGGCTCTCCTGTGGGGTTTCAGTAACTGCAGGATGCTCCAGCGGGCTGACGTTCCGGGCGTGGTGTCTGTGGGCAGTTCCGCGGTGGAAATCATCACAGTTGCCACCTATGTTGCACTTGCCCTGCCAATAAGCCCCATTCAGAATTGCGGCGTTTCCGCACAAAGTCGCCACCCGCAGGGAAGGAATTTCACAATTGGTGAAATTTCTGCGCTATTGGTTTACGGCACTATGGTCGCAGCGGTGGTCGCAACCGGCGTCGCCATCGACGCCACCTCAGGCGCGGTCGGGGACTTCGGCGAGTACTTTTCGACATAGTGCTGAATGGCAACCTGGTACCAACTCATGCCCATCGAGCGAGCCTCGCTGAGCGCTTTTTGATTCGTCCAGTGGTCATGCTCTATGCGGTAGCAGGCGATGATGCCGCCCGTGCGGTCGGCGCCGCGATGGCAATGCACGAAAACCGGGCCGTTAGTTCCGCTTTCAAGGACGGCCAGAACTTTCGAAACGCTCTCATTGGATGGCGTCTGCATGCCTTCCATGGGAACGTTGATGTATTGCATGCCTGCTGCTTTCACTGCCTTCTCTTCGCCGATCGCGCGTGCCGAACCGGATTCCTGCAAGTCGATAACAATGTGCACGCCCAGTTTGGCCAGGCTCTGAAAGCCCTGGTCGGTGGGTTGTGCTCCGCGATACACAAGGTCATTGACCTTCTCGAAGTTGCCGACTCCAGGAACTGTACTGCCTGCCGTTGCGGCCAGCGGGAGACCCGCTGCAAACAAGACGATCATGCAGAACTTGGAAGAAGTTAGAATGCGTTTCATAGAGGGCATGAATTCTCTTTCTACAGTTGTACAGATGCTTTGGCAGAGGCGAAGGTTGCGGTTCGGAAGCGCGGAAAGCGTTATTGACTGCGTGAGATACCGCACCGATAGCGCCTGGCCCGCTGATTGCAGCAGTTATTGGCGATGCC
>Ga0182024_10017726_pt1 | contig 13329 bp, 18 predicted proteins | sample P32metaG_FD_120480 | JGI IMG/M metagenome (GOLD analysis project Ga0182024, IMG submission 120480) | Permafrost microbial communities from Stordalen Mire, Sweden - P3-2 metaG (Illumina Assembly) | ecosystem: Environmental > Terrestrial > Soil > Wetlands > Permafrost | place: Sweden: Stordalen...
CACAGAGCTAAACTGAGGACAGATCCGGTGTTGCATATGCTCGGGCTTGCCTCCCCCTGGCTAGAAACCGACTCCAACGACTCCAAAGTGGCAGAGGTTTCTGCCAAGGTATCTAGAATCACATTTGTGGCTGATTTGTGAGGTTCTCCAGCACGAGCTGTCCAATGCAAGCTATTGCGGGTTGACGAGCGTAATGATTCCACCGCCCCGGCGACCAAGCGGGATTTACAATTATGCAAGTGTGCTGAATGCGGTACTCCGTGAAACCCAAGTTCAGGTCAACATCTTATTTCCCCTTCAGGAGGAACCGGGCGATCCAAGTATCCCCCATGACGAAGGATCAGTCTGGCAGGTTTGGAATACAATCCAATCTCTCACCAATTATCATCCCCGTCTTTCTGTGGCGCTACAGATCCCCAAAGATTTACCTTCAAAGGAGTTGATCCGACAATGGTTCGCGGAACCAGTGCGGATCCTTCTCTGTAGCGCTGATGTGTTCCTTGCCAACAATAAGGGATACCCGGTGCTCTCAAAAGCCCACCAAAGGCTCCTCAACAGCTTCATGAAGGTTCAGAAGCAAATTACCGTCTATTGACAGTAGTTGAAACCATTTACAGTCTTACAGCATCTTCCATTAATAGAAGGGAACGAGGCCAGCGCTCATCTTATGTACATAAGATATCTCCACGAAAATCTTCCGGCCCCTACCCGATTGGAAGAGTTCGCCATGGGATACCAGGATTATTTGCAAACTCCCTTACAGCCACTGGAATTCAACCTAGAAAGCGCTACGTATGAGATTTTTGAAAAAGACCCAGTTAAATATGGCAATTACGAGAAAGCGATCGAGCTTGCTCTACGGGACAGACCTGCTGACAAGAAAATGTAAGGCCATCTGTGTTGTGTTAACCTCTCTAGCGTTGTCGCCGTCGTTGGTGCTGGCAGAGGCCCTCTAGTCGACCGTGCTTTGAAGGCTGCGCAAACTGCGGGAAGACAAGTTGAAATGCTAGCTGTGGAGAAGAATCCGCACGCCTACATAGGGTGAAATCTTGAGCTTATCTTCTGGGAGCTGATTTTAGCTTGTTACGACGGAATCAAACCGAGTGGCAAGGGCAGGTCGCGCTCTTTAATGATGATATGCGAACATGGCAGCCACCCAAATTAGTAGACGTCTTGATCAGTGAATTACTAGGGAGCTTTGGAGACAATGAATTGAGCCCCGAGTGCCTTGACGGGGCTCAGAGAGTGCTGAATCGTAGTTTCCAGTGAGTTATTGCTAATGTATAGCGGCGGGTGGTATATCCATCCCGGCTTCGTACACAGCGCACATCTCTCCTATTGCATCTTCACGACATCATACAGATCTCCTGCGTCGAGCAAAATTTGAGGACCCTGGCGCTTTCGAAACACCATATGTCGTATGGCTGCAAGCGTACGACCATCTCGCAACAGCACAGCCGGCTGACCAGATTCAACAATTGTGGGAGTTTACGCATCCAAATCCGAGTATAACAACTTTTGGAAACGCTCACAACAAACGTCAGGCCGTGGCAAGATTTCGAACTACCAAAGCTAGAGCGAAGATCAATGGGATTGCCGGTTACTTTGAGGCCGTTTTATACAAGAATATCGAGCTGAGTACGAGACCTGACCAGATAGATTTGAAAAGCCAGGATATGTTTTCTTGGTTTCCTGCATATTTTCCGCTAAAGGTACGCTAGCATTGGCATAAATCTGACTATTCAGCAACCTTTTCTTGTCCCTGCGGGGGACACAGAAGTAGATGTCTACTTCTGGCGGCAGACTGATGGACGGAAGGTATGGTATGAATGGGGCGTGGAGGGCTATTATATTCTGGGGGACACAGTAGTAGACGGAATGCAGGATGGTTTGGCGGATACGAAAGCAAAACGAATTAAATATGGCATGAGTGAACTTCATAATATTGGAGGGAAAGGGAGTAATATGGTCATTACATAGAAATTGTATCTGAGCCGTATATACTGAGGAAGTCATGCCCGGCGAATCGAGAAAACTATGTCTGTGATGGAAACTTCACTCGCCGCCTGTTTTCTCGTGAGCCACGGAAGCCGGGAAAGTACCTTTTCATCGTAATCGTACCATGACAATTCACTGAGGTCGATATTGTCAAACTTTGTCCCGCTTTCCGCACCCTGGCAAATAAAATTGCCCTAGGATTTAGCTATCAGAAAACAGAAGAGTACATCAGGTTTGAATTCTGTAAACTCGCAGCCACGACACTCGAACTCTATTATCTTGATTGGCTTACCGGTCGAGCTGGCCGTATAAACACTGGGCGAAGATTCAATGGCTCGGAGTCAGAATATCATGTTGTGTTTGGAGACTTACTTGCTGAATTTTCTCTCTAAATGCTTAGCTGTGAATTCCGTGATTGAGTTACCCGACAATTCTTGCATTTCCAGACAAAGTTGGCGTCTCCTCTACTTCCGCTGATACTGACCTTCTCCTGAGACGATTAGCAGGTCGGTATTAGTACTCGTTGGTGGTACCTGACGGCTAATGTCGACCCAGTTGGCATTGACCTCACGACACGAGCCGCACTGCACCTTGAAGGTATAGAAGTACGGGTCGTCTGCAGTGTCGATGGGGCAGACATCAGTGACGCCGTCCAATTCAGCTTGCAAGAACAGGCCGAGCCGCACCATGTTGTGTTGTAGCGGACCGCCTCGGATTTTCGAGATTGTGTCCACGGTGATCTTCACCACACTGCTCTCTCCGATTTTCACTGTGCCGCCTCGGCCCGCTGCAGTCGCCCTTCGGCATCCCAATCCATGGTGAGATACAGCAACTGCGACATCTGTCTCCCAGCTTGCACAGTAAAATGTGCTTGAGGCGCGCATGTCATCTCTCCCTTACCTTGCTCGGCCCTTCTACTTGGCGGCTCCAATATCGACTTTGCATTCCACATCCTTTCAACCCTCGTTATCGAGCCCGTTCACAGTCTTTCCATTCCAAGAACCACGGATCTCACAACCTGCAAACCAGTAACTATGAATCCATCGAGTACCACTTTCGACACTCAGGCCGTTATCAACTCATCAATCCCGCGCTTCGGTCCAATCTTCGGAGAGCGCTGGACAATTTCGCGCAGTCCCTGCTGGATATGTCTATGTACCTCTCGAAACTCAAGATCGAACGGCAGATGCTTCTAAATCGAAAAAGCGATCTCGGTCAGGTATATAAAAGGGTGTCGGACGTGAATCAGATTCGACGTCTACCGGACGACCTTGCGAACCTTGGTGAAGCTATCCAGAGCCTCGATGCGAAAGTCATTGACGCCAGGCAACACGGCTTACCTGTCGCCGAATCTCGTTTCTACGTCCGACTTAAAAGACTACATGGACGCTTACAGGATCCCAAGCCCCACGGTGTCCCAATTACATCAAACAAGTTCTATAAAACTATTCTCAGCGGGAACATGCGGCTGAGCGCATTGCTTTCGCTCCCCGTTGTAAATATACTAGAGGAACTGGCTCACTTTCTTCTCACCTCCTCGTGCCCGTTCACCGAAGAATCATTCTTTATCATTATCAAAAAACTTACTGTGCTGCGATATCCTTCCATGGCTAGGAGTGCCTATCATCACCTCATTGCAGCAGGATACACTCCCACCGAGAACCCAAAGGAGATCCCACGTCTTTTGAGAATAGCAAGCGTTATCAATGATAAAAGAGATTTCCATCGCATTCTGAGGTCAGTGAAACGATCCGGAATTTCAATCGACAGATATACATACGAGAATTTGATAATTGGATTTCTAAAGATGGGAAAGGGACCCCAAGCGGTTGAACAATATCATGCTATGCTCTCTGACGGAATCCAGCCATCTCTTTCGCTCCTAACCTATTTACTGCATGACTGCGGTACTCATCGGAAGTGGAGCTTGGGGAAGGAGATATGGCGCATGATCAAGGTTCGTCAACTTCAAGGGAATTTGATACCAGACAAATGGGTTTATTATGAAATGTGGAGGCTATGTAAAAGGTGCGCGAGATATTCTGTAGCAAGAGACATCCGTGAGGAGGCTCTTGAGGATGGTATCGATCTTAAAGATATTGGAAATCATCCAGTGCCGAAACGTCAACCAGTTCGCCAATCCAATAAAGCACCCGAGCTCCTTCACTACTACGACTCTTTTCGCAATCGAAATTTCCAGGAAGCTCTGTCTGTATCAGGGCGGATGTTAGGGAGGAAACCCTCGAAGAGAGAGCTCATCAATGTGTCTTCCAATATGGCGAGGGAGGAAGTGCAGCAATTGGTGATGCATAGGGAGAAAAGATTAAGAGGATATCCCAAATATTTAGATGCCATCGGCCAAGAACTGCCACCGGAGCCATTCAAAAGCGCCTACGGCATAATGGAAACGTCGATGGACTCGAATCATAAATCCGGAGACGAAGAGACTGCAAATCTGATTGACGAAGCCTCGTCAGAGTTTGTTTGCTCCATACAGACATCAGAAAAACTACTGTCGCAGCATGTTGTCGAATCTCGGGTCGGACCACGGACGAAGTCAACCATATCCAAAGTCGAGTTGCAGCGAACGACGAAGTCAAGAACATCCAAAGTCAAGTTGCTGCAAAGGTTGTCTGAGTCGATGGAGTCGACGGATTGGTCTGGAAGTAAAAGTACCGCAAAACAAATCATTCCAATAAACCCTGGTGTTACGGTGCGTCACACGGCGAGGGTTGGCTAGTTTCCCCAATGGACAAATTTACTTTCGTCCTCATCGCATGAGAATAGATACCCGGGAGTTGCAATGCTAGGGCGGCGAGGCAAAACAGACTGCAGTGTTAGGATAGATAAATTAGATGCGATGAAATGACTAGCAATATCAATGGATCGAAATCACTGTCTACGTTATAAGATTCACCGTCGCCTTGCCCGTAAACATATAGTAGAAGTATACAATGAAACCTGATATCCGATAGATTGAATTTCTGCGACTCTCTGTGATGTATGCGTGTGTAATCAAAAATGCATTAGGCGACCCTCCATACCGCGTCTTCAATTACATTAAATCCCTTATGAACCAGTCATTGACAAACCCAACGCCCGAAATGCAAGCGGTAAGATATCGACACTCAGCCACCCAATTCCTAAAGCTTAGCTCCACGTGGAAATCATTTTACTACCTCCATAGACTATAAGTTTCGTCACAACCTCGACATCATACTTAATGCGGGGCTCTTCGACGTTGATTCGGAGGATTTTCTCATCTTCTTCGTCATCAAACAGGGTATCGTCAGAGAATGATTGCTCTCCAATAGAATGGAGTTGTTTTTCATTTTCTCCAGCAGAAAGATTGCGTTCGACACTGTTGCTTCGCCGCCGCCGCCGTTCGTCGCGATAATCTATTTGCTCCCAGACATCGATCTCGCTCTGGGGGCCGACAGATACTGACCTCGGCCGCCCAAAACGTGCAAGGAGCCCAGGAATATCTTTTAGGCCGGGTAATGGCTGATCTGGTATGGGCGGCACAGTGACATACGCACTAGAATCAGCTGGGATCATAAGATGAAGCTGACGAAGCTCTCATGAAATATCGACGAGGCATATCGAGCCTCGCCTTCTCCAGCAATCGATAAAATGGTGGTAATATGCGGTGCAAAAGCTTTTTGGTAGTCGCCCTCCAGGCAAATAGAATAGATACCCCTAATTCTTTTAGCTGGTGGGAGGAATTGTGCTCACCCAGAACAAGCTTCACAGCAACTTTGAGAAAGAAGATGGTCATATGTGTTGAATCAAGCCCGGCGATGGTGGCGTTATACATCGCTGGGTTTCTCCATTGACCGATCTTGACACCGATGAATACGCCGGCAAAAGCTACGCCGTCTTCAAAGCATTTGCAACAAGCATCGGCCGGCTCAGGATGTAGGCGGACAAGAAGGATAGTGACAACAACGACAGTCAGTGGTCCATACCAACTTCCCTCGGTGATAAATGTATCTAGGCTTTCGCCATACATGAATTTAATCCACCATAGGAGAGCGCCTATGAATATGCCCGCTAAGCAGTCTAGTTTGCTTTAGCCATCGGTGATCACAGAGGAAATTACCGAGAAAACCATGCATGCCGCAGTATATCCGTCCCAGGACGACGCTTAGTGCATAAATATATGCGATTGCTTGAAAAAGGAACCTTGTGACTTGACTCATGTCGTCACTGGAAGTCTCGATCAGGGTCAAGCAGTAAAGAGCGACCGAGACCGCATTTGTAGAGTGCGTACTGGGAAACCCATACTCAAGGGCGGTCAAGCCAGACATATTGATTCGCTGTAAAGGCGGACTCAGAGGCCTTGGAAGACAGAGAAAATCCTTGATTACTCCAGTGAAGAAAACTCCTGGAGCCAGCAGATCCACCAAACTAAAACGTAAGTGGTAGCCATAGAGATATGTACCTGCAAGTAACTGAGGGATAGCCTAGCCAATGTATTACTGGGAGGACAATGAGAAAGAATGTATGTGTTCTGTGATGTCAGTCAACGGAGGGTGCGGTGTACCCCAGATTGGCTGTGTTTACAAAAAAGATATCAAGCGCTGGGGACCGCAGGAACGACTGAATCACGATTGTGTCAGCAAACTTTTACAAAGATTATGGCAAAGGAGCGCACCTGCAGTTCTGCGAGGTATGGGGTTTCCCATCGCACGAGCGGGAGCACAGACTGACGCAAAGGAAATTTGTAGCCGAGTCGCTGTTGTTAGCCGGGGGGGGGCTTGACGGGTTCTGCACCTGCTTGTAGTGATCGAGAGGCCGCAGTCCAGCATCAAGCTCCTTGGAGCCGTCCTCATGGACCTCGATTGCCGCTTTCTCGAATTCTGGGATGTTGGCCATCAGCGCCGTGGGAACATGCAGCTCACTCAGCGACGCCCTGGCACCTAGGGATGGTACCGAATTTAAAATGCATTTTAAATGTCTCAATAAAAAACGAATTAAATACGCGTTCATAATTCTTCGAATGTTCGAAATAAAGTGTTAATTATTTTGACATGAGATAGTTACCCCACGTGACCAGGCTCTAGCGACCACTGCCATACGCGCTAAGTTCGTGTTGATGTTGTTTTGGGATTACTCAGCCGAATTTCCTATTTCGGAGTGCAAATGTTTAAAAACGTTTAAAAACGCCCATATTTTGTTTTAAAAACAATTTTTAATATTTCGAACGTTCTTTTGACCATCCCTACTGGCACTAGGGATGGTCATTTACCGTAAAAATCAACGTTTCAGCGTAAATGATGTCAATTTCACTCATCATTTACGTCATTTATGATCACAAACAATGATCAGCCAATGAGAATGCAGCATTTTGAACACGTCCAGTCCGAATAGGAATATTGTGAGAACCTGGAGGCTGGAGCCAGGGGCGGGTTTTAATCCAGACTGCATAATTATCTGTGTTAAGACAATTAACCGTGTTCGTGATATCACAAACGTGAAATTTACCGTCATTGATGACGTAAATGATATCATTTACAGCTATCATTTACCTTATGTCCATCCCTAACTGGCACCAGAGATATTATATTTGATGATGTCCCGTGACCTGTGACAGTGACATGTCCGACTGCTTAGTCATCGGCCGTCAGGGACGTTTATTTTGTTGACGGTCCTCTTGCAGGGCGACATCCCATCTCAAAGCACCGCCTGCGTCTCCGTCAATGGCTGCCAAAGTTACGCAGAGCCAGCTTGTCGAGAATCCCGGTATGCATAACACGCTTCTGCTCTGTTCCCTGCTGATGTTGTGTAGATTTTGTCAAGAAACTGGTGTGGCCCATTCTTCCCCTTCAAGCCCCCAGGGACGCGCTGACACACCTTGGTTAGGTCGTTGTTGGAGACGGAGGAAGTGGAAAAACATGTCTGCTCATAGTATTCAGTCAGAGATACTTTCCAGAGGCATTCACCCCTTGTTACAGTGCTGATTCCACCAGAAGTACGTGCCAACCGTCTTCGAGAACTACCTCACCAACACGATCCACGAACCCACACAGAAGATTGTCGAACTGGCGCTCTGGGATACTGCTGGGCAAGAAGAATACGATCGATTACGTCCCTTGAGCTATCCAGAGACAGACGTCATTTTAATATGTTTTGCCATCGACTCTCATGCTAGCTTGGAGAATGTCACAGACAAGGTACAACAATTGTGGCGCAGCATTAACATGCCGCAGTGGTATCCAGAGGTTCGGCATTTCTGTCCAAATACACCCGTGTTGCTGGTGGGCCTTAAGTCAGACTTGCGACACAACGCTAGAGCAATTAGTATCCTGCGAACTCAGGGACAAGCGCCCATTACATTCCAAGAGGTATGGAGAGTCTGAGTTTGAACTGACGGTCAGGCAAATGCTGTGGCACAATCCATGGGAGCGCAGTACATCGAGTGTTCCGCAAAGCAAAATAATGGAGTCAATGAAGTCTTTCAAGTTGCGGTTGAATTGGCGGTTGGGAATCAATACGGGAAGAAAAAGCGGACGCGAAACTGCACAGTCATATAATTCCGCATTTTACAGCGCGATTTCTGATATTTCGATGGCAAGGGAAGAATCTGGAGGGAACCATTTGTAGGTTGAGAGTATCAGGGGTTTGTGGCATGGAAGCATATTTCGTTGTTGATATTGATTAACCCCCGGAGACCGGATAACGCGCATTATAAACAGAATGGCCTCTGATTGTACCATCACTCCTCCCGCTCCCCAGCGTTTCCTTCATGTGCAGCCTCCTCCCCTCTGGCCAGGACTTCATGGAATGATCTCCAGAGCGTTGAAACACTTTCAAACTCCTTACCGACCTAGCAAGCGATTAGCAAAACATGTAAGGGCGAGTCTACAGCAATAACGCCCTCTATTGATCGGTTTAGTAAATTCATGTTGGTGATAATCTGCTCCATGCTCTGCGCGTAAGCGAAAGGATGAAAGAAGGACACACCTGCGTGATCTGTCCAATAAGCAGATCTCTCTGTTTTTCGAAAGGAGTCTTCTCGGAAGTCTGCTGGGAGGCGAGCCCGTTCGCAACGTCGGTCATGATGTGTGTGGTCGGCGTTGATTTGGAGCCTGACGCGTCGGGGTGAAGATCGCGACCATAAATTTAGGGCATCGCTCAAAGGCTACTCCGCATCACCAAAAAATTCCGGTGGCTATTGACATAAATAACCATCGATAGCTTGGTAGCATGGATAGTTTGCTTCGACGAATTCCTCAAATGCCCAGAAAAAAGTAAATACTATATGTGTACGGTACTATAATTGCGCTATTGTCAACTCCTCTTCTTCCGCTCGACATGTTGGATCAGGGTTCAACCAGCGGTCTCCCACTGACGTTCTAAAGACCGCAGGGTATTTCCAACTCCTTGAAATCTGTTCCCGAGAGAAAAGTTACGTCCAGCAGGAGGTCTATCATGTTATCAGATCATAAGAGCTGGAAAGACATACTTTGATGCATAGAATTTTTCTCTGTGGGTGGTCGATCTATTGGGCAACGATCGACTGTACTCCGCATCCCTTGCTTTCCGTGTGTCGCTGCGACTTCCTTTGGCAGTAGAGCTCTCCGACAGATAAGTTGCTGGTTCTGTCGATGGCACGGGCCCGGATGTCGTGGGAGCGATTTCCATCTGCTGCCTGATGCGGTTGCGCTGTTGTTGTCGCCGGTCCTCAGCCTCGGCGGCCACATCGGCAGTACACTTGGAACAGAGGACGATATCGGGAGACGCAGACAAGAACGAAAACATTTCGCTGAGTTTATTGCCGACCATTTCGAAGATCTGTCCCTCGGCCACCCAGGACTCGAACCGGACGGTGGTGTCGCCGCATCTGCTGCAGTGGATGTTGAGCTGCTGCGTTGGCCTCGGGGTTCCAAAAACCATCGTCAGCTCGGTTGATGTGATGAATATTATCGAATTGATCCACGGCGCTAGCGGGATATATAAATCGACTTGTGCGTGCCTTGGCAGTGTCTGTCTGTGGCCGGGAGAAATGCATCATCAACCTTTTTGTGTGGTGGCTGGTACGCTCCTTCGGAAGGGGCCTGTGCACCGCTGTGCCGCACCTGGTCGGGTTACGAATAGCATAAAATATCTGCGCAGTTTCTTGTGATCGTCGGCGTCCAAACATCAAGCGAGCGTGCCGCAGGTTCAGCACCCAATGTCTGTCACTCTGCACACAGACCTGGGGGACATCAAGATCGAAGTCGACTGCAAAAACGTCAAGAAGGCAGCATACAACTTCCTCGCTCTGTGCGCCAGCGGGTACTATGACAACACACTGATACACCGCAACATAAAGGGCTTCATGGTCCAAATGGGCGATCCTACAGGCACCGGCAAAGGAGGTACGTCCTTGCTTCTCTTTAGCAGAGCTTATTCAAGGAAAGAGTATATGGGACAACAAGTTTGAAGACGAGATACTCCCTCATCTTCGGGTACCTCATCACTGACTAATTTGGCTGACTTTCTTTAGCATTCAGATCGGGTTCGTCTAAGAGGCCTCTGAACGTCACTAATAGCTAGGGGATTGTATTCAGCCAAGTGATTCCTTAGCTAACTGTGTACAGGTATCAATGGCGAATTCGGGACCCGACTCGAACGGATCTCAATTCTTCATCACGTATTCCAAACAAGGCCATCTCGACGGAAAATACACCATCTTCGGAAGGTACCGCCTCGTATTGATGCATTCTGCTTACTTATATGCAGGGTCATTGACGGTATGGACACATTGGATTTGCTGGAGAAGGTCGAAGTAAATCATAAGCATCGTCCATTGCAAGAAGTTCGATTGCAAAGTGTAACAATACATGCAAATCCATTGGCCGATGAGAATGTTACTATTCCAGGGTAATGTATATAGATCAAGGCGCTTGAGGCAGAAAATTGTAATTGCATTGTAATATTTAAGAGGAAGTTCTCGGTCCATTTGCGTGAGATTTTGACAGATGTCAAGCATTTTACGACAGGGTTTTGGTTATCGGCGCGATTGTCTGGCTTGGTCAACAGTGGCTTGCTGGTCGACACACCACACCGTCAGAAGGCGATACTCGGAACGAACATGTATTTGCTGAGAAGCCGATAGAAGGGATCATTTAGAGCCAGACGACAGCAACAAGTGCGGCGCACAACGCCGATGCAGACTGGAGTGGTTGCAAAAGCCGCTCCTGAAACAGCCACGACAACCGCCAATGCAACCGGAATTCTTGACCTATCCCTGCGTTCTCTGAGCATCAGCGAGCAACAGAAAAGCACAACGGTTGCTCCTCTTAGCCGCTCCGCGCCACGAGCATCTGTGCATTCATATGGTATTCCCCCTTTTCAGACAGACTGACAGGGTGCACAGCCGGCCATGAACCACATATCCTTGATCTCCTACAAAAAGTTTATGAAGATTCGTTCTTTGAGGATGGTCCAGACTTTGGAAAACCACTTCCCCTACCTGTTGCGCGACAGCCCCTGCGACTGAACAATAATCGTCCCCATACTCTGCAAAACTGGCATCCGGAAGGCACGCTCCTCGCCCATTTCACAGAGCACCAGGGCCCTATAAATCGTGTCATTGTATCACCGGACCATGCTTTCTTCGTTACGGGCTCCGACGATGGGACTGTCAAGATCTGGGATACCGCGCGGCTAGAAAAGAATGTCGTGAACCGCGCAAGGTTGACACATCGTCATGAAGGACAAGGTGTCAAGGTCAAAGCTATGTGTTTTATTGAAAACACACATTGTGTCGCAAGTGCAGCAGATGATGGGAGTATTCATTTGTTCAAAGTGGAATATTCACAAGGCACTTTGACGCCGAAATATGGAAAAATAAGAGTGATCCGAAAGTATGATCTCGAGCAAGGGGAATATGCAATGTGGATGGAGAGTTATCGGCAAGGTATGATTTATAACGAGCTATCTCATATTCAGATCATCGGTTACTCCTCATTGTAGCCACCAATCTTTCTCGAGTGGTCGCATTCGACTTGCGCACGATGGATATTCTGTTTTCCCTACAAAACCCACCTCATCACGGGACACCCACATGCTTCTGTATTGACAAATCTCGTCACACCTGGCTGCTTCTGGGGACATCCAGAGGAATCCTCGATCTATGGGATCTGCGATTTCTCCTCCGTCTCAAAGCGTGGGGGTTACCGCCATACAACAGTATCAAGCGATTAAGTGTTCATCCGACGCGCGGTCATGGAAAATGGGTATGCGTAGCTGGCGGGACAAGTCATGGCGAGGTGACAGTCTGGGATATCGATAAGCTACAATGCCGCGAAGTTTATCGTGCAAACGGTGCACAGGATACACTGCGAAATTATGATGCATATCGCATTGATGACGATAAACCGGAAGGACCGTTGGGGCGATTTGCTGTGGATTCGGATCACAAACTTGATAGTGGGACTGCAAGCGGCGCGGAGTGGTCTATCAATTCTATTGTGGTGGGAAAAGATAATGTCCGCCCGGATGGGTCAGTGGATCTTAAAGCAAATGGTGGATTTATGCTCTCTGTGGGGGCAGATCGAAGAGTCAGGTTCTGGGATTTAGGCAAGGCGGAAGCGTCGATGGTAGTTTCAGGGCTGGATGTAGAAGAGAACAAACCGACGTTTTCCTCGACACAAATATCACCGTCATTGGTCGTTACAGTGGAGAGAAGGCCTCCTGCAGCATCTCTAACCCAGAAAGAAGGATCATCGTCGAAGAAGCGGGGGACCGGTCGACCATCTCGGCAGGCTTTTATATCTCTACAGCAGGAAAAATTACTGAAGAACCATCTGGATGCAATTCTGGACGTTGCGCTGATCGAATCGCCCTTCGCGCTGGTGGTTTCTGTAGATAGGGCCGGTTGCATTAATATCTTTGCATAGCTTCGTTATTACCCTGTATATTTTAATAGTAATTAGGAGGTATCGCGGTATTCAGTTTTGCTCATGGTATCATTACAAGTCGTACGAGATTGCTCCACACTGACAGCTGCCGTTGTAAACAAATGCAGGAGATTTATAAAGTCATCTTTGGACCACAACTTGGAGACAATCTTCACATCCGAAGCACTTTTCCACGGCGATGCATGTCATCACCGACGCTGATGGATAAGCAAAGGGGCGACGCCGATCGTCGCCTTGACCTTCGAAGCGCTTTGGTCTCAATTCGAATTTCGTGAGAACAGCCAATTTTCAAACTCCTCCACCAGCACAACAACACAAGCGCTGTCTCTCACAGCCACGGAATGGTTCGTCTCACCACGGAGGTCGTCGCAAAGGCGCCATCATATATCAACCCAGTAAAAGACAGAGAATTGGATTTACG
>Ga0182024_10017727_pt1 | contig 13328 bp, 14 predicted proteins | sample P32metaG_FD_120480 | JGI IMG/M metagenome (GOLD analysis project Ga0182024, IMG submission 120480) | Permafrost microbial communities from Stordalen Mire, Sweden - P3-2 metaG (Illumina Assembly) | ecosystem: Environmental > Terrestrial > Soil > Wetlands > Permafrost | place: Sweden: Stordalen...
CGCGCTCGGCACCGGCTTAACCGTGGCGGCGGTAGCGGCGGCCTTGCTCGCGCGATGTTTCAGAACGGCTTCGATGATCTGCGGCACACGCTCGGCGGGCCAGTAAATTTGTTCGTCGGCGGTGTGATAATGCGCCTGCTCAACAATGCCCAGCGACATCAGACGTCCCAATTCTGATTTACCGATGCCGAGCGAGGCGGCCAGACTCGCGAAGCTGACGGCGGAAACGGTCCGGGTCGTCGTTGGCGTCGATGCCTGTGGCGTTGAGGCAGGGGGCGTCGGCGTCGCCGCGGGGCGCTGCTTGGACGGGTCAGGTCGCGCTGGTGGCCGGGTCGCCGGCGTCTTTGCCCGGGCTGGCGGTGTTGGCGCCGGCGGTTTGGCTGCCTTGCCGTTGAGAACATCCAGTTCCCGCTGCGTTGCGTCCGTCATTTTCTTCAGGACAGTGGTTGCGTGGCTGATCGGCGGGCGATCGGCCGGCTTGGCGAGATCAGCAGTCTCGGCGCGGACCACGCCATCATCACAAAGAACATGAGGTTTACCGGCGACGGCAAGTTCGCGCGAAAACGCGGCGATTCGCGCCTGGGCGTTCGTGTTGTTGGAGTGGGCGTTGATTGGCTTGCGGTCGGTCTTCGGCATCGGGCTCCTGTTCGGTGGGTGAACGTATAGCAGACGAACCCGCCGGAATTCAGTCGGATTGAATATGCTCGGTGATGAACCGGAAGTGGACGACGATCTGCAGGCAGTTTTTGCAAAAGCTGTACAAGCCTCCGTCGGGGGAACGGCCAGTGCTCTTGAACTTCGTGCCACCGCACTTCGGGCACTTGGCCGGGGTGATGAATGTATGCACGCGAGGCGCGTCCCGCGGCTTCAGCTTCTTCCTGACGGTCGTTTTTCTTCGTGATGCCGAGTTCGGCAAGGGTGGGGTCGGGTTGGCGTTCATGCCGTCACCCCTTCCCGTTGGGCCGCCTTCAACAATCGCTCGCCTTCTGGGCTGATGGCGGTCCCGAACTCGATGTTGGGCCACCGATGCCGACAAGCTTTGAGCAACGCGAGCCCGACCCCACGTCGCCGGCAGTGATCGGCAACCTGAACGAATTGGAGCATCGGCAGGCGGCTGCCGGTGGCGTCGACGACGTTGGCGTACACGTTCACATACGCGACGCCGAGCGGGTACAAGTCAACGTCCCGTTCGTCAACGGCCTCGATTCGCCACAGCTCGTCGGCGGGGTCTTCGGTCGAGGCGTGCCTGGGCCTCCTGCTGAAGATGAAACGCAGTGCCAACAGCCGCGGCTCCGGTGGCGGCTTGCTGCCTGCGCGGGCCGGCTCCGGCGCGTCGGCCAGCGCCTGGGCGCGGGCGGCAACCTTACGATCAATGCCAAGTTCGGGCAGGCTCGGCGGTCCTACCTGTTCCGATTTGGAACAGGTAGATTTTTTCTGCATCGGCTGTCCTCCCTTATTTCGGTCGCTCGCCTTCAAAATCTCCCCCAGCTTCCGCTCGGCGCGCTTTCCGGTCTGCGGGAACCTGGTCATTTTCGGTTTCACGGTCGCCCCTTCGCCCTTGGGCATGATGTCGCCCGTGCATTTGGTCGATCAACCCGCGAATCGCGCGTGGGCCTGCTGGGGGGCGCCGGCGCGGCCGCAACGGCGGTGCATCGCAGCCCATAAGCGCGAAGCAACGCCTTCAGCGCTCGCCGCAACCGAATTTCGAACGGTGGGCCGCGCCCTTCAGCCCGGAGCGTCACGATCGCCTCGAACGGCACGCGGCTGGAACGTGGGTCGAACACGTCCAAGTCGGCGTCGGTCGGGTTGCGGAGTGGCGTGTTCATAGCGCCTCCGGTTGGGCGTTTTCGGCTGTTTCAGGCGAGCTAACCCCTTCTGGCGCGTCTGAATCGGGGGTTGTGTCAACTGTCAGCGCGCCGTGAAGAGTGAAAATGGCCGTGGGGTGACCACCTTTGGAAGAAGGAGAAGGAAAGTGCATAAAGCCATAGAGGCGTTCGACAAGTCCTCTAAGCCTGACTGACGCATCCTCTGCGGTCTTGATTGTGGGCTTCCTTCTCATCAGCTCTCGGGCGCTAATCGACCCCCCGGCGCGCTGGATGACTTCCACCAATTGCCGATCCTCTTTTTGCTGCTCTGACTCTGACAGTGACAGGTAGACGCGCTCGGCCTCGTATCCGAACCACCTCGACAAATGGATGCCGGCTTCCATGCTCTGCTGGTCAATCCGCCAAGGGTCGATAGACGGATCTCCGGCGGCGTGGCGGACCTGGTGGAAGATCAAAGCCAGCCGCGCGGCGTAGCCTTCCAACTTTGACCATGCGGCTATCAATCGCTCTTCCCCACGCTCGAATTGCTCCCTGCCGGTCTGATTCACAAAAGCTATCCAAGTCGCCTTGGCATCGGCGTTGAGTGGAATGCATGTCGGGGCGAATTCGTCGTCTAATCCCGCTTCGGGCTTCAGCTCATACAGGCCGCGGAACACGTTGGCGACAAGCTGCTCAATCGCCGGGTCTATCTCTGCCTCGGTCCACTGCTTGGGCCGGCGTGGCGGGTGAGCCGTGAGTATCCGGGCCGCAAGGCCGTTCTCGAAAAACTCTGGCGTCAGGGCCTTCCGCAGTGACCCGGGCTGAATCGTCCCGGTGACACTGACGGCCGCCATGGGCACGCTCATGGTGGGCTTGTCGGGGTTCTTGCGGTCGATCAGCAGGTAGCCGGCACGGTGCATCGAAAGCCAGTGAGCAACGTCGCCACCCTTGCCGGCCTTGTACTGGTTAAATCCATTGAACCACCCGGCCAGCTCGTCAACCGCCACCAGCATGCCGCGGGGTGAGGCGGTGAGTCGATCCGCAAGGGCCTCCGCGGTGGCGTCGGAACATAAGAGCCGTTCGCACGGTGGGACATCTTCGGGCTGCTCGCCGCGCTCGCTCCTGGGCTTTGTCTTCCATTCGCGCATTTCCTCTTTGTGGGCGGCCGTCCGCTGCTTGTGGTCTTTGAACAGCCGATCCTGTGCGCGGCGGGTGAACCGCAGGGCCATGTCCAGGGACGGGCTTTTCATCGTTCCCGAATCTCCCACCGATGCCGTCCATAAAACTGGCGGCTCGGCCCACTTGGTCTTGAGCAACGCGCGGCGGGTATTGCCGATGGCGGCGCCCGCTGCGGTGATTAGCGGAAGCGCGATATAGCTCGGGTCGCAACCGATCGCCGCGGACCCCTCCGCGATGTAGTTGGCCACTGGCTGGGGCAGGCATTCAACCGGAAATGGACGGTATGGGGTGAGCCTCTTTTTCAATCCCTCATTAGCGCTGACAGTTGACACTACCCCGGATTTGGCGCTGCTATCGGGGGTTACCCCTTCGAACGGGGCGGAATTGGCCCATTTTAACGCGTCTTCGGCCGTTCCGCCGATGGCGGCGAATTCCACGTAGTCGCCACCCTCGGGCAGGTCGGGCAAGTGAACGATTTTCACCCTTGCCGGCGGGGTCAGGGCGGCGAGGATCCCCGCCGCGTCCCGGGCGTACGCCTCGCCCGGCTCGTCATTGTCGGGCAGGATGACGGCGAGCTGGCCGGCGAGGGCGCCCCACTCCGTTTTCGCTGCTGACTTTGAACCGTGCGCGGACGCGGTGGCGATCAGGCCGGCCTGGGCCGCGGCGTTGGCGGCCTTCTCACCTTCGCAAATGAAAACCGGCTCGCCCGGTCGCTCCTCCAGCGCGTTGAGCAACTGGGGCAGGCGGTACGGCAACCACCGGTCCGGGTCGCGTAGCTGATAGCCACCGGGGACCGCGGCCAACGGCGTGAACTTCTTGCTGCCGTCCGCCAAGTCGATCCGGACCACTCGGGCATACTCGACGGCATCAGCGTTCTTGTAGGTCCACTCGCCACCGAACCGGCCGCCGGCGTCCCGGTATACCCACTCCGCGGCTCGGATGGCGTCCTTCGCGGTCTTGTGGGTCTTCTTCGGCTTGGCCGTGCCGCTGCGGCCGTTGCTGTTCGCCTGGTGGGCGCGGTGCTTCCCGTTGGTCCCTTGCGGTGGCTTCCAGTCGTCTTTCGGCGGGCATAGGTCCGCGATGGTCAGTCCGACCTTGCTGCAAATGTCTTCCGGGCGGCACTCGCGCGACTGGCAAAAGACGACTATCCCGCCGTTGTCGCCGATGGCAATGCTGAGGCTCGGGTGGCGGTCGTCATGCGCTGGGCAACAGGCCACATACTTGCCGTCGCCGGTCCGCTTGAACTTGTGGCACCCTGCTTCCAGCGCCTTGAGAGCGTCGGGCACTTTGCACGTGGCGTTCATCGGTCACCCCCCGTGAAGAATTGCAGAACGGTATCGGCCGCGTCGCGCATGTTGCGGTCTTTCCACTCCCGGCTCATCCAAGCTATGTAAGCGAGGTTTTCCACCGCGATTTCGGCCAGCGTCATGCCGGCATACTTTCCGGCGGGTGCGATGACCCGGCACGCGGGCGGGTCGGGCTCGTCGGCCTGGGGCTCGTCGGCGAGGTATGCCGCGAGTTGCTCGAAGGTGATGTTGTCGGCGCGGGACACTCGCAGGAACTTCTCCGCAGAGTTCAGCGCTTCCGGGCCTGGCGCGGCTTGGTCGAGCGCTCGACGCAGCAGCTTCGCGAGTAGCTCGAGGCGCTGGCCGTTGGCCGGCCGGGGCGGGTCGATCGTGGCGTTGCTCATTCGTCCCCCCGATCCGCAACCATCTCCGCGGCCACGTCGGCAACCGGGGAAGTCCATCGCCGATCCGGTGTGCGTGATAGATCGGCCTTCACGCGGGCGGCCAAACCGCGTTGAACCTTCCGAAGCTTCGGCGCCAGGTCCGCCACGGCTTTGGCGGTGCGCTCGTCTATCTTGGCTTCCCGAATGGCCTGCTCGGTCAATCGCTCGCGGATCGCGTCCGCCACGTTCTCGGCCAAAGTCTCTGCCAGCACGGCAACCGGCGGAATTACCTTGCCGGCGTGGCTCCGCATCTTCGCGTCAAGCCACGCTATGAACTGGGGCGTGGTCATTGCGTTCAGTTCATAGCGGTTGCGCTGAAGCCACGTCTTCCATTCGGCCGGAACATAGTCCGCCACGGGTCGCCGGCCCTTGGATTGAACGTGCTCCGGCGCCAGTCCCATTTCTTCGGCCTCAGCCGGCTCAAGTCCAAGGTTAATGATTGTCACCTTGCGGCCGGGCCGCGCTTTGGTCTCACCCTGCAACGCTTGGTAAATGATCGTGCCGGCGGCGTCGGCGTCGTGGATACAAAAGAATTTAAGCGGCTCACCATCCTCGCCCAGCAGGTCGAGAACGTCTTTAACGGCGCGGCTTGCTTGTCCCTTGCTTGTTGTCAGTGCGCAATCGTTACGCTCTGGCCATTTCGATTCCCGCAAGATGGAAATGAAGCCCTCTTTTTCACAGTACAGGATCTTGTTGAACGTCCATTGTGGCCGGCGGTAGTTCTCAACTTCGATCGTGCCAAGCGGGATTTCCTCGCCGGTGTGTGGGTGGTATAGAATGCCGCGCGGATCGCGGTACATCCCTTCAATGCTTCCCTGCTGGCTTTCATAGTCTCCGACAACCTGAGAGAAGTAGTCGTAGGCGGGCTCGTCGCCGGTGGCGTCGATGATGTGGGGACGGACCGCATAGAAAAGCTGGCGAATGCTGAACCGATACGCTCCGTTGCCGCTGGCCTTCGCGCAGGCGGCTGGAAGATTTGCCTTGATGATGTCCCGCTGAGTCTGCGGGCGTTCACCCGGCTTCTGGCGGTGGCGTTTGGCTCGGCGCGCCGCCTTCTCCGATGCTTCGGCGATCGCGTCAAGGAACAGGCGCAGGTCCGGCTCTTTCCCGTCCGTGGTGATCGGCATGTACGGGGTTGTGATGTTTACCAGCAGGGTTAGCGGCTCGCGTCCGACCCTCAGTGCGTGGGAAAGTCCACAACCGAAAACAGACAGACAGGTCTTATCTCTGGAAGTGTGGTAAGCCTCGACGTCGCCGGTGATCGGCGTTCGATTAACGCAAACCTGTAGGCCGTCTCTGCCGGGCGTGGCCCATGCTTCCACGGTGAATGGGATACTGGCGCCGGTGCCATTGCCGTTGCAGTCGAATTCGTGGGTGAACGCGCCTTCCGCCCTGGCGTATCCGGCGTCGGGGTCCAGGTCGGGACCGATGCGCCCCAGTCGGCGGGCTGGGACCGGACGGGCATGCCGCCGGGCTGCCAGCAGCAATTGCAATGCCTCGTTTCGGGACAGGCTATCGGCAGCGCGGCCCTTGAATGGCCTGGCGATCGTGCCGGCCTTGGCGCCGGTGCATCCGTCGAATTGCTCGATCAGCTCTCTGACGGTGTGGGCGCCGGCGGCCTGGCAAAGCTCGAAGAACGCAACGGGGCCATACCAGTGCGGGGACGTTTTGCCGGTGTACACACATTCACCCTTGGCCATTTCAATTGCGGCCCACGCCCAGCGCATCGGGTCCGCGCCGTCGATGCCGAGTCGAATTTCAACTCGCATGCCGGCGGTGAAGTGGGGGGCCTCGGCATAGTCCGCTTGCGTGCTGCCGTCGTCCTGGGGATGAAGCTCGATGCGCTGGCCACGGGTCCAGACGGTCAACGCGCCTGCGGTGGCCAGTACGGCGCCGGCGACAACGCGCAGTCCGTTGCCCATGGCGCCGCGGGTCGGAAGGCGCAGCAGCTTGGACGATGACAACTGCCTGCGGATTGAGAACAGGTCGGGGACGCTCCCCGGCGGCAAGCCGGGGCCACGGTCCTCGATGCGAAAGCTGCCGTCGTCCGTTTGGGTGATTTCGCAGTGGCCAACGGCATCAAGGGCGTTGTCGACAAGCTCTTTCAAGACGAGCCCGGGCAGGCGATCGACGGAAACGCCCGCCTTTTGCCCCAGCGTGGGAAGGGACCGAAACAGGGTCCAGTCTTCCCGGACAAATTGAAAATGCGACGGGTTCGGTGGCGGATTTAGCTTGCTGATTCCGGCCGCGGTTTCTGTCAATTCTTCAAGTTCGGGCGGGTCGATGCGGGTCTTTGATGTGGGCGGCGAGTCGGCTATCATGTTTGCTCTCTGCTCTGCGGTATTTGCTCGCGGCGGCGCCTCCCCACGGCGCCGCCGCTTTTTTGTCAAACCTCGTCTTTCCGCCGGCTCTCCAGTGGCCGGCCCACTATTTCGGGCGAAAAAGGGGACAGCTAAGGTAAACGTCTCATTGCCTGGTCGCGAATGTTCATCCATCGCGAGCGCGCCGGCGCGCCGTTGAGAAGCCACGCCCGCAATTCCGTTCTTGACCAGCGCGGGCAACGGTCGCCCAGCTCCACGGCGGCGGGACACAGCCCACGGCTGTTCATGTCGCGCCATTTCGACGGCGCGACTCCGCAGAACGCGGCGGCGTCGGTGGGCGCCAGTGCCTCGGGCACCGTGGTTCCGATCGACTCGACCGCGACGGCGAGTCTGGCCAGGATGCCGGCCAGATCGGGCGTGGGCTGGGCCGCGGTGTCACCCATTGGCGTGATCCTCCCGTCTGCGGGATCGGTTCGGCAGTGTGAATGAAACCTTCACCCCAAGTCGGGCAAGTTGGCGGCGCGCTTCGTCCGCCCGTTCTGCATCTCCGGACCGCAGGGCAATGACGGCGGTTGCGCCCCAATACGGGGCGTCGTCACGCCGCGTCACGTCCGGGTCAAAGGTTTTGTCCGCCATGCAATCTCCGGTCGGGTCGTATACCCACCGCGGCGGATTGACATTTCTCGGACATTCAGGAATGACAAAAGCCCGGATTTGCCGGGCTTCTTGCAGGTTGTAGGCGTCGAGGATTTGTCATTTCTCGGTCATTCTTCCTCGGGTGGCTCGGGCGGCTGGCACGCGGCGCTTTCCAGATATGCCTTTTCCTCCTTTTCGATCCATCGGCGTACCGTCCTTTCCGGCATGCCGACTCGCCTCGCGAGTTCGCTTATGTCGTCTTTCAGGCTGGGGTGTTTTCGAAGGATCGCCAGCATAGCGGCTTGCTTGGCCTGGGATTCATCCTTCCGTAGCCGCCCGCGGCGGGTCGGTCGATCGGGCTGTGGGTCTGCGGCGGGCGTGGCCAGTGTCGGCTTGTCGGGCTCGGCTACTGGCGCCGCCGTCGCCGGTGTGGTTGGCGGCGGTCCCTGCTCTATCGGTTCTGCTGTCGCCGGCTGTGCTGGGGGCGTGGCGGCGGGCGTGGCGGGCGTCGGGTTGCCGGGCTGGGCTGGCGCCGGGTTGCCGGGCTGGGCTGGCGCCGGTGCGGTTGGTGGGGGTTGTCCCCCGAAGCAACGGGCGGCGATGATGCGCCACATCTGATCCGTGTCGCTCGCTCTCCGGTAAAGCTCCTCGCGCTTGGCGTCGGGAAACAGTATTTCCGCCAGTTCCGTCAATCCCTGCTTTTGTGGCGTCGGCTCAAGCCCGAAGCTTGCCGGGTCGATGCCCGCGGCGTGAAGCATCGCGTACATTTTCTGAAGCCATCGGAAGTCCGCGGGCCGGTTGCAGTGCCGCCCCATAGTGCGCTCGGCCTCATCAATTTGCTGGTTCAGCTCGTCGGCCCATTTCATGCCCTCGGGCAAGGGGTCGCCGCGCTCCGGCAGGGGCGGCAACATCCAACGGACTGTGACAACAGCGGGGTTGCCCGACGCGTCGATGTATGGCTCGAGGCACTCTTCGACTTTGACGGATGCCGGCTCCGCGGCCGGCTCATGGTTGGGCGCATCATTCATTGTTTCACCAGTTGGGCGGGTCGTCCTGGGCGGGTCGCGCTGGTGAAACCGCGGCGCCGCCCCGGACACTTGACGGCGGATCAAGCCGTCTTCCCGATGATCATTTTACTCGATGTCGATCATGCTCCGCGCCAGCGCCAGCAGTTGCCGGCGCTGTTTCGCCGTTAGTCTCGGCAGGATGCCGGCCAGTTCCGCGGCGTCGGGGTGCGGCGGCGTCTCTGGACAAGCAGCGGACAAGCAAACCTGAGAATCGGCGGTTTTGATAGCGCCAGTGCGGTTTTTAGCCGGACTGTCGATCCGGTGGTTGCGGGTTCGAGCCCCGTCGCCCTCGCTGCTAAACCCCGTTTCCAAGCTGGAAACGGGGTTTTGTTTGCGCCGGGGTGCGTCAATGTGCCAAGGACTCATGGACCGCCGGTTTCCAAGTACAATCGGCGATCTCTAACACAAAACCTGCCCAGACGGTGGATCGAGTTGAACCAAGATGCCGGCCAAGGATATTCATCATGATCTGGTCCATCGGCTCTTGGAGGCCGAGGGTTGGCGTATTACGCATGACCCGTACCGCATCGTCGTGGGACGCAAGAATCTTTTTGTCGACTTGGGGGCGGAGAGGCTCATTGCTGCCGACCGCGAAGGCAAACGGATCGCGGTCGAAGTGAAGAGCTTTGAGGGGCAATCGGAAATTCACGATCTCGAACTGGCCCTGGGTCAATACCTCATATATCTACCCTTCTTGCGACGCCAGGAGCCCGACCGGGAGTTGTACCTGGCGATTCCGCGAGAGGCGGCGAAAAATCTGTTCGATGAACCAATTGGCCGGGGATTATTGGCAGAATACAATCTGCGCCTACTCGTGTTCGATCCCTTGAAAGAGGTGCTGGTGCAATGGATGCCGATACCCTGAGCAAATGGCGGCGGACGATAAGGACGATCCTGTCAGAGTTGGCCGCCATCCCCTTTCCCGATGTCGTCGATATGCGCGCCAAGGCCGTCTTCGACGAAGATGCCGATGTCTACCTGGTGGTCGTTGAAGGATGGGAGGACGTGTGTCGGTTGCACGGCTGCTTGGTGCATGTGGAAATCAAAGGGGACAAGGTCTGGATTCAGCAGGATGGGACGGAGGATGGGGTGGCCAGCGAACTTCTGGCCGCGGGAATTACAAAAGAGCACATTGTGCTGGGCTTTAAGTCCCCGCAGAGCCGGGCGCTGACGGATTTCGCGGTGGCGTAGCCGCGATGCACCCGATGCCCTCTCCGTTCCCCGGAATGGACCCCTACCTCGAAGGCCCAAAGTGGATGAGTGTCCACTCGGCCCTTACCGTGGGAATTGCCCGCCAGCTTTCGCAGCACCTGCTGCCGCGCTACGTAGCCCTGCCGAATGAACGAATGGTGGTTGCTATCGCGGAAAGCGACGATGTGTCGATCACTCGTGGAAGCATTCTTCGTGATACATCGATCTTTTGCGCAACGGTACGCGGCTTCCGACCCGGCCGGCATTGCCGTCGTTCCCCTATTTCGTCCTGGTGGGACGGGCCGACAAGCGGCCGCTGACCGAGGTTCGCCCGATTCGGCTGGCTGACGCGCTGCCGACGGTGCCGATCCCCCTGCTGGCGGGGGATGCCGACGTGCCGTTGGACCTTCAGCGAGCGATCACAAGTGTCTATGATACGTTCCATTATACGCGGATGATCGATTACCGTCAGCCGCCGGCCGTCCCCTGCGGCCCGCCAAATTGGCGGCATGGGCCGAGGGACACCTTAAGAAAGTGGCGCAAGCTCGGCGGTAAACTGTAGTGCCCGGCGCGCGGCGGCACAGGGTTTTACGACAAAAGTCCCCCCCGCTCCGAACCCTCCTTTTACACGTAGGGGCAACTTACACGTAGGGGCAACACTCGACTCGCCCGTGACGGCGCGGCCTAAGCCGTTACTCGTAGCTGTGTCGGCCGTGCTGGTCCTTCTCGGCCAGGAAGTCGGATCGGTGGCGCTTGATCCGCTCGTCCTTCCGGGGCCTCGGCAATCAATGCAGCATGGGCGACGGCCAAGTCATACCGGAACATCTTCGCACAGGTGAACCTGTCCGGCATCCGGAGGGCCGGCGCGTCGGGGGGTCTTGCTGGCCAGGTGCTTCCACAGCTCCGCGGCCATGTCGGGGCGCAGGGCGTGGGTGTGTTGTTTCCGGCGTTTGACGTTGACCGCTTTGGCGGTGACGGTGGGCGGGTCGTCGTCAAGGTTGAAGTTGGCGGTCGTCAGCTTCTGCACTTGTCCGGGCCTGATGCCGGTCTCGCAGCAGAACCGGTATCGCGAACTGCGGCAAGAGCGGCGGTGGCGAACCCCCCTGAAGTCCTCAGGGCTGGGTCGGGTCGGGCGGTCCGGGGATGACGGATGGCCCTGGCGTTGCGGGATACCCTGGGTTCCCGTACGGATCGGGAATAATCGGCGGATGCGTGTAGCTGGGTGGCGGTTGGACGCCGGGCGGCGGGCGGAGGTCATGGGGGATCTGGATCTATCACACATGACACATGACACCACTAAAAGCTTGCAACGCTGGCGGCAGAGAGTTAGGCTGTTGGAGATGGGTTAGGCAGGCAATTAAGAAGGGTGCCGTCAATCGCGGGTTGCTAAGCTTTAGGGAATTGTACTCCGGAACATCGAACTACCGCCCACCGTTCGTTTTGTAACCAGGGAGGTCGCTGTGGAGACAGGCTCGATGGCAAATGGCGGAGGCCAACACAAGGTGTGTTGCGCCTGCGGCGTTGACGTTGCGCATTCCAGGCGGACCAAAGACGCACTCGGGAGGTACTATTGCCCGGAGTGTTACGATCGGCTCTCCACGGCCGGTCCCAGCGCCAGCGCCGATACGGATATCATCGAACTGCCGCTGGCGTCATTGGACGCCGAGACCTCTCCGTTAGATTGCCCGGTGTGCGGGGCGGTATTGACCGGCGACGGAGTGGCCGACGCTTCCGGGCGTACCGTTTGTCCGACCTGCTTCGCGCGGATGGCGGCGGAGTCGGCGGCCGCGGCGGCGGCGGCGGCGGCGGGCAGTTCGACCCACTATGGACCGTCGCCCCACGGACCGTCGCCCCACGACCCCATCTCGCTTCCCCGCGGGTTGATGCCGCGAATGACCTGCCCTCATTGCTGGCATCGGTTCGGCCCGGAGAAAATGCTCTGGGTGGCGCAGCACGCCGACCTGCTCGGCGACCAGGTGCTTGGCCCGGAGGCCCCCGCGCGGTTCCTCCCCAGCCGGTTTACGCTGGACGGACAGGCGGTTGATGCGCGGGGCATGGCATGCCAAACCCTCGCCTGCCCGCGCTGTCACCTGGTGATGCCCAGGGCCCTGATCCACACCGAGCCCATGATCCTGTCGATCATCGGGGTGCCCGCCAGCGGCAAGTCTTACCTGCTGGCGGCCATGACCTGGCAACTGCGCCGCGAGATGCCCAAGCGCTTCGCCCTGGCGTTCAACGACGCCGACACCCTCTCCAACCGCAGCCTCAACGATTATGAGGAAACCCTGTTCCTCCAGCACGACGACGACAAGCTGGTGGCGATCCGCAAGACGGAAGAGCAGGGCGAATTGTACGATCAGATCCGGCTGGGCCAGCAGGTCGTCAGCTTGCCGCGCCCGTTCCTTTTCACGCTGCGGCCCAGCCTGGGCCACCCCGCCGCTCCCACGGCCAATCGTGCCAACAAGGCCGAGCAACCCGACCGCGTCCTGTGCATGTACGACAACGCCGGGGAGAGCTTCCAGGCCGGCAAAGACACAACCGGTTCGCCGGTCACGCAGCACGTGGCCAAATCGCGGGTGCTGATGTTTTTGTTCGACCCGACGCAGGACCCGCGTTTCCGCCAGCGCTGCCGGGCGATCAGCGGCGACCCGCAACTCTCGACCGCCTCGCGCACCAGCCGCCAGGAAACGGTCCTGACCGAGGCGGCCCTGCGCGTGCGCCGCCACGCGGGTCTGGCGCCGGGGCAAAAGTACGACCGGCCGCTCCTGGTCGTAGTCCCCAAATCCGACGTCTGGGGGCCGCTGCTCGACTGCGACCTGACCACCGAGCCCTATATCGACAACGCCGTCCCCGCGTCCCCCGGCAGCGGCATGCCGGCGCTGTCGGCCGTGGACCTGGGCCGCATCGCAACCGTGTCGGCGAAGCTGCGCGCCCTGCTGCTGGATGGCGCGCCGGAGTTCGTCACGGCGGCCGAAGAGTTCTGCCATACCGTCGTCTATATCCCGGTCAGTGCTTTGGGCCGCGGCCCGGAAGTGCAGGAAGGAACCGGGATGCTTGGCATCCGGCCGCGCGACATCAAGCCACGATGGGTGACCGTGCCGGTGGCTTACGCCTTCACAAAGTGGGCGACGGGCTTGATCACCGGTCACTTGGCCCCAGCCGCCTTTGCCCGCAGAGCACCGGCCCGGGCGTGAATCCCGGCCAGGCCATCCTAGATCGACGCGGCTGAAGTTCGGTAGCGAAGTGAACCGCGTTGATGGCTCGTCTTTGACGAGCCGCGACCGTGAGGGAGCGGTATGTGTCAGTGCAAGACCGGTTGCTTACGCTTGCGGCTCGTTAAGGTTGACCCTGATGCATAACTTCCGCCGCAGTGATCTAGGCCCTGTCTGAAAACTCACCG
>Ga0182024_10017728_pt1 | contig 13327 bp, 14 predicted proteins | sample P32metaG_FD_120480 | JGI IMG/M metagenome (GOLD analysis project Ga0182024, IMG submission 120480) | Permafrost microbial communities from Stordalen Mire, Sweden - P3-2 metaG (Illumina Assembly) | ecosystem: Environmental > Terrestrial > Soil > Wetlands > Permafrost | place: Sweden: Stordalen...
AAACTCCAGACGCGCAAGTGCGGCTCAGCGTGCCCGAACTGCGCCATCTTCTCACCGCATTGCTATGGCGAGGGTGGCACGGCCTTGAACACCTGCTGCATTGGTCCGTGTGGCGAAGACGACATCAGTTTCGCGCCATGTACAGCCAATATCGAAAGCGCGAATCGACTCTGCCGATCTTCTATCTACAACTGTAGTACTAGGCCGGAGGTCACCGAACCGCTGGCCAAGCTGGCGGAGGTGGTGCGAAACGGGCGCACCTCCCTGCAGGGTGAAGGCACCGTAGAGCCGGAGAATCCGGTGTGGGTGGAATTTGCGGAGAAGATGGCGCCCATGATGGGACCGATGGCCGGACCCCTGGGAGCAGTGGTTCTGGAAGGGCACGAAGGGCCAATGCGGGTGCTGGATATCGCAGCGGGGCATGGATTGTTCGGCATCGAGATCGCGAAGCAGAACAAGCAGGCACATGTGACTGGGTTGGACTGGGCGCCGGTGCTGCGCGTGGCACTGAAAAATGCGGAGAAGGCCGGCGTACGCGATCGTTATTCCATGCTGCCGGGGAGTGCGTTCGAAGTGGAGTTTGGCGGACCGTATGACGCCGTGTTGCTGACGAATTTTCTGCACCACTTCGACAAGCCGACGTGTGTGGGTCTACTCGAGAAGGTACGCAAATCGCTCAAGCCGGGTGGACGCGCGGCTACGCTGGAGTTTGTGCCGAACGATGATCGTGTGTCGCCGCCGATGCCGGCAGCCTTCAGCATGACGATGCTGACGACGACTGTATCGGGCGATGCTTATATTTTCAGAGAATTGAGTGCGATGTATATGGATGCCGGATTTGGCGGAGTGCGTGCGCATCCGATTCCGATGAGCCCGCACACGATTGTGATGGGGCAGGCCTGACGAGCTAACAATTCAAAGAATACCGGTTCTTCTCTGGATCGAAATGCATTCAGTCGGGGTTCGTGCTCTCCAACCCTTTCGCCAGAGCCCAAAAAGCAGGTCCTTCGACTCCCCTTCACTTCGTTCAGGGTCGCTCAGGATGACAGGATGGGGCACGGAGGTTTGTGTTGACCTCGTCATCGCACGCGGACGCGGAATCGCTTCTAATTAGGCGCCGAAGATTCCGCCGACTCTGCGGCGAGATCGGACAGCCGCGACTAACTCCGCGAGCAGCTTGTGAGTCTCGGGCCAGTCGATACAGGCATCGGTGATGCTCTGGCCGTAGACAAGCTTGTCCAGGGTTTGGCCCGGGACAAGCTTCTGCGCGCCTGCGACGAGATTGCTTTCGATCATGACGCCAATGATGTTGCGATTGCCTGCCGCGATCTGTGCGGCGACGTCGTGGCAGACGAGCGCTTGCCGGGTGTAGTCCTTGAGGCTATTGGCGTGGCTGCAATCGATCATGATGCGCGGCGCAGTCCCCGCCTTTACCATTTGGTCGGTTGTATCGGCGACAGAATCAGCGGTGTAGTTGACCGATTTGCGTCCGCCACGCAGGATGATGTGGCAATCGGGATTGCCGGTGGTGACGAAGATGGCAGACTGCCCATGCTTTGTATGGCCGAGAAACGTGTGCGAGTGCGATGCGGAGAGCACGGCGTCGATGGCCACCTGGACGTCGCCCGAGGTGGCGTTCTTGAATCCGACCGGACAGGAGATGCCGGAGACGAGCTCACGGTGTACCTGGCTCTCGGTGGTGCGCGCGCCGATGGCTCCCCAACTGACGAGGCCCGCGATGTACTGCGGCGAGATCATGTCGAGGAATTCGGTTCCCGTGGGCACACCGCGCTCGGCTAGATCGAGCAGAAGGTTGCGTGCCAGGCGCAGGCCGTCGTTGATTTTGTAAGAGCCGTCCAGATGCGGGTCGTTGATGAGGCCCTTCCATCCCACGGTGGTGCGGGGCTTCTCAAAATAGACACGCATGACGATGCGCAGATCCTGGGAAAATTCAGCGATCGCGGATTCCAGAATGGCAGCGTATTCGCGAGCGGCCTTGGCATCGTGGATGGAGCACGGTCCGACGAGGACGAGCAGGCGCGGGTCGCGCTGGGCGAGGATGCGCGCAATGTCGAGGCGCGCGTTGAAGATGGTGGCGGTGGCGGTTTCGCTGACAGGGCGCTCTTCTTCAAGAAAGACAGGTGGCAGGACTACAGTCATCCTTTGAATGCGGATGTCTTCAATGGTGAGGGGCATGGCTCGTTCCTGGCTGTGTGCATCCCTGCCCGAGAAAGAGCGTTCACAGATGAGATTGACACACTGTTTCTTAGAATCTATCAGGACGGCGCGGTGCGCGGGGAGGGATGAAGGGCGCGGGACGGCGACAGTGCAACGCTTTCCGAGCTAATCTCTATTGCCGAAGCAGGCCTGCGCGCGGTCAAAGGGGTAGACTTCCAACGAGATGTCGGGAAGGAACTCATTGGATTGAGTGCCATGCGCAGAGTGGACCCTATTCATTTTTTCTTTTCATATGTCTTTCCGTGGTGGTCCTTTGTCGACCGATATCCGCGCAACAGGCGGAGCCACCCAATCCTGTGCTCAACCAGCGCCCGCCTGCGAAACCTGCGCCGGCTCCGAATGCGATTGAGGCAGAAGGACGGGTTCGGTTGGATATGGTGGTGACGGACGCGGCAGGTGCGCCTGTGAGTGGCCTCGAACCCTGGGATTTTTCTCTGCTGGACAACGACAAGCCGCGCAAGATTCTGACGTTTCGATCATTCAATGACACGACGGTGAAGCCGGATCCGCCGGTTGAAGTCATTCTGCTGATTGACATGGCGAATCTGTCTTTTCCGCAGGTGGCCTTTGTGCGCCAACAGGTTGAAGAATTCCTGCGCAAGAATGGCGGTCATCTGAAGCAACCGGTTTCGTTGATTGTCCTCACGAGTGCAGGCATTCGCGTGCAGCCGAGGCCCTCAGTGGATGGCAACGCGGTGGCGGATGTGGTGCAAAAGCTGAAGGGAAACATCAGCACTATTAATCCAGCGATGGGCGGGGAGGGCTTGCTGGAGCGCTTTCAGTTATCGGTGCGGCAACTGGCCACGATTGCGGAAAACGAAGCGCGGAAGCCGGGAAGAAAATTGCTGGTCCGGATTGGACCGGGGTGGCCGATGCTGAACAGGCCGACAGACGAATATTCCGAGAGAAACCAGCGGCGCACCTTCGAGAACATCGTTGAACTTTCAACTCGATTGAGAGAGGCACGGATGGTGCTCTACAGCGTGGAGCCCGAGGATCCGTCGGTTGGAGGCGGGAAATATGACTTGCTTTACCAGGAATTCCTGGATCCGGTATCTTCGCCGAAGCAGGCACAACCGGGCAATCTTGGGCTCAAGGTACTTGTAACGCAGACGGGCGGGGTAATTCTGGGGCCTGGATAACGATCTTGCCGGGCAGATCGATCGCTGCGTAGCCGACGCAAACGTGTTTTACAGGATTTCATTCAATCCCGCACAAGCGGAGCATGCCGATGAATATCACCAGCTGAAGTTAGTGGTGGATAAGCCAGGTTTGACGGTGCGGACGAACAGGAGTTATTACAACGAGCCGTAGTGGGTAACATGCCTAGGCAAGCAGTTAGTTCATGCGAGTTATGAAAAGGGCAAACTTCTCGATTGGACGGACGTTGCTTCTGCTCCTTCCATGCGCAACCGGATTCGCGATCGCGCAAGAGATCGAGGGACCGGCGCCCTCGACTCCGTTGGAAGAAGGCATCATCCAACTCGATGTTACGGTGACGGATAAGTCGGGTAGACCGGTTACTGGTCTCGGTGCGAGCGATTTTACGCTGATGGACAACGGGCACGCCACCAGGCTTGTTTCTTTTCATGCCTTCGAGGCCCTTTGACATGCAACTGGAAGTGCTCGCGATTCAGAGTGGCGGGCGGGTGATGGAACCCGGATTCGATATTGCTGGAATGATCCAACGGTGTATTGAGGGGGCGGACGATTTCTACACGCTGACGTTCGGTCCGCCGCGGACGTCCTCGAGCTCGTAAATAAAGCGGCCGGGGAGATCCTGCAGGCGGCGCACGTTGGCGTAGAGGTGATTCGCTTCAGCAACGGCAAGAAGGCGATCGTTGCGCGTTTTGATTTTGCCATCGATCTGTTCGCCTTCGATGATGCCGATGAGGCGTGCGCGCACAGCGATGCCGGGAAATGCGGGCTCGTCCATGAGCAGCAGGACGTCGATCGGGTCGCCATCGGGTGCGATGGTGCGCGGAAGAAAGCCGAAATCGTGGGGGAAACTCATCCCTGCCGGCAGGACTTTCTTGACAGCGAAGATCTTCTGATGGGGATCGAATGCGAATTTGTTTCGACTGCCTTTGGGCGTTTCAACGATGACCTGCAGGATGCCATCGTGCTTGTCCAGCGGTTTCAATTGCGTGGGATCGGCGAGGCTTTTCGACGGTTTCTTTGCCACTTCTGTGCTCCTTCACTTCTCCAATAGACAGAGATGCGCCGCCGGGCCAAGCGCAGCCATTCAGGGAATGAGAGAGCAAGGGTCGCACTTTCGGTTATATGAGGAGAGCCGGCCGACCTTTGTGTCTTGACTTTGCTCCTGACGAATCCATAGAATTAAACAGGATTCCTCCATCCTTTTTCGGCCGTATGCATCTGATGAAATAGAGGTTATCGGATTTCGGTCTGGTACTCAGATCATCGATACGGTGATGGAAGACGGCTCAAGAGGAGCCGCAAAGATGCCTGAGATGCGCGTCAGTCCGCGCGAGCGGCTGGTGCTTACAACGATTATTGAGCTCTACATCGCCACTGGCGAACCTGTAGCTTCCCAGGCGGTTGCGCGGGAGTTCGCCGATCGCGATGGATTGAGCTCTGCGACGATTCGGAATGTCATGGCAACGCTTTCCGAGGCAGGCCTGTTGGAGCAACCGCATACTTCCGCAGGGCGGGTGCCGACGCCGGCGGCGTTTCGCTATTACGTGGAGCAGATCACGCGGGTTGATCCGCAATTGGGGCGGATGGGCTTTGCAGGGCTGGACGGCGCGGCTCATGCTTCGACTTTGAGCGAGCAGAGGCGCGGACAGATTGAAGATGAATTTACCGGAGTGACCAGCAGCACCGAGTATCTGGAACGAACGTCGCATGTGCTGGCGCTGATTTCAAGCGGGCTGGGCGTGGCGCTGGCGAGTTCGACTGCGGCCCAGGTTCTGGAACACATTCATTTTTCGCGGCTGTCGACGGGGCGAGTGCTGGCTGTACTGGTGACGCAAGCGGGTGCGGTGCTGGATCGCGTGCTTACGCTGGACCGCGAATTGACGCATTTAGAGCTGGAGACCGCAGCTCGCTATTTGAACGAGAACTTCCATGGATGGCCGATTGAACGCATCCGCACCGAAGTGGCGCGGCGTGTGGAAGCGGAACGCGAGGCATATCAGCAGATGCTGGCCTCGGTAGAAGAGCTTTGTCGCAAGGGAGCTCTGATTTCGGGCGAGGTGGTGCCGGCACTTTTCGTGGATGGCATGGCGAACCTGATTGCCGCTGAGGTGGATCGGGAACGGCTGCGGCAGATGCTGATTGCGCTGGAGGCCAAGCAGCGGCTGGTGGAATTGCTCACGGCTTATGTGGATGGACGTCAGCAGGAAGTGCGCGTGGTGGTGGGACTTGACCAGGCTTCCCCTGCGATGCAAGACCTGGTGCTGATTGGCGCGTCGGCTCGGCTGGGTGGCGGCAACATTGGAACGGTGGCATTGATTGCGCCCACGCGGATTCAATACCAGGAGATGATCCAAGCCGTGCGGTACGTGGCGCGGCTTTCGGAGCGGATCCTCGAGGTCCCAGCGGAGTGAGGGCGGTTCGCCGGGCGGGCCTCCGCCTATATGGGGCGAACAATTTTGAATGAAGCACAGAATGACGAAGGGCACAAGGACGGCACAATTGCGCCGCGGAATTTATCATTAAAGAAGACGATTGGAGACGTATTGGGGAGATTTCGGAGAAGTATGCCAGAACAAGAGACAGAGTTGAGGGCGCAGGAAGCTGCGGAGGATGTGGCCCCGGAAGGAGTCTCGGCGACCGCGACGGGTGCAGGTCTGCCAAGTGAAGAAGAGGTAACTGTGCGCCGCGCGGATTTGGAGAAACAGAAAGCCGAGTTAGAGCAACTGAAAACCGAGCGGGATCAGTTGCTGGACCGGCTGGCACGGCTGCAGGCCGAGTTCGAAAACGCGCGCAAACGCGCGGAACGCGAGCGGCAGGAATTCCGCGATTATGCAGTGGGAAATGTAGTGGAGCAGTTTCTGCCGGTGCTCGATAATTTTGAGTTGGCGCTGAAGGCGACGGGATCGGCGGAGCAGCTGCGCTCGGGTGTGGAACTGATCGTGAAGCAGATGGAAGAGATTCTGCGCCAGCTCCAAGTGCAAGCTGTGCTGACGGTGGGTGCGGAATTCGATCCGCGGCAGCATGAGGCATTGGGTACGGTGGAGCGCGAAGACTTGCCCGACCAGCATGTGGCCGAGGAAGTGCGCCGCGGTTATAAGCTGCGCGATCGACTGCTGCGTCCCGCATTGGTACGGGTGGCTTCGAATCCGAAGCAGACAAGCGAGTGACTTTGAAACTGCCCGACGCGCCGAAGCTTTGAGCGCGCGAGGCCGATATTGTCTTTACAACCGTGCAGCCGGGATTTGCAAGCCGATCTGCCGGGCCGAACAGAAATAAAGAGACGGGTTTGAATACACGAGTGAGCAAAGCAGATTACTACGAGGTTCTGGGAGTTTCGCGCGAGGCGAGCGACCAGGAGTTGAAGAGCGCCTACCGCAAGCAGGCGATGAAATATCACCCTGACCGCAATCCGGGCGACACCACTGCAGAAGAGAAGTTCAAGGAAGCAAGCGAGGCCTACCAGGTGCTGAGCGATGCGGATAAGCGCGCCGCGTACGATCGCTACGGGCACGCCGGCGTGAGCGCAGCGGGGGGCAGCGGATTCGGCGGCTTCTCGAGCACTGTCGACCTGGGGGACATCTTCGGCGATTTGTTTGGCGAGATGTTCAACATGTCCGGTGGCCAGCAGCGCCAGACCAGACAGCGGCGCGGCGAAGACCTGCGCTACGATTTGGCCATCGAATTCGAGGATGCGATCTTCGGCAAGGAAACGGAGATCAGGATTCGGCGCTTCGAGGCGTGCGCGACCTGTCACGGGAGTGGCAGTGCTTCCGGCCGCGGGCCTAGTACCTGTCCGCAATGCCAGGGGCGTGGGCAGATTCGCTATCAGCAGGGTTTCTTCTCTGTGGCTCGGACTTGCAGCGCGTGCGGCGGCGCTGGATCGATAGTGAGCGACCCTTGCGCGACCTGTCATGGCGAGACACGCGTTGCGAAAGAGGTCAAGCTCAACGTGAAGGTGCCGCCGGGCGTGGAAGAAGGAACGCGGATCCGGTACAGCGGTGAAGGCGATACGGGCAGGTCAGGCGGACCGAGCGGCGATTTATACGTCGTGCTCTCGATTCGCGCGCATGACTTCTTTCAGCGCGAAGGCTACGATTTGCATTGCGTGATCCCGATCAGCTTTCCGCAGGCGGCGCTTGGCGCGGAGATCGAGATTCCGGCGATCGACGGCGCGGTGACCTTGAAAGTTCCCGAGGGCACACAGAGCGGAAAAGAGCTGCACGTCCGCGGGCGCGGCGTTCCTTATCTCAACGAAAAAGGACGCGGTGACTTGGTCGTTCGTGTCGTTGTGCAGATTCCGAAGAAATTGACGCGGGCGCAGCGGGAACTGGTGACGCAACTGTCGGAGTCGATGACGGTGGAGAACAAGCCGGCTTCGCCGGGGTTGTTGGATAAGGTGAAGGACCTTTTCAGTTAAGTACAGGGAATAGCGAATAGGGAATGGGGAATGGGGAATAGGGAACAAACTCCAGAGGCGCTGGGCGCTCTCTCGATTAAGCTTTGCGCAGTGTCATTGAGGTGATTTCGGGCGGGCAGTTGAACCGGAAGGGAACCCCGACCGTGCCGATGCCACGGTTGACATAAAGCTGCAATCCTTCGAGTCTAAAGAGTCCTTCGACATACTTTTTCCCCAAGTCCGGAAGGTTCATGGGACCGACAAACGGGAAACGCACCTGACCTCCATGCGTGTGGCCGCTGAGCATGAGCTGCACTGCTTGGCCTGCGGGGTGATTGAGGAGCCTGTCTGCGAAGTCCGGCGCATGACACAACAGAATAATCGGCTCGTCGGCGCGATTTCGGATGAACTCGGGAATGGTGAGGTCAATGTTTGGATGGCCTTCGACAGGGTCGTCGACCCCCGCCAGCCAGATTCGGGAAGAGCCGCGCTCAAGTGCTGAAAACGAATTCCTGAGAACGGTGATGTTGCTGGCGGTGAGTGCTTCCGTCACGGCCGTCGCGCCAACGGTGACATCGTGATTGCCGAGGATCGCATAGCGCTGCGTGCACTCGAGACCGCCGAGGATGCCGGCGCATTTCCATGCGACAGGGATGGACCATTTGTGCGGCAACAGTTCGTGGGTAACAAAGTCGCCGGTGAGGAAGACTGCATCGGGGCGCAGGCGATTGATGCGGTCTACGGCTTCACGAAGAAAAAACGGCTCAGTAAACCCGACCAGGTGAATGTCGCTGAGCTGGGCAATGTGGAAGCCATCGAACGCCTGGGGAAGATTGGGGAGACGGATTTCGGGTCGAGTGATTTCAATGACGTGGCGCGCAATCTCGCCGGAATAAAGCGCGAGGCCTGCGGTGCCGGCGATCCCTGCGGTCAGGAAGCGGCGACGGGTGAGTGGAAATGCGGAAGAAGAGCGCAAAGAGACCACACTTTATGATATCGGCGCGAATTGGCAAGAGGGCATGGAGTCCCGACTGGCGGCGCAGCGCAATGGTGGAATTGGTTAGAGACTTTTGGAAAGGCATTTGGTGGAGCTGAGCGGGATCGAACCGCTGGCCTCCTCGTTGCGAACGAGGCGCTCTCCCAGCTGAGCTACAGCCCCACGATTCCGTTATTTTAGCAGTATGCGCCTGGTTGGGGAAGGCGGGCGCGGGATTGCCGTTGGAGGAAAGGTGCGAGCGCCCTTGCCTCCCGGATCGGCAGCGCAAGCAGCCTTTACATCGCCGCCACAAAGGCGGGAGCAACTTCTGAAACGTTGGCTTGGAGGACTTCAGTCAAGTACAGCTGCATCTCGGCGAAAGCCGATTCTGCGCGCAGGGCACTCAGCAAGACGCTTTCGGCGGCGGCGCTGGCAGCGTACTTTACGACGAATTGCAGAATCAAGATCCGAATGCGCATCGCATCGCTGCGCAGGGATCTGAGGATCTCAGGGGCAACTGAATCACTGTTGCGGGCGGCATAGTCGGCCATCTCCATCATCACACCCGCGTTCCGGTACATCGCCCAGAGACTGTCCGCGCCTCGAATGCGCGCCCACTTCTCTCGCAGGGTGGGCTTGTGCGCGTCTTCCGCGGAGACCATCTCGCACAACACGCGGGCGTTCCAGCCGGGCCGCAGTCTCGCCAGAAGCGAATCCCAGGATTGCGTGTTGCGGCGATGCTGCGCAGCCCTGCAATGGTAGAGAAACGCTGTGACTCCGACAATTGCAACGATCTGGAACGCAGTCGATAGCATAGTTGTTCCCCTCAGACGTAGAACAATACCGGTTCACACACGGCGCAGGCTGTTACGAATACTCCACTTTTGTTCATCGCCTGGAAGGAGAGGAAGTTTAGCGTTTGTCCTGTTGGGATACAGTGCGAGGGTTTTCTTGGTCAGCGATCGCGAGCGGATGCACCATGGGGTGTCGGTTAACGAGCGTACGAGAATGTGCCGCAAAGATTGGTCGAGTTCCTGAGAGCATCGAGGGTAAACACGGGCGGTTCAGAACCTGAAAAGAAGGCGACCTGCAGCCTGCGGTCAATCGCGTATGTTGCCATCCAGTGTGTGTCTTCGGAGCCGCAGAGGGTGTTGTGGTGCACAAAGTGCCTGGATGCCGGCACATTCAGCCGGTAAAGGGCGCCCTTGACGCCGGCGTTGACGTCCGCATCGAAAGCGGCGCTGACTTCCGCCGGTGCGAGATCGCGAACCCGCTGCATAGGGACCGCGTTGAAGTTGATCTTGATCGTGTCATTCGAGAGCGCGATATCGCTGGTGATGGATCGCGCCGTGGAACTCGCCGCATACCAATATCCCCTGTCCTGAGCGGCGCAGGAGAGAGAGATGGCCAGGGCAGAGATCGCGGCGAAAAGGCGGAGTCTGTGGGGGGGCACTCTTTGAGGATGACGTACGATTCCGTGCAGTGCAAGCCTCCAGGAGCGCGGAGTAAGAACAAAAGGCCGGGGAACGATGCCCCCGGCCTTTGCCAGACCTCTGGAGAACTAGACCACCTAGACCACCCAGAGCTGGAATTTGGTTAGAGCTGATTCATGTTCTGCAGGAACTCGGCGTTGTTGCGGACCTTTTCGAGGCGGCTAATGAGCAGTTCCATTGCTTCAACTGGTGAGAGCGGATTGAGCACCTTGCGGAGCACCCAGATGCGCTGCAGGTCTTCCTTGGGGATGAGCAGCTCTTCCTTACGGGTGCCGGAACGCTGAATATCGATCGCAGGAAAGACGCGCTTGTCGACGAGTTTGCGGTCGAGAATGATTTCCATATTGCCGGTGCCCTTGAACTCTTCGAAGATGACTTCGTCCATGCGCGACCCGGTGTCGACGAGTGCCGTGGCGATGATGGTCAGCGAGCCGCCTTCTTCAATGTTGCGGGCGGCGCCGAAGAATCGCTTTGGCCGCTGAAGGGCGTTGGAGTCGACGCCGCCGGACAGGACTTTGCCGGATGGCGGCACGATGGTGTTGTAGGCGCGGGCTAGGCGGGTGATGGAGTCAAGGAGGATGACGACGTCGCGTTTGTGCTCGACGAGACGCTTCGCCTTCTCGATGACCATCTCGGCTACCTGCACGTGACGGGCGGCGGGCTCGTCGAATGTGGAGCTGATGACTTCGCCCTTGACGGAGCGCTGCATGTCGGTGACTTCTTCCGGGCGTTCGTCGATGAGTAGCACGATCAGGACAACTTCAGGTTGATTGGCCGTGATGGAATTGGCGAGCGACTGCAACAGCATCGTCTTGCCGGTGCGCGGCGGAGCCACGATGAGGCCACGCTGGCCCTTGCCTACGGGGGTGAGCAGGTCCATGACTCGACCGCTGACGGCTTCGCGCACGGTCTCGAGCTTGATGCGTTCCTGCGGATAGAGCGGCGTGAGGTTGTCGAAGAGGATCTTGTTGCGCGTTTCTTCGGGCGATTCGAAGTTAATGGCTTCGATCTTGACCAGGGCGAAGTATTTCTCTCCTTCATGCGGCGGGCGGACATTGCCGCTGATGGAGTCGCCGGTTTTGAGATCGAATTTGCGAATCTGCGAGGGAGAAACGTAGATATCGTCGGGGCCCGGAAGATAGTTGTAGTCGGGCGAGCGCAGAAAGCCGTAACCATCGGGCAGGATCTCGAGGACACCTTCGGCGAAGATGTGGCCTTCTTTTTCGCTCTGGGCCTGAAGGATCTTGAAGATCAAGTCTTGCTTGCGGAGGCCGCTGGCACCGGGAATCTCGAGGGTGCGCGCGATGCGGCTCAGTTCTGTGATGTTCTTTTCTTTCAGTTCAGCGATGGTCATGTTCACCTGCAGTAAGGCGGGATGGAGTGGAGGGAAATCCGAGAGGAGGTTGTGCTCCAGAGAGAACCAGGCGGGATTCGTGCGAGCGGTTAGCGCGGTCAGCGCGCGAATCAAATTTCAAGTTGGAGCCTATGATTGAGGCATCAGCAGAAGGCGGCTGACCGAACCGGCAGCCACCCCTCAACCGACGTGGACATCAATGCAAATGCTGAGACGCGATCAAGCTGCGCGGCGCGTCTCGACCGGTTGACCCTTGGCCACAGCAACCGGAGCTGCCGTGCCAGGATTGGTGAAATGGAAACGAACGAGAACTTCGTTCGTGGTGTCTTGCAGCCGAGTGGTGGGCTTGTGCAGCTTCCGGGTAGCCTTGCTCGCCAGTTGACAGAGCTGGTAGCGATTGGACACATGAGAGAGTGCCCCAAAAACCAAATCAGAACGCATGATAAGAATTCTCCTTCTAACAAACTTCTGCCCTTCGGTACTACCTGGCACCGTAGGTGCAGTTGGCATCTGAGTGTGATGCAGGGCTGCCCCCGCAGCCTCACTTCCTTGCATTAGACGCACCAAATGAGCGTGGAGTTCTAAATCTTTGGCGCAAAATCGTCAAACCAGGAAGAGGCTCTTTGCCGTTACAGAAATCAAGATTGCCGCACCAGGACGAGTCGAACTCTCATCGTTCCAACTCCGAAGGGCAAACACAGGACACTTCGGACGCATCAAGCGACGAGCCGCAGCCCAATGATCGATGCTGGAATTGACAGAGAGACGCGCAATCGCGCAGTGCAATCTATCCTTAAGGATGGCACTCCTGAATGTATACCGGGTGCAAAAGCGGGTCAACATTTTTTTTGTACTTCCCTGTGCACTTTCCGGCTTCAGAAAAAAGTCGGGCCATCCAAAGGTAACCGCTCTATTTTGAGATGCATAGAAAGCGGTAATTAGATGCATAAAAGACACAAAAATGAGTGATTTTGGTCACACATCGCCTGGGAATCTGGCTGGTTACCCGCCAAACGGGGTCCCGAAGTGTGGAAATCTCGGCCTGAGGAGAATTGGACGTGACTTGTGGCAGGACTTCTCCTTCGAGTATGGACTAAACGGCCGCTCTAAGCCCAATAACTGCGATCGAGCGTGCGGTATTGGATGGCCTCTGCCAGATGGGCGACCGTAAGATGCTCAGTGCTCTCGAGATCGGCAATGGTGCGGGCTACTTTAAGGATACGGTCGTGGGCGCGGGCGGTCAGCCCCTGCTGCTGCATGGCCCGCTCAAGCAGGCGCTCGGCGTCGGCGCCCAGCTCGCAGTAGGCCGAATCTGCCGGGTGGTCATCTGTGCATTGGAGTAAATATTCTCGCCGTGCTTTTTGAAGCTCTCCCGCTGCCGGTCACGGGCAGCGAGCACGCGGGCGCGAATTTCAGCCGAACCTTCGATGGCGGCCGAGCCACGCAGCTCCTTATATTGAACGGCCGGCACTTCAATATGGATATCGATACGGTCGAGCAGCGGACCGGAAATCTTGGCGATGTAGCGCTGAATCATCGGCGGGGTGCACATGTATTCACGGGATTTGTCGTTGAAGTAACCGCAGGGCTGCGGGTATCTTCATTGCTGAAAGGCCGCTGATCTACCTGCCTATCATTCATGCCACATCGCCTCATCTCCCGTTGATTTGAGCATTCGGCTGTTAACCGAAGGGTTGTAGGTTCGAGTC
>Ga0182024_10017729_pt1 | contig 13327 bp, 6 predicted proteins | sample P32metaG_FD_120480 | JGI IMG/M metagenome (GOLD analysis project Ga0182024, IMG submission 120480) | Permafrost microbial communities from Stordalen Mire, Sweden - P3-2 metaG (Illumina Assembly) | ecosystem: Environmental > Terrestrial > Soil > Wetlands > Permafrost | place: Sweden: Stordalen...
CAAATTGATCGAAGCGCAACATATCCATTACGCCGACGTAGGCGAGCGCGGCGCCATAAAGGTCGGGGCGTTGCGTGACGCAGGCGCCGATCAGCAGGCCACCGTTCGAACCGCCTTCGATGGCCAGCTTTGGCGTCGAAGTGTAGCGCTGCGCGATGAGCCACTCGGCCGCGCTGATGAAGTCGTCGAAAACAATCTGCTTGTGCGCGCGAATGGCCTGCCGATGCCACTCCTCGCCGTATTCGCCGCCGCCGCGCAGGTTGGCCACCGCGAAAATTCCCCCGCGTTCCAGCCAGACGAGCCGAGTGGCATCGAAATGAGGCAGCATCGAAATCCCGAAGCCACCATAACCGTAGAGCAACGTCGGGTTTGTGCCGTCAAGCTTGATCCCCTTCTTATAGACCAGGGTCATCGGAATCCGCGTGCCGTCCTTGGCCGGATAAAAAACCTGCTTGGTCTCCAGCACGCTGGTGTCGAACGCCATCTTGGGCGCGCGATCCACGCTGCTGACGCCTGTTTCCAAATCCAGACGAAAAATCGTCGTCGGCGTCGCCATATCGGTGTAAGAGTAATAAGTCGCCGTTTCGTCCGGTTCGCCGCCAAATCCGCCCGCCGTGCCCCGGCCAGGCAACTTGACTTCGCGCCGCAGGCGGCCATCCAAACCGTAGATGGCCACCTGGCTGGCGACGTCGTGCAAAGTGCGCACGATGAGTTGATGATCCGCCAGCGTCACGCTGCCGGAATCCACATCCATTGTGTCCGCGCCTTGCGGAACCACTTCCTTCCAACCGGAATCCGCTGCCGAAGGATCAATCGCCACGACGCGGCCGCGCGGGGCTGCCACCGTGGTCTCGAAATAGAGCAATCCATGATCGGCGCCAACATAGATGTAGTTCTTGTCGAACCCTTCAGCAAGCGGCGTAGCGGAAGCGTTCGGCGACTTGAGATCGAGCGCGTAAAGATTTTCCAGGCCCTTATCGCCGACTTCTCCTTCACCAACGCGAAGGACCAGCCAGCGGCCATCCCCGGTCAGGTGCGGCTCAAACTGCCAATCGGCATGATCGGGCCGATCGTAGAGTTTGCGGTCGGCGGATTGCGGCGTGCCCAGGACATGATAGAAAACCGCGTCGCCGAGGTCACGCACCTTGAGTTCTTCCCCTGGCGCCGGGGCCGGGAACGCGCTGTAGTAAATCCCTTTGCCATCGGTGCTGAAGATTGGATGGTAATACTTGGTCCATTTCGATACATCCGGCAGGTCAGTGCCCGAAGCGAGGTCGCGGAAGTGCCAATCCGTCCAATCCGAGCCTCCTTGCGACACGCCGTAGGCCAGCGTCCCGCCGTCCGGGCTGGGCACATACCCGACAATGGCGAGTGAGCCATTGGTCGAAAGCGCGTTCGGGTCAAAGGCCACCACGGGCGCGCCGTCAAGCCCCTGGCTCGCAAAAAGAACACTTTGCTGCTGGAGGCCGCTATTATGGGAATAGAAATAATGATTCCCCTTGTGGAAAGGCATCCCGAATTTCTCAAAATCAAGCAAGGCGGTCAGTCGCTCTTTGAGTTGATCCCGGACGGGAATTCTTGCCAGATACGAATCGGTGAGCCGCGCCTCGGCCCGCACCCAATCGCGAGTTTCGGTGGAGTCCAATTGTTCCAGCCAGCGATAAGGATCGGCGACCTTGACCCCATTATAGTCATCCATCGCGTCATCGCGTCTGGCCTGCGGATAAGATAGCTGCGGGTCCGCCCACGCGGGGGCAGTGAGCATGAACACCAGCATGAAGAAAATGAGGCCGGCTGAAACCGGAAACTCCGCAATTGGATTTGGGGAGCGCAGGCGCCCCCGCCTGCATCCAACCGGCGTCCCCGCCGGTTGGTCTTGAGCATCCGGCTGCACTGCTATGTTTGGAGAATGTGGACGGCAGACTGTGGTTGGCGAGGCGCCAACCACTGCACGCGAGGGCGCGTGCGCTCCCCACGCAACTGCATCGATCCGCGTCCAAGGATTCATGTCATTATTCACGTCTTGCCGTTTGCCTGGAGGGCAGTATGAGGGTTGACCGGGGCTTGGAGGCAAGTCAAAAGAATTTCAGTTAGAACAACCACAAAGTGGTCCTGCATCCATGAAGAGACGCGCCTGGTTGAGTTTGCCCAAAGCAGTGGACACGTGGTGTAACATTTCAGCAGACCCTTATGAAACACTTGAAGAGTCAAACGCGTCATTCCCAGGCTTACTGCAACCAGGCCGTGTGGAATCAGCGGAAAAAGGTTTATCGATTTAATACCGGATCGAGCCAAAGACCCCAATTGCCTCCGTTCTGATCAGACGCTTTTTCCACGAGAAGTTCCAGCGTTTTAACGCCGCTGACGTTCACATTGTAGCGGGCCTTTTTTGATCCGCGAATGATGGAGGATCGAAACACCTCCTGGCCATCGGCTTTGATGACGAAAATAATTCCGAAGGCGTAGGGTTGAAAAGCCGTGTGCAATCCGGCTTCGCCTCGCAACGTCTTCCATTTGCCGCCCAGCTCGAAGACGAAGCGAGAGGGCGCGTGAGCAAAAAGACCCGTGGCATACACTTTTCCTGAGTCCAGGAACGGTGATTCAATCTCCTTATTCAGCGGGATGCGATTGGACGCAGGTTTCAACCAGCCAACCTCGGCGACTTTCGGCTGGCAATCGCCTAAAAGGACCTCCGTGACTTCGTCCGGCACGCCCGCGGGGGACGGCTTGGTTTCATGGTCCAAGGTGGCCACGAGTTTCCGAGCGATGACCTTGGCCAATTCGGGGCTTTGACTTTTTTCAAGACCGGCCAGGGCGGCGCGGGCCGCGCTGGGTTGTTCGCGCTCAACAGCGTCGGCCACAGGCTGCAACGCTTGACGCATTTCCCACTGGGAGAGGTCCACCGAGCCTTCCGGGGTCACACTGAACCCGAGCCGCCGCTCCGACACGGCGCCGTTCACATGACAGAATTCGACTCGCAATTCGCCACTTCCGCATGGCGCCAAATCGCTGATCTCGATGGCAAACTTCCCTTGGGCATCGGGCACAGACGTGGCTGTCGGCGCGCGATAGCCCCCGTCATGCACGGAATCGAAGTAAGCCACAACACCATAAATTGGGAGCGAGCCTTGGACGGTCCCCTCAAGGCGCAGCGCTCCGCGCCTGCCGGCCAGATCGGCACGGGTGACGTTGGTGGATAGAATCAAGTCACACTTTTGCAGTTTGGGTTTTTTTCCCAACCCTTTGTCGGAACCGTTGAAGATAGGGTGGCTGGCCAGGCGCATCGCGCTGGCCATGGTGAGAAACGAGCCTTTGCCTTCGCCGCGTCGTTCCTCACGATAAGTATGATTTCCACCGCCCATGATCGAACGGCCCAGCCCCACCTCATCCCACCGCTCACCGCAATGAGGCAGCGCAAACGCGTGGCCAAGCTCGTGGGCGATGCCGCCAATGAAAATCGTGTTGAATTTGCCCAGCGACATCTCACCGTATTCCTGGTCATTCAGCATGGGCTTTTTCTTGGGGAGGTCGTCCAAATTCAGAATGACTGAATCCGCTGCGAAGCATAACCCGCTGGTGGCGTCCCAGGTGCCGAAGTAGGGGGAATGGTGACGGAAGGTTTTGGTCTTTTCGTCCCACGTTGCCAAATTGCAGAAAATTAAAACGGTATCACGGTCCAATGAAATCCCGGCGGCTTCGAGTGCCGGCCGGCATTCGTCCACGACTTTGCCGCCGCCGATGGCTGGATCGCCCGTGCCCGGCCTCTCCTTCCAACTCGGAAAACTGGCCTCCGGCTCTTTGCCTTTCACGAGATGAATGATGAGTTTGCCCGATGCATCGCGATCGAGCAGGAAGGTCTTTGACCCAAAGCCCAGTCGTTCCATGCCATCGCGGTAAAAGCTGCGAATATCCTCCATAATCGCTTCCAATCGCGGCTCGTAGTTCGGAGCCGGCGCGCGATCCGCAGGCGTATAATAAACGATGTGCAAGCTCTTGGGCGGGTGCGCCGGACGCGGACTGTGATAGGCGTCAATGATTTTTAAAGCTTGTGCCGCCTGCTTGGATTCGGGAATGGGGGCAACGTTCGACCGCGCCAGGGGACAAGCCATCAGCCATAAGAGCATCACGCAGAAAACGCGCCGCATGGCGTGATTTTGCAGAGGCAATGAGTAAATGCAAGGAGCAGTAAGCTGCCTGCCGAGCGCCTGGGCTGTGAAAAAGCCAAACCGCCTAGAGTGATTCATTCTCGCCCATCACAGTAATTACGATGGTGCGCCGGCGCGGGGGGCCTCGGTGAGCAGTTGATGCACGGTGCGGGCGAGCACTTCGGTTGTGAACGGTTTTTGTAAAACGGCGCGACGGCCCGGACCGCGCGCGAAATGGGCCGTTCGCAGACCGCCGAAGCCGGACGCCATAATGATGGGCAATTCCGGCCGGGCTTGATGCAAGGCGTCTGCCAGGTCCGTGCCGTTCATGCCGGGCATGGTCAAATCGGTGATGACGAGGTCGATGGCGCCGGGTTGCTGGTGAAAGGCCTTCAGCGCCTCGGCTGCGGAATGAACGCCGGTCACGCGGTAACCCAAACGCTCCAAGGTCAGGACGGCGGCTTGCGCCAGGGCTGCTTCATCGTCCACCAAAAGTATGTGTTGACCGGCGCCGCCAGGCATCGAAGCCGGTCCCGCGGGCAGCGGTTTGACCGGTGCGGCCAATTCGGCGGGGAAGTAAAGATGAAAGGCCGTTCCCACGCCCGGCTGGCTTTGCACCACAACCGCGCCGTCGTGGGCTTGGAGGATGCCATGCACCACCGCCAATCCCAGGCCCGTTCCTTTGCCGGGACCTTTAGTGGTGAAGAACGGCTCAAAAATGCGCGCCAGCGTGGCCGCGTCCATGCCCTTGCCGTTGTCCTCAATGGACAGGCGCACGTAGGGCCCGGCGTGCAAGGCGGGATGCGTGGCCGAGGCCGTCTCATCCAGCGTCACCGTCCGTTGCGTGATGCGGATCAATCCGGCGCCGTCTTTCATGGCATGCCAGGCATTGGTGCAAAGATTGATGAGGACTTGGTGGATTTGCGTCGGATTGCCCAGAATGGCGCTGGTGCCGGGCGCGATGTCGGTGACGATCTTCACTTTCTCGGGCAGGGTCGTGCCGGCCAGTTTCACCGCATCGGCCACGATGGGATGGAGAAGAATCAGTTCGCGCTGGTCTTTTTGCTGGCGAGTGAAAGTGAGGATTTGCTGGACGATTTCCTTGGCGCGCTGGCTGGCCTTGAGCACCTCCTCCAAGTGACGGGCGATACGGTGGTCATCGCCCAATTCCATTTTGGCCAGTTCGCCGTAACCGATGATGATGCCCAGGATGTTGTTGAATTCATGCGCCGTGCCGCCGGCCAGGGTGCCCAAGGCTTCCATCTTTTGCGCCTTGCGCAGTTGTTCCTCCAGCTTTTTGCGCTGTTCCTCGGCCCGCTTGCGCTCGGTGATGTCTTGGATTTGCGCCACGAAATGGCGCGGCGTGCCGTCGGGGTTCCAGGCCAGGGAAACGTTGAGTTGCACCCAGATGACGTGCCCTGCTTTGTGCAGGTACCGCTTTTCGACCTGATGGTTTTCGATCTGCTTGCCCAACATCTGGCGCACCGAATTCAAGCCGGCCTCGCGGTCATCCGGATGCGTGATGGATTGAAAGTTGGTGACAAGCAGTTCGCCGCGCGAGTAGCCGACGATCTTGCACAAGGCAGGATTGACCTCCAACCAGCGTCCATCCGGTCCGACCACGGCCATGCCGATGGGAGAATGCTGCATGGCCGAACGAAACTTGTCCTGGCTCAACCGTAGCGCCTCCTCAATATGGATGCGTTCGGTGATGAACTGCGTGAAGAGAATCAGCCCGCCGATGCCGCCGTCGGGCTTGTGCCAGGGGCGGGCTTCCCATTGCACCCATTCCACGGAGCCGTCGCCGCGCGGGATCGGGTCGCGTTCGCACTGCTCGATGGCCCCGGCCAGGACGTGGTGATAGACTTCCTTCCAGCGGTCGGGCAAGCCGGGAAACATCTCGTGGCAGGACAATCCGACAATGTTCCGTCCCGTCAAGCCGTAGTCGGTCAGCCAGCGGTCGCTGGCCTGGAGGCAGCGCATCTGGGTGTCGAACATGGCGACCGCGGCCGGTGTATGTTGGACGAATTGGTGGAGCAGCGTTTCATTGGCCGCCAAGGCTGGCCGGGTTCGATCAGGTTCGGTCGTCTCCTCGGCAGGCAGCACCGTGGCTGGTTCCGCCCGCCATGGGCGTGGCGGCTCCTTGGGTGCTGCTAAAAATTCGCTCATAAAATCCTCGGGCACAGTTTGTCAGGAAATAAAAGCACAACTGCCGCCGCTCCGCCAGCGAAAGCAGCCCGCGCCAGCCCATGCCGACTCAAGACCCTATCGGCGCATCAGGGAAAAACTTAAGCTATTCGGTCAGAACCTGTTTGACCTTGCGCAGCAAGTCCTGGCTGGTGAACGGCTTTTGCAAGTACCGCTCCGCCTCCTCGGGGTTGGATGAACGCACGTAACCGCTGGACCACAAAATGCGCGTCTGCGGCGCCAGGCGCAAAATCTGTTCGGTCAGCTCACGCCCGCTCATGTTCGGCATGACCAGGTCGGTGACGACCAGGTCGATTTTCTTTTTTGCGTGGCTGAAAATTTCCAGGGCCTTCTGGCCGCTGTTGGCCGTCAAAACCGTGTAACCGTACGAGGAGAGGATCATCTGCCCCATAGTCAATAATAAGTCTTCGTCATCCACAAACAGGATCGTCTGCGTGCCGCTCAGGTCCGAGGGCGCGATGGGGGCCGCCCGCACGATCTTGCGCGTGGCCGGCAGATAAATTCGCACGGAGGCGCCCGCTTCCGGCTGGCTGGATACCGCCACGGCCCCGCCGTGATTGGTGATGATGCCATAGACCCAGGCCAGGCCCAGGCCGCGATGGCGCGAGCCTTTGGTCGTGAAAAACGGCTCGAATATGCGCGGCATAACCTCCGGCGCAATGCCCGCGCCGGTGTCCGAAATCTCCACGCACACGTAGTTGCCCGGCGTCAGCTTGGCGGTGCGGTCTTGCGTCGGCTCCGACAATTCCAGGTTGCGGGTCTGGATGTTGATCTTACCTTCGCCCTTGATGGCTTCGACGGCATTTTCGAGGATTTTGGCCAGGGCCTGCTGCATTTTGGCCTCGTCAAAACTGGTGGTGAAAAGTTTGCGTTCGAATTGGCAGGTGATCTTGACCGGTTTTTGCAGCGATTTCTGGAAGGCCTCCACCGTTCGCTCCAGCAGTGTGTTCAGATTGCCGGCCACTTGCACGCGCACGTCTTTTTCCTGACGGCTGAAGGCGGCCAGGTCGTTGGCGACTTCCGCCGCCTTGGCCGCCGATTTTTCGATCTCGTTCAACGAACTGCGCCAAGGATGGCCCGGCTCGGCTTTGCTCAACAGCAACGACGCATGACCCAAAATACTGGTCAGCGCGTTGTTGAAGTCCAGCGCGACCGAGCGCGCCAATTGCAAAGCGCAATCCAGCTTTTGCTTGTGCGCCAGGCTGGCTTCCACTGCTGCCGCCGCGGCTGCGGGCAGGGGCGGCGCTGCCGTAGGCGCGCCAGAGTCCGGCGCGGCGGCGGGTTTGGACGCGGCCGCCGGCAAGGATTCCGGCGGAATTTCCTTGAGCAACTGGAGCAGGCAGATGTCGTCGCTGGCGGTCAGGCATGATTGCGCCAAAAAAGCGCCCGGCAATCCGCTCTTGAGGTTGAATTTCAAGTGAAGAGGCGCGTCGGGCGGCGGCAAAGAAAGAAATTGGAGGGCGGATCCTTTGTTGTGCGACGACCAGATCGAGGTCAGTGTTCCATCCTCCTTTTCGATTCCCGATCCGAAGGCGCGCACGGCCGCGCGGTTGGCGCGGAGCACTTTGCCGTTCTTTCGCATCAGCAAGACGGGCCATTCCGCGTTCTGCAGCAGGAAATCGTCATCCTCCTTCGCGGCCGCGGCCGGCGTTTCGTCCACCGCCTCCGTTTTGAAAAATTGCACCAATGCCACATGTGCGTCGCCTCCGGGACAACATTGCAAGCGGAAGTGCGCCATCGTTCCCCCCTCGAGGCGTAATTTGAGCAACGCGGCGGAATCGCGCAACGGTTCAGCCAGCAGGCGGGACAAATTTTTGGTGTCTTCCGGCGCGCACATCGCCGCCAGGGCCGAGCCTTCCGCCGCCGCCTTGGCCCCAAAAAGGCGCGCCGCCGCATGGTTGGCGCGCACAATGACAGTCTGCGCGTCCACCACCAGCACCGGCCACGCAGCGTTGGACAGTCCAGAGGGGATTTTGTTTTTTTCGGCCGCGGCGGGCGCAGCCGGCGGCGGCTCTTTGGCGGGAGCCGCGTATGTCAATTCCGGAAAAGCCGCGCCCGAATCCTTGAATAGTTGCAGCACCACGTAATGATGTCCGTCCCGCGCCACTTTTGTCCCGTGCGCGACAAATTGCGCCTTGGCCCCGCCGGCCACACGCAACTTCAAACGGGCTGTGCCGGCGGCGATTTGCTCGCGCAGAAACTCTTCCAGCGGAGTCTTATTTCCGTCATCCCACAGCGAAGCGACCGTGGCCGAGCGCAAAGACGCGGGCAGGTCGAAGACACGGCGCGCCGCCTGGTTCACCCGGCAAATCCGTCCATTTTCTTCCAGGAGCATTGCCGGCCAGGCGGCCTGTTCGAGAACAAAATCTGTATCGCGCCGCATCGTCAGTGCGCAACATAACCGCTTTTGCGCGCCGCTCCAATAAAATTGGCGTCATGGATTTTCACTGCCTTGACTATCGTCGCAAACCAACGACCAGTCCCGCCACGATGACGAGGCTTCCCCAAAGTTGTCCCCAACGCAGTGATTCATGCAACCAAGCCATGGCCACTGCGGCGCCCACGACCGGTTGCATGAGAACCGTCAGCGCGGCCAGGTTAACCTCCGCCTCGCGGATGACCATGAACCAAAGCGAGTAGCCGGCCAGCGTGCAGATGAGGCTCAGGTACGCCAGCAGCAGCCAATCCCGCGGCGGCATGGCCGACGCCGCCCGAATGGTGGATGATCCGTCCAACAATAGATTCACGGCTGTGCCGGCCATCAATGCCACGGCGAGGACTTTGAAAAGCCCGGCCCGGCCAAGTATGGGCTTGCCCATGACCGAGTAGGCGGCTTCACAAAAAAATGACAGAAGGATCAATGCGTTTGCGGTCAAGGCTGGCAAGCGAAATTCCGGCCGCCACACTTCCGCCATCAGCACCGCGCCCGCCAAGCCGAGAAAGAAACCCATCCACCGTCGCGGCCCGATATGTTCGCGCAGAAAAATCGCCGCGCCCAGTGATGTAATCAACGGGTCGAGCGCCATCAGGACCGAGGCATCGGTGGCGTGGCCCATTTGCACCCCTGAGACTTGCAAGCGAGGCGCGAACACGAAAACGATGACTCCCATGACCATGGTGCGAACTAGATCGCGTCCACGCGGCGCAATTCCAGGCAGCCACGGCCAGCAAAGCATTAGGATCGCACCCACCAGGCCAAAGCGCAACGTGGCCACGCCGCCCGCATTTAGCCCGGGAGACAACGCTTTAAACGTCGAGTAGGACACCGCCCAAAGGCAGTTCATCACAAGGAGCAGGATGAGATGCAACGGTTTCATGGACGGGAAAAAAAAGTAAGAAGTGAGAAGGAAGAAGTAAGAAAGTTGAAAGCCGAAGGATGCGTTTTTCTTCCTTCATCCTTTCCCTATCGCGCGTGCCGCAAGTGTTCCAAGGCCGCGGAAAGAAGGTCGTCCCTGGTTCCGCTCATTCCATCGGGCGCAGGCGTGAAGGGAATTTGCGGCCGGAAGCCGTGCTCGTCCAGCGGGGTGCCGTCCGGCAAGTAATCAATCCAGCGCGGCACCCCCACAGTCATGTCCAACGGCAACTCAAGCACTTGCGGGTTTCCGCTTGAACCACAAGTGTGATCGCCCATCGTCGTCACGTTGGTTGCTCCCATCATCATCCCCACGAACGACTCGCCGCTGCTCATGCACTTTTGCCCGATCAACAGAATGACCGGCTTTTCATAACGCCAGGGACCGGCCGGCGCTGCTTTGCGCGGGAATCGCTTGGTCAGATTCGTGCGTTCAAGACCATCGCGAAACTGGTCGTAGGCATAGACCACTTCCTTTTGCAGGAAGCGGCCAGCCACCTGTTGGGCCAGACGCTCGTTGCCTCCGCCGTTCCATCGCACATCAACAATCAGCCCCCGTGTGCGCCGCATTTGTTCCAGGGCCTTGTCGAATTGCTCCGGCACGGATGAGTCGTCCCATCCGTAGATTCCGGCAAAGCCAATTTTGTCGCTCGTCACGGCCCATTGCAGGCGGCCCACCACATGAAGGTCGCCCAGGATGCTTTTGTGCGCCGGGGGATTGGAATTGGCCGCGCGCGGCCGGTCAAAGACGGGGATATCGGTCCCGGCCAGACTGAGGGAGACGTGCAGGTCGCGCAAAGGCTTGAGCATCTCCGCGCACGCGGCGGCAAAATCATCGGATGTTTGACTGGCCAGCGCTTTGGGCCGCCATTGGTCGCGCAGCCGGTCCCAATCCACTTCCGGACGGATGATGAACATGGCGTAAGTGCTGTCGAAGGTGTCCCAGATCTGGTCAAAGGTCTCCTCAGCCAGGGCTGGGGTCAAGGCTGGATGCGGCTTGAAGCCTTGATGCTCGAAGGCCATGGCGTAGGCCGCCGTCCGCTTGGCGCGATCCACCACGAAGAAGCGGCGCAAACGCTCCGGCGTGTCCACATCAACAATCACATCGTTGGGATTGGGCATGAGCGCATTCTCTCCGGCATGAAAAGCCGACCGAAATTTGTGCGCCGCGATGGCCCGCATCACCGGCAGCAAGTTGGTCTGCCCGCCGCCGAGGACCGCCTGTGGCGGAAACAGAATATTGAGCAGGGAGGGATGAAATCTCAGCCAAACATGAGCGACACCTTCCTCGTTGTTCGTCGCCGGGCTGGACAGTTTCCCATTCTCACGCGGCAGGACCAGCGCCCAGACTGTCCCATCGGCGCAGTGGCCAAGGCCCAGGTCCGCCGCTCCTGTTTGGACGCGCAAATCGCGCGCCATGTCGTTGGTGAAGCCCGACAGTTGAAAGATGTCGGCCGCCGTGAATTGCCACGGACGCGCCCGCTCCGGGGCGGTGTCGCCCGCTTCCAACTGGGTAGGATACCGTTGGAGAAGGTCCATGCCGGCGCGCGCCATCGAGCTCCCGCTAGAGAGCGCCACCAAGCCGGCCACCATCGCGTGCCGCAGGCGCGATCGCCAAGGTTTCGCAGAACGCCGCTTCTCACGAATGTCGTTGAAGGTAAGAGCCATCACTTTGAAATGTGTCATGGAAACATCGTCTCGCGCAAGAACGCAAGCGTCCGGCAGGACTTGAGGGACGTATGCGGGGATATGGCCGGTTGGTCCACGAGTCTGCCACCACAGAGTTGTGGATCATCGGGTTGTCGCAGGCGCGACGGTGGCTTCGGAGTGGTTTGAGAATGAGGCGAACCGCCGAGCAGTTGGAGTAAAGGTGCGTGCCGACCCTCGTCTGATCGCCGCACCAGGTGGTGACAAACCCCGCCCACCAATCCCTCTGTGCAAGTTCTTTTTGCCTTTTTACCAGCGTGGCCCTGTCGCGCACCGAAGGCTGGTCCCATTGTAGGTTGCCTGCTTAAGCCAGTCGTCGAGTTTACCCATCGTCTCCTTAAATTCCTTGGCTTTCAACGGCTTGGTCAAAAAGGAGCGCGCCCCTAGTTCATAGGCGTATTGCGCTACCAGCATCTCACCCGAAACCGTGAGCACAACCACCGGAATAACATTGTGCGGCGGATGATTCCGCAACCAGAGAAGCACACTGAATCCATGCATTGCGGGCATCGTCAGGTCCAGCAGAATCAAGATCGGATATGGAAAATCCATTCGGTCAGAAAACCCATTTTCCCCTTTGAGATAACGGATCAAATCTTCCCCGGACTGCACACTCCTGATGCAGAATTGCGGGCAGGCCGCCTCGACGACACCTTGCGTAAATCGTAAGTCGTCCCATTCGTCATCAACGATAAGAACAGTTCCCGGCTGCCGGCTCCCCGGTTTCTCCAAGCGATTCATCGGTTCACTCTCAAATTCCACCAATGTAACCCCAGTCAGGTTCCAGGTTCAATCGGGTTAGACCCTGAAAGATCAATCAAACTTTCCTTTAGGCGTTGGCGATGCGGCTTTCCGCCATGGCATCGTTGAGTCAAAAAGAACATTCAAGGCAAACTTTGAACTTTGAACTTTGAACTCGCAACGGATCATGTCCCATCGAGCGGCCATAAAAAGCCGATTGGCATTGGGCGGCTTTAACATATCCTTTGGGCATGGCTAAGAACGGAAATGTAGCGGGCGCCAAACCAAAACGCTTCAACGGCACCTTCCTGCTGTTGCTTCTGCTTTTGGGAGGGACGCTGGCTGTGCTGTGCCGCCAGGGATTCCAGCCCTACGAGGTTTTCTGGGCCAATGACCTTCCTTTGGGAGCGTTGATGGAAAGTTCCTCCCGGCTCCCCGGCGCCATCTTTGCCTGCTGGTCCGATTTCTTCTGGATTGGCGGTCCCAACGTCGCTTTTCCGCCCAACCTGTCCAACTTCTGCATGGCGCTCTTTTCGCCGGAGCATCACCTCAAATTCTACCCTCCCGGGAGCATGCTTTTTCTGGGAGTCGGCGCGTGGTTTTTCTTCCGCCAATTGCGTTTCGCCCCGATGGTCTGTGTTTTGGGCGGGCTTGGGGCGGGACTGAACATGCACTTCCTCTCCAATGCCTGTTGGGGATTGGGCCAATGGAATGTCTGTTGCGGCATGATTTTTATGGCCTTGGGCATTCTGGTCAGTTCTGAAATTCGTCCGCTTTGGCTCAAAGGCGCGCTGGCCGGCTTGTCCACCGGCATGGCCGTGATGGAAGGGTTCGACGTGGGGGCGATTCTGAGCATTTATGTCGGGATTTTTCTCGCATTCCTATTTTTGACAGCAAAAGAGGAGCCGCTGGCGGGACGCGCGGGCAAGACGCTGCTAGTCGGCGGTTTGGTGGTCGTTTCCGCCGTCCTGATTTCGTTGAGCACGATTTATACGCTGGTCGTCACGCAGATCAGCGGGACGACTGGCGGCGGCCAGAGCGAAAGCGACCAGGTGGGGCGCTGGCAGTTCACCACCCAATGGAGCATTCCGAAGTTGGAATCGTTGCGAGTGATTGTGCCAGGCCTATTCGGGTATCGCATGCAGGAGTTTACGACTTCCACCAACAAAGCCGG
>Ga0182024_10017730_pt1 | contig 13327 bp, 7 predicted proteins | sample P32metaG_FD_120480 | JGI IMG/M metagenome (GOLD analysis project Ga0182024, IMG submission 120480) | Permafrost microbial communities from Stordalen Mire, Sweden - P3-2 metaG (Illumina Assembly) | ecosystem: Environmental > Terrestrial > Soil > Wetlands > Permafrost | place: Sweden: Stordalen...
TCAAGGACTTGTTCGACATCGCGGGCTCCGTGACCCGGGCGGCATCCGTCGCGCTACCGGAAGCATCCCCCGCCGAGGCCGATGCGCCGGCCGTTGCGAGGCTCCGCGCCGCGGGCGCGGTCGTCCTGGGCAAGACCAACATGACCGAGTTTGCCTACTCCGGCCTCGGGCTGAACTCGCATTTCGGCACGCCGCTGAATCCCTTCGACCGGCATGCCCGGCGCATTCCAGGGGGTTCCTCCTCGGGCGCCGCCGTATCGGTGAGCGATCGCATGGCGGCCGCGGCCATCGGCTCCGATACCGGCGGCTCGGTTCGCATCCCGGCGGCGCTTTGCGGGCTGGTGGGATGGAAACCCACGGTCTCGCGGGTATCACGCGAGGGGGTCTACCCCCTATCGACTTCCTTCGACTCCATCGGCCCGATCGCGGGCGACGTTGCCACGTGCACGCTGATTGACCGGGTGCTTGCCGGCGAGACGGAGCGTGCCGAGCCGCGCCGGGATTTGCAGGGCGTCCGCCTCGCCATCCCGGGGAAGCTATTGAGCGCCGACACCGACTCCGCGGTCGCCGCCGCGATCGGCCGAGCGCTCACCTCGCTCAGCAAGGCGGGCGCGGCACTCGCGGAGTTGCCGCTGCCCGAGCTCGTGGAGGTGCCCACGGTCGGCGCAGGCGTGGTGATCGTCGGATCGGAGGCCTATTCGTGGCACCGCCGAAACCTCGCCGCCCATGGGTCGCTCTACGATCCGCGTGTGCGCGCGCGCATCGAACGGGGAGCGGCGTATTCGGCCTGGGAGTATCTCGATGCCCTGCGCTGCCGCTCCGCCGGCATCGCGGCCGCGGGCCGTGCGTTGCAGGGTTTCGACGGCTGGCTCATGCCGACGGTGCCGATCATCGCTCCGCGAATCGCCGAGCTGGCCGAAGACGAGGCGTATCTCGAGACCAATAAGCTGGTGCTGCGCAATTCGTCCATCGTGAACTTTCTCGGCGGCTGCGCGATCAGCCTGCCGTGCCACGCCCCGGGAGAACCGCCCGTCGGCCTTACCTTCGCCGCGCTCGGGAATTCCGATCTTCGGGTGCTGTCCATTGCCGCAGCGCTCGAGCGAACGCTCGACCAAGACCGCGGGTCTGCACGCTGACCCGGTGGCTCAGGATCGGGCCGGGTCGGGCTCGAAGGCGTTTACGAGCACGCCGATGCCTTCGATGTCCACTTCGACGGTGGACCCCTCCTTGATCGACCCGACGCCCACCGAGGTGCCGCACGCGATCACGTCTCCCGGCAGGAGCGACATGTCCTGCGACACCAGGCTCACCAGTTGCTCCGGTGGAAGGACCATGTCCGACAGCGGATAGTTCTGTCGCTCGACTCCATCGAGGCGGGTGATCACCCGCAAGCGCGACCAATCCAGTCCCGTGGCAATGACGGGACCTAAGCAGCCGAAAGTGTCGTAGCCCTTCGATCGACACCACTGCGCGAAGTCCGGATTTTCGTTCAAGACGGCCGTCGCGGTCACATCGTTCACACAGGTGTAGCCGAAGATGTGGCCGGCCGCCTCGCTCGGCGAGATGTCTTTGCAGCGTTTTCCGATCACGATGCCGAGCTCGCCTTCGTAGACTACCTTGCCCTGATACGAGCGGGGCCTGCGGATCGGCTCGTTCGGTCCGATCACCGAGGTAGCGGGCTTGAGGAAAAACTGCGGATGGGTCGGCGCCGGCTTGCCGAGTTTTTCGCACAGCGCGTGAAAGTTGTTCCACAGCGCGACGATCTTGGACGGTGCGCAAGGACTCTGCAGCGTAACGGCATCTTGTTCGAAGACACGGCCCGTCGGCCGCTTCTCCGCGAAGAGGTCGCCCTCGTATTCGAGGACTTGTGTGCCCTCGACCATGCCGAAGCCCGGACGGCCGTCGTCCGAGCGAAAACGTACCCAGCGGCTCATGTCCGGATCAGTCTCCCTTTCCGCAGATCGAATTCAAAGTCGTCGGTACGGCGGGCTGCGGTTGATTTTTGTCCCGCCGTACCGACCCCCAAGGCTACTTATACGTCGCATCTCCCCGCACGAGATAGTCGCGATGCACGGAGAAATCGACCAGGGAATCGAACGCCGGATTCGCCAGCGGGTTGGCCTTGATCGACTCGCCCAGCGCTTTGTTCACCCGGTCCTGCCCTTCCGCCGTCGGCGTAATGTAGACCATGAAGAAAAGGGACGGAGAATCGGTGTGAATGGCCTGTTCGTCGATCTCGTATTCGACGATGGTGCCGTCCGCGAGCAGCTTCTCGAGCAACGGCACCATGAAGCTTTTTGCAAGCGTGTCGACCGCGTCGTCCGGGGCGCTGTCCTTGAGCTTGTACACCGCAGAGTGAGTGTACGCGCCCTTCCACGAGCCGCTCTTCCAGGCGTAATAGCGGCTGGAAAACACCTGATCCTCGTGTTTCGTGGCGCTTGCGAACACTGCGGTGGTCGTGTTGCCGCCCTGCATGAGGTCGCTCAGCGTTTGCAGGAGACCCGCCATCGACAGGGAGGAGAACCAGCCGTCGTGCGTGTAGCCGTCCGCGGTATGCACCACGGTCTCATCGCCGCCATAGCCCACGAGAGCACCGCTCGCGAACGCATGCGCCATCGCTCCGTTTCCGCCGCGCGTTTTCTCCATGTCGCCCCATTTTGCGCGCGGGATGTCCCATTGCGAGTAGTACGTGTACATCGGAGGCTTCTCTTTAGCTTCCGTCGTTTGTGCATGGAGGGGCGTGGAGGGGAAGTACAGGGCCCCGAGCACGGCGAATCCAGCCGCGGCTGCATGAATGATTTTCATGATGCAATCTCCCTTGTCGTTGTTGGTATTCCGCGATGGCGTAGCGCCATCGGCGTGCCGCGATTATAGCGGGATGACGCGGTTGGGAAATAATGAAAACAAACGCTTACGATTTCCGACATGCATCGGACGGGAGGCCTGTTGTCGAGCGCAGGCCCCCAATCGCGCGCCCATCGAACGGCTTTCTAGAACGGGATGTCGTCGTCGAAGTCCTCTTTGCCGCCCGCCGGGGCCGGCGACTGATCATAGTCGTCCCGCGGTGGGGCACTGGCGCCGCCCCGATCCATACCCCCGCCCACGCCGCCGCCGCCGCCGCCCGCCCGCGCACCCAGCATCTGCATGTTGTCGGCGATGATCTCGGTGGTGTAGCGATCATTGCCCGTCTTGTCCTGCCACTTGCGGGTGCGGAGCTTGCCTTCCACGAATACCTGGGAACCCTTGCGCAGGTATTCGGCGGCAATCTCTCCCAGGCGGCCGAACAGGGCGATGCTATGCCACTCGGTGCGCTCCTGCTGGGCGCCGGAGGTCTTGTCCTTCCAGGACTCGCTGGTGGCAATGCGGATATTCGTGACCGTCATGCCGCTCGGCATCGAGCGAGTCTCGGGGTCAGCCCCCAAATTTCCGACCAAAATGACTTTATTGACTCCGCGAGCCATGGCGATCCCCTCCACTTTGCAGGCGCATATTGTACACGCGCGGAGAGCCCCCATATGACGGGCTTATAGCCCGCGCTGATCGAGAAATGCGCGGCCGGCGGGCGGGCCGCTCGATTCCAGGTGCCGCCTTCACCTCCTATCCTCGCCCCTTGACGCCGGGCGTATAGTAATTGGTTGCATGCAAAATATCCGAATCCGGGGTGCCCGGACCCATAACCTCAAGAACATCGACCTCGACCTGCCGCGAGATCGGCTGATCGTGTTCACCGGCCTTTCCGGGTCGGGTAAGTCGTCGCTGGCATTCGACACCATCTACGCCGAGGGCCAGCGACGCTACGTGGAGTCGCTCTCCACCTACGCGCGCCAATTCCTATCGATGATGGAAAAGCCGGACGTGGACACCATCGAAGGGCTCTCCCCGGCGATTTCGATCGAGCAAAAATCCACCTCGCACAATCCGCGCTCAACCGTCGGCACGGTGACCGAGATTCACGACTACCTGCGGCTGCTGTACGCGCGCGCCGGCATCCCCCGCTGCCCAGACCACCACATCGACCTGGCCGCTCAGACGGTGAGCCAGATGGTGGACGCGGTCCTCGCGCACCCGGAAGGGACCGCCATGATGCTCCTGGCACCCGCCATATCGGAGCGTAAGGGCGAGCACGCGGAGCTGATCGAGGAGCTGCAAGCCGGGGGCTTCGTGCGCGCCCGCATCGACGGCAACGTAGTGGAATTGGATCAGGCGCCGAAGCTGGACGTGCGCCGCAAGCACACCGTCGAGGCGATCGTCGATCGCTTCAGGGTCCGGCCCGACCTCACTCAGCGTCTCGCGGAATCCTTCGAGACCGCGCTGCGCCTGGGTGCGGGTGTGGCGCGCGTGGCGTTCATGGACGAGGCGGAACGGGCCGAGCTCGTGTTCTCCAACAAGTTCGCCTGCCCGATTTGCAACTACTCGCTCACAGAGCTCGAGCCGCGGCTGTTCTCCTTCAACAGTCCCATCGGCGCCTGCCCGAGCTGCGACGGGCTCGGCACGCAGGAGTTCTTCGATCCCGAGAAGATCGTCGCCAACCCGCATCTGTCCCTCGCCGGCGGCGCCGTCCGCGGCTGGGATCGGCGCAACGCCTATTACTTCCAGCTCATCCAGTCCTTGGCCCGGCACGCGAAGTTCGACATCGAAGCGCCGTATGAGAGCCTGCCGCAGAAGATAAAAGATCTCGTCCTCTTCGGAAGCGACGACGAGCAGATCGAGTTCAAGTACCTCGACGGCAAGGGCGGCACGCTCAAGCGCAAGCACGCCTTCGAAGGCATCGTCAAGAATCTCGAGCGCCGCTACCGCGAGACAGAATCGGCCACCGTGCGCGAAGAGCTCGCCAAATACCGCTCGTCGCGTGCCTGCCCCGAATGCGGGGGCGCCCGGCTCAACCGGGCCGCACGCAACGTCTTCATCGCGAACACCGACCTGCCCCAGATCTCGGCGCTGTCGGTCGCCCATGCGGTCGAATTCTTTCGGGCGCTGAAGCTTCCCGGCTGGCGGGGCGAAATCGCCGTGAAGATCGTCAAGGAAATCGGGGACCGGCTGGGTTTTCTCGCGAACGTCGGCCTCGGCTACCTCACCCTCGACCGCAGCGCCGACACGCTGTCGGGCGGCGAGGCTCAACGTATCCGCCTCGCCAGCCAGATTGGCTCGGGCCTGGTGGGGGTCATGTACATTCTGGACGAGCCCTCCATCGGTCTGCATCAACGCGACAATCAGCGGCTGCTCGACACGCTCGTCAATTTGCGCAACCTGGGTAATACCGTCATCGTCGTCGAGCACGATGAGGATGCGATCCGCCAAGCCGACTACGTGGTGGATCTCGGCCCCGGCGCTGGAGCGCACGGCGGAAGGATCGTAGCGCAGGGGACGGCGGCAGAGGTCGCCGAGAATCCCGAGTCGATCACCGGAAAATTCCTGAGCGGAAGGCGGCGCATCGAGATTCCCTCCATGCGTCATCGGCCGGATCCGAAACGGAAACTGCGGGTCATCGGCGCCTCAGCCAACAATTTGAAGAACGTGACAGCGGAGTTCCCGCTCGGGCTCCTGACCTGCGTCACCGGCGTCTCGGGATCCGGCAAATCGACGTTGGTCAATGACACCCTGTTCCGCGCGGTGGCGACGCAATTGAACCGTGCCTCACCGGGCACCGCACACTTCGACCGCATCGAAGGGCTCGAGCATATCGATCGGGTCATCGAGATCGACCAAAGTCCGATCGGCCGCACGCCCCGCTCCAATCCGGCGACCTATACCGGACTGTTCGCGCCGATCCGCGAGATCTTCGCCTCCGTGCCGGAGGCACGCGCCCGGGGCTACGAGGCCGGACGCTTCAGCTTCAACGTCAAGGGCGGCCGTTGCGAAGCCTGTCAAGGCGACGGCGTCATCAAGGTCGAAATGCACTTCCTCGCCGACGTGTACGTGCCATGCGATGTCTGCCGCGGCCTGCGCTACAACCGGGAAACTCTGGAGATCCGCTTCAAGGGAAAGAACATCCAGGAAGTGCTCGACATGACGGTCGAGGATGCTCTGCCCTTCTTCTCAGCGGTGCCGACCGTACAGCCGAAACTGCAGACGCTTCTCGACGTGGGGCTGTCGTATGTGCGTTTGGGACAGAGCGCGACGACGCTCTCGGGTGGAGAAGCCCAACGAGTCAAGCTGGCGAAGGAGCTGTCCAAGCGGGCCACGGGACGTACGCTCTATATTCTCGACGAGCCGACAACTGGTCTGCACTTCGCGGACATCGAGCAACTGCTGCTGGTCCTGCATCGCCTGCGCGACGAGGGCAACACCGTTATCGTGATCGAGCACAATCTGGACGTGATCAAGACCGCCGACTGGGTGGTCGACTTGGGTCCCGAGGGAGGAGACGGCGGCGGCCAGATCATCGCGACCGGGACGCCGGACGAGATCGCCGAGAACGCCGCCTCGTACACCGGGCACTACTTGAAAGCGGCGCTGGAGCGAACGCGTCGTGAGCCGGCCGCACGGCGCAAGCGGGCTTGACGCGAGGAATTCAAGTAGGCTACACCCCGTGCAAACCGCGTTCGGCGGATAGATCATGTAGATGTCCCATGCATAGACCGGACTCGATCCGCGCAAAAGACCTAGGACTTGGGACATCTGTCGCCCGAAATCGCCGGTCGGATTCCAGTAATTCCGCGCAAGGGTTGAGTGAAGCAATTCCGCGGCCGCGGGGATGTCCCTTTCGCTGCCACCGATCACCGGCTCATGCACGACATAGATTTTTATGCGCGCGCCTTTCGGTAACTTCGCGAGAACATCGTCGCCCATGTCCGCCAGCCCACGCAGGCGAATCGACGGGGCTTGCAGCTTTTAGATTCCAACTTCTGCTTTTGGCCGGATGCTGCAACTCCTGGCTGGGGTGATAGACCGCATTCGATCCGTTACGGTCCTTCGTGAACGACCGGTATCGGGCGATGCAAATCAGTGTGTGGCTGCGCGGTTAATTATGGAGTCGCACAAACAAGGAAACCCGGCGCATTGGCCCGGGCTTCCACACAACGATGGCAGTGATCCTAAGCGACGGCGCTCTCAAACTGCGGCGGGCGACGACCATGCGCCGAAGTGCGACTGACGAAGGTGAGCACCCGCATAGCGGGTCTTTGCGGGGCCGCGATTGACGGAGGTGTCGGGTGCGAATAGTCTGAATCGACAAAGCCACGAGAGCTAAGGGACCCCGATGTCGGAACGCTCCGGTGAGGTCAGCGAATTGTTGCGGCAATGGATTCAGGGGGCCCAGGAAGCCCTCAGTGCGGTTGCGTCGGTGATCTACCAGGAGCTGCAGCGTCTGGCGCACGACCGCTCTGGTTGCGTCGGGAAATGAGCCGAGCCGCTTCGCCGTGAACCTGCCCAGTTGGGCGCACGTTAAGGAACTGTTGCACCAAGCCCTTGCCTTGGAGCCGGAAGCGCGCGCGAGGTTCCTCGATGAAGTCTGCGCGTCGAATGCGACGCTACGCGCGGAGCTGGAGTCACTGCTCTCGGTCGGTGACGAACTGAACACCGGATTCCTGGAATCGCCGGCGCCCGCAAAATTCGGTGGGGAAGGCGAGAGGTTTGGCACCGCGGGTTTGGCGGAGGGACAACTCTTCGCAGAGCGTTTCCAACTGATACGCAAACTCGGCGAGGGCGGTATGGGCCAAGTCTGGCTCGCCGAGCAAACCACGCCGCTGCGCCGACCCGTGGCCTTGAAGTTTATCAAAGCCGGTATGTACGACGAGACGGTCGTGCAGCGCTTCCAAGCGGAGCGGCAATCGCTCGCGATCATGGATCATCCGGCAATCGCCAAGGTGTTCGACGCCGGCATCACACCCCAGGGTCAGCCGTACTTCGTCATGGAGTATGTGCCGGGGCTGCCGATCACGGAGTATTGCGACCAGCACACGCTCAACATTCGGCAGCGCATCGACCTGTTGATCCAGGCCTGCGATGGCGTGCAACATGCGCACCAGAAGGCGATCATTCATCGGGATCTGAAGCCGGCCAACATTTTGGTGGTCGAAGTCGACGGCAAACCGGTGCCGCGGATCATCGACTTCGGCCTCGCCAAGGCCACCACGGTGCAGCTGACGGAAGAGACGCTGCACACGCGCATCGGGCAGTTCCTGGGGACTCCCGGCTACATGAGCCCAGAGCAGGTTGATCCAAATATCCAGGACGTCGACACGCGCACCGACGTGTACTCGCTCGGGGTGATTTTGTATGTGCTGCTCACGGGGCTGCAGCCCTTCGAGACGAAGCGGCGCGAGAAACCGCCGCTCGATGTGTGGCTGCGCCAGCTGCGCGAGGAGGAGCCGCCGAGTCCGAGCACCAAACTCAGCAGCGACCCGGATACGGCGAGTGCCACCTCGGCGGCGCGCGGCACGGAGCCTAAACAACTGGCGAGCGAGCTCAAGGGGGATCTCGACTGGATCGCGATGAAGGCGCTTGAGCGCGATCGCGAGCGTCGCTACGGCACGCCCACGGAGTTTGCGGCCGACCTGCGGCACTATCTGAATCATGAACCGGTCACGGCGCGTCCGACGAGCGCAAGCTATCAGCTGGCCAAGTACATCCGGCGCCATAGGATCGCAACGCTCGTCACCGCGATAGTTGTTGTTCTTGGAGTGATCACATCGGTGGCGGGACTGGTTGCCGTGCGCAAGGAGCACGAGGCCGAATTTCAGGCAGCGCAAGCACGTGAGGCGCAGTCAAGGCTCCTAACGCAAGCCGCTGCTCAACGCCTCCGGGATCAGGACATCGCAGCAGCGCAAGGCATCATTCTCGAAGTGCTCACGAATCCCGCCTTCGCGCACGCGCGCTCTGCGGCCGCTATTAGTATTTTCCAGGAAATCCGAGCGTCCGACGCGCAGCTCGCGGTGCTTTCCGGCCACAGCGCTCCGCTCCCTTCAGCCGCCTACTCGCCCGACGGCACCCGCATCGTGACCGCCTCTAACGACAACACTGCACGCATCTGGGATGCGCACACGGGCGCTCAGCTCGTGGTGCTCTTAGGCCATGGCGATCACGTCGAATCCGCTGCCTATTCGCCCGACGGCACACGTATCATTACGGCCTCACGCGACAAGACCGCGCGCATCTGGGATGCGCACACGGGCATGCAGCTCGCCCTGCTCTCCGGCCACGATCACATCTATACAGCCGCCTACTCGCCCGACGGCACACGTATCATCACGGCCTCGCACGACAAAGCCGCGCACATCTGGGATGCACGCACCGGGGCTCAGCTCGCGGCGCTTTTGGGCCATGGTAATAACGTCTATTCAGCCGCCTATTCGCCCGACGGCACGCGCATCGTGACCGCCTCGGCCGACAAGACCGCGCGGATCTGGGATGCGCACTCGGGCGCGCAGCTCGCGGTGCTCTTAGGCCATGGCAATGGCCTTTCTTCCGCCGCGTACTCGCCCGACGGCATGCGCATCGTGACCGCCTCGAGCGACAAGACTGCGCGCATCTGGGATGCGCACACCGGCGCGCAGCTCGCGGTGCTCTCCGGCCACGGCGGTGCCCTCGTTTCCGCCGCCTACTCGCCCGATGGCACCCGCGTCGTGACCGCCTCATACGACAACACTGCGCGCATCTGGGATGCGGACGCCGGCACGCAGCTCGCGGTGTTCTCCGGGCACGGCAATACCGTTACTACGGCCGCGTATTCGCCCGATGGCACCCGCGTCGTGACCGCCTCATACGACAGGACCGCGCGCATCTGGGATGCGCGCTTGGGCGCGCAGCTCGCCCAGCTCTCCGGCCATGAAAATCCGGTCCGTGCAGTCGCCTACTCGCCCGACGGCACACGCATCGTGACCGCCTCTAACGACAAGACCGCGCGCATCTGGGATGCGTACACCGGCGCTCAGCTCGTGCTGCTCTCCGGCCATGGCGATCCGGTCCGCGCAGTCGCCTACTCGCCCGACGGCACACGCATCGTGACCGCTTCGGAGGACAAGACTGCGCGCATTTGGGATGCGCGCACGGGCGCGCAGCTCGCGGTGCTCTTAGGCCATCGCAACGGCCTCTATTTTGCCGCCTACTCGCCCGACGGCACTCGCATCGTGACCGCCTCGGAGGACAAGACTGCGCGCATCTGGGATGCAAACACCGGCGCGCAGCTCGCCATGCTCTCCGGTCATGGCGATTTCGTCCTATCCGCCGCCTATTCGCCCGACGGCACTCGCATCGTGAGCGCTTCGGCAGACACGACTGCGCGCATTTGGGATGCGCGCACGGGCGCGCAGCTCGCTGTGCTCTTAGGCCACGGTGCTACCGTCGATTCCGCCGCCTACTCACCCGACGGCACCCACATCGTGACCGCCTCGGACGACAAGACCGCGCGCATCTGGGATGCAAACACCGGCGCGCAGCTCGCCATGCTTTCCGGCCATCGCGATTCGGTCGATTCCGCCGCCTACTCGCCTGACGGCACTCGCCTCGTGACCGCCTCGGACGACAAGACCGCGCGCATCTGGGATGCGCGCACGGGCACGCAGCTCGCCGTGCTTTCCGGCCACGGCGATGCGGTCGGTTCCGCTGCCTACTCGCCGGACGGCGCACGCATCGTAACCGCCTCTTTCGACAAGACGGCGCGCATCTGGGATGCGCGCGTTCCAGCCAGTATCGACGCCCAGATCATATGGGCCACCTCGGCCGAAACCGACCCGTTGTCCGATGTCGATCGAAAGGAACTGGGACTGCCGCTTTATTCGCGTGCCAGAACCTGGCCGACCAAGGCATCGGCCTGCGATCAGGCCACCGCTGCATTCTACGATCCGGAGCGGCTGGCACCTGGCGCATCACAAGCCAACATCAATGTGGATATTGCCACCTCGTCCTGCTCCGCGGAGATTGTCAAGTCCGGGCACACCGCACGATTGGATTATCAGATGGGGCGCGCCTTGCTCGCGAAAGGGGACGTGAACGGCGCGAAGCGGCAATTCGAACTAGCCGTATCGAACGGTTATCGTGTGGCTGGTTTCGACCTCGCCGATCTGCTAGTGAGCGTGGCCGATTCAGTGCCCGATCCGAAACGTGCCGCAAGCCTGTACGAGATGGCGTGGCGGGACGGCGTTCACATCGCGGCCTTCGAGCTGGGTAAGCTATACGAATACGGCGTCCGGGGTGCCGAGGCAGCCGCGACGGAGCCCCCAAAGCAGGATCTGCGACAAGCCTGGTCGTGGTACCAGAAGGGCGCGGACGTGGGCGAACCGAATGCACTCGCGCGCTTCGCCGAGCGCGCAGAAAGAAGCGCGCTCACGGCGGATCCAACGAACAGGAACGGCCTACTGTTGCAAGCCTTCCGCTTCTACGCAGCCGCTGCCGAGCGCGCCCACGAGGAGGATTGGCCGGACGATGCCTGGAAGCACCTGCGCTACCGTCGCGCCTCACTCGCCCGCCTGTTGGCGCACGAGGGAATGATGCGGCAGGTGGCAGATGCATACGCCGCGATACTCGAGAAAGGGAGCCTGCGCCCGCCGACGCTGTGGCAGCGAATTGACGCCAAGCTCCCCTGGTAATTCAGCATCGTGGTGCCCCGCGAGGCATGCATAAGCCTCATCTGTGGCACCGCAGCATCAGAGTTCGCCACGAGCGGCGACGGTGCTCGTTCTCGTCAGCTGAAATTATTTTTTGGCCGATGAGGGGGTTCATCCCTGTTTTACAGAGCGTTGCGCTGGCAACTTTCCAGTTGTCGGGTGAAAAGCTCGACGAAATCCGCGCGGCAACCGAAGGCGGCAACCGGTATCTGCCGGCATTTTCGGTAACGATCACCGACCCGCAGGGAAGGCCGATCACCCGAGTGGACAAGCTCCTGTACGTGCGACGCAAGCGGGCGGCGACTGCGCAAAGAACAGTCGCATGACAAAGACGAACACCCGTTGCCGCTTTGCGGAGTTCTCCGTTCGCCGCAGTCCGCTCGGCTGTGAAGTCAACATCAACTCCATCGGTACAGCCAGAGCTCTATTTTTGAAGCACACGCAGCGGCGCTACAGACCTTTGGCCGCACTGGTGCGCAGCGCGCCGGCCGGACATCACGGCGGCGGAGCGCCGCCTTGCCGCGGCGAATGCCCGCATCGGTGTGGCCATCGCCGAGTACTATCCCAAGGTCTCGTTGTCCGCACTCTTGGGGTTTGAAAGCTTGCGCGCCGATCGGCTCTTCAGCGCGGCGCCTTTCAGCCGGTGGCGGTGGCGGGACTTCGCTGGCGGCTGTTCGATTTCGGCAGGGTCGATGCGGAGGTTGCCGAAGCCGACGTCGCGACAGCGGAGGCGTTGGCACGTTATCGCCAGAGCGTGCTGCGCGCGATAAGTCCCAGGCGGCCTATCTCGGGGGGCGATCGACCTCACGGATGTGTTGGATGCCGATCGTGAGTTGCTGGTGGCGCGAGATGAAATGGCAAGGACACGCGCGGACGCGGCCCGATCTGCAGTGAGTTTATTCAGAGCACTTGGCGGTGGATGGTAGAAGTGAGCCCGTATTGTCCTTACCGAGCACATCGGTAACAGACTATTCCGAGCACATAACCCATGTGCCCGAAAGCACACATGAGTCGCGCCGGGGTCCATGATCTTCGACCGGATCGACCAGCGTCCGCTGGAAACTCTTAGTACGATCTGCGGCGGAGGGAGAGAGCCCCAGTTAGGTGCTCGCCAAACGATACACTTCAATGGAATGGATCTCAGCGATGCGGAGGCGATGCCGCAGATTTCCCCGCGCCCATGAAGACCGATCGTTTCGGCGATTGGAAGTCCGGAAATTCTGTGACTTCGATTTGATCCCGCACGAGCGCGACGGATTCCCTTGAGCCGGTGTTTTATTCGAACTGAACACAGCCCATGGGTTGCAAATCGCGACCCCGTGCAGCCGTGGACAACCGCAGGCGACGGAGAGTTAGAGGGGCGGCTCTAACTCTCCTCCCGGATTCTCCGGCTCCACAAGCCGTCGAGTCCGGGCACGTCCCTGTAGCAAGAACAGAATGCCCGGTCCAAATGTTCCAATCGCCCAACTCCTATGGGCGAAAGCCGAGCCGCTCCACGGCGTCCGCCCTTTTTTATCTTCTCTGGAATGGCCTGAATTATCTCCCCGCCGCATCCGGCGGAATCAGAAAAGAAAACGGGAGTTCAGCGCGTCGCGAACGATATCGGAACAACAGGGAAATAGTTGTCCTGCTGACATAATGCGTCGGGGCCACGCGTAGAACGGGTTTGTGCAAGGCATTTGACGGCCGTGACGAGCGCGGCTAGTCTCAATCGGTAAAGCCATAAGAGCTAGGGGGCCCCAATGTCGGAACCCTCGGGTCAAGTCAGCGAGCTGTTGCAGCAA
>Ga0182024_10017731_pt1 | contig 13326 bp, 14 predicted proteins | sample P32metaG_FD_120480 | JGI IMG/M metagenome (GOLD analysis project Ga0182024, IMG submission 120480) | Permafrost microbial communities from Stordalen Mire, Sweden - P3-2 metaG (Illumina Assembly) | ecosystem: Environmental > Terrestrial > Soil > Wetlands > Permafrost | place: Sweden: Stordalen...
CTGGGGCGGTTTCGTGCCGGTGGTGCTGGCCTTCTGCGCCGATTATTTCCAGGTCGGCCTGGTCATCCCGATGTTGATTGGGACGGTCGGCGCGGCGGCAAGTGTCGTTGTGTCCCTGCTGCTCAGCCCGGAGACCAAGGGCAAGGAACTGACCAGCGAACTCGTCGTCGCCTGATCGAGTTACCATCGACCGCCCTGCGCCCGAGATCGGGCTCAGGGCGGTCTTTTCTCGTCCGCCGCTCGTCGATCGGCGCGTGATCGGGACGTTGTTGCGCCGCGATAAAGCACGATAGACAACCGCGAATTGCTCTCCTACTGTGTGCGCAGAGTCCCGCCAATGGGGCCGGTTTGAACAGAGGAGTGTTTCGAATGGCGATTCCAGCCAGCGATCTCAGCATGCCTTGGTGGAAGGAACCCACCAAGGATCAATGGTACGCCTTCGGGGCGGCTTGGCTCGGGTGGGTGCTCGACGCTTTCGACTTCACCGTCTTCCTGCTGATCATGGTGCCGATCGCCAAGGAATTTAACGTCCCGCTGACCGATGTGGCGATCGTCTTCACCCTGACCTTGTGGATGCGCCTTGTCGGCGCGACCGCGGCCGGCTGGATGGCCGACCGGATGGGCCGCAAAAAGCCGTTGATGATCTCGATCGCCTGGTTCTCGGTGTGCAATTTCATCGCCGGGTTCTCGCCGACCTTCTGGTTCCTGCTGCTGTTCCGCACCCTTCTCGGCATCGGCATGGGCGCCGAATGGCCGTGCGGCGCGGCGCTGGCGATGGAGCAGTGGCCGCAGCGCTCGCGCGGCTTCATGAGCGGCGTGCTGCAAGGCTCGTGGGGCCTCGGTTTCCTCTTGTCGAGCCTCTGCTATTGGATGCTCTTCGACCGCTGGGGTTGGCGCGGCATGTTGTGGATCGGCATCCTCCCGGCCTTGGCGATCGTCTATATCCGCTTCTTCGTCAAGGAGCCGGAGGTCTGGGTCGAGAACAACCGCCTGCAGAAGGCGGAAAACCGCGTGGTCAAGGCGCCGCTCGCGGCGATCTTCCGCCGCGGCATCCTCGGCAATGTGCTGAACGCCTGCTGGTTCCAGTGCGCCGGCTTCGTCACCTACTACTCGATCAACGCGCTGTTCGCGACCCATCTGCAAAAGGATTTAGGGCTCTCGACCGCGCTGATCGCGACTCCGATCATGCTGGCGAACCTGTTCGTGTTTCTCGCCAGTTCGAGCTGGGGGATCTTCTCGGATCGGTTCGGCCGGCGTTGGGCGATGATCATCCCGGCCGTCATCTCGATGGCGATCGTGCCGATCTACCTGCTGTCTCAGGATACGCTGGTGATCGTCGGCGGCTTCGTCGCGATCGGACTGTTCGCGGGCGGCGGGATGTACGGCCAGATCCCGGCCTATCTCAACGAACGCTATCCGACCGAGGTGCGAGCGACGGCGTCGGCGTTCAGCTATCACGTCGGCGCGATCGCCGGCGGGCTGGTGCCGCCCCTCCTGACTTACTTCGCGACCAACCCGTCGTGGAACCTCGGCTTCGCGCTCCCGATGCTGATCGGCGCGATGTTCGGGCTGGTGAATTTCGTCGTCGCGCTGCTGCTTGGTCCCGAGACCAAGGGCGTCGAGATGGTGCCCGACCTCGTCATCGCGTAAGGCACAAGCGAAACGAAGCGCCCTCCGTCCGGCAGCCCGGGCGGAGGGCGGTCTTTGTTTGGCCGGGTAGGCCGGCCGGTGGGCTAGGGTGTGACGGTTAGTGGCACACCGTGACCGTCTTCATCGCGTCCATGGCTTCGGTCTGGGTCTTGTAGACCACGCCGTCCGGCCCGACGACCGTCGTCTCCTTCGTCATCGGCCGCTGATCGACCACCGAGCAATGCTTGTCGGGGCCCTGAACGATGAAATAGCTGGTCTCGGCGAACGCCGGCAGCGCGAAGCTCACGAGCAGCGCGCTCGCCAATAGGGTCTTGACCTTCATTGTCGCCTCCTTAGGGGTTGTACGGAGGAAACAAAAAAGACGCGCGGACAGTTCCTTTCTTTACTTGTGATTTCCCGAGATTGGGGTTCAGCGCGCCGCTCATCTCCGGGTTCGACCGGGCTTGACCCGGTCCTCCCCGTCTTCTATCCCGCGTTCGTTCGCCAATAAGGCGTGGCCCCCCCGGGCCGAGCGCCGGGGAGGGATGATTCAGGAGGAGACAATGGGCGAACTCGAACCGCTCGACAGCGCCGTCCTGCCGGCCAGCATCCGCTCGCGCTTTGTCGAGCGCGTCAACGGCCTGCGCATCCACATCCTCGAGGCCGGCGAGCCCGGGCGTCCCTGCCTGTTGCTGCTGCACGGCTTCCCCGAGATCGCCTATTCCTGGCGCAGGATCATGCCGGCGCTCGCCGAGGCCGGGTTCCACGTCGTCGCGCCCGACCAGCGCGGCTACGGCCGCACCACCGGCTGGAGCGCCAATTACGACGACGATCTGACGCCGTTCCGCATCCTCAACGCGGTGCGCGACGCGTTGGGCCTCGTCGCCGCGCTCGGGCTTCGCCAGGTCGCCGCGGTCGTCGGTCACGATTTCGGCGCTTCGGTGGCGGCGTGGTGCGCGCTGGTGCGGCCGGACGTATTCCGCTCGCTCGCCCTGATGAGCGCGCCGTTCGGCGGGGCGCCGGAATTGCCCTTCGCCACCGACGGCAAGCAGCCGGGCGTGCCGGCGAGCCCGACCATCCACGAGGCGCTGGCGGCGCTGCCGCGCCCGCGCAAGCATTATCAATGGTGGTACTCGACCCGCCCGGCCAACGCCGCGATGTGGCATTGCAAAGAGGGCGTCCACGATTTCCTGCGCGCCTATTTCCACCACAAGAGCGCCGACTGGGCCGGCAACAAGCCGCACGAGCTCGCCGGCTGGACCGCGACCGAGCTCGCCAAGATGCCGACCTACTACATCATGGACCTCGCCGACGACATGCCGACCGGGGTGGCGAAGGAGATGCCGTCAGCCGCCGAGATCGCCGCCTGCCAGTGGCTGCCCGACCGTGAGCTCGCCGTGTACGCCGGCGAGTACCAGCGCAACGGGTTCCAGGGCGGACTCAACTGGTATCGCTCGCGCACCGGCGGCGCCTTCGAGGCCGAGCTGCAACTGTTCTCCGGCCGCACCATCGACGTGAAGTCGATCTTCATCTCCGGCAAGAGCGATTGGGGCGTCTACCAGCGCCCCGGCTCGGTCGCCACGATGAACGGCACCGCCTGCACCAACATGGTCGGCGTCCACCTGCTCGACGGCGCCGGCCACTGGGTGCAGCAGGAGCAGGCGGAACGTGTGACGGAATTGCTGCTGGGGTTTTTGTTACCCTCTCCCCGCTAGCGGGGAGAGGGAGGGACCCACGCGAAGCGTGGGAGGGTGAGGGGCTATTTTTGAAGTTCGGACAGCAGCATCTGCAAAACACCATCGAGGTTCTCGGAAACTTCATTGTTCCAAACTCGAATGGTCCGATATCCGAGCGTTGCCAGGTCGTGATCGCGTCGTCGATCGTTCGGATTTTCCGAGTGCTGTCCCCCATCGACTTCAACGATCAAACGCGCCTCTCTACAGACGAAGTCGACATAATAACGGCCAAGCGGTGCCTGTCTGGTGAACTTGAATCCGCCGAGTTGACGGTTGCGAAGATGTCGCCAGAGTCGCAATTCAGGCTTGGTCGCGGCTGATCGAAGCGAACGCGCACGACCTGTTTGATCAGGTTTTGGTCCGCGCATCGGCCTGCCCCTCACCCCGACCCTCTCCCCGCTGGCGGGGAGAGGGAGAGGGCAAGTTAAGGGGGTGGAATCACACCTTCTCGATCACTTCCATCTGCGCGCCGTCGGGGGCTTCGAGGAAGGCGACGTGGCGGCCGTTATTGGCCATCTCCTCCAAGACCTTGACGCCGTTCTTGCGCACCGTCGCCATCGTCCCGGCATAGTCGTCGGTCTGCACCGCGAGGTGCTCGATCCCGAGATATTGCGCGTGGTTCTGGCTGTCGATCTTGACGGTGATGTTGAGTTGCAGCCCGTGCAGGTCGACGCGGAAGCCGCGGCCCGGGATCTCCGCCAGCAGCTTGCCGCCGAAATTGTTGATGTAATAGTCGGCGGTCTTTTTCGGATCGGCGCATTTCAGGTGAACGTGCCCGATTTCGAATGCCATTCCGTTCCCTCCTCGGTCGTGGCCGCGCGTCGCGCGCGAGCCGTTGTCGCGACCCAGAGCAGATTCGGTTTGGCCTGGCGCGTCAAGCCCGAGTAGGGTCCGCGCCAACCCAACGCGATCCGATAGGGAGGAACCCCATGCCGATCAGCACCGACAATTCCGGCCTCGTCTTCACCGGCTGCGAGATCACCGCCGGCGCCAGCGCCAGTTCGGGCGGCGGCGGCTCGGCCCATGCTCACGCCTCGGCGCACGCCCACACGCACGCCAAGCGCTGGGAGGTCGTGATCGCCGGCAAGCGGATCAAGACCGTCGACGTCCACGCCCATTGCGTCGTCCCGGACGCCGCGAAGCTGATCAATCACCCGCTCGAAGCGCCGGCCCTGCTGTGGTCGGATGTCGGGACCCGCCTCGCGCACATGGACAAATCGGGCGTGGATGTCGAGGCGCTCAGCATCAATCCGTTCTGGTACCGCGCCGAGCGCGACGCCGCCGAACAGCTGATCAAGGTGCAGAACGAGACGCTGGCCCAATTCTGCGCCGGCAATCCCGACCGTTTTGTCGGCTTCGCCACCGCTTCGCTGCAATTCCCCGACCTCGCCGCGCGGCAGATCGAGCACGCGGTGAAGACCATGGGCTTCCGCGGCGTCGGCGTCGCCGGCTCGTGCGCCGGCCAGGACCTCGCCGATCCGAAATTCCACCCGTTCTGGGCGAAGTGCGAGGAATTGGGCGTGCTGGTCTTCATGCACCCGCTCGGCACCCGCGAGCTGGAGCCGAGCGGCCGCCTCGCCGGCAACGGCCTTCTCACCAACACCATCGGTAATCCGCTCGAAACCACGATCGCGCTGTCGCATCTGATCTTCGAGGGGACGCTCGACCGCTTCCCGGGCCTGAAGATCTGCGCCGCGCATGGCGGCGGCTTCCTGCCCAGCTACGCCCATCGCTCCGACGCGGTGCTCAAGGTCTTTCCGAACCGGGTTGGCACGCCGCCCAAGAAGAAGCCGACCGAATACCTGCGCAACGGTCAAATCCTGGCCGATACGATCATGTTCACCGGCGAGGCGGTGAGCCACCTCATCCACGAGATGGGGGTCGAGAATGTGGTGATGGGCACCGATTATCCGTTCCCGTGGAACACCGCGCCGGTCGACCACATCTTGTCGACCCCGGGCATCACCGACGCCGACAAGATCGCCATCCTCGGTGGCACCGCGCGGAAATTGCTGGGGATCGAGGAGTAGCCTCTTCGTCTCCCCTGCGAAAGCAGGGGCCCAGGGCTAGCGACGAAACGGTTGCCCCCGGCCTTCGCCGGGGCAGGCTCTGGGTTCCCGCCTTCGCGGGAAGGGCGATGTCGGGCAGGGGCGCGCCTACTCCGTCGCGGCCGTCGCCAGTTCCTTGGTGCGCGCGTCGAGCTTGGCCATCAGCTCGCTGAGCCCGCCATTGCGCATCACCGACAGGAAGGTGTCGCGCTCCATCTGCACCAGGCTCGCGCCGGAGCTCAAGATGTCGACGATCTTGAAGCCGCCGTCTTCCGCCGCCAGGTGCCATTTGATCGATTGCGACCCCCACCCTTCCTTGGTGAAGGTCGTCCACACCACCACGGTGCCGTCGCCGAGCGCCTCCGCCGGCGTGGTCTCGACGGCGACTGACGGGTCGGAGGCGAGTTCGAGCCGCGGGTAATAGGTCTCGACCAGATAGCTGACGAGGATCGTGCGGAAGCGCCTCTGGATGTCGGCCGACACCCCGGTCAGCTCGTCGGACGTGGTGTAGCCGGCGATGCGCTTGACATCCATCTTGCTGGCGAACAGGTCGGCGAGCTGGGCCCGGCGCTGCAGCGAGTTCGCGTCGGCGGACTTGGCGATATGGAACGCCGCCTTGAGGAAGCTCGAGACAAATGACACGGCGCCTTTGACCTCGGGCGCCGGCGTCGCGGTGGTGGCTGGCGGCTTCTCGATCGCCGCCGGCTGCTCGGGCAGGGAAGTCATCGGCTTCTCGGCGACCGGCGCGGCGGGCTCCGTCAGGCTGACCGGCAGCGCCGCGACTTGGGCCTCTGGAGCGGCCGGCGTGGTCACGGTCGTCGCGATCGACGTCAGCGGCACGATCCGCGTCGCCGTGGTGGTGACGCCGCCGCGCGTAGTCGTGACGGTGTAGGACGGGAGCGCGGGTTTCGCCGCGACGGCGGCGATCCTTGTCGGCTCGGCCGGCTTCTTCGCGGCGACCGTGATCCTCTTCGCCGGCATCTCTTTCCGCGGCGCCGCGGCGACTTTCTTGATCGGCGCCTTAACCTTCGCGGTCGCGAGCTGCTTCGCAGGATGGGCCGGCGCGGGTTTCTTGGCGGCGGATTTGCTGGGAGAGTTGGCGGGGGGCTTGATCTCCGCGGGCTTTACCGGCTTGGACGCGATCTTCGCCGGCGCTGGGGAGGTCATCGGGGAGGCGGTCTGCGCCAGCGTCACCGTCGTCGGCGCGCTCAGCAGCAATGCCGCGATGCCGCCACCGATCAGTCCCCGCCAACGCCGCCAGACCATTCAACGTCTCTCCGACCACCGGGGCTTCGCTCCAGCGGTCTCTTCGCCGGACCTACAGCACATGATCCTCAATCGTTCCACAGCCCTATCGCGAATATACACGTTTTTCTGTGATGCCGGGCGAGATTCTCTACCCGCATCGCCGATCCCCTGTGTTAATGGCTTGATTTATTAACACGCGGCATGAATTTCGGGGTTGGGTAGCTGCGCGAAAAAACCGAAGCGCATCTCGTTTCCACCGGCACTTTTTTTGCCGTTGGTAGCGTATTTTTAGGATGCGCCTGCTTTAATCCTCGACGGAGGTGAATGATGCAGCTAGCCGGCAAGGCGGTGCTGGTCACCGGCGCGCAACAGGGTATCGGCCGGGCGATCGCGATCGAATGCGCCGCCGCGGGTGCTGACGTGGCGGTCGACTGGCTCGACGACGAGGCGGCGGCACGCGAGGTCGCGGCCGCGATCGTCGCGCATGGCCGTCGCGCGCTGACGATCCAGGCCGACATGGCGCGCCTCGACGAGGTGCGCGAGATGGTCGCGGCGGTCGTCGGCGAATTTGGCGCGATCGACGTGCTCGTCAACAATGCCGGGGTCTTCCCGCGCGTCGATTTTCTGACGATGAGCGAGGCCGAGTGGGACTTCGTCCATGACATCAACCTCAAGGGCGCCGCGTTCTGCGCCCAGGCGGCGGCACGGGCGATGATCGCGGGCGGCCGTGCCGGCGTTATCCTCAACGTCGCCTCCGGCGCCGCGTTTCGCGGCTCGCCGAACGGCGTCCCCTACGTCGCCAGCAAAGGCGGGCTGGTGTCGTTGACCCGGCAGATGGCCATGGAGTTGGCGCCCCATCGCATCCGCGTCAACGCGATCGCGCCCGGCCTCACCGACACGGCCCAGCCGCGTTACGGCAGCAGCGAGGAAGAGATCGCCGAGATGGCGTCCGCGAACCCGCTCGGCCGTATCGCCGAGCCCCGGGATGTCGCCAACGCGGCGGTGTTTCTCGCCTCGGACAAGGCCGGCTTCGTCACCGGGCATACCTTGCATGTCAATGGCGGGTCTTATCTTTCCTGAGGGCGCGGCGTAACATTCGCCGTTCCTGCGGCGGCATAATCAAATCTAGTTGGTAAATCCGCCGAACGGCTGGGCGTAAATTGCACCAAGCCGGTCGAGAAACCGTCGCAACTCGGTGCTCGGCACGCCGAAAAAGACAAATCGACGGCGCTCGACCAAGGCCGAATATCGTTCGCCGAACCGCGCCGTGAAATTTTTCAGGTGCGTCAGCGCTGCTTCGGAATTCGTGTAGCGCTCGTAGATATGCAGGAATTCGCCATTCTCGGTGACAAAACGCTGATAGTTCAGCGTTCCCGGTTCCAGCCGGGTAGCCGCGACCATCTCATCGGTCAGCGCGCGGAGGTCGTCGAGCTTGCCGGGCTTGATCGCCAGCTCGACATGCCAGGACACCTCTTCGCTCATGGGCTCCTCCCGGGAAAGCGATTCAACAGCGGCGCATTTTGCTCTACGCTCGCTCCAACGCGCAGCATTTCTCGCCGGAGGCATCGATGGACGGGTCGGTTACGACAAACCTCAAGGGCATCAAGGCGCCGGTCAACTTCACCGCGCCGATGACCGAAAAGCCCTATTCGTACAATTACGATCCGGGCCCGGGCATCCCGTTGCGCAACACCGAAAACGAGGAGCATGGCATCACCGTGCATGACGCGCGCGGCCTCGATCTCTCGCTCGACCGCGAGGGGTTCGCGCTCGTCCACCACAAGACCGCCGCGAGCGACCTCTACGACGAAAAGATCATCACCGAAATCTACTACCCGGAGTGCGAGCGGCTGATGCGCGAGGCGACCGGCGCCAAGAAGGTCGTCGCCTTCGACCACATCGTGCGCAACGCCGCCAAGTCCGGACCCGGGAGCGCCGTCAAGATGCCGGCGGGCCGCGTCCATAACGACTACACCGCCTGGTCGGCGCCGCAACGCGTGCGCGATCTGATGGGCGACGAGGCGACCGAGCTGTTGAAGCACCGTTTCGCGGTCAACAATGTCTGGCGGCCGATCGCCGGCCCGCTGCTGCGCTCGCCGCTGGTGCTGTGCGACTCGCAGACCCTCGACTACGACAACCTCCTGCCCTCCGAGCTGCGCTACCCCGACCGCAGCGGCGAGACCTACGCGGTCACCTACAACCCGAACCAGCGCTGGTACTATTTCCCCAAGATGCAGGCGGACGAGGCAATCCTGATCGGCTGCTACGACTCGGCCCGCCAGCGCGCCGCCCGGTTCTCGGCACACGGCGCCTTCGACGATCCCTCGACCCCCGCCGACGCCCCGCCGCGCGAAAGCATCGAGGTCCGCACCCTGGTGTTTTTCTAAGGCTGGCGGTCCAAGACTGAACGCTCCCCGGCGAAAGCCGGGGCCCATTCTTCAGCGGCACGAGCGTCGGATGGGTGGATCCCGGCTTTCGCCGGGAAGCGGTAAAATTTTTGCTGCCGACGGTATAGTGGCCGCATGAAACAGTACGACGCGATCGTGATCGGCGGCGGCCTCGTCGGCTCGACGATCGCCTATGGCCTGGCACGCGAGGGCCTCAAGACCGCGCTGATCGACGAGGGCGACGTCGCGTTCCGCGCCTCGCGCGGCAATTTCGGCCTCGTCTGGGTGCAGTCGAAGGGCTTCGGCGCACCGCATTACCAGCGCTGGACCCGGCTCTCCTCCGAGGAATGGCCCAAGCTTGCCGCCGAGCTCAAATCGCGCACCGGCATCGATGTCGGCCATGAGCGCCCGGGCGGCGTGCACCTGTGCCTCAGCGAGGAGGAATTCGCCGAGCGCCGCGCCCGCCTGGAGCAGATGCGCGAAGAGGCCGGCAATTTCGGCTTCGACTACAAGATGCTGACCCCCGGCGAGCTGCGCGACATGTTGCCCGGTATCGGGCCGGCGGTGGTCGGCGCATCCTGGACGCACTATGACGGCCACGCCAACTCGCTGTTCCTGCTGCACGCGCTGCACAAAGGTTTCGTCGAGCGCGGGGGCACGTACCTCCCCAATCGCACGGTCGATTACGCCGCCGCCCAGCCCAATGATTTCCGCCTCGGCAGCGGCGCCGACGAGATTTCCGCGCCGAAGATCGTGCTCGCCGCCGGGCTCGGCAACGCCAAGCTGGCGCCGCTCTTCGGGCTCAGCGCGCCGGTGCGGCCGCAGCGCGGCCAGATCCTCGTCACCGAGCGCACGCGTCGCGTGTTCGAGATGCCGACCACCACCGTGCGCCAGACCATTGAGGGCGGCATCATGATTGGCGACAGCATGGAGGATGTCGGCTTCGACACGTCGCAGCGGCCCGGCGTGATGGCGGCGATGGCCGAGCGCGCGGTGCGCACGTTCCCGTGGCTCGCCGAGTTGCAGATCGTCCGCGCCTGGGCGGCGCTGCGCGTCATGCCGCCCGACGGCACGCCGATCTACGACGAGTCCGAGAAATTCCCCGGCGCCTTTACCGCCAATTGCCACAGCGGCGTGACCCTCGCCGGCGCCCACGCCAACGCCTTCGCGCCGATGGTCGCGGCCGGGGCGCTCGACCCCATGATGGCGCCGTTCTCGGCCGAGCGCTTCGATGTTTCGCAGGCGGCCTGACGCCCCGGCCGCGACGGTGCCGGTCACCGTCGAGGGCCGCGAGATCGCCGTGCTCGAAGGCGCCTCCGCCGCCGCGGCGGTGCTGCTCGCCGGCTTCGCCGCGACCCGCGAGACCGCGGTCACCGGCGCGCTGCGCGCGCCCTATTGCCTGATGGGCATCTGCTTCGACTGCCTCGCCGAGATCGATGGCGTCGCCAACCGGCAAAGCTGCATGGTAACGGTTCAGCCCGGCATGACGATCCGCCGCCAGCTCGGCAGGCGCGTCGCTGGCATGCTTTCTGATGAGCCGGGTTCGTCGTGACCGCGCCGCCTTTTAATCCCTCTCCGCCCCAAGGGACTAACGACCATGCGGCGGAGAGGCTAGGTGAGGTGGGGGATTCCAGAGACGTCAGCGTATTCCCACCTCACCCTCCCATCGCTCCGCGCTGGGCCCCTCCCTCTCCCCCCAACGGGCGGAGAGGGCAATTTGGGGGCGTTGCGTGGTAGAAAAAATCGACTTCGCCGTGATCGGCGCTGGGCCGGCGGGCATGGCGGCGGCGGCGGTCGCCGCCGAGCTCGGCCTCGATACGCTGATCGTCGACGAGCAGGACGCGCCCGGCGGCCAGATCTATCGCGGCGTCGAGCGCGCCGAGGATACCGGGCAGCTCGGCGCCGATTACCTCGCCGGCAAGACGCTGGCCGCGACGCTGCGCGCCAGCGGCGCCCGGTATCTGCCGGCGACCACGGTTTGGCACATCGACCCCGACGGCACGCTGTCGCTGCTTTCGGCCGGCGCGAGCCGGACCATCCGCGCGCGCCGCATCCTGATCGCCACCGGAGCGATCGAGCGGCCGGTGCCGATCCCCGGCTGGACCCTGCCCGGCGTAATGACCGCCGGCGCGGCGCAAATCATGCTCAAGACCGCCGGCCTGGTGCCGGCCGGCCGCGCGGTGCTCGCGGGGCAGGGGCCGCTCCTCTGGCTGGTCGCGGCGCAGCTCGTCCGCGCTGGCGCGCCGCCGGCGCTGATCCTCGAAACCACCCCGCGCCGGAATTACCACGCCGCCGCGCGCCTCCTGCCGGGAGTGCTGTGGCCGGCGCGCCGGGCGCTGTGGAAGGGTCTCGGCTTGATCCGCGAGGTCCGGGGCGCCGACATCCCGATCGTGCGCGAGGTGACGGGCCTGCGCGCGCTCGGCCGCGCCCAGGGGGACAGTAGCCGCGTCGAGCACATCGCCTGGGACGGCGGCGAAGCGGCCGCCGACCTTCTGATGTTGCATGAAGGCGTGATCCCCAACACGCAGATAAGCCTCGCGTTGCAGATCGACCATCGCTGGGATGCGGGTCAACTTTGCTGGCGTCCGGCGGTCGATGAATGGGGCGCCACCAGCCTGCGAACCATCGCGATCGCCGGCGATGGCGGCGGCATCGCCGGGGCCGAGGCGGCGGCGCTCACGGGCCGTCTCGCCGCGCTCGATACCGCCTCGTTCCTCGACCGGATCGATCCCGCCGAGCGCGACCGCCGCGCCCGTCCGATCCGCGCCGCGTTGAAGCGCGAATTGGCGATCCGCCCGTTTCTCGACGCGCTCTACCGGCCGGCACCGTCGATGCTGGTGCCCGCCGACGATGTCATCGCCTGCCGCTGCGAGGAGGTCGCGGTCTCGAGCATCCGCCGCGCCGCGCGGCTCGGCGCGCAAGGGCCGAACCAAGCCAAGGCCTTCACCCGCTGTGGCATGGGCGCCTGCCAGGGCCGCATCTGCGGCCCGATCGTCGGCGCGGTGATCGCCGACACGCTCGGCAAGCCGATCGCCGAAATCGGCACCTACCGCCCCCGCGCCCCCTACAAGCCGATCACGCTCGGCACGCTGGCGGGATTGGAAAAAGCTTAGCGAGCCGCTCGGCAGCGACTTGCTGAGGATATCTCATTCCACGATCAGATCGAGAAATGAGCGAGCGGTTATGATCGCGGTGGGGCCGTGACTCTTAAGGTTGAGCAGTCCCGCCTTGTCGCCGGTGACGAGGTAGTCCGCCAAGCCTGTTTCGCACATTGCCAGGAGGAAATCGTCTGCGGGATCGTCGGAACGTCGGGTTCGCGGAATGCGGACAATTACTGCAGCGTGAAGACGAAGTTGATTGACCATGCGGCCGGCTTGAGCTCGTCGGATAAGCCCATGAAGTTCCGGTCGTCTGGTCACCACGCGGAGTTCGCCCAGCTGCCGCTCGTGGGTCAGCAGATCGTAGCGGCCATCGACCCACGCTTGCAAAACTCGACCGGGAACGCTCTTGCGCCGAATGAGGGCGCTTATCAGGATGTTCGTGTCGAGGATGACGCGCACAAGCGTCCTCCATTACATTACCAGTCGCGAGCCCGCCAGAATTCGGCGCGAACTTCCGCGCAAGCCTGATCGATCAGCGTCTGCACCTCTTCGCCGGACCGATGCGCGTTCTGATCTTGAATTTCCCGTATCGTCGCGCGCAGCACTTCCTTCTGTACCGCGCGCTCGATGAATTTCGACAGATCGCCCTTCTTGCCGCCATGCTCGGCGAGGTAGGAACGCACCGCGATATCCGTCTCCTTGCTGACCTTGACCGTCCATCGTGTGTCATCCGGCATTGGGCACCTATACGCTTATCCGCCTATACGCCTATCATGAGGCGGCCGAAACTGCCAGTCATGCGCCACAAATTCTTGCGCTCCCGGGCATTTGCCCAAAGGATGCGCAATCCTCCCCTCACCGTGATGCCGACACCATGACAGACCATCCGCTTGCCCCGCTCCTGGCGCCGCGTTCGGTGGCGATTTTCGGCGCGTCGAACGACCCGACCCGGATCAGCGGCCGTTCGCTGCGGTATTTCCGCGAGGCCGGCTACCAGGGCGGGCTCTACCCGATCAACCCGACGCGCGACACGGTGCAGGGGCTGCGCGCCTACCCGGACCTCGCCTCGGTGCCGGGCGAGGTCGATTTCGGCCTGATCGCGGTGCCGGCCAATCTCGCGGTCGAGGCGATGGAGGCCTGCGTCGTCAAGGGCGTGCGCGGCGTCGTGATGTTCACC
>Ga0182024_10017732_pt1 | contig 13326 bp, 6 predicted proteins | sample P32metaG_FD_120480 | JGI IMG/M metagenome (GOLD analysis project Ga0182024, IMG submission 120480) | Permafrost microbial communities from Stordalen Mire, Sweden - P3-2 metaG (Illumina Assembly) | ecosystem: Environmental > Terrestrial > Soil > Wetlands > Permafrost | place: Sweden: Stordalen...
CACCGCCCTCCGTCGACGTTCATTCAACGCTGCAATCGATAACCTTCGCCCGTCAACTCGCTCCATACTCCATTCGACGGATTTGACTGAAAATAGTCTCACTGTTTAGGGCCGGATCAGTAAGTACTACAGTTGCAGGTCGGATGTAGATCGGAAATTCCCGAGGGAGCAGGGGATTTCAACCCCCTGAAAGATGGCAAAATTGCCGGGTCTTAAGGCCCGGGCCCCTGACACTATTACGTCAAAGACCCAAGTACAACTGAAGCACCAGGCCCCTTTCAAAACATTATCCGCATCCTATTGAAAATGGCTTCGGGCGTGAAGAAAATGGGACGCGGACTCACAATTCTTGAATTGCTTCGTCCGCACAAGAAGGTGATCTGGCTCGGCCTGCTGGCGATCTCCGGCGAGAGTATCGCTGAACTTCTTGAGCCCTGGCCGCTCAAGATCGTGCTGGACAATGTGATTAGCCACAAGGCGTCGCATGGATGGTTGTACTCCCTGATTCGCACCACCGCAGGGACTGAACCACATCAGATTCTGCTATTCGCGTGCGGGGCGGTGGCTGTGATCGCGCTCCTGGATGCAGTTTGCTCTTACTCGGAGAAGTACATCATGACCAGTGTCGGTCAATGGGTTACCCACGATCTTCGTCGCATGCTCTACGCCCATGTGCGGCGGCACTCTCTCGCGCACCACGATCAGAAGCAGACGGGAGATTTGATCAGCAGGGTGACCACCGACATTGATGCCGTTCAGACATTCATTGTTTCCGGGCGATGGAATGTCGCTTCCCCTGCACTTCGAGTTTCTTTCGTGGATAGCCTACTGATGACAAGTGCCGCGTCTTGCTTTGAATGCATGTTTCATTCATAAACAAGGGCGGCTGCGGTAGTCGGCAGTCTTCGCTTTAGTCTGCACGTCGCAAACTCAGAGCGACAAAGGCAGGGAACAATTCGTAAAGATCGCTCCGCTCAATTCGTGATCCCACATGGCGACGCGAAAAGGTGCAACTCCGTGCTGCTCGTCGCAGCTTCTTCCAGGCCTCGGCGTCAGGACTCTTTGACCGGTGCGGTCGGCGCTCGCCCTTTCGTTGTGAAATCGGACGTCCCCTATTTCCCTAGAGTCCAGTTGATGCGGCACTATTTGTTGCAAGAATTTTTCCCGGAGTTAGTAGTATGTCTCCGCCAAGACTCGCGCATCTCTTACCATGCCAAGAAATCTGCCGGCCAACTCCCGGATTCGATCTTCCTGGCGAAAGTGCAGCGCTTCCTTGGGAAGCAGTTCTCCACCCACCCCGATCGCAGTTGCTCCGGCGATAATGAAATCCGTTGCGGTCAATTGATTTACCCCGCCGGTTGCTATCAGGAGGATTTGCGGTAAAGGAACTTTGAGTGCCCGCACGTATTGAACGCCACCTGCAAGCCCGGTGGGAAAAATCTTGACAAAGTCGGAGCCTGCCTTCCATGCACCTATCACCTCGGTAGGCGTCAAGGCGCCTGGAAGTACCACAACATCCATCCTCTTTGTATACGCAACCACCTCCGGAATGAATCCAGGACTCGTTATGAATCTGGCGCCTGCGTCGATACACCGCCTAGCCATTTCCTCATCCAACACGGTGCCTGCGCCCACGGCCAGGTCGGCGTGCCTCTTAGCCAGGTCATCGATTACCTCAAGCGCGCCCGGTGTGGTCATGGTAATCTCGACAATCGGAATTCCAGACGAGTAGACTGTCTCAGCAGCGAAACCCGCAAGGTCCCGTGAAGTCACGCGTACCGACGGGAGTATGCCAATCCTCTTTATAAGTTCGCGAACCTCAATTCTCTTCATTGCTGCGACCTTTCCGGATTGGCAATCGAATATACCTGCGGCGTCCTTTGATTATAAGGACCAAATCGATCATTGAATCTCTTCGTGCCCTACGACAAGATTCAACTGGCCTGCAAACGTCAAGTAAGAGCCTATGAGCTGGACATAGGCCAATTGAACAACTCGGTAGTCGCTTTGAGCATTCAGAAAATCCATCAGCGATGCAGCTCCATGCTCATATGAAAAGGTAACCGTGTCTCGCACGCGAGTCGCCTGGTCGCGGTACTTTTCCTTGTACGGTCTAAGCAGGGTAATACTGCTCCTCAACTGTTCGTATGTGGAGTCCACGTCATCGAAGACCTGGGCCTTGGCTGCGTCCGCAGCGCTGCGGCTGCGATCGATATCGAGCAGCGTGCGCTTTTTCTCGCCCTGGTTGCGATCGAAGATGCGAAGCGGAATGCTCACGCTTAGTCCGAGGGTTTGCTGATCATTGGGGTTATTGAACGATGGATTGTATGTGTACCAGATGCCAAACGTGGGATCTGTAGAACCATTGGAAACAGCCAGTTTGTGATTTGTATCCGACTGCTCAATGGTCTGAATGGCTGCTCTCAAATCGGGCCGGTTATCCAGGGCGATCTGGTGATAGTCTTCGAGCGGCCTCATGGCTTCGCTCCAGTCGAATGTCCCTGCCACGTCAAACTTGTCTACGGCCGTGCGCTCGTTGATCAACTGCATAAGTTGAAACTTCGCGGTGCGAAGGTTGACTATTGCTGTCTCAATCTCCGCTTCATATTGCACGCGCAGCAGTTCAATGCGGTCCAGATCAATCTGTGCAATGTCGCCCGTCTGGAATCGAGTGCGGCTAATATCGATAATCTTGTCGTAGTAATCGAGATCCGCTCTGGCGAGATCGAGGACAGCTTTTGCTTCAAGTGTCTGCACGAACATGGAGCGCAGGCTGAACAGCATGTTTCTTTCAAGATCCTCGTGCTGCGACGCCGTGATTTGGGTTCCTTCCTTGGCGCTCTCAAGACGCAACTCGCGCTTATGTTCGCGTTCGTGCAAGTAGCTGAAGTTGGGCTGCACCTGAGTGCCGGTTAATGGCTGCCAGACGCCGTTATGCGGGGCGAGCTGGGTTCCGTCCGCGGAAACGGTAAGTTGCGGATTGGGGCGGAGAAAGGCCGTGATCTCTTCCGCCTTCATCTCTTCCACGTTGATTTCATCGGCTTTCAACGCGGGGTTCGCCGCCTCGAACTTTGTCTTGATCTGTTCCCACGTGAGCGCATTTTGTGCGCATGCGAAGCTCGCAGAAAAGGCCACGCAGAGAATCCAACCACAAATGCGTATTAAGGATATAAAGATCGTCCTAAACTTCAATTGCCACCTCCGGCTTCGGGAGTTTGTCGCCTTGTCGCGCAATCCAGACGTACAGCGTGGGCAGAAGGAAGATGCTCATCAGGAGGTCGAATATCAATCCTCCGACGATGACGATGGCAAACGGACGCTGCGAGTCAGACCCGATGGCGTGTGACATTGCGGCGGGAAGAAGCCCAAGGGTAGCAACCAACATCGTCATCATGATGGGTCGAAGCCTCAGCACCGCGCCTTCCACAGCGGCGCCTTCAATCGTGTAGCCGCGCGCCCGCAGTTGATTGATGTATTCAAGCATGATCACACCTGTCTGGACGGAGACTCCGAAGAGCGCAAGAAATCCGACACCCGATGAGACGCTGAAGAACGTTCCGGTCATCAGAAGAGCCAGCGAGCCGCCGAATGGCGCCAAAGCAACATTCACCATAATGAGCAAAGCCCACTTGACAGAACGAAACATGAAGTAAAGAAGGACGAAGATCAGGAAAATGGTGATGGGGACCACGAGGAACAACCTAGCCTGGGCTCGCTTCTCGCTCTCGTACTCTCCTGCCCAATCCAGGTGATAGCCTCGCGGCAGCTTGACCTGTCTTGTCACCTTATCCAGCGCTTCTTTAACGGTGGTTCCGAGGTCTCGGCCGCGAACTTCGTAACGGACGCCGACATACCGCGAGTTTCCTTCACGGAAGATATCGTAAGCGCCATCGCGAACCTCCACCTTCGTCAATTGCGCGAGCGACACGCGTTCGCCGGAGGGAGACAGCAGACGGATATTCTGAATCGCCTCCTGCGTGTTGCGATACTTCTCTTTGTACCGCACGACTACTCCGTAGGTTGCCTCGCCCTGCAACAATTGAGTTACTGCGTTGCCGCCCACCGCGGTGGCAACCGCGTCCTGGATATCTGAAGCATTTATGCCGAAGCGTGCCGCGGCTTTGCGGTCGACGACAAAGTTGAGGTTGGGCTGGCCCATGTCCCGGAAGAGTCCCAGATCCTCTACCCCCGGCACAGCCGCCATAACCGAGGTGATTTCCTCACCCTTTTCCTCCAGTGTTTTAAGGTCGTCACCGAACAGCTTTACTGCAAGCCCACCTTTGACTCCACTAATCGTCTCGTCCACGTTGTCTTCGATGGGTTGCGAGAAATTCCAGAATCCGCCCGGAAGCTTTGAGACCTCGCGGTTCATTGCTGCGATCAGTTCATCCTTGTCCTGGTGAAAGACTGACCGCCATTGTTCCTTTGGTATCAGATCGACAAAGTATTCCGTGTTGCCGAAGCCGCCAGTGTCCGTGCCGTCGTCAGGCCTTCCGGCTTGCGATACCACCGTCTTGACTTCAGGAAACGATGCAAAGATGAGGCGAGCTTGATCAGTAAAACGTTTGCCTTCGGTCAGGCTGGTGCTGTTCGCCAAAGAGCCGCGTGCCCAGATTGCACCCTCATCGAGATGCGGCAAAAACTCAGATCCGATAATCCCACTGAATGCCAGAAACATGCTCACAGCGACTGCGGCAATTCCCGCGCCAAGAGTGATCCAGCGGAACTTTATCGCCATTTGAAGGCCACGCCGGTAATTGTCCTTCAGAAATTCCATGACGGGATTCCGCCACTCCTTGACGCCTCTGCGAAACAGCAGCGCGGCGAGCACAGGAACAATGAAGATCGAAAATGTCATGGCTCCAAGCAGCGCAAAAGCCACCGTCCAGGCCATGGGCTTGAACAGCCGGCCTTCCACAAGTTGCAGAGTAAAGATGGGCAGATACGCGGTGATGATGATTGCGATGGCGAAGAACACAGGGCGCTGGACTTCGTGAGAGGCATCGCGGATCGTCTCAATAGGCGTCTTGATTCTCATCGTAATGCGGCCCGAGGCGGTTGAGTCGTCTTTTCCATGGCTCAGATGCCGCATGATGTTTTCCACCATTACAACGGCTCCGTCGACAACCATTCCGAAATCCAGCGCGCCCAAAGACAATAGATTCGCTGGAATTTTGCTTAAATCGAGAAATATGGATGCAAAAAGCAAAGCGAATGGAATAGTAAGCGCAACAATGAAGGCTCCTCGAACATTGCCAAGAAACAGAAAGAGGATGATCGTCACCAGAATCATTCCCTCGGCCATATTGTGCAGCACAGTGTGAAGCGTGTAGTGAAGCAGGTCGGCACGGTCGAGCATGGGAACGACCTTCACGCCGGGTGGGAGGATGATGTTATTGAGTTCGTCCACCTTTTTATGGATAGCATCCAACGTCGGTTCGGCATCCGCGCCTTTGCGCAGCAAGACCACGCCCTGGATAACCGCCGGGTTATCAACGATTGTTCCATCCGGTTTATGGTCCGCTCGTGCCATCGCGCCCAGCAGAATCTTCGGACCCTGCTGCACCTCCGCAATATCCCTTACTCTCAGCGCTGTCCCGCTCTTGGTGGTGAGAACGGTATTCTCAATGTCCTGAACGGTCGTATACAGGCCAACGGAACGAACGTTGAGTTGCTGATCTCCTTCCTCCACAAAGCTGCCGCCGGCATTCATGTTGTTATTTGTCAGCTGCTGTTCGACCTGGCCAATGCTCAAGCCATACGACACAAGCTTGTCGGGATCGACGCGCACCTGGTATTCGCGTGTTGAGCCGCCAAACGTGGATACGTCCACAACATTGGGAACAGACTTGAACTCCTTTTCAAGTGTCCAGTCTTCGATCGACTTCAAATCCATCAAATCGTATTGAGGGTTTGTGCTGTGGATCGTGTACCAATAAATCTGCCCGACTGTGCTCCAGTCTGTGCCCATTTGCGGTTGCAAACCCGGCGGCAGGGTCACCCCTGCAAGCCGTTCCATTACCTTCTGCCGGTTCCAGTCGTTGTCCGACTGATCGTCGAAGATCAGCAATACGAAGGAAAGGCCGAAGAGCGATTCGGAGCGCAAATGGGAAAGATGGGGAAGTCCGTTCATCTGGATTTCTACTGGAATCGTGACCTGCTTCTCCACTTCCTCCGCGGCCTCTCCCGGCCATTGAGTAATCACGGTCGCATAGTTGTCTGCGATGTCTGGGTAAGCCTCGACGGGCAGATTATGAAACGAAATTGCCCCCCAGGCCGCCAAGATCAGCGCAACCGCAAGCACGACTACGCGGTTGTTCAAGGCAAAATCGACAAGAAAACGAATCATGACGCTCTTCCTCTGGTCTTTATTGCGTAGTTATTTGTTGTCGATTTCATTCTGCAGTGCGAGCGGATTGGTGACCACCTGCTGCCCGGCCTGAAGGCCCGACTTGATCTCCTGTAGACCACCTGGCAACGTGTCTCCTCCTGCGACCATCACCCTGCGGAATCTTTTGCCGGGAGCAGGCACATAAACCCAATCCCGGTCATGAAGGTGCAGAATGGCGGTGGAAGGCACGGAGAGGTTCACTTCATCTTTTTGTCCTTTGAACGTCGCCGTCACAAACATGCCCACGCGCATCATCCCGGGATTCGCGACCTCGATGCGAACTTTGCCGGTGCGAAGATTGGCATCGAGGATGGGCAGGATATTGCTTACTGCACCCTTGAACACACGGCCCGGATATGCATTCAGGGCGATCTCCGTGGGGTCGCCAATATGGACGCTGGGAAGGTCGTTTTCGTAGACATCGCAAACGATCCACACCGTGGTAAGGTCGGAAATGGTAAAGGGACTCGTTCCCAGGCTCTGCACGCCCGCCGCATTGGTCACTTCCTGGTCGGTGATCACCCCGGAAACCGGAGCGGTAATATCCACAATCCCAGATGGATGGTCGACACTGCTACCCAGCAGGCTTAAATGTTCGGCGGCGGTGTCCATGGCCACCTTGGCTTTGTCTTCCGTATCTTGTGCCACTTGCAGGTCATTCAGAGCGATCGCTCCGTGTTCATAGAGTATTTTGGAACGATCGTATTGGGCTCGCGCAAGAGTTTCATCGGCAACCGCCATCTGATAGTTGGCAAAACCACCGGAGATATCGTCGCTGCGAAGCTTCAAGAGTAGCTGGCCCTTTTTGACCGTATCGCCCAGACGCGCATAGATGCCGACAATGCGGCCCGATGCGAGTGAGATCACCGGGACCGTGCGCGCAATATCCGGATTCACGGTGCCGGTCACAGCCAGCTTCGACGGCGCCCGATGTTCCACTGCGGCGGCCAAAGGAAAGTTCTCCGGGTGATCGACGGAAAACAAGGTAGCGTCGAAATCCTGAACCACCTTGGCTGGAGGGGGCGCCTCTTCGTCCGCATTCACCTTATTGCTCTTGCAGCCGCTTGTGGTAAGCGAGAGGGCCAGAGCGATTGGCAACAGAGAAAACCAACAAAGTTTGCTGTTCATATGATTTCCCGCACCTCTTGGCGCCGGGTCGCTCAGATACGCGACGAGACATCTGGATGAAAGAGAGCAGTGCCGATGAGATGGCCGGAACGCCGAGTTTATCGATGTCCTGGAGCAGCACCGGAGTGGCTTGCAACTCCGGTGCCGCTCGCTCAGTTCGCTTGCCTGACCACATTCCCATGCACGGCTGGGTGGACCAGGCAGTTAGAACCTGACCTTGATCGCAAGCGTGGTGTTGGTCTGGTTGGTGCGCAAGTCGGGCCACCAGATAGCACTGGTGCCTGCGCCAGCGCCACCGCAGAACGTTTCCGCAGCGGCGAGGTTGCCGTAGGTTTGGCCGGAGGGCGAACCGTTGGCGCAGGCATACTGCGTCGGAGCGCCGTTGTTACCCCCAGGAGGAGTGATGCCGCCACGGCCGGTCCAGTAAGGCACGTCGGAGTAGCGATAGCCTTCTTCCAGGGTGAAGGTGATGAACTGGCTCGGCATGTAATCGAAGGTGATGGTTCCATCGTGCATCTGAGAACGGTCACCTGCATTCTCGGTGAAGTACGGAGTGCCGGTGACGGCCGTGGCGCCGTTGATAGGAGGCAGCAAGGTTAGGTACCGGCCGGGATTGTTCATCTGGCCGCCGCCCAGGGTCACCGCGTAGAGGTCTTTCTTGAACCAGAAGCGCTGGTACATCATCCATCCAATAAAAGCCTGCTTGGGCCTGCCGTTTTTGCTGTTATGGCAGTTGACGCCACCGGCGTAAGAATCCGCCGTGCCCATTTCCGGGGAGAATCCATGGGGGTCGAAGAAGCCGACAGCAGGGCCGCCGCCATATTCGCAACCGGCATCGCCGGTGATGGTCATGGCAATCTTGTCCAGCATTTTGCTTGGCTGGTCATACAACTTGAACTGTCCGCTGTAGTCGGCGTGGACACGCGAACGTCCGGGGAATCCCGCGTCGTCCTCACCCAACCCGTAGTTGTTAAAGACGAAGTCCAGGTACGGCTTGGGGCGCCAGAGAATCTGTCCGCCCAGGCCGGGCTTGCCGTTGAAGCGCGCATACGACTGCCAGCCGTTGATGATCCACGGCTCGATCTTCAGCTTGGCCGTCGGGAAATACTGGATGCGGAGACCGTTGAAGAACCAGGGCGTGTTGGAGGAGACAAATGAAGGCTGATAAGTCCAGTTGTCGAAGTTGTAGTAGCTGAACAGGCCTATGTAGGAGACGAAGATACCGGCATCGACGTTGAGGCCATGAGCTACATCCCAGTGATATCCGCCCCAACCTTCTGAGATGTACTTGTATGCGCCGGCCAGATCCCACTGGCCGCGATTGACGCTGCCATCGTTGCGCGGGGTGGTCGTGGCGAACAAGCCATCCATGGTGAGAATGCGCCCGCGTACGTTGTTGATGCGGATGTCGCCGCCAATGCTAAGCTGCTCAAGCTGCCATTCATCGGAGCGGAAGCTCTCTGTCGCGCCACCCATCGAGTCGTCTTTGGGATGGTTGTAGTCGAGAATATAGTTCGCATCGGCCCGGAACTCCGGCGTGAAGTACTTGGTGGCCATGGGGCTGTCGACCTGATGCCCATTGCTGTTCAGCCAGGTCCAGTCGCCAGGAAACGGCGCCGACTTGGTTGTGACCTCCGCGGTAATCTCAGCGGGCGCTGGAGCCGTCGCTGGGGCCGGTGTAACCGCGGCTTGACCCGCCGTCATCGAACTGCTGCTTTCGCCCTTCTCGGCCGAACGCAGCGCGCTTGCATCCCGCTCCGCCGAGGCGGCGTCGTCCGCTGCGCCGCCGGGATTCAATTCGGATTCCAGTTTCGCAATCCGCGCTTTCATTTCATCTTGCATTTGTGCGAACTGCTTCTTGATTTCGGCGATCTCCTTGATGACTGCATCGTTTTTGAGCGGCACTGTCACGGAAGCAGGGGTCGCCGGAGTGGCGTTGGAATCGGGCTTAGTGGCGGCTGTGCCGGCGGTTGCGGCAGTGGAGGCCGCGGCCGGACCAGTAGTCTCAGTTGCCGCCTTCGCCGATTCTGCCTCCACGGTTTCAGACGGTGGATACTCAACCAGCGCGGTCAGAGGTGGGACTGCTTTGTCTATTGATTTCGACGGCGGGCTCAGTACCGAGGCGGGCAGCGGAGTTTGTGCTTGACCCATAAGCTGTCCGGCGGAACCGCACATTGCAACTCCTAGAACGATGACCGTCCTGAAGTTAATCGTCATATCGATCCATTCTCCTCGACGGTTCGCGTCGCAGGCTTAAGATGCGTTGGCTCTCACGAAGGATTGGCGTTACATACCGCTCCCCCCTCATATCAAAGTGTTGTCCAAATAAGATAAGGAAATCGCAAGGGTTTTGCCGTGAGTTAATAAGCTCCAGAGCGAATCAGGCAAAGCAAATCAATTTATAAGACGCAAAACCCTCCGGTCTCCTATTCGTGAGGGATAAGGAGCCAAGGCCATCTCTTTGAGTCCATGTTTCCCGATTGTGAGTTGATTTCTGTAAAGACCGCATAAGGAAACTCTAAAATTGCCATGGTTTTGCCGCAAGTTGCGGGGTTGCCTTCCACGCCAAGGACACAACATTCCAAAACCTCAAATGAGCTCTTTTTGATGGCAGTTGCGACTCAATATCAGGAGCGCAATTGGGCTTACTCTCCGTATGTGAGTTCCTGCGCAGCGGCGCTAACGGATGTCAGTTGCAAGGTTCTTTACCAACGGTATGTGTAGCCGATGGTCTTTGTGGTGTGCCAGGGAACGGTCACCACCTTGCTGTAGCTTTCCGGGATCCAAACGGAGTTAGCATCACTGAAATGTATGATTGTCCCCAGTGATACTTCGCTATCGAGCCTGTTTTCCGCTTTCGCATTGCCGGTATGGCTCGTGATGCCGCTTTGCAGCATATATAGCCGGTTACGATCGTTGTTTTGGGCAATGCAAAGTCTTTCGTCACTTCAGCAGATTCTGGGTGCTCGCTTTGGTGTACGTCTCCGTCTCACGCGGCCAACGGGACGCACAGATCTACACGAACGACCGCGGCGCACTGGCAGAGTTGCATGAAATGCATTGACCGCACGCTCGATGGTGACCTTTGGGGCTGAGGTCGGGGAAGGAACTATTTCCCGAGCCGGAGCGGGCAACTCGGCTCCCCAGGTCTTCCAGGAAGCAACCACTTCTCTCGCCTGTTCCCATTCGAATCGTCCGGTGGATCTTCGCTTGAACTTTCCGGTGAGGGTGCCCGAGGGAAAGATGACTCAAGCGCAACGCTTCCAACTCTTCTTGCGCTCCTCGAATTCGCCTGAGCGGAACTCTTCCGGATGACCTGCTTCACAGTCCAGCCGATGCCGTCGATCGAGGTTGATCGCCGCGCAAACGTTATAGGACGGATTGCCCGCGATTGCCCACTAAAATGTATCCTTGACTCTAAGCTATTGATTTTATTATGGCGGAGAGAGTGGGATTCGAACCCACGTTAGAGTTTCCCCTAAACACGCTTTCCAAGCGTGCGCCTTCAACCACTCGGCCATCTCTCCTGAGAGGAGGTATCTCCTTGAATTTACCATATTCAGGCACCCGGTCCGGGAGCGCGAATGCCTGCTCGCGTGCACTTGGCGCGGGAAAGCAGGAGGCAAAATGAAATCGTTTACTACCGACACCTGCTTGGTTTATAGTTCGGGGTTGTTTGCCGCATGGGGTTGAACATTTGCGCGGCGAAACATCCTTCCGAAGGGGGTCTTCATGCCTCGCATTTCTCGTCGCCGTCTGCTTTGTTCCGGTGCAGCTGTTTCGGCTTCTTCTCTCTTGGCGCGCTCGGCCTGGGGGCGAGCTGCAGCTGTGCTGGCCGGCTATCCTGAAGCGGTATCGGCCGGGGCGCTGGCGACGGTAGCGCCGCGGGAGAAGCTGCTGTTCGACTTCGGCTGGAAGTTTCAGTTTGGCAACAGCAACGACCCGGCGAAGGATCTGGGCTTCGGATTTGGGCAGGGGGACTTTGCCAAGACGGGCGACTTCGATTTCGCCAAGGGCAAGCTCGACGACTCGAAATGGCGCACGCTGAACCTGCCGCACGACTGGGCGGTCGAGCTGCCTTTTGTCGACGACAACGAGCAGAACTCGCACGGATTCAAGCCGCTGGGCCGCCGCTATCCGGAGACCAGCGTGGGCTGGTACCGGCGCGAGTTCGAGATTCCCGCAGGGGACGCGGGCAAGCGGATTGCAGTCGAGTTCGATGGCGCGTTTCGCGATGTGATTGTCTTTGTCAACGGCTGCTTTATCGGGCGCAACAACAACGGCTATGCACCCTTTCGTTTCGACCTTACGGACTTTCTGGCTTATGGCGCGAAGAACTCCATTGTGGCGCGCGTCGACGCCAGCTTTGGCGACGGATGGTTCTACGAGGGCGCGGGCATCTATCGCCATGTGTGGCTGACCAAGACCGATGCGCTGCACCTGGGCAAATGGGACAGCACGGTGCGCAGCGCGGTGAGCGGCAGCTCCGCTGTTTTAACTCTTGGGACAGTTGTGGTGAATCAGGGCAACCAGGCGGAGAACGCAAGGGTGAGCTGGCAGATTCTGGACGCGTCGGGCAAGACCGTGGCCACGGCTGAAGCTCCCGCGCAGTCGATTGCCGCGGATGAGTCGGCGGCATTCACGGCAACGGCGCAACTGGCCAACCCGGCGCTGTGGTCGGTGGATGCACCGAACCTCTACTCGGCGATTGTGACTGTCGAAGCGAGCGGAAAAGCGCGCGACGCCGAGCGGGTTAGCTTTGGCGTGCGTACGGTGCTCTTCGATGCCGACAAGGGATTCTTCCTGAATGGAAAGTCGCTGAAGATTCAAGGAACCTGCAACCACCAGGACCACGCGGGAGTGGGCGCGGCGCTGCCTGACCGGCTGCAGGTTTACCGGCTGGCGGTCTTGAAAGAGATGGGCTGCAATGCGGTGCGCACGTCGCACAACATGCCCACACCGGAGTGGGTGGAAGGCTGCGACCGCATGGGCCTGATGATGATGTGCGAGACGCGGCAGATGAGCTCGAATCCTGAAGGGCTGGCGCAGCTTGAGGCGATGGTCAAGCGTTATCGCAATTCGCCATCGATCATTATCTGGTCCATCGGCAACGAGGAATGGCAGCTGCAAAGCGAGATGGCGGAGCAGGGCGCGAAGATCGGCGCCACGATGGTGGAGCGGTGCCACGAACTGGACCCGACGCGCGTGGTCTCGGCGGCCGTGAACGGCGACAACCGCAAGGGAGTCTCGGACGCTTTCGACATTATCGGCTTCAACTACAACCTGAAGGGTCCGGACGGCTATCACAAGGAGCATCCCAAGCGGCCCCTCTACGGGTCGGAGACGTCGAGCGCAATTTCGACGCGCGGCGCATACACGACAGACCCGCTGCGCAACCTGGTGAACGATTACAACGGCGTGGTGTCGTGGGGCGAGACGGCCGAGGAGTGGTGGACGTTTTACGGAACACGCGAGTGGGAGGCGGGGGGATTTGCGTGGACCGGCTTCGACTATCGCGGCGAGCCCACGCCTTACGGATGGCCGTCGATCAACTCGCAGTTCGGCATTGTGGACATGTGCGGCTTTCCCAAGGACACGTTCTATTACTACAAGGCGTGGTGGGGCAAGGAGCCTTCGCTGCATCTGTTTCCGCACTGGAACTTCGAGGGCAGGGAAGGCGACATGATTCCGGTGTGGGTGTACTCCAACCTGGACGAGGTGGAACTGTTCGTCAACGGGCAGAGCCTGGGCAGCCAGAAGGTTCCGCACCTGGGCCACGTGGAGTGGAAGGTAAAGTACGAGCCGGG
>Ga0182024_10017733_pt1 | contig 13326 bp, 7 predicted proteins | sample P32metaG_FD_120480 | JGI IMG/M metagenome (GOLD analysis project Ga0182024, IMG submission 120480) | Permafrost microbial communities from Stordalen Mire, Sweden - P3-2 metaG (Illumina Assembly) | ecosystem: Environmental > Terrestrial > Soil > Wetlands > Permafrost | place: Sweden: Stordalen...
TCCGGGAGAGGGTTAGGGTGAGGGGAAACCGGTGGCGCGTTCCCTTGCCAATCGATGTCTACCGCGACTTCCCCTCACCCCGGCCCTCTCCCGGAGGGAGAGGGAGGAAGAGGGAGAGCCGCAGTGAAACCGCGCCACCTACTTGGGAAACGCTCTAGCGGTGAGGCGGGTTCCGTCATATCGCGATGTCCCAGGCGAAAGGAATCAAGGCGCTGGATTCTATCCGCGACGGACAATTCTTGTGGCCTCTTCGCTCGGCGGGATAGACTATTGCGTCGGGGGTTGTCACTTCAGATGTCGCGAGGAGGCCGCATGCGACCGACCCGAAGGCAATTTATGGGAGCCGCCGGTGGAGCGATGATGGCAGGCAGCGGGATGGAGCTGCTGGCGAAGCTCGGCAGCGTTTCGGCCGCGGAGGCGGATCTTCCCCCGTCGCTGGTTCGGCTAGGGGATGATATCGAGCCGACGGTGCGATTGATCGAAGAGACGCCGCGCGAGCGAGTGCTCGAGGAGGTGGCATCCCGAATTCGATCCGGCCTGAGTTATCGCCAGGTGCTGGCCGCCCTGCTGCTGGCGGGGGTTCGCGACGTGCAGCCGCGGCCGCAGGTGGGGTTCAAATTTCACGCGGTGCTGGTGATTAACTCGGCGCATCTGGCCAGCCTCAATTCCCCTGACTCGGATCGCTGGCTGCCGATCTTGTGGGCCATCGACCGATTCAAAAGCGCCCAAGCCGAGACCGAGCACACCAGCGGCTGGCGGATGTCACAGGTGAACGAAGGAAAAGTTCCGCACGCGAGCAAGGCTCGCGAAGCGTTCGTGGCGGCGATGGACGCTTGGGATGAACAGGCCGCCGACGTGGCGGCCGCGGCGCTGGCCCGGTCGGCATCGCGCGATGAATGCTTCGAATTGTTCGCCCGATACGGCTGCCGCGATTTTCGCGACATTGGCCACAAGGCGATTTTTGTCGCCAACAGCTTTCGCACGCTCGGCGCGATCGGCTGGCAGCATGCCGAACCGGTCTTGCGCTCGCTGGCATATGCCCTATTGAAGTACGACGGAGCGAATCCCGCCAAGAGCGACGATCCCGCCGACCGGCCCGGCCGGCGCAACGCGGAACTGCTGGCAACGATTCGCCCCGATTGGGAGGACGGCAAGCCAAGCTCGCAAGCGACGGCGCACCTGATATCCACCTTCCGATCCGGCTCGGCGGACGACTGCCCGTCGGCAGTCGTTCAGGCAATCAACGACGGCGTCTCCGTCAACTCGGTTTGGGACGCAATTCTCGCCGCCTCCGGCGAGTTGCTCATGCGCAAAACCAATATCCTGACACTTCACTCGGTCACCTCGTCGAACGCCCTTCGCTTTGCCTTTAAGACCGCGGCGACTCCCGCAACGCGCCTCATGCTCCTGCTTCAGAATGCGGCCTTTCTGCCGCTGTTTCGGCAGGCGGTGGGGAAAATGGGAGACGTGCAAGTGGATCGCTTCGAGCCCGAGCCGCCGGATCAAAAGCAGTCGGTTGACGATATTTTTGCCACAGCCACACACGATCGCATGGGCGCGGCGCGCAAATCACTGGCCTATTTGAACCAGGGAGAGTCGCCGGAAGAACTGATTCGCACTGCCAGGCGGCTGGTGTTCCTGAAGGGGACCGACGCGCATGATTATAAGTTCAGTTCCGCCGTGCTTGAAGATTACTACCACCTGTCGCCCGACTGGCGCAATCGATATCTTGCTTCAAGCCTGTTCTATCTCCCCAGCAGCGGCGCCCCTGACACGCCGTTGCTGCGACGGATGCGAGAGGCATTAGCGCCACCGGCGTAAGCGGGTGTAACTCCTCTTTGCGGCGACTTGGTGGGGTAGACATTCCTGTCTGCCCATTATCCGCTGGGACATTCCTGTCCCTTCCTCATTCCTTCAGGTCCGCTCGGCGAGAGTGAGTACACTCCCGCACTCGCGGCCCCGAGGCAGACAAGAATGTCCGCCCCACCGGGGGAATCGCCACAATCAAGCGCTACACCCGACGTAAGCTCATTCTCCGCATCCGGCGTTCCGAAAAGCGGCTGATGCGTGTACATTATCGACACGGACGGCGCAATTGTGGGTGGCCGTCGCAAACGATGCCTTTTGCTCACGCGGATGCCGAGACTATTTCGACCGTTCCATTTTCGACGTTCCGGTGCGCTCCTTGCGCTGAGCCGCCTGTTGGGCGGAGTCGCGTTTGCGGCGCTGCTATTCTATCCTGGCGGATGCGCAACGATTCGCGTCACCGACACCCCGCAGACCGCCGACCAGCAATTCCTGCTCACTGAAGCGGCTACGAAAGCCGTTGCGCAGCTCTCCATGGACGCGCTTCGGGGCCGAAGCGTCTGGGTGCTCAGCGAATACGCGTTCTCCACAACCCAGCCGTACGACCAGGCATTTTTCACCAACGAGATCCGCTCGCCGTCGTTTGAGGTTGCGTTCATGATCGGCGAGCTTCGCGCCCGGCTGCTGCAAGCAGGAGCCCGGCTAGCATCCTCGCGCGAGCAGGCGGAAGTGGTCCTGGAAGTGCGGACCGGGGCGCTGGCGATCAACCGGGTGGACTTCCTGCTGGGCCTCTCGGCCATCAGCGTCCTGCCGGGCAGCAGCAGCTCGTCCTCGTCCACGGCGCTGGGCGTCGCCACATCGTCCAACCTGGCGCTGTTTCAGAGCATCAAGCAGAATGGATTTGCCAGCGTGGCAATTGTCGCTTATTGGCGCAATACGGGGGAGTTGCTGGCGATATCCGGCCCGTTCGTCGGCCAGACGCACCGCTACGATTATCTACTATTCGGCTACCAGCTCCCGGCCCAGGGCGACATTCCGCCGACGCAAGCAGGTCCGACGAAATAGGCTTCAATTGATCGCGATTTGTTGTCCGTTGTTGGACCGTTGCAATGACCTCGACCGATGAATCACGACCCGCCAACGAGAAGGCGCGCCCGGACGAGCCCCCGCGGCGCCGGCACCGGGTGCGCAAATGGCTCGCTCGGTCCGCCCTCGTGGTCCTGGCACTGCTTGTCCTGATCGTCATCGTCATTCAGATCGTTCTTTGGACGGGCCTCCCCAAGTCGATCGTGGTCGGTCAGGTGGAAAACGGCATGGGCCTGCGCATGGCCGTCGGAAGCCTCTCCACCAACTGGCTCGGCCACACGTCGATGGGCGACGTGAAGATCGCGCTGCCCATTTCGGAGCAGTCGTTCTTCGACGTGCCCGAGATGAAGGTGAAGCACACGAACCTGATCGCCCTGCTGCTGGGCTGGCCGATTGAGATCCAGGCCATCGAGCTGCACAACCCCGTGCTGTACGTCCGGCAAGGATCGTCCGGTCAATGGAACATTCAGCAAGTGATTGAGCTGCTCGGCCGGACCGGCGGGAAGAAAACCGGAGATCAGACCGCCCAGACCTCTTCGACTCCGGCCCTTCCGTATCTCAAGATTGAGCAAATGACCATCGTGGTGCTCGACAATAAGGGTCATCAGGTGAAGGTCGAGCCGGTCAACGTGAATGGCGAGCCCGACGTGCCGGCGTGGAAGTACGACGTCGAGATCCCATCCGGCCAGCCGAATGTTCCGCCGCACCTGAGCTTCCTCGGCCGCGTGGCGCCCGGCGGATCATGGGCCCACGAGGCCAGTTTCTGGGTTGACGACGTCACCCCCTGGGTGAAGCCGTTTGTGCCCAGCTTCGATCAGAAGGTGGTATTGAACGCAAAGTGGACCGGTGAGCTCAAGACGGCCGGGATCAGCGGATATTTGCAGATCGTCGATGCGGCCGTGGGCGCTTACCACGCGGATGGCGCGCTCTCGGCATTCCAAAATGGAAACGATTTTTCCGTCAGCCCCAGCAACCTTCACCTGAGCGTGAAGGATCTCACCAAACAGACGAGCCAGCAAACGTCGATGAACCTGACGATCCCCGGCGGCACGCTCGACTACAACGGGAAGACGGTCCGCGCCACCCAGGTCCGGCTCGCCCTCCTGGGCGGCCCTGCCACCTTCAACGGCTGGTTCGAGCCCGACCTCAATCAAGGGGCGCTGGAAGCGTATTGGTCGGACATGCAGGTGCCCAAGGCCGGCATCTCACAAAGCGGAAAGCTCAACCTCAGCTACACCCGGCCGATCGCAGCCCCGATGCAGATCCATCTGCTGGCCAGCTCGAGCGGCACCGCGCCGCAGGGCACGTTCGACGCGGTGGTGAAGTTCGACGTGAGCGGGCAGAAGTTCAGCGATCTGACGTGGCGGGTAAGCCTGCCGCAGCTTGCCTATTACCGTCCGCCGCAGCCGGTGATTCTCAATGGTTTGTCGGCGGCCGGAGAATACCATCAGGATCCGCAACATAAGACGCTCCGGCTCGATCAGGTCTCGCTGCCGGAGGACAGCCGCCTGGCCGGCAACGGGTCATATGACCTGGTCACCAAGCAGGGGCAAATTCATGTCGAGGGGCAGGATTGGCCGCTTCATCTGCTCGAGGGGACCCAACTCGCCTTCCTCCTTGATGCCACCGGCCACGGCGTGCCCGCGACCGATGATCCGAAAAAGACAGTGCCCGCGGTCACGTTGCAGCAGTTTGTCTTGCGCACCGGCGATGCGACCCTTACCCTGAAAGGCGACTACGACGGCCGCAAGCCCAAGCCGGTCGATGCGTCGATTACGTTCGTTAACTCCCCCGGCCCGGAGGCGCGGGTCGGCCATCCGGCGCTGGTTCATGGCTACATTTCCGGCAGCGCCACGCTGGCCGGCACGATCAGTCCACAGGAAATGTCGCTGAGCGGATCGCTCATCGGGCGCGAAGCCGAAATCCTGGGGCATTCGCTTGGAGACGTCACTACCAAATTGGTCGGCTCGATCGACGACCAGAAGACAATCATCCGCGCCGACGGCATCCCGCTGCTGGACGGCGTATGGAATCTGGGCGCAACCTACGTGATGAAGGAGGGAGACAAGCCGGTCTATGCCACCACAGTAGACTTTTCCGTCGATCATCTCCCGCTCCCGCGGGTGAGCACGTTTCTCGACACGCCGAAAGTGGACGGCCTCTTCAACGGACACTGGTACGTCTACTTCCCTGGCCTGAAGCCGCAGGTGAACGCCATCCGGATAACCGGCGGCGGCAATATCCGCGGGCTGGCGGCGTCCTATCTGGCCGCCGACGACCTGAGCTTCACCACCAGCCTGCAAGACAGCATCTTCAAGATCGAGCCCGTGCGGCTCACCCGCGGCAACTACGGCCGCGCAGACGCCAGCGCGCAGGTCGATCTTAAAAATTGGCGGCAGATCACCGCCGGATTGCAGTTCACCAACTTCCCGATCGAAGTCCCCTCGGCCAGCGTTGGCCTGCAACTGTCGGGCGGCTCAAAAAAGATCACGCTCCTCCTGCCCGATGCCAGGGCCGCGGATGCCGCGGCCCGGCAGCTTCGCGTCAACGCTGATCTGGACGTTCGCAGCGTCGTCTCCATCGAATCGCAGCCCGATCCGGGTGGCCGGCGGACGATGCAGCCGGAAGGCTCGATCCGCACCAGTATCGCCATGACCGGACGCGTGATCGACCTGCGCGAGATTCAGGGGGACTTGCTCGGCGGCACGATTTCCGGCAACGGCATCGTCGATATCGACCAGCTCCTCACGCAATCGAGGCTCAGCGTCGATTGGAACCAGCTCCAGTCGGACCGGATCGTTCGACTGTATCCAGGGCTCAAGGGATTCGGCGGCACCTACTCGGGCAGCGCCCGCCTGGCGCCGGCAACCACGCCGCGCCCGCTCGAGCCGCTGTCGCTGGATATTGCCTCCACTGCATCGGGCGGCCATTGGCGCACCGTGCAAATTGGCGACGCACAAATCCACGCGTATTTGGGCGCCAGGACCCAGCGGTTCATCAACGCCAGCGCCACGATGATCCACCTCATCGGTTCCGACCGACAGAAGAGTTCTGTCGCACTCGGCGGCGGCAATATCGATTTTTGGTTCTCCACCAGCGGCCACGTCGATCTCTCGCCCAACACGCAAGGCCAGGACGTCCCTTCGGGCGTCACGGTGTTAAATCAACTCAACTTGCAGCTCCGAGAACTGGAGGTCGATCAGTTCGTCAAGGCCTTTGATCCGCAACACGCGCCAGGGTTCGGAAAACTGGGCGGCGCAATCACGCTCCTCAGCGCGCCCAAACAGCGCACGATCGACACGATCGCGTCCGCCACGACCGCCCCCACCACTGGCCCGGCAACCGCCGCGCAGGCGCGCCAGGCCCAGCAGGAAGACGCCCTGAGCCACGTTCTGCGCTCGACCACACTGGACGGCAGCGTGGCCATCTCCAATTCGGACCTGGGCAATTTCGGGCCGATCGCCGCCCTTTACAACGTGATGCATCTTGGCGGCGACATTCGCAATCCAACGGGCTATGGCGACATCGCGCTGCACATGGAGCAGGGCAAACTGCACATCTCTGACCTGCACTATTTCAACCGCGGCATCGAAGTGTATGCCGTGGCGACGGTCGACCAGATCTGGAAGCTGGAACAGGCGCCGATTCAAGGCGGCGCTATCGGATCGATCCGGCCGCTCAAGAACATCAAACTTCCTCTTTTCGTGGAACTGGATGCGGTCCTCAGCGGGTTGCAGCGCCAGCTAGCCTCGGTCATTTTCAAAGGTACATTGGTGAAACCGGATGCCGATTACCTGAAGCAAGGCGGCCTGGAACAGGCCGGCTCCGAGCTGCGCGGCATCCTTCTGGGGGAACTCGGCAAGTCGCAGAAATGACCCACCATGGACTTCCGCCCGGACAAAGTGGAATCCGGCTTTGCCCGGCTGGACGACCTGGTGGCTGCCGTCGCGCAGCACGCCTCGGCCGCGGCCCGCGGCGCGGTGGAGCGATGGAGATCCGATGCCGCGGCGCTTCGATATCACCTGCGCCGCCGTCCACACGATGGGCCACCGGTGCTGGTACTCTTGGGAGGAACCGGAACTGGCAAAAGCACGATCCTGAACCGAATCCTCGGCCAAAATATTTCAGCGACCTCATACCGCCGGACGTACACGGCCGGCGCGGTAGCGGTCAGCGCCAGCAACGGCAGCATCCCGCCGGGATGGCTCGGGATCGAGCTGGTGACCGCCTCGCAAAGCGATCTTCCCGCGCGGGGAAAGGTCGGGGCGCTGCTGGTGGTCTCTTTAAGCATCGAGCTGACGCGCCACCTGACGCTGGTGGACACGCCCGATCTGGACGGCGACACGCCCGCGCACCATGCCGAGGCCGACCGCGCCTTCCGGTGGGCCGACGCGGTGCTGTTTCTGGTGACGCCTGAAAAATACCAGATGACCGAATTGCTGCCCTACTACCGCCTGGCCTCGCGGTACGCCCTGCCGGCTCTTCACGTCATGAACAAGTGCGAGCAACAGGCGATTGCAGATGACTATTCCAATCTTCTGAGGCTACAGATTCCCGCCGGCTCGGATGACGACGGGGTGGGCGCGAATGATCGTCGAATCTTCGTCATTCCGCGCGACGACGCCGGGTACGAGCCGCCGGCCGAGCAGAATCTGCATGCACTTCAAGAAAAGCTCCTGAAGCTCGGCCCAATGGCTCCCGAGATTCGTGCCGAGGGGCTCGGCTCCCGCGGCGCGGATTTGCTGGGCCGTCTGAGCGACCAAATCGTCGCGCCGTTGCGGGAGGACCGCAAAGAGGTCGATCGCCTGCTGTTGATGCTCCGCGGAATGGAAACGCCCGTACCCGGCGTCGATGTCAACCCGCTGACGCAGCAACTTCAGCATCGCATGCAGCAGCGGAGCGTGCTGTATTTAATGGGGCCACAACGAATCCTCGATCGAGTCCGGCAAGCCCCGAGCCTGCTGGTGCGGCTGCCGCGGGTGGCATGGGACTACGTGATGCGCGGAGACGTCTCCGCCGCCGCGCTCAATCCCAATGCTCAGCGGGAATCGAGGGAGCCGCCGGACTTTCGCACGATCCTGACTGACCAGTTCGCGGTGTTGCAGAGCCGCCTGGATGACACGCTGCGATCGAGCGCCATGCTGCAGCGCTGGGCGGCTGATTCCAATCCGCCGCCCTGGCAGCCGGCGCTGGCCGATGCTTCGGAAGCGGGCAAAATCGCCGATGAAGAATTGGCGGAGCTCAAGCGATGGCTTGAGCAGCGTTGGAACTCGACGCCGCGCGATACGCGCGTGTTGGAGTCACTCCTGAAGTACCTGCCCGGCGGGAAGCAGATCACCCGCTGGACCGAGGCGGCCCCGTACCTGCTGGTCCTGACCGTCGCGGCCGCCACGCATCATCTGCTGGGCGGTGCCGACCTGGTCGTCCTCGGCGGCTGGAGCCTGGCGACGTGGCTCAGCGAGCGCGTCAGCAATGAGGTTGCCGCCCACACGCGCCAAACCAACCAGAAGATTACCGAACGCTTCGCCCGGCTCGCCCACGAGCAGATCGACCGCGTCTGCCGCTGGCTCAACGACCGGGCGCCCAGCCAGACCGCGATCGATCAGCTCGAGTCGGCTATGGAACGCGCGCGGGAAGGCCTTGGCGAGCGGTAAAACCTCGGGGGGGGCGCGACAGTCATCACCACCGTCGTGGCACGAGCCCCTCTCGCGTGGGCGGACGGTGACGATACTGACGCCGTGTTCGGAGCGAAAGGACGAGGTATCGCCACCTCGCTTTTCCCAACGAAGCCTTTCAGGGGATTGCGCCGTTCGTCCACGGGCGGGACGCCCGTGCCACGAGGCGACGCTCAGCGCAAGTTATCCCAAGCCGACCGTTCACGTCGAAATCTTCGCTGGCCGATAATGCGCTGCATGGGCGCTGCGCCGAATTGGTCGAACCTGGCAATTGTTCGTGCCTCTGCGGCCAAGCGCCTGTGGCTTGGAGCGGCGGGAACCGCGATCTTTATCGCGACGGTCTGGACGACGCACGCGCTAGCCGCGCGTTCTACGACCCATGCACCCGGCTTCGGGCTCGATTTCATCGCGTTCTACACCGCGGGGAGTTTGGTCGATCAGGGCCGGCTCGGCGAGTTGTACAACCTCGAATCCGTCCACCAGTATCAGCGCGAGCTGTCCGCAGCCAATCACTTTGACATCGGCCGCGCGTATGGACCTTGGTGGAACCCGCCGTTCTATGCATTGGTCTTCGCGCCGCTGGCTCGGCTGCCGTACTTGACTGCGTCCGCGATTTGGATCGCGATCAATCTGGTCTGCTTTGGGTTTGCTTGCTTTCTGCTCTGTCGTTTCCTGCCGGGGGAAACGGAGTGGCAGGTTCGCGCGCTGGTTCCCGTGCTGAGCATCCTCTCGGCGCCGTTCATCCTTGCCATCAGCCATGCTCAGAACACCTGCACTTCGCTTTTGCTTCTGACGGCCACCGTCACGTTCTGGCGCAACCGCGGGCCCGTGTTGGCAGGGATGGTGGGCGGGCTGCTGTTCTACAAACCCCAGGTGGCCGCGGTGCTCGCCGTCGTTCTGGTGATCGATCTCGGCTGGCGCGCGGCGATCGGGTATGCCCTGACGGGAGCCGCCCTGCTGGCGACGAACCTGATGGCGCTTCCCGGCACGCTGACGGACTATCTTCATCGCCTCCCGAAAAATGTGCATTCATTCCAAACGCTAACCGCCTACCCTTGGGAGCAGCACGTCACGCTCAAGGCATTCTGGCGGCTGCTGCTTCAGGGACATACGCTCGGCGACGCGACTGTAATCGTGACGATCCTTTCGATCGCAAGCACGGCGATGATCGGCATTGCGCTGGTATGGCTCGCGGTCCGCATGCGAATTACCCGACGAACGATCGCGGATGACGGGCAGCCTGGACGTCGACGCGATGGGTTGATTGCCGCCACGATGACGGCCACCCCGCTGCTCATGCCCTTCTACTTCGATTACGACCTGCTCCTGCTCGCAGTGCCAGCGGTACTATTCGCGGCAGACCGAATGCGTCAACCTCAGACTCGCTTTCGGTGGTTCGACCGATCGATCGTCATTCTCTGGACGGTCCTATACGCATGGCAGATGATCAACACGGATGTGGGCGCGATGTTCCATCTCAATTTGTCGGTGCTGCTGCTGGCGGCGCTCGCTTCCATGATGATCGTTCGGTCCTCTCGGACCGAAATGCTCGATGCAATCGGGGAAGACTCTGTTCAACCTTCCCTGCGCCGCGCAGCATGAGGATCCCCAAACATTTCTCGCCGGACTGGTCACTTTCAGTGACCAGTCGTTGCCGCGTCCGATAACCCTACGCGCCGGTTACAGAACGTCGCATCGCCCTCATCTAGTCGATATCCCCTTCGTGCAGATCCTGCGCCCCGACCCGACCCACCCGATCCGCAAGCGCCTCTGGCAAGCCGCCGGCGCGCTCGGGCTCATCATGCTGGTGCTGGTGACGCGCGAAACGATCGTGCGCCATGCGAGCCCTTCGCACCGGCTTTCGCTGGGCGAGGATTTCCTGCCGGTCTATGCCGCCGGGCGACTGGTCCGAGAAGGCCGGGCGGCGGACCTCTACGCGATGGAGCCACTGGCGGCGATTGAGAGGCGAATCGTCGCCGAGGCCGACCTGGAACCGCTGCGCGCCTACGGCCCGTTCCTGAATCCGCCCTTCTTCGCGGCGGCTTACGTGCCTTTTTCCACGATGCCGTATCGCACGGCGCTATCCTGCTGGGTCGCGTTGAACGCGCTGCTGCTGGCGGGCTCAGTGCTGTTGATTTGCCGACTGCTGCCGCGCGGACAATTTTGGCCGACCTGGGCATTGGTTTCGCTGCTCATCGTATTGCCGTTGCCGTTCTGGGAAGCGGTTTGGTATCAGCAGAATACATTCCTTTCGCTCTTCCTGACCTGCGCGATTGTTTCGCTGTGGCGCGCGCCGATTGCCGCCTCACGAGGACCGCGGGTAGCCAACTCGAAACGCCAGTTCGGATCTGCCGCGAGGTACCTGCCCGATCCGTGCGGCCTGCTCTGTGGACTGCTCTTTTACAAGCCTCAATTGGCACTCACCGTCGCGGTGGCGCTGGTCTTCACGCGCGGGTTACGCGCGATGCTCGGATTGATGATCGCAGGGGGCTTTCTGCTGCTCTTCACACTCGAAAGGATGCCCGGCACGCTGTGGGCATTTGTTCACACGCTCCCGCCCACGATCCACTGGCTGCGGACTGCGTTGCCCTACAACTGGGGCCAGCAGTTAACGCCGCAAAGCTTCTGGCGGCTGCTCATTCAACGGCATGGAATGGGTGAGACCGGTTGGCTGGCCTGGACGCTCGGCGTTGCGACGGCTGGAGGTTTTGCGATCGCCCTCTTCGCTACCGGCATTCGCCAATGCAAAAGCCCGCAAGGCGCCGTTCCGCTCGACCGCTACATCGGGGCGACGATCTGCACGATGCCGCTGCTGATGCCTTACTACATGGATTATGACTTGCTTCTGCTGGCCGTTCCCGCGGCACTGTTTGCCGCGGAGTGGCTGCGATCGCCAAGGTCGATCACCCGCACCGATCGGTTCCTTTTCAGTACGTGGATGGCCCTGTTCCTAGAGACGTACATCAACCCCGGCCTCGGCGCTCATCTCGGCCTGAACCTCGCCGTGCCGCTGATCGGCGTCGTCGCGGGACTTTCGATCCGCCGTTGCTTTCGGCCTTCGGTCGCAACCTCGACCGCCGAGGGGTACGATGCGACACCACTGGCGGCGGCCGCGTGAACCGCGGTTTATCAAGGGAAAGGGAAGCGATGAAACTGAACTTCTGGCAATGGCTCGCGATCGTGCTCCTTATCATTGGTTGCGCCCTATGGATGTACGAGCGTTCGCATCCGAAGCCCACCTCCATCGTTCCAATGCAAGTTAGCCCTCCATCCACCCAAAACACTCCCGTTCCATGACCGTCGCTTCGGACGGCCAATCGCCCGCCGGTAGCATGCGGCGGGACCTTGCCACGGCCTATCTCGCCAGCGCCACGCGCTTCGGCAGCAGCGTGATCGTCTCGGCGCTGGTCTTTCGATTCGTCGGAAGAGCCGAGTTCGCCATGCTCGCCCTGGTCCGCGGAACCATCGGCCTGCTTAATTATACGTCTCTTGGTCTTGCCCCGGCCCTGATCCACCGCGCCGCTGACGCAACGCGAGCGCCTCTCGCCGCGATGAACGCGTTGCCCGCGCGCCAGGACACTGACAAGACTCTCTCCTACTTCGTCCCTGGTCCAGCATTGGAATCGCCGCTGGCGAGACTGCACTCCACTGCGATCGCGATTGCATATGCGGCGGCGCTGATCGGCGGGGTCGCGACGGTCCTCTACGCCGCCTGGTTTGACACCCTCTACCGCGTTCCGGCCAAACTGCGGGAGGTGATGCCGATCGTCGTCATCTGGATCGGCGGCGGGATGCTGATGCGACTGGCCGGCGACGCCTCCGGGGCTGTCCTTCAGATCCGCGGCAGGATCGCCCTCGACAATCTGCTGCTGGCCGTCGGCGATCTTCTTTGGGTGGCGCTCGCGGGCGCGAGCCTATTGCTGGCCGCCGCGCATCCACCAGACAAGCTGAATCTGATCGCCAGCGCGTTCATCCTTTCCTCGCTGGTCGTGCTCTATACCCGCATCAAAGCAGCCGAGCGCGAGACCGGAATCCATTCGCCTCACTGGCGGCAGATTGATATCGCGGCCGCCAAATCACTGCTCGGCTACGGCCTTCTGGTCGTCGTCGCGCAGTTGGCGGACTATCTCTATGCCCCTACCGATTACATCCTGATCGACCGGTTGCTCTCCCCCGCCGCCGTCGCGTTCTATGCGCCGGCGGTGCAAATCGATTCCGGGTTGCTGCTTCTGGTGACGGGATTATCTGCCGTAATGCTCCCCAAAGCCGCGTTGGCTCATGCCGGGGGATCGACGCGCACCGTGCGCGCCTATTACATCCGAGGAACGCTCGCCAGCTTGGCGCTACTGGCCGTCGCTTCGTTGTGCGTATGGGCAGCCGGGCCCTGGATCTTGCGCCTCTGGCTCGGAAACCCGATGCCGGAGACCCAAGCCATTCTTCCTCTCGTTCTGATCGGCACGACCCTCGGCGGCGCGAGCGCGGTGGGCCGATCCATCCTGCTCGCGGTCGGCAAGGCAAAACCCTTTGCGATCTCGGTGTTGATCGCGGGAGTGGTGAATGCTGGGTGCAGCTACGTGTTCGTCCGCTACTTTCGCTGGGGATTGCCGGGCATTCTGTGGGGGACGGTCGTCGCGGTCGTGCTGCGATGCGTTTTTTGGATGCCTTGGTACGTGTTGCGGATTCTGCGGGCCGATCGTGGGGGAGCGGTAGGCGGTTCATGATTGTCGGGATTTTAGCATCCGCACCGGCAAAGGTCGCA
>Ga0182024_10017734_pt1 | contig 13326 bp, 13 predicted proteins | sample P32metaG_FD_120480 | JGI IMG/M metagenome (GOLD analysis project Ga0182024, IMG submission 120480) | Permafrost microbial communities from Stordalen Mire, Sweden - P3-2 metaG (Illumina Assembly) | ecosystem: Environmental > Terrestrial > Soil > Wetlands > Permafrost | place: Sweden: Stordalen...
CCGGGGCAGCGGTGCAGCCGGGTAGCCTGGCGCGGTGCGTCTGACTGCGTTCTGGGAGCGAATGCGCGCGCAGTTCGGCGACACCTACGCCGAGAGCGTGGCGAAGGATCATGTCCTGGCCGCCCTCGGCGGCCGGACGGTCAACCAGGCGCTGGCCGACGGCATCGATGCGAAGACCGTCTGGCGGGCGGTCTGCGAGACCTTCAGCATCCCCGAATCCCGGCGCTGACGACAAGCCGGCGGCCGGCTCTCGGCGGGCTGGCTGCCGGCGGCCGGCGGCGCGCGGAAGTCTCCGTTCCCGGGCGTGAGGCCGGGTGTCGGCACTGATATACACGGGAGCATGGCTGCCGATCCCCTGCCCGGTGAGATGCGCTCGGCCGCTGCCGCGCTGCTGACCGCCCTTGACGACCAGCAGCATGTGCTCGCGGCGCGGTCGTTCGCCGATGACGCCGCCCGGCGGTGGCTGGAGTACCGCCCGCGGTCCCGGCCCGGTGCGTGCATCGCGCAGCTGAGCGGCGCCGCCCGCAAGGCCGCCCACCGCCTGCTGGCGACTGGCCTGGGCGATCATGCCTACGCGCAGGCGATGGCGATCATCGCCTTGGAGGAGGTGCTGGACCGGCGCGAGGGGTGGCAGCAGGGCCGCCACAGCGGCGACTACTGGGTGACCATCTTCGGCGACCCGGCCGGCGATGAGCCGTGGTCGTGGCGGTTCGAAGGGCACCACCTGTCGGTGACGATGACGGTAGCGGGCGACGAGGTCTCCCCGGCCCCGGTGTTCCTTGGCGCCAACCCGGCCCGGGTCAGCTACGCCGGCCAGGCAGTGTCCAGGCCGCTCGCCCCCGAGGAGGACCTGGCCCGGGCGCTGCTGGACGCGCTGGGCCCGGCCGGGCGGGCCAGCGCCGTGGTCGCGGACCGGGCGCCCGGCGATATCCGCACCGGCACCAGGCCCCGCGCCGGGGAGGGCATCGAGCCGCTCGGCGTTGCCGCCGCCGGGCTCGGGCCCACCGCGCGGGCAGTGCTCGGCCAGCTCGTCGCGCTCTACCTTGGCCGGCTGCCCGCCGGGCTGGCCGCCAGGGAAGCCGCCACGGTCGCCGCGGGCGAGCTGCATTTCGCCTGGGAAGGCCCGACGACGCCGGGCCTGCGGCACTACTACCGGGTGCAGGGCGACGACCTGCTGATCGAGTACGACAGCACCGCCGACGACGGTAACCATGCGCATACCGTGCTGCGCCGCCCGCGCAGCGACTTCGGCGACGACGTGCTCGCCGCGCACTACCGGCAAGCCCACGCCTAGCCACGCTCGCCGCGCACTACCAGCGGGCGAAGGCAACCAGCGGCCCGAGGTCCCCGCCGGAGTCCGCTGCCTGCAGCGCCCTGATGTAGTCACGGCGGGTCGTGCCCGGCTCGGTCAGCGACGCGGCGCCCCAGCTGAACCGGGTGCCGCCGAGCGCCACGATGAGCGCGTCGGAGGCGAGCCGCGACCACCGGCCGTTGCCGTTGGGGAACGGGTGGATGACCACCAGCCGGTAGCCGAACCGGATCGCGCACTCGTCGTCGCCGTAGCGCTCCCCGGTAGTGTCGGCGAGCCAGGCCCGCGCGTCGTCGCGGAGAACGCGCATGTCCATGCGGACCTGCCAGTACGGCACGCCAAGATTCCGGTCAGCGGTCCGGTACTGTCCCGCCCAGGCCCACACCTGGCCGTACATCCGGCGGTGCAGGCGCATCAGCCAGGCCTCGTCGGTGACTGACTCCGGCCGGAGCGGGCGGCGCGACAGGAACAGCCACGACATGGCATCACTGATGTTCGCTGCCTCCGCGCGGTTCAGCTCGGCCCTGGTCAGCACCGGCAGCAGCAGGCCCTGGCGCTCGGCCTCGGTGAGCGGCGTGGCGCCAGCGGGCTCACCGGCCAGGTCAGTCACTGGCCGGCTGGCTCCACAGCCCGCCGCGCTCAAGCAGCCGCTGGGTGAGCTGATCCTCCAGGTCGGCTGCCTGGCCAGTTGCCTGGTCTTCCAGGAGCATTGTCTGCGCCACCGCCGCGAGCTGTCCCCGGGCCAGTTCCCGTGCCCGGTCGCGCACGACCGCGGTCAGCGGGCGGCGCGGTACCAGCAGGTAGACAAGATCACAGCCGAGCGCGTCGGCGGCCCGGCGCAGCGTGTCCAGGCGCGCCCGGCCGGCCGCCTCTGACTGCTCCAGCCTGGTCACCGCCCCAGCGGTGATGCCCAGCCGGGCAGCAACCGTGGCCGTGCTCATGCCCAGTGCCTCGCGGACCGCGCGGACCCAGCCGCGCGGCGGGCGCGCGAGTTCCCGCAGCGGCTGCCACTCATCGAAGTGGCCGTCAAGCAGCTCCCGGCTTCGCGCCGACGTATCGCTGGAGATCTTAGGCATGCGACTACCCATCAGTTATGAGTTGTAACTCTTTATAAGAGAATCTAGTAGTGAACTAAACCACACTATAGACTATCTCAAAACTGAGCTACAACGCAGTATAGCTACCTGACTCCATCAGCTACAGCTCACTGACCCGCATGCTGCCTGGCGCCCGGCCATCGGGTTCGGATGGCACCGCCCGTCGCGGGCTGCGAAAAATACGCGCTTTCCGTGAACCTGGTCCGCACCGGATGCAATAGAGGGGTGATGGACGACGACGAGCTGATCGCGCGTTTGGCCGACGGCGATGACGTGGCACTGCGGGAGCTGTTCTCCCGGCATGCGCCGTGGCTCGCCGCCCGGCTGCGCGCGGTGCTGCCCGCGCCGGACGTCGAGGACGTGCTGCAGGAGACGTTCCTTGCGGCGTGGCGCAGCGCTGCAACCTATGCGCCGCAAGGCGTCGCCGGCGGCTGGCTGTGGGGAATCGCCCGGCGCCAGGCGGCGCTCGTGCTCAGGCACGGCGGGCCTGCGACCGTGCCGCTGCTTGACCAGGAGCCGGGCAGCGCGGAAGACCCCGCCGAAGCCGTGCTCACCAGGGCGCAACTGGCTGCCGCGATGACGGCGCTCGGCGCTCCCGGCGGTCCGGAACGCGAGGTGTGGCGCCTGCTGTACCTCGAAGACCACACGGTCGCTGAGGTGGCCGAGCTGATGGGCGTCCCCGAAGGCACGGTGAAGAGCCGCGCGTACCGGGCGCGGCGGCTGCTGCGGGCGGCGCTGCGTGGCGCGACGAGCGCGGAGAGAGACGCGAGATGATCGAACGACCGGATATGGCGCCACCCGACGTCGACCTGGACAGGGTATGGACCGGGGTGGCCGCGCAGGTATGGCGCCGCGAGCCGCCGCGGCTGGAGCGGGCGGCCGCTCGGCTGCTGCGCTCGCCCGGCCTGGCCCGCGCCCTGCTGACCACCCCGTCGCTGCTGGCGCCGTGGCTGATCGCCAGCGTCGTGGTGCTCGGCGCGGGGACCATCGCGACGGCGGGCACCGGCGAGCCGCTGGTGTGGCTGATCGCCCCGGCGCTCGCGGGCGCGGCCATCGCGTACGCCTACGGGCCCGGGATCGACCCGGCCTGGGAGCTGCTGTGCAGCATGGCGGTCAGCGACCGGATGGTGCTGCTGGTCCGCGCGCTGGCGGTGTTCGCGCTCAACTCAGTGCTCGGGCTCGCGGCCTCGGCAGCATCAGGAACGGCGGCGGCGGTGACGTTCGGCTGGCTGATCCCGATGACTGCGGTGTGCGCGCTGGCCCTGGCGGTCGCGACCGTCACGCGATCCGCGAACACCGGCGCCGCCGCGGGCTCGGCCGCCTGGATCATCACCGTGCTGGCCGGGCAGGCGACCGCCGGCAAGTTCACCGCAGTGGTCACCGAGGCCGTCCTCATCATTCCCTACCTGGCCGTCGCGGCCTGCTGCGCGGCGATCGTCGTCTATGCGACACGGATCCCGAGAGGAACATCATGAACATCGAGCTCACGGACCTGACCCGGCGGTTCGGCCGGAACCAGGCGGTGGCCGGGGTGAGCCTGGAGGCCGGCCCCGGGGTGCTCGGCCTGCTAGGGCCGAACGGCGCGGGCAAGACCACGCTGCTGCGGATGATGGCGACGGTGGTCCCGCCGTCCTCGGGCCGGATGCGGCTGCTCAGCCGCGACCCTGGCGCCCACGCACAGCGGAGGGAGATCCGCCGCAGGCTCGGCTACCTGCCGCAGAACCTCGGCTACTACCCGGCGTTCACCGTGGTCGAGTTCATCGAGTACTTCGCGTTGCTGAAGGAGATGCCGCCGTCCCGGATCCCGAAGGCCGTGGCGGCTGCCGTCGAAGGGGTCGATCTGGGCACCAAGGCGAGGGCGAAGCTACGCACGCTGTCCGGCGGCATGCTGCGCCGGGTGGGGATCGCGCAGGCGATCGTCAACGACCCGGAACTGCTGCTGCTCGACGAGCCGACCGCGGGCCTCGACCCCGAGCAGCGCGTGGCGTTCCGCACCCTCATGCGGGACCTCGGCGAGCGCTCGACCGTCGTCGTGTCCACGCACCTGGTCGAGGACGTGGGCGCGGCCTGCACGGAGGTGGCGCTGATGGACGCCGGCCAGATCGTATTCCGCGGCACGCCAGCGGAGCTGACCGTGCGCGGCAAGGACCATGGCATCGGCGACGCCCCGCTTGAGCGCGGCTACAGCGCGGTGCTCGCGGCGGCCCGGTCATGACCGCCGTCGCCCTTGCCCGGCGCCCGGCGCGCGTGCTGCGGCTGGAAATAAAGCACAGCCCGGTGCCGTGGGTGCTGCCGCTGATCGCCGCGCTGTTCTTCTTCAATACCTACCGAACGGCAGCGGGGTTCCCCGCTATCTGGACCGTGCGCGCCTCGGTCATCACCGACCACATGCTGTTTGATTTCGGCGCGTTCGCCTGCGGGCTTTCCGCCTGGGCAGGCTCCCGTGAGGGGCGCAGGAAGACGACCGACCTGGTCGCGACGACCGCCCGCCCGGCGTGGACGCGGCAGGCGGCGGTGCTGGCGGGGACGATGTTCTGGCTGGTGCTGGCGTTCCTGGCCGGGGTCGCTGTGCTGTATGTCCAGACCGCGCGGCAGGCGACCTGGGGCGGCCCGCCGCTGTGGCCGGTCGCGGTCGGCGTCGTCGGCGTGGTCACGGTCTGCGCAATCGGCTTCACCTGCGGCGCGCTGTTCCCCGGCCGGTTCACCGCCCCGCTGGCCGCGATCGCCGTCCTCGTCCTGAACATGGTCGGACTCCGTGCGGCGCTGGGGTCGTCGAGTCCGTACGCGCTCCTTTCCCCCGCAACTAGCGTCCCCCCGGTAGATGCTGGCCTCTTCTACCGTGTCCCGCCGGATGTCGCGATCGCGCAGGTCATGTTCATGGGCGGGATCACGGTCACGGCGGTTGGCGTGCTGGCGCTGGCCCTGACGTTCCGCCGGTCGGCCGGCGGCTCCGGCCGGTGGCTGCGCCCGGTGGCGGCCGCCCTGGTGGCGGCGGGCGTGGCCGCGTCCGCGACCGCGTTCGGGCTGACCGGGACCGCGAAGCAGGGCGTGGCCGGCTGGGACATCCCCGCGCTGCACGACGCGGCGAGCGACCAGCCGATCGCGTACGCCCCCGACTGCGCTGGGACCTCGTTCCAGGTGTGCCTGCATCCAGCGTTCGGCTCATACCTCAGCGACATGGCGGTGGCGCTCGACCCGGTGGCCGCCGAGATCGCGGGGCTGCCGGGCGCGCCGGTTCGCGCCGAGGAGGTGGCCAGTGCCCTGCGGGCCGGCGGCTTCCGGGAAGCCCTGCGGACCGGCGGCTTCCAGGAAAGCGTCATCACCGGAACGCCGCCGGTTTTCGAGTTCAACGGGGAGCTCGTGGGCAACTTTCTAGGTCCGTTCTGGGGGATCATGGACCCGGCGGGCTGGCGTGCGGGCTTCCAGCAGGGACTGCTTGAGGCGTTCGTCGCCAGGCCATCGCAGGCCGCTTTGGGCAACATCGCCCCGGCACAGCAGGCGGTGGTGACCGCCCTGATGAGTGCGGCCAGTTCGCAGCCGCAGCTACCCCGGCAGGACGGCCCCGGCACGCAGGCTGGCCCATCGCGGCCGCAGATCGCCGCGGCCGCGCAGCGGTTCGCAGCGCTGTCGCCCGCCGCCAGGCACGCCTGGCTCGCCGCCCACCTGCCCGCGCTCCGGGCCGGGCACATCACCCTGGCGCAGCTGCCATGACCGCTGCGGTCGGCGAACGGCCGCCGGCGCCGGCACCGCCAGCCTGGCGCGTCCGGCCGGGAGCACGCCTTATCTGGCTGCACCTGCGCAGCCGGCGCGTCCCCGCGGCGGTCGTGGCGCTGGCGGTCTGCGGCGGCGTGCTGCGCGCCGCGCTGACGTGGCACTGGACGTTCAGCAGTGGCCCCTACGCGCAGCTGATCCCGCTGATCATCGAGGCGGGCGCGGCGGCGGCGGTCGCCGTGACCAGCCACAGCCCGGTCGGCGAACCGGAGCGTGCCACCGGCCGCTGGCTGCCCTACCTGCGGTTCGGCACTGCGCTGGCGCTGACCGGGGTGGCGATCGGGCTGCTCCAGCTCGCGGTGACCGGGGCCGGCCTGAACGCGGGCATCCTCGTGCTGGCCAGGAACGTCATAGGCATGACCGGCATAGGACTGCTGACATCCCTCGTTACCGGTGGCCTGCTGGCGTGGACCCTCCCGCTGGGCTACATGGCCTTCGCCCAGTACGCGCTGCTCGAGGCCTGGCGCAGCCCGTGGACCTGGCCCGCCCGCCCGCCCGCAGACCGCGGCGCCTGGATATGCGCCTCGGTCGTCCTGGCCGCGGGCCTCACGGCCTACACCCTCCGCGGTGCCCGCGACCGCCTCGCTGACAACACCTAACCCGCTGCGTGGGCGCATGATTTTCGAGCGTATCGGCGCGTTGCGCTCATGATCGAACAGTTGTTCGTCTAGAGTAGTGCTACTGGCGGCGTCCGCTGCCTTGCCCGGGGCGGGCGGGGCGACGGCGCCGGAAACGGGCACCGGACTGTCAGTGGCGGGGCATAGCGTCGGCGCCGACAAGTTAACAACGCAGCGCGTCAGCACGGCAAGCACGGCATACGAACGACTCGCAAGCACGGCCGGCACGAGCCGGCAGGGCAGCAAGCCCCTGATTCCCACGGGAGTTCTCATGGCACCGAACGACAGGGCGAGCAGCAGCAAGAGCGGCGGCGACAGGGAGAAGTCCCTTGATGCCGCCCTCGCCCAGATCGAACGGCAGTTCGGCAGGGGCGCGATCATGCGGCTCGGCGACGAGACCCGGGCACCGATCGAGGTGATCCCCACCGGATCCATCTCACTCGACGTCGCGCTGGGCATCGGCGGCCTGCCGCGCGGCCGGATCGTCGAGATCTACGGCCCGGAGAGCAGCGGCAAGACGTCCCTGGCCCTGCATGCGGTGGCGAACGCGCAGAAAGCCGGCGGGATCGCCGCCTTCATCGACGCCGAGCATGCACTCGACCCCGACTACGCGAAGAAGCTCGGCGTGGACACCGACGCGCTGCTCGTCTCCCAGCCGGACACCGGCGAGCAGGCGCTGGAGATCGCCGACATGCTCATCCGCTCCGGCGCCGTCGACGTCATCGTCATCGACTCGGTGGCCGCGCTCGTGCCACGCGCCGAGATCGAGGGCGAGATGGGCGACAGCCATGTCGGGCTGCAGGCCCGCCTCATGTCCCAGGCGCTCCGCAAGATCGCGGGCGCGCTGAACCAGACCAAGACCACCGCGATCTTCATTAACCAGCTGCGGGAGAAGATAGGCGTCATGTTCGGGTCGCCAGAGACGACCACGGGCGGAAAGGCGCTGAAGTTCTACGCGTCCATACGGCTGGATATCCGCCGCATCGAGACTCTCAAAGATGGCACCGATGCCGTGGGTAACCGCACTCGCGTCAAAGTGGTCAAGAATAAGTGCAGCCCGCCTTTCAAGGTCGCCGAGTTCGACATCCTGTACGGCATCGGCATCAGCCGGGAGGGCAGCCTGATCGATCTTGGCGTGGAGCAGTCGATCGTCCGCAAGTCCGGCGCCTGGTACACCTACGAGGGCGACCAGCTCGGCCAGGGCAAGGAGAATGCCAGGAATTTCCTGCGCGACAACCCTGACCTTGCCAACGAGATCGAGAAGAAGCTCAAGGAGAAGCTCGGCATAGGCCCGCAGCTAGACGCCGATGCTGGCGCTGGCGCGAAGCCAGACCTTGCGGTGGTCCCCAGGATTCCCGTGGGCAAGTCCGCCGGAGCCGGTGGCGCGTCGTAGCAGCGAGCAACCAGCCCCGGCCGACCAGCCAGGAGACCAGGCCGGCCGGCCAGGGGCCTCGCGCCGCGGCCGGGCAGGAGACCCGGCCGGGCAGGCAGGAGTCCCGGCCGGCCGGGTAAGAGACCCAATCGGCGAGGCTGGAGGCCCGGAGGTGGCCGCGCGGCAGATCTGCCTGCGGATGCTGACGGCCGCCCCGCGGACCCGGGCGCAGCTCGCCGACGCGCTGCGGCGGCGGGGAATACCCGACGACGCTGCCGAGACGGTACTCGGGCGGTTCGGCGAGGTGAAGCTCATCGATGACGCCGCGTTCGCGGCCGCCTGGGTCGAGTCCCGGCATCACGGCCGGGGCCTGTCCGGCCGGGCACTGGCGGCTGAGCTCAGGCAGCGGGGCGTGCCCCCGGAGGATGTCAAGGCGGCCGTCGGCGGGCTCGACCCGCAGCAGGAGATCGCCACCGCGCGCGGGCTCGTCGCGCGGCGGCTGGCCAGCACGAGAGGGCAGCCGCTGACCGCGCGCATCCGGCGTCTCACCGGCGTGCTGGCCAGGAAGGGATACTCGCCGGCCATCGCCTACCGCGTCGTGCGGGAGGCCCTTGAGCAAGAGGGCCTCGATCCGGCCGCGGCCGGGATTGACCTCGACGACCCGCCGGAAACAGAGCCTGACATGCACTCGTCGCCATGGTGAACTGCTGGTAGCGGCCTCGCGGCGAGCAGGCACCGGTGAAGATCACGAAGCCATACTTGCCCAAAACGTTATCTGCGCTTAGCCTCACGGCAGCGAGGTGTTTGCTCCCCGCAAGGCGAGTCAGCATAGGTAAACGAGATCAGTTATGAGCACCGGAGAGCCCGGACCGGCCAGGACGGACCGGCGCATCCGGCGGCTGTGAAGGTACTACAGGGCTGGTAAGCAGCCCGCCGGGCGCAGGCCGGATCACCTCTGGCCGGCCCGCTCGCCGGACGTCAGTCCGGCCGGGCAGCTGGCCACCTTGGCCTGCGGCCCGAGCAGAGGCCGGCGAGAGGAGCGCCGGCCGGACAGCAGGCGGCACCCTGCCGGGATGACAGGAGATCCCGGGGTGCCGGACAGACCCGTATCCCGGGACGGGATCGCCTCAGGCGCGCGGCCCCTCGCTGCAGGGCACGACCCTGGTACCGGCCAGCGGTATCACGGCGCCCGTGAGCGGGAAGGGGCGAACCTTGAATAACGGAATCGCGCTGGTATTGGCGATCGGGCTCGTCGCCGCACTCTTCGCGCTTGTTTTCGTCGTGCTCCGCAAGTCACCCGGCCAGCTTCCAGCTCGCCCGGCCGGCCCGGAACTCGCCAGCCCGCAGGACGACGCGCAGCGTGAGCGGGCGCTGGCCGATGCGAGCAGGGAAGCAGACCAGATCAGGGCGCGCGCCGAGCTGGAGGCCAGCGCGACCGCTAGCAGGGCAGAGGCAGCCGCTGAGCAGTCCGCCGAGGCGCGCCGCGAGGTCGAGAGCGAGATCCGGGCCGTCAAGGAGGAAGTCAAGCTGCTCCGCGGCGACCTGGAGCGCCGGGAGGCCCGGCTGGCTGAGCGGGAACAGCGAATCGACGAAGATGCCCGCAAGGTCGATCAGCGCGCCGATGGCCTGGACGAACTGCAGCGCGACATCGCCCGCCAGCGGGCAGAGCTCGAAAAGCTCGACGAGCAGCGCCGCGAGGTGCTCGAGCGCGCGGCGAGCCTCACCGCGGACCAGGCCAAGGCCGAACTCGTCGCCATCATCGAGAACCAGGCCAAGCGCGAGGCGGCCCTGATCGTGCGGGACATCGAGGCGTCAGCTCAGCGGGACGGCCAGAAACGCGCCCGCAAGATCATCACGCTGGCAATCCAGCGAGTCGCCAGCGAGCAAACCAGCGAGTCGGTCGTCTCCGTCCTGCACCTGCCCGGCGATGAGATGAAAGGCCGGATCATCGGCAGGGAAGGCCGCAACATCCGCGCCTTCGAGTCGGTCACCGGCGTCAACCTGATCATCGACGACACGCCGGAGGCCGTGCTGCTGTCGTGCTTCGACCCGGTCCGCCGCGAAGTCGGCAGGCTGACCCTGGAGCGGCTGGTGCTGGACGGCCGGATTCACCCGCAGCGCATCGAGGAGGCCTACGACCGGAGCAAGGCGGAGATCGAGCAGCTGTGCGTCCGGGCAGGCGAGGACGCCATGGTCGACCTGGGCATCACGGACCTGCACCCCGAGCTCACCAACCTGCTCGGCAGGCTGCGCTACCGCACCTCCTACGGGCAGAACGTGCTGAAGCACCTGCTCGAGTCAGCCCATATCGCCGGCATGATGGCCAGCGAGCTCGGGCTGGACCCGGCGCTGATGAAGCGCTGCACGGTCCTGCACGACATCGGCAAGGCACTAACGCACGAGGTCGAGGGCAGCCACGCCCTGATCGGCGCCGAAATCGCGCGCCGGTATGGCGAGTCGGACGACGTGGTGCACGCCATCGAAGCGCACCACAACGAGGTCGAGGTGCGGACTGTCGAGGCAGTGCTGACCCAGGCTGCCGACGCGATCAGCGGCGGCCGCCCAGGGGCACGGCGCGAATCGCTGGAGGCATACGTAAAGCGCCTGGAACGGCTCGAGCAGATCGCCCTCGCTCAGGAAGGCGTCGAGAAGGTCTTCGCGATGCAGGCCGGCCGGGAAATCAGGGTAATGGTCAAGCCGGAGAACGTCGACGATATTCAGGCGCAGGTAATCGCCCGTGACGTGGCCAAGCAGGTGGAGGAGGAGCTGACCTACCCGGGCCAGATCCGCGTCACCGTGGTCAGGGAATCACGCGCCATTGAATTCGCCCGCTAGGCTTTCTTCGCTGCCTTTCCTGTTGTTAGCTTCACCGGCGGGATTCCGGGCGGCGTAAAGCCGAGGATCTGGCCGTAGAAGGACAGCTCGGCCTCCAGCGCGGCAATGATGGTCGCCGCCTTCCTGAACCCGTGCGATTCGCCCTCGAAAGGAAGGTACGCATGCCGGATGCCGTGCGCGGCGAGATCGGCGGCGATGCTTTTCGCCTGCTGCGGCGGCACCACCGGGTCATCGAGTCCCTGCAGCAGCAGCACCGGGCAGGTGGCGTCGGTGACGTGGCCCAGCGGGGCGCGCTCGTTGTAGATGGCCTCGAAACCGGGTAGCGGCCCGATCAGCCCGTCAAGGTACCGCGACTCGAAGTCATGCGTTGCCGCGGCGAAGCCGCGCAGGTCGGCAACGCCGAAGTAGGACGTTGCCGCGGCGAAGACCGGGTTCTTCACCGCGCCGGTGGTCACCGCTGCCAGCGCCGTCCAGCCGCCGGCCGAGGCGCCGCGGATGGCCAGCCGCGCGCCGTCCGCCTGGCCATCCCTGGCCAGCGACATCGCGGCCGCCTTGGCGTCCTCGACGTCGACGACGCCCCACTGCCGTCGCAGCCGCTCCCGGTACAGCCTGCCGTACCCGGTTGACCCGCCGTGGTTCACGTCGATAATCCCGATGCCCCGGCTGGTGAAGTAGGCCTTCTCAATATCCAGCAATCCGACCGAGCTCCCGGTCGGCCCGCCGTGAATCCATACGACGTACGGCGGCAGCTCGCCCGCCGGTCCCGTCACTTCCGGGTTAGCCGGCGCGTAGACCAGCGCGTGCACGATGCGCCCGAACGGCCCCTCAAGTTCCACCGGGCGCGGCACCGGCAGGTACCTGGCGTCCGGCGCCTCATCCATCTCGCGGCGCAGGACCGTCACCTTGGCGGTGGCCGCGTCGACCGCAATGACCGACAGCGGCTCGCTGGGCCCGCCTGCCACCCCCACGATCGTCGTGCCGTCCGCGGCCAGCCCGGGCGAGAACTCCCCGAAACTGATGTCCAGGTCGGCAAGCTCGGATGTCTCCGGGTCGAGGATGCCTAGGCGCATGCCGCCGCGGCCGTGCGTTACCGCGAGGCGGCCGTCGCCGAGCATCGCGAACGGCCGCGCGCCCAGCTGCCACAGCGGGCCGGCGAACTCCTCCTCGGCAGGAAACAGCGCCTGCGGCGGCTCGCCGGTGAGCCCTACCTGGTAGATGTTCCACCACCCGGTCCAGTCGGTGGCCACGTACAGGCTCGTGTTGTCCCGCCACACCGGCGCCAGCACGGACTCCCCCAGCCCGCCCTTCACCAGCCTGCCCTTGCCGGGGACGCCATTCTCGATGGCGGCGACCCGCAGCTCCGTGCCGTCCCACGGCATGTGCGGGTGATTCCAGCAGATCCAGGCCAGCCGGCTGCCGTCGGGCGACGGGGTGGGAAAGGCGAAGAAGTCCGATCCGGCGGCGAGCTGCCGGATCGCGCCCGGGTTGTCGGCTGCGGAGCCGTCCAGCGGCACGGCGACGATCGAGCGGGTGATCTTGCCGCCGGCATGTTGCTCCTGGACGCACCACACTTCCCTGCCGTCGGGGGACAGCGCGAAGTCGGCGAAACGCAGCCCGGCAGGCTCAAGGCCGGCCCCGCTGACCGCGGCCGGGTCGGGCGTCAGCGGGCGCGGCGCCACCGTCTCGCTGGCATCGGCGGCTTCCGTCCCGGCTACGTAGAGACGCTGGTCAGAGTAGTTCGCGAAGACGATCGCGTGACCGCGCGGCGGCCGGCCGCCGGCGGTGCGCGGACGCGTCGAGGCACGCGGAACCGGCAGGTAGGACAGCCCGCCGTACTCGTGCACCCGCGTCCGCGCATTCCACGGCGCAGGCAGCAGCACGCGCGCCCTGGCGTCCGCGCCGCGATGCACGATGGTCATCCGGCCGTCTTCCTCCGGCCGTCCCTCCTGCCACCACATGTCCGCGCCGATGACTCTGGGGTAGGAAATGCGGATCAGGCCCCGTGCCACGTCGGCTGCAGTGATGGGGGAAGGCCACGCTCCGAACTTGACGGCGGGAAGCGCCACGTCCTCGGCCGTCAATGGCTGGCTCGCTCCTGTGTCTGTCGTTCCGTCAGGGGTGTTCGTCGAATCCACTGCTGTCTTCGTCGCGCCTTCTGCGGGAACCGTCGCGCTCTCTGTCATGGAGCTATCGTGCACCACTGGGACGCCTCGCCTAGCGCAGATTCCGGACACGAGCCATGCTGTGTGATCGAAGCGGCGAAGATCGGCACGGCCGGCCGCTCGCGGGAGGCGCCCGCCGGCCGCTGGCGGGAGGCGCCCGCCG
>Ga0182024_10017735_pt1 | contig 13325 bp, 12 predicted proteins | sample P32metaG_FD_120480 | JGI IMG/M metagenome (GOLD analysis project Ga0182024, IMG submission 120480) | Permafrost microbial communities from Stordalen Mire, Sweden - P3-2 metaG (Illumina Assembly) | ecosystem: Environmental > Terrestrial > Soil > Wetlands > Permafrost | place: Sweden: Stordalen...
AATCCCGCGAGAGCGCAGCCAGTCTCCGAGCGCACCGGCCACAACCGTCAGCAGCACGTCGTTGACGGTGCCACCAAAGCTGTTCTTCACGGTCTTGTAGTCGGCGAGCTGCTGGCGCACCACTCGGAAGCGGCGGTGTGGTCCGATCGGGACGTTGAGCGGCGTCTCCGGTGCTGGGTTCAGCGCCGCCCACACAATCTCGCCTACCCCCTCGACGGCGTCCTTCAGCACCTGGACGGTGCGGGCCGGATGAGTCGCGGCATGAGCCGCGTGCAAGGTCATCTCGGCCGAAGCGTTCACCGCCGCGCGCGCGTCTGAGAGCAGGAGCCCGAGCTGGCTCGGCGCCGGCTGCGGCGTCCACGCATCGAGGCTCGCCGTGTCGCGCGGCGGTGGCTCCGGACTGAAGTCGAGCAGCGCCGTCGCGAGGTCGATGCCGGAGATCCCATCTACCAGCGCATGGTGCGTCTTGAAGATCATCGCGAAGCGTTCGGCGTCCGATCCGCTGGCCGGCTCGATGCCCTCCACCAGCCAGAACTCCCACAACGGCTTGGTGCGGTCGAGCGGCTGTGAGGCGATGCGCGCCGCCATCTCCCACAGTTGCGCCTCGCTGCCGGGAGCCGGTAGCGCCGAATTGCGCACGTGGTACTCGATGTTGAAGTTGGTGTCGTCGACCCACAGCGGCCGGCCTGTGCCGGCCCGGGGCGTCGCGAGCTTCTGGCGGTAGCGGGGAATCAGGTGCAGGCGCCCGCGGATGTGGTCGAGCACCTTGTCGTACTCAGGCGCCGACCCCTCGAACAGCAGCACGCCACCGATGTGCATGTGCGCGCTCGGGCTCTCCTGGTGCAGGAAGCCCTCGTCCGTGGATGTCAGCCGATCTAGGTGCTGCTGGGCCATGTCTCTGCTTCCCGAATCCCGCCGCTTTAGAGCACGAATCGTACGACGCCCGCTTCCGGCCAGGTTCCAGTGTCGCGACACTAGACTCCTGTGTTGATGGCCGCCACCCCCGAGAAGATCCTGCTCGCGTCCCCCCGCGGATACTGCGCGGGCGTCGACCGCGCCGTGCAGACGGTGGAGCACGCGCTCGATTTGTACGGCGCGCCCGTCTACGTCCGCAAGGAGATCGTGCACAACAAGCACGTCGTTCAGCAGCTGCGCGAGCGCGGCGCGATCTTCGTCGAGTCCGAGACCGAGGTGCCCGAGGGTGCGACAGCCGTGTTCTCGGCCCATGGCGTGGCGCCGAGCGTTCACGAAAACGCCGCCGCGCGCGAGCTCAATGTGATCGACGCCACCTGCCCGCTGGTCACGAAGGTCCACCGCGAAGCGCTCAAATTCGCCGCCGACGACTACACGATCGTGATGATCGGGCACGAGGGCCATGAGGAGGTCGAAGGCACGATGGGCGAGGCCCCCGACCACATCGTGCTCGTGCAGAGCGAGGAGGACGTCGACGCGCTCGTGTTGCCCGACCCGCAGAAGGTCGCATACATCTCGCAGACGACGCTCTCCGTCGACGAGACCCGCTCGATCATGGTGCGCCTGCGCGAGCGCTTCCCCGCGATCGTCGGTCCCCGCACCGACGACATCTGTTACGCGACCACCAACCGCCAGGCGGCCGTCAAGCAACTCGCCGACGAGTGCGACCTGGTGCTTGTGGTCGGCAGCCGCAACTCGTCGAATTCGAACCGCCTGGTCGAGGTCGCTCGCGAGAACGGCGCCGCCTCGCACCTGATCGACAACCACTCCCAGGTCCGCGAGGAGTGGCTCGACGGCATGCGTGTGGTCGGCATCACCTCTGGCGCCAGCGCGCCCGAGGAGCTGGTCCAGGGTCTCGTGCAATTCTTCCGCGATCGCGGGACCGAGGACGTGCAGGAGCTCGAGGTCGTCCGCGAGGACGTTCGCTTCATGCTCCCCAAGACGATCCGACAGGCGCTCACGGCCAGCGCGTAAGTGCGGACCCTGGTCATCTCGGATCTGCACCTCGGCGCAGGTCACGGACGCGCCGCACTGAACGACTCGTCGATCGTCGACGCCCTCAGCACCGCGATCGCCTCGGTCGACCGGCTCGTGCTGCTCGGCGACATCATCGAATTGCGCCAGGGTCCGCTCCAGGACGCGCTCGCCGCTGCTTCGCGCATCCTGCCGCAGCTGGTCTCCGGTCTGGGCGAGGGTCGCGAGGTGATCCTGCTGGTGGGCAACCACGACCACCAGCTGCAGTTGCATCCTGAGGCGCTCGGCCAGGTCGAGGGGATGCTCTCGCAATCCGGGGCGAGCGTCCGCTTCGAATATCCGGGCGTGTGGCTGCGCGACGACGTATACGCGCAGCACGGCCACTACCTCGACCGCCACACGACGACGCCGGCGTTCGAGCGCATCGCCGCCGGGGCGATGGCCCGCTTCCTGAAGCTGCCGTTCTCCGAGATGTCGGAGGAGAACGATTACGAGCGCCTGCTCGCGCCTATCTACGCCTGGATGTTCGCGATCTCCCAGACGAGCGAGCGCGAGATCGATGCGGCCGACGGTGGCGGGTCCTCCCGCGCCCTCGCGTTGATCCGCGAGTCGCGCGGCGCCCAGTGGGTCGCGGTCCAGGCTGCACTGCGCGCGGCGCTCGGGACGGCGAACATCACGGGGCTCGGCCCGCTCAGCCCCGACCTCTCGCCGCCTGCACTGCGCCGCTCCTCGCTGCTCGCCTATGGGGAGGTGTTGTCGGTCCTGCGGCTGCAGCCGCGCTACGCGCTCTTCGGTCACACGCACCGCGCCGGCCCGCTCGCGGGTGATGACCACTCCGAGTGGATCACAAAGTCCGCCATCCAACTGTTCAACACCGGCAGCTGGGTGCACGAGTCCGGCGCCTTCATGTCCGAGGAGCCGGCAGACAACCCCTACCGCCCCGGCTTCGCGGTCGAGCTGGACGACGACGGGCCGCCGCGCCTCGTGAACCTGCTCGACGCCACCTGACGCGGGGAAGGAAATGCGTGCCCAGCACGCATTTCCTTCCCCGCGTCACACACGCGTAGGCTTCCGCAATAGATAGGCGATGAGCGTTCCTCGCGAGGATCGACCCGGCTGCGGAGATGCCGAGTTGCTGGCCGCGATCGCGGCTCGAGACGGTGCGGCCTTCTCCGCCTTCTACCGCCGCCATCTCGCGGAGGTGCTCGCCTACCTCGTGCGTGAGACCGGAGATCCCGAGCTGGCCGCGGACCTCACGGCCGAGGTGTTTGCCGCGGTGCTGCTGTCGGCTGCGCGCTACCAGTCGCAGACCGATTCGGCGCTGCCCTGGGTGATCGGGATCGCTCGCCACAAGCTGCTGATGAGCTGGCGGCGTGGACGCATCGAGGCTCGTGCGCGCCGCCGCCTCGGGATGGAGCCGGTCGAGCTCGACGACCTGGCGTTGGAACGTGTCGACCGGCTCGCGGACGCCGGCGTCGGCGGGCTCGAGCAGATGCTCGACGAGCTGCCGCAGATGGAGCGCGAGGCCGTGCGCTGGCATGTCGTCGACGAGGTCGGCTATGACGAGCTGGCGGCTCAGCTCAACTGCTCGGAGATGGTGATCCGTAAGCGCGTGAGCCGCGGCCTCGGCCGGCTGCGCAACCGCCTGACGGAGGTGGGGCCGGCGTGAGCTCGGACTTCCTCGAAGAGATCGAGCGCCAGCTCGTGGCCGCCACCGAGAGTGGTCTGCGCCGGCGCCGCTGGCGCTGGCCGTGGCTGACGCGGATGCGGGTGCCATGGCGGGCGCCGACCGTCGGGGTTGCGGTGGGGGTGGGGGCGGCGCTGGCGGCAAGCGCGCTCGCCGCCAGCCTTACGCTCCCGGCATCGCACCCAAAGGCGCAGGTCGCCTCGCGGTTGGCAGGCCCACGCAGCTTCACGACGGCCGGCGCTGTGCCCGCGGGCTTCCAGCCGGAGTCGTTCACCGCGATCAGCGAGTTCACCTGGTGGTTGCTGGGCATGGCGCCGTGCGGTTCACACACATGCACGGCGATCGCGCAAACCACTGACGGCGGCAGCACGTTCACCCGGATTCCGGCGCCGCGGACGGCCACCGTCTCTGTCCGCTTCGCAGACGCCTCCGATGGTTACGCGTACGGCCGGCAGCTTTGGAGCACTCACGACGACGGCAAGACCTGGACGCAGCAGCGCCTGGGGGCGACCATCGACGAGCTGGCAATCGCCGATGACTACGTCTACGCGCTGGTCCTCAGCCACGACCGGCCCAGTCTGATGCGCTCCGCAGTGGGCGCTGACCACTGGTCGACACTCGGTGGCCTCGGTCGCGGCTATCTGTCCGGTCTGTGGGTGCAGGGCCCGACCGTGATCATCCAGTCAGGCAACCGGCTGATGGTCTCCAACGATCAGGGAATGCACTTCATCCGCGTGCGCGGGGTTCTCCACGCCGGCGACTGCGGCTATGACGCCGTCGCCGATCCGTTCGCGATCTGGGCACTCTGCACGACTGGAATGGCGCCCGACGACATCCTGCTCTCGACCAACTCCGGCAATACGTTCACCACGGCTGCCGAGGTCCCCAACGGGCCGATCAACGCGTTCGCTGCTGCTTCCCCCTCAGTGGCTGTCGCCTCAGGGCAGGGCTGGCTGTACCGCACCACGAACTCGGGCGGCCGCTGGATCGCAGCGGCCGCGCCCTCCGCCGACTGGACCTACCTCGGCTTCACCGACGCCACCCACGGCGTCGCCCTCGGCAACTTCGGTACGGGCGGCCACCAGGACAGCAGGCTGTACTACACGACCGACGGTGGCGCGAGCTACCACTACGTCCCAGTCGGCCCGACATGAGCGGACGGAATCTGCGTTTCCCCGCGGCCGCCGTTGCCGTGGTGGCCCTCTGCGGCCTGCTCGCCGTTCACGGAGCGGCAGCTCGCACCCCAAGCCCGACCATGTCCGACTTTCAGCCCGGCGACTTCACCTCAGCGAGCGACCTCGACTGGTGGCTGCTCGGCACGGCGCGCTGTGGTGAGGTGAAGTGCCTCAGGATCGTGCGCACCGAGGATGGAGGCCGCACATTCGTGGTCGTCCCTGCGCCTCCGGGCTCGACATCTGTGCAGGCCACCGTGGGTCATCTGCGGTTTGCGAATGAACGTGATGGATATGCGTTCGGGCCGGAGTCGTGGAGCACGCACGACGGTGGCCGGACCTGGCGGCAGGTGCCAATCGGATATGCCAGCGACCTAGCCGCGGCCGACGGCTACGCGTATGCACTGGTGTCCGACCGGGGGTCGAGTGAGTTGATGCGATCTCCCGTGGACCGCGACCGCTGGAAGGCGCTGCCAACCCCCGGCGTTCCGTTGAGTTTGGAGGCGCATGGCAAGACCGTGTTTGTGGAGACCCAGCGGCGCGTGCTCATCTCCGATGACCGGGGCGCCCACTTCAGGCCCGGCGGACGGATTCCGGTCGGTGTGGGCTGCCAGTTCGACACAGCCGCCGGCACGCCCGTGCTGTGGGCGCTGTGCTTCCGGGCAGCTGCGAATCCTGGCGGCGAGCTACTGCGTTCCGCAAACGCCGGCGCGAGCTGGAGGAGGCTGACAGCGGGCGGCATCCAGAACCAGCCGATCGAGGGTTTCGCGGCCGCTGCGGCGGATATCTGGGTGGTCGCCGGCTACCAGGGGCTCTACCGCACGACCGACGGCGGCGCGACCTGGTCTCAGGCTTCCGGGCTGCCGACCGGTTTCAGCGCGTTCTACCTCGGCTTCACAGACGCCACGCACGGCGTCGCAATCGGAGGCCACGGGAACGGGCGGCACTGGACGATCAGGCTCTACTTCACATCCGACGGGGGCGCGAGCTATCACCTGATCCCAATCGGGCGATCGTGACTCGGGTGCGGCGCATCTTTGCGCTGGTCGCGGCCGCCACCGGCGTCGCACTGGCGCTGGGGATCGGGGGCAGCATGGCCCAGGTCAGAGGCGAACCTGCGGCGAACAAGCCGTGCCAGGAGGCGCCCCAGGAGGTCAGCCAGTCGCCAACCGGGGCGATCAGCGGCTGCATCCGCGTGGGCGCACTCGGCAGCGGGCGTTACACGATCAGCCTGCAGACGAACCTCGAGGACGACCAGGCCGTGGTCAGGAAGCTCTCGCCCGGCGGATTCGAGCGGGGACCGGACGGTCCTCCGGTGAAACTGAGCCTGTCGCCCGACGCCGGCCCGCCCGGGACCGTGGTCACCGTCACGGGCCATGTCAGCAGACCGATCTCCGCCTCGGGACGGCTCTCCTTCGCAAAGGGCTTGGGGGACTTCATGTGGGACGGCTCTCCTCAGGGGCTGATGCTGCGGGGCAACCAGATCCGTTGGAGATCGGCGGACTCTTTCACGGCGAAGGTCACGGTGCCCGCCGCCCCCTGGGTGCAGGACGGGAATCCGCCACGGGTGCTCGGATGGCGGTCCGGCAGCTATCCGCTCTCCGTCCACTGCGTCACGAGCCCGGGCGGGTGCGCGGTGGCGGCTCCGGAGGGCAGCGTCGAGTTCAAGCTCGAGGTCGACCATCGACCGAGGTGGTGCTCCACCGGAGACTCGTGCGCGACACTGGCAGCGACGCCCACGGATGCGCCGCCTGACTCGGTGGTGCGGATCTCCGGATACGCGCCAATGGTCGGATTCGACTTCGGTGAGGAGAACCAGTTTCTCGGCAGCATCCAGATCGCGCCTGGCCGTGAGCGCAGCGCCGTACGGTTCACCACGGGTCGCAGGGGTCCGACGCTCGCCACGTTCGGCGCCGCGCCGTTCGACGTGCTCGGCAGTCCGCATTTCGCCAGTCTCGGCAAGGTGCGGTCCTTGTTCGAGGTGACTGACGGTGATGCGCCGGTCACGGCGGATCCGGCGAACCCGGCCATCGTCGGGTGGTGTGGGAATAGCTCGATCACGGTCTCGATCGATGGCGCGCGCGTGGCCGTACCGACGGCGACTGTGGGCGCTCGGCTCCGTGCCGAGGGCAGCTACACCCCGGCTGGTGGCGCATACCAGTGCAGCGACGTGCTGCCACTGAGTCGCTCGAACGTTCTTGCCGCCTTCGCGGGGGAGACCGGCCCCGAGACCGGCATCTTCGCCGACTATCCGCTCGAGACCCGGGACGGCGGACGCAGCTGGATCGCGCTGCCGGTGGCGCCGGGCTCCACGCCCGCCGGGTTCGGCGGCTTCCGGGCGGCCGGCCATGAGCTGCAGGCGGTGTACGCCCGCCGCGTCAAGAGCCGTTACGGGCCGCAGTTCGACGCAACGCATCCGCTCGTCGAGACCAGCCAGGACGGCGGCACGACCTGGACGCCGACGCACCACCTCGCGTGCCCGACGCGCGGGCCGTGTGTGACGCTCGGACCGTTCCTGCCAGGCAACTGCGCGATGGGCGTCTCAACCCAATACGTGCTGCGGTCGGCAGACGGTGGCCATAGCTGGCGTCGAGCTCCGATCCTGGATCCCGCCAGGCTCGCATGCGGCGACGCGCAGCTCGTGGCGACCGGTCCCGGTTCGGATCTGCTGGTCGACGCACTCTCCCTGTATCCGATCCAGCGCACAATCGATGGCGGCGCGACCTGGCGCAACGTGAGCTTGCCGGCGCCGAACCACCTTGACGTCGGCGACTTCGACTCACAGGGGCTTGGAGCCTTCGGACCCGGCGGGATCACCCTGCTGCCGAAGGGTGGTCTGCTGCTCACCGGCGGAGGTGTCTACAACGGCAGCTGGCAGCTCCTGCGGCCCGGCGCGAAGCACTGGTGCGCCGTGGCAGGCGACACCACCAGCCGGCAGTTCGCGCAACAGGCCTCGGTGATCACACCGGTTGGCGGCGACCTATGGTGGCTCGCCTACGGGAAGTTCTCGCGCGGCAAGGCCACGCCGATCGGTGTCCACAAACTGCCGCTATCCGCCGTGCGATGCGCCTAGCCGCCTGCCGAGCAGCTGCTCCTAGCCACCTCCCGACGAGCTCTGAGAGCCGCCGTTCGGATTCGCCACCGCCTGGTTCACGTCGGCCTTGGTGAGTAGGCCGTGTGTGAGCGGGAGACAGGCGTAGGCGGCGGGCTTGATCGCCGGCTGCTGCAGATCGATCCCGGCCTTGGTGAGCATCTCGGGGCTGAGCTGGCCTTGGCTGGTCGGGTCCGGGAAGGTTGGGAAGCCGTGCTGCCGCATGCACTTGGCGAAGGCGAGTAGCTCCTCGGAACGGGCGCGCATCTGTGCCGGGCTGGCGCCGATGTTCGTTGGCCCACCACCTGGCAGAAGGTGCCCACAGGCTTTCTGTGCCGACTTGAAGGACGGGGAGCCGGTGATCGACGGGTCCACGCGAATGGCGACCTTGACCTGATTGCCGTTGGTGCTGACCTTCGGATCCTGGAAATTGGTCACCCCGTGGGTGCGCATGCAGGCGGAGAAGCGGTAGGCGGAGTTGACTCCGGAGCCGTGTGATCCGGTCGAGCTCGGGGACCCTCCCGAGCCGGCGGCCGGCGGCTTTTTCGAGCCGCCGCAGGCGGCGATCAGCAGCGCGGCCACAACGAGCAGTACTGGAAAAACAGCGGTGTGGGGCAGGCGGTGTCTATTCATGCAGCCGTTGTAGCGGGCGACCGGTGACCGGGCCGTCACGCAAGCTGTCACCCCGCTGTGACCCCGGCACGGCATGCTGTGCCGATGCGCGTACTCGTTGTCGAAGACCACCAGCGCCTGGCAGGCGCGATCGCCAACGGGCTACGACACGAGGGGATGGCTGTCGACCTCGCCTTCGACGGTGCCGACGCGCTCGCGCACACCACCGTCAACAACTACGACGTCGTCGTGCTCGACCGCGACCTGCCGGGCATCCACGGCGATCAGGTCTGCCGGACCCTCGCGGAGGGCCACGGCAATACGCGCGTTCTGATGCTGACCGCCGCCGGCACCACCAGGGACCGCGTCTCGGGCCTCGAGCTCGGCGCCGACGACTACCTCGGAAAGCCGTTCGACTTCTCCGAGCTGGTCGCTCGCGTGCGAGCGCTCGCGCGCCGCGCGAGCCCGGCACTGCCGCCGCTTTACGTGCGCGGCGACCTCAGCCTCGACCCGTCGCGCCGGGTTGCCTCGCGTGGGGATCAGCGGCTGGAGCTCAGCCCGAAGGAGTTCGCGGTGCTGGAGCACCTGCTGGCCGCCGACGGCCGCGCCGTCTCATCCGAGGAGCTTCTGGAACGTGTCTGGGACGAGGCGGCGAATCCGTTCACGACCACGGTCAAGACCACGGTCGCGCGTCTGCGCGCCAAGCTCGGTGACCCGCCCCTGATCGAGACTGTGCGCGAGGGCGGTTACCGGCTATGAGACTGTTCAAGGACCGGAGCGCACGCGTGCGCCTGGCGCTCCTGTACTCGGGGCTGTTCCTGGCGCTCGGAGTGGCCCTGATTCTCGTGATCCTGGTGGCCACGCGGTCGGGGTCGACGAGCGTTGCCGTCGCCACGCCTAGCGGGGTCCACGTGCGGCCGGCGCCCACGCTGCTCGGGGCGCCGGTCGGCTCGTTTTTCATTCAGCAGCACGACAGGGACATCGCCCGGCTGCTCGCAGTCTGCCTGGTCGTGCTGGCGCTCACGGCTGCCGCCGCGTTCCCGATCGGGTGGTTTGCGTCAGGACGGATGCTGCGCCCGCTGCGCCAGATCACCGCGCGGGCGCGCACGATCTCCGCGGGCAACCTGCACGAGCGGCTGGCGCTCGCGGGTGGGCGCGACGAGTTCACGGAGCTGGGAGCGACGCTCGACGATCTGCTCGCACGGCTCGAGACCTCATTCGATGCGCAGCGGCGCTTCGTCGCCAACGCATCGCACGAGTTGCGGACGCCGCTCACGGTCGAGCGCACGCTGCTGCAGGTGGCGCTCGCGGACCCGAACGCGAGCGCGGAGACGCTCCGCGCCACCTGCGAGGAGCTGCTGGCAGCCGGGCGCGACCAGGAGCGTCTGATCGAGGCACTGCTGACGCTGGCCGGCAGCGAGCGGGGCCTCGAGGTGCGCGAGCGCACCGATGTCGGCGCGCTCGCCGCGCCGATCGTCGAGCGCCCACGCCCCGAGCTCGACCAGCACGACATCCAGCTCGAGACTCACCTGGAGGCCGCGATCACCGAGGGCGACCCGGCGCTGATCGAGCGGCTCATCGCGAACCTCGTCGACAACGCCGTGCGGCACAACATCGAGGGCGGGCGCGTCGAGGTCAGCACCCGCCAGCAGGGCGACCGCGCGCTGCTGATCGTCGAGAACACCGGGCAGCTGATCGCGCCTGAGGAGATCGAGACGATGTTCGAGCCGTTCCGGCGGCTCGGGCCGGCGCGCACCGGCACCGACCAGGGGCAGCACGGGCTCGGGCTCTCGATCGTGCGAGCGATCGCCGACGCGCACGGTGCCGAGATCGACGCGCACCCGCGGCCTGGCGGCGGGCTTTCGATGACGGTCGCGTTCCCGGCCCCGGGGCCGCCGCTCACCGCGAGCGTCTAACCGTCGCCCGGGCCGGCAAGCCCGGGCGTGAAGCACACGGCCAGGCAGCGGAGCCCGTCGCTGAGGCCGAGCTCGAGCACTCCGTGCGTGTGCCGCTCGTGTGCGATCAGCTCGTGAGCGCCGGTGTACGGAATCTCGATTCCGACGCCGTTGACGGTCGCAACGCCGCTCACGCTGAACACACCCCAGACACCGCCGGCCTCGTAGGGACCGCTGTAGGGGCCGGGCACGTCCTGGCTCTGCGGCACGAGCAGGGCGCCCGGCTCGTCCTCGGGGCGGATCGGCGCGACAGGGTCGCGCTCGACGCCCAGCAGCTCCTGGATCGCCAGCTCGGTCTCGGCGTAGGCGCCCTCTCCGTAGTGGTAGTCGAACAGGAATTGATCGCCGGTCCACAGGTAGCGCGCCGGCCAGCCGACGTTCTCATACTCCTGCCAGACCTGATGGTCGACATCGACCACCACGGGGTACGCGACGCCGAGGCGCTCGACGGCGGCGGCCACGGCGTCCGGGTCCTCGGACGGCTCGAACCCGGCCGAATGTACGCCGATCACGCGCAGCCCCAGCCCGGCGTAGCGCTCGTGCCACGCTTTGACATACGGCAGCGTGCGCAGCGAGTTCGGGCGGCAGAAGTCCCAGAACTCGACGAGCACGGGCCGGCCCCGCTGCTGGTCCATCCGCAGCGCTGCGACGTTGAGCCACGGCAACCTCGCGGGGAAGGCCGGTGCGGGGATATGGTCGACAGGAGCGCGGATGCGTCTGAGTCTGGCTTAACTGGCCACGCAACAGGCCCACGCGCCTTCTGAGAACAGGTCACGTGCCCGTTCTGAACACCCACTCGGCGTGCCTATACTTACCTAACAGGCAAATCCCGAGCGTCTTTGAGGAGTTTTACGATGAGTCCGTCTGGAGCGGAGCTTCTTCGCCAGATCAAGGACCGGATCGACGAGGTCGACCCGGCTGCCGTGCGTGAGCGGCTCCAGGCCGGAGCGCTCGTGATCGACGTGCGCCAGGACGAGGAGTGGGCGGCCGGCCACCTCCCCGGCGCGCGGCACGTGCCCAAGAGCCACATCGAGTCGCGCATCGAGGGCGCCGCGCCCGACAAGGCCACCCCCGTGGTCCTGTACTGCGCCTCCGGGCAGCGCTCCGCCTGGGCCACGCGCACGCTGATCGAGGATCTCGGCTACCAGAACGTGGCCTCGATGACCGGCGGCTTCACGCTGTGGAAGGATCGCGGCTACGAGGTCGAGGTCCCGCGCTTCATGAGCGCCGAGCAGCGCGACCGCTACTCGCGCCACCTGCTGCTCGACGAGGTCGGCATCGACGGCCAGCAAAAGCTGCTCGACGCCAAGGTGCTGCTGCTCGGCGCCGGCGGCCTCGGCTCGCCTGCGGCGCTGTACCTGGCCGCGGCCGGCGTCGGCACGCTGGGGATCGTCGACGACGACGTCGTCGACCTCTCCAACCTCCAGCGACAGGTGATCCACAACTCCGAGCGGGTCGGTGTCGCCAAGGTCGACTCGGCGGAGGAGACGATCCGAGCTCTGAACCCGGACGTCAAGGTCGAGAAGCACAAGCTGCGCCTCGGGCCCGACAACATCATGCAGATCCTGCCGGGCTACGACATCGTCGTCGACGGGCTCGACAACTTCCCCAGCCGATACCTCCTCAACGACGCCTCCGTGCGTCTGCGGATCCCGGTCGTGTCCGCCGCGATCCTCGGATTCGACGGGCAGCTGTCGGTCTTCAAGCCCTACGAGGGCCCCTGCTACCGCTGCCTCTTCCCGGTGCCGCCGCCGGCCGAGCTCGCGCCCTCGTGCGGGGCCAACGGCGTGCTGGGCGTGCTGCCCGGCACGATGGGCCTGCTGCAGGCGACAGAGGTCATCAAGCTGATCCTCGACATCGGCAACCCGGCGATCGGGCGCCTGCTGATGTACGACGCGCTCGCCGCCTCAATGACCGAGGTCAAGATCAGGCGCGACCCGCAGTGCCCGATCTGCTCGCGCGACCCCGACGAGATCCGCGACGAGGAGCTCGGTGTCTTCCCGGACTACGAAGCGTTCTGCGCCGGCGCTCACTGACTCGCGGCCCTCTAAATCGGCAAATTCAGGCCGATATCGCCGCGATATCGCAGGCGATATCGGTCCAAAATCGCAAAAAAGAGACATAGGAACCAAAATCAAATGGCAACGATTCGTATCCCTCCAGTGCTGCGACCCGCCGTCGGCGGCGAGCGTGAGATCAATGCCACCGGTGAGAACGTCGGCGAGATCCTGCAAGCCGTCGTCGCGGAGCATCCCGGCACCGAGACGCAGCTGTTCGGCGCCGACGGCGACCTGAACCGCTACGTCAACGTCTACGTCAATGATGAGGATGTGCGCGTGCTCGACGGGCTCGCCACGTCGGTGGGTGACGGGGACACGCTCGTGATCCTGCCGGCCATGGCCGGGGGAGCGCGCTAACCACGCCGGGGTCGGAAGGGTGCCGCCAGCGGGCGGCAGCAACACCCTATACTTTCTGAAGCGATGGCCACCGACCTCCTACGCAACAAACCGTGCGGCGGTCGCTACGGCGACATCATCGAGTCGATCGGCCACACGCCCCTGATCGAGCTCAAGCGACTCAGCCCGAAGCCGGGCGTGCGGATCTGGGTCAAGCTCGAGTCGCGCAACCCGACCGGATCCGTCAAGGACCGCGTCGCGCGGGCGCTGATCCTCGACGCCGAGGACAAGGGCCTGATCCGCCCGGGCCAGACGATCCTCGAGCCGACGTCTGGCAACACTGGCATCTCGCTGGCGATGATCTGCGCCCGCAAGGGCTACCGCGTGAAGGTCGTGATGCCCGACAACGTCACGCCGGAGCGCGCCGAGCTGCTGCGCATGTACGGGGCGGAGATCGTGTACTCG
>Ga0182024_10017736_pt1 | contig 13324 bp, 8 predicted proteins | sample P32metaG_FD_120480 | JGI IMG/M metagenome (GOLD analysis project Ga0182024, IMG submission 120480) | Permafrost microbial communities from Stordalen Mire, Sweden - P3-2 metaG (Illumina Assembly) | ecosystem: Environmental > Terrestrial > Soil > Wetlands > Permafrost | place: Sweden: Stordalen...
GGATTGAACGCCGCCGTCCATTGTCTGGCGGCCTCGGCCGCGAGCGCGGGGATGGATGACTGCTCAATGCCGCATTCGGCCAGGGAACGAGGCATTTTGGCCAACTCCACCAGTCCATCGATTTGCGCAGCCAATTGATCGACACTGCCAAAATTCAATTCCTCATACGCTTGCCGCGCATCCGGATCTTCGGCGTTAAACCGAACCACCGCGCCGAGCATCAATCCGATGGCGCGGCCATGCGCGATTCCATAATGCGCGGTCAACGGGATGGCCGCCGCATGGGCCGCGCCCAACATGCTGTTTTCAATCGCGAGTCCAGCAAGGGCCGCCCCCGCCAACATGCCGCTTCGCCCCTCCAGATCGTCACCCGCCTTTAACGCGCGGGGCAGGGAGTCGGCACACAGTCGAAAAGCTTCCCGGGAATAGGCGCGCGAAATGGCGTTGCGTTTGCGCGTTACCGCTGTCTCCAACGCATGCGACAACGCGTCAATGCCCGTGCAAGCCGCCACATGCTCCGGTTGTGAAACGGTGAGCATGGGATCGAGAATGGCCACCCGCGCTGCGGCTTTGGGATCGCCGCAGGCCATTTTCTGATGCGTTTTTTCGTCGGCAATGAGCGCGAAGGATTGGCATTCGCTGCCGGTCCCAGCAGTCGTCGGTATGGCGATCAATGGCAACATTTCCCGCATCGCTTTCCCAACCCCCCAGTAATCCTGCATCCTCCCGCCATTAGTCAAGACGAAATTGCATCCCTTCGCCGTATCCATGCTGCTTCCGCCGCCTAATCCAATGATGCCATCAATCGCCGATTTCCGCGCTGCTTCCAGGCAAAGGTCCACATCCAGCGTCGTCGGGTTCTCGCGCACGTTGTCAAAGACCGTCGTTTTGACTCCCGCGGCTTCAAGGGATTGGCGGGTTCGCTCGACATGTCCGGCCGCCAAGACCCCACGGTCCGTCACCAGCAGCGCTTTTGTAATGCCCGCTTCACGCGCCAACTCTCCCGCGCGCTCCACTGCTCCAAGGCCAAACACAATGCGCGTTCGCGGATGACAGTCAAAGGCGAAGAATCCTGGCGGGACGAAGCTCATGTCTTCATTTCCAGACTTCGCCGCCGGTAAAGAAATTCAAACATATTCCCTTCGTGCGGTTGGTCCCAAGAGACATTCATGGTGGAAATCGGGCCCACATTCAACCGGTCAATCAACGGCGATTCGAGCAACTGCGCCAAAAACCCTTCGTCGCGCGTGATCGCCGTCACCGCCAGCGAGGGTCCGATCCTCTTCAACATTTCTTTCTGCGCCAGTTGCGTGACACTGGCGTAGGGAAAAAGAAATTCCCGATTCGCCAGCGGATGTTCAAACGAATCGCACCGTACAATCGTTGGCCGCAAATAGACGCCGCCCTCAAATTCCACCTTGCGCGGCCCTTGCCGAACGCGGGCGGTAACCTCTGCGGCGCCGGGTGTCTGCAATCCTTCTTCGATGCTGCTGTCAATAATATCTGCCATTTTGCGATTGGCAAAGCCGGACAGTCGCGCGTTTTCATCGGTTGCCGGCAAAGGCGCCAGCGGGCCGAGTCGCTTCGCCAGCGCTTCGGCGATTTCAGCCGCGTATTTTGGAACCACCACCGCCGAGGCGTTGATGCAACTGCGCCCGCCATTATCTGAAATCGATGCGACCATCACGTCGATAAACTCCGGCCAGCGCTCGATCTCATCGTCTCCGATCAAGATCTTGCTGTATCCCGGCCCGTGAATTTGGATCGCCGGATTATTCGCGTATGCTGCCGTGCTGTTTTTGTCGCCAAAAATCAGCGCCCGCCCGCTGCCCCGCAAAATTTCCGCGGCTCCTTCGTGGTCCGTGGGATAAAATCCAAACGCTTCAGCCGGACAGCCCGCCGCAATAAAAGCCTGAATAAGTCGATAAGGCGTCCACGGTTCCTCGCGGCCCGGTTTGATCATCACCGGGATTCGCAGCGCGATGGCCGGCAACCAAAGGGAATTGACCGCCGGCGAATTGCTCGGCATCACCAATCCCAGGCATTGCGTCACTGGGAAAAAACCAAGACGCGCGCCGTTTTGTTCCCCATAACCTCGATCCAGCACGCCAAAATCCAATCCACGTGTCAGGCCGTTCAAAACGGTCTTCATCTGCGTCAACGCTCCGTGGATTTTTGCCATGTTCCTTCGCACTAAAACGTATGGCAGTCCGCTCGTTGCTGAGAGCGCCTCGATATATTCCTGCGGCGACTGCTTCCCGTCGCCCAGCGGCAAGGTTCCGTCGCAAAACTCCGATCCCACCCGCGCGCAAATCTCCAGCATCTGCGCCGTCGAAAATTTCTTGAGCGCCTCACGCGATTCCGCCATGCGCGCCAAATCTTTGCGCACGATGCCCGCGTTGACCTGGCTGACCACCGCCAGCGTTGCCCCAGTGCGGAAATCGACGACGTTGGTCTTCTCCAAACTTTCGTAAGCGCGACCGCGCCGTAAAGCCGGAATCTGAGGCAGAATCGTCGTCATGGCGCTTTCTTCGTGACAATTCCCTTCAGCGCCTTGATGCAACGCCGATTCTCCTTCATCGTCCCCACCGAAATGCGAATCCACTCCTGCAAGCGATAGCCGCCCATCGGCCTCGTAATAATCGCCTCGCGTTGCAATCCCTCAAAAATCCCTTGTCCGTCGCCGACCTGTGCCAGCACAAAATTCGCGTGCGACGGCACAAAGGGAATGCGCAATTTCGCCAGCGCCCCTTCCAGATAGTTGCGTCCGGCCAGATTGTTGGCGCGCGTTTTCTGCACATGCTCCACATCGTCCAACGCCGCCAGCCCCGCGCTTTGCGCCACGAGATTCACATTGAATGGTTGCCGAATTTTTTCCAGCGCGCTAACGAACGCCGGCGTCGCGATGCCATAACCAAGCCTCAAACCTGCCAAGCCGTAGATTTTGGAAAACGTCCGCAGCAAAATCAAATTCGGCCGCCGCCCCGAAAGAATTTCCGGCAGCAAATTCAACGGCTCTTCCAAAAATTCGATGTAAGCCTCATCCATTACAATAACGACGTTGGAAGGCGTTTCCTCAATCAACTGTCGCACTTCCTTTGCATCCGCCAAAGTCCCGGTCGGATTATTCGGATTCGCCACGAAAATCACGCGCGTGCGCGGCGTGATGGCGCGTTGCATGGCCGCCAGGTCGTGCCCGTAATTTTTTGCCGGAACCGTGATGACATTCGCGCCCAGCAACCGCGTCACAATCGGGTAAATCGCAAAGCAATATTCCGAAACAATCACGTCGTCACCCGGCCCCATCAGCGCATGGCCGAGAAATTCGATCAGGTCGTTCGAGCCGTTCCCCAGAATCAGGTTTGCCGGCGCAACGCCCAGTTTTTCCGCCAGTTTATTTTTGAAATAATAGGCATTTCCATCCGGATAAAAATGCACGCTGCGCGCCGCCTTCTTGATCGCCGCCAGCGCCAGCGGTGACGGCCCCATCGGGTTTTCGTTCGAGGCCAGCTTGATGACTTTCTCGGGCGGCAATCCCAATTCCCGCGCCACTTCCTCAATGGGCCGTCCGGGCTGATAAACTGGCAAAGTCGCCAGCGCCGGATTCAGCAGGAATGGCAGCTCCGCGTTCATAATGCGTTGAGGATCGCGTTAACATCCACGCTGGCGGCAATCAAATCGCGGATGACCGAAACTTTTTGCGTGTCCGCCGCCCGCGTTTTGACGCTGAGATTGTGAACCTGAAACGCCACTTCGTAAATGTCGTCCTTGGCCAGCAGGACAGGGTAGGGCAGGCGGTCGATGACCCGCAGAACGTCCGGGCCGGGCTTAAAATTACCTGTCAACATTATTCCCGCCGGCTGACGTCCCGCCTTGGGATCCATCGTCGCCGCTGCCATGATGATGTCCTCGCGGTCGCCGGGCGTGATGATGAGCGTGCCGGCGTTGAAATGACTAATCGCATTCGGCGCTCCCATCGCGCCCACGAACACGTTTTCCACCAGGTTTGAGTTTTGCCCGTTCCGGTTAAGTTCCTCGGCCCTCAATTCGTCCTGAATCAATTGCATGGATGGCCAGGTCAAAATGTGATTGTGCGGAATGACCCCCAGCAACTCCAAGCCTTTCCGCCGAAAACCGCGCCGCGCAAATTCCGTGATGAATTCCACTTTTTCCGGCAGCACTTTGTTGAGAATCACCCCGATGATTTCAACCCCTTCACGCTCGAATACCGCCTGGTTCAAATACACTTCGTCGATCGGTTTGCCGATCCCTCCCTGGCTGACGATAATCACTTTCGCCCCCAATATTTTGGCAATCGTCGCGTTGGATAAATCAAACACCGACCCCACGCCCGCGTGTCCCGAACCTTCGCACAGCACGAAATCCTTTTCCCACGCCACCCGGTCGAACGCCTTTTGAATGCGCTTGACCAGCGCCTCATTATTCGACGACTGCAAATACTTGCGCGTGAAATCGGGTTCCACCGCAATCGGGCTCATATCCACCAGCGGACAATTCAACCGATACACCTGGTCCATCAACACCGTGTCTTCGTCGATTTTTTGCTCCTCGATTTCCACGAAGCGCTGCCCCACCGGCTTGATGTATCCGACGCGCGGATAAAAATTTTGCAACGCCGCCAGCAAACCCAGCGACGTCGTCGTCTTGCCATCGTTTTGCCGGGTGGCGGCAATGAAAACTCGCGGTGTGACCGTGTTCAATGTCGAAGCCATGTGAATTAAGCTATGCGCTGCGATTACTTGCCTTGCACGGGCGCCCCTGCTTCCTCCGGTGGATAGAGATCTTTATACGAGATGGATTGCAGCCCGACGATCGCCGCCACACCCAGCACATCATGCGCGTTGGCTCCGCGCGAAACTTCCGATGCCGGCCGATCCAGCCCCAGCAGGATTTGGCCGTAGGCGTGGGCCTTGGCCACATGCTGGATCAATTTGCTCGCGATATTCCCCGAATTCAGGTCGGGAAAAATCAAAACATTCGCCCTCCCGGCCACCTGGCTGTCCGCCGCTTTGCGCGCCGCGATTTCCGGCGCCAGCGCCGCATCTACTTGCAGTTCGCCGTCGAAATCCGCCTCCAGCCCTTTGTCGCCTGCCAGCTTCTTTGCCAGGCCCGTCGCCGCCTGCACCCGGCCAATCGACGGATGCGTCGCGCTCCCTTTCGTCGAATACGAAAGCAGCGCCACGCGCGGCCGAATATTCAGCAACTGATGCGCCAGTTCCGCCGTCGAGACCGCGATATCGGCCAGTTGCTCCACCGTCGGCTCCGGAATCACGCCGCAATCCCCCATGAACAACGTCCCTTCATGCCCGAACCGCGTGTCCTCCACCTCCATCACCATGCAACTGGACGCCGTCGTGCTCTGCGGCGCCACCTTCACGATTTGGAATAACGGACGCAGCACGCTCCCGGAGCTTTGGCTCACACCCGAAATAAACGCATCCGCCTGCCGCATCGCCACCATCATCGCCCCATAATAATTCGGATGCATCATCGTTTCCCGCGCTTCCTTGTCCTGGATGCCCTTGGTCCGGCGCAAAAACTCGTACCGCTTCACGAATGCCGGCAAATCCTCGCTCTCCGCCGGGTTGATGATTCGCACCCCTTGCAACGAAACATTCAATTCCGCCGCCGCATGTTTCACCTCCGTCCGGTCCCCCAACAAAATCGGCGCCCCCAGCCGCAATGAATAAAATTGCCGCGCCGCCTGCAACACCCGCGGCTCCGTCCCCTCCGGAAACACCACCCGCTTCGGGTGCCGCTGCAACTTCTCAATAATCTGGGCTATAAAACGCATCCTAATTCATGCTTCCAACTCCCGCCCCAAACTTCAATCCTGAAATTGCCCCATCCGCCGCCTCCAATTCTCCTTGCCATCATCGTGGCGGCGCTCCATACTGCCTGCCACAAAAACCCATTCGATGACAGTCGTCAGTGTCAAAGAAATAGTGTGCAAGCCCTCAGCGAAAGTCTCTGCTTTTTCTCGTGTGGATCTGCTGGCGGTCATTGTCGTTTTCATACTCATTTCCGCCACCGTTTTGCCGTCGGTCGCCCGCGTCACCGGCAAAACAACCATCGCCCAATGCGCCGCCAATCTGATGCAGTACGATGTGGCGATGCAAATCTACGGCAACGAAAATCAGGACCAGCTTCCCGTGAACATGTCAGGCGCGTGGCCGTGGGACATGTCAACCCGGGTCTCTTCATATATCACCAATACCGGCGTCAAATGGAATAATTTATACTGCCCGGGGACGTCATCGCGGTTTACCGAGCAGGATAACCTTCGCCTTTTCAATTATGAGCCCGGCTCCCTCAGCGTCCTCGGTTACGCTTCCACGATCCCAGGGACCGCCACTTTCAGCGGCGTTTTTGTGACCAATCTAAACGCCTCATTAACTATCCAACGCGTGCGTGCTTTTCTGTCTGGCGAATGGTTGCCCGTCAACCCGGCCACCCGCGTGCTCGTCGCCGACGGGGTCCTCACCAGTTCAGGTAGTTCGTCTAATTACGCCCTGATGCGCCAATATAATTGGACGACTGTCTTCGGCGGGTACGTAAACGCCTATGGCCAGCCATTACCTCATCTTTGCGGGCATTTAAACGGGACCATTCCTCTCGGCGGCAACGTCGGTATGCTTGACGGTCATGTCGAGTGGCGGAGTTTCTCCAACATGTTGCCAAGGTGTAGCAGCTCTCCGACCTTCTACTGGTAGGAACGTGCTTAGCCGTTTGGTCAGGGCGCCGCCACCACGATTCGATAATAACGGTTCGCTTGATCAGTCGCCACACTGAACTGGCCTTGGCTTCCGTTGATCGTCGGATTGCCGGGTAACGTCTGCCATACCGTATCATTTAAGCTGTCCTTGAACTGCACCGAATAGCTCCGGTTCGCCACCGCGTCCCAAACCAGCGTCACATTTCCCCCAGCTATAACCGGCGGTTCCGCCGCGGCTTGAAAAATCGATCTCGAATCATTCGGATTCGTGCCAGCGATATAATCCTGCCACGTCGTCATCCCAGTGCCGTTTGGATCATCCTGCGCCAGCGATCCATCGTAGAACTGGCCCGTCAAATGCCCAAAGTTCTGGACCATCCACCAATCTGGGATGCCGTCGCCGTCACTATCCGCGTTTGCCGCCAACGGCATGATTGCGGCGAAAACGTCCTGCGTTCGGTTGATATGACCAATACCAAGCCCGGAGCCAAAACTTTGAAACACCGCCGAACTTACGTCCACACTGATCACTGGCTTGGATGGACGCTGCATCCAGTCCGAAGCCGGTTGCTCGGTAGTCAACAAACTGTTTGTTCCGGTCACGCGGTCGTAGAGATACAGGTCGGGCGCGTTAGTATGGTGAGCGACAATGTTGGTGGAAAAACTGCGGAACGCCACGAACCGCCCATTCCAGCTTACTGTCGGCCAATCCGAAGCCGCATTGCCGCTCTCGGTCTGGCTCGTATTGACACTCACCAAAATCTGCGTGCCTATCAGCAAATCAGCCAGATAAACGTTCGTGACTCCATTTGTAGCCAATCCCGAAATCGCCGCGGTTGTTACCAAGGCCACGTAACGACCATCGCCGCTCCAGACGCCGGGACTTCGAATCTTTTGCGCGTTGGTCACGGTCAGGATGTCGGCGCCGTTTCCCAGATCGCGCACGTTGATCGTGTTGTTCGTCTTGTCGTACAGCAGCCTCGACCCGTCCGGACTTATCACCGCCGATGTAGCGATATTCGAGTAAATATTGAGTCCTTGCGCCGAATCCCAAACATACAACTGGTTTGTATTTGCATAAGCCACGTATCGGCCATCCGCGCTCATCGTTGGACCGAAGTCCGCCGCGATCGCGTTCCCCGCCAGGACCACGTTGGTCCCCGTCTTGAGGTTATACCACAGTGTGCTCGGGCCGGAGCCGGTCAATCCCGGCGCCAAATTATGTGCCAAGGTAAGAAACGCCACCGATTGGCCGTCTTGACTGATGAACGGATAAGTCGAGTCGTTGTCACCCGATTGTTCTCCGTTTGTGCTTACACTAATCAGCATTGTGGTCTGGGTCTGAAGGTCGCGGCGATAAATATTGTACGTTCCCGCGTTGGTAATCGTGTCGCCCTCCATCAAATTCGTCGCCGCGCTCACGAACACCACGTATTGTCCGTTCGTGCTGATCTCCGGCGCCAGCGAATCTCCACCCAGCGCCGATCCGCCGTTTGCCCCGACGCTGACCAGGAAATTACTCCCGCTCCAACGATCACACACAAAAATATCCCGCGCGCTGTTCGTGTCATTCGGAACCAGATCAGTCGCGTAACTCGCAAATGCCACCCATCGCCCATCCGCGCTGATGGAAAGCGGGCCTGCCGAACTGTATCGATCCCCCGCGCGCGTCGGCGCCGTTCGGTCGCGCTGCGAAATCAATTGCGTCGTTCCCCCTGTCGCGTCCCGCACGAACACATCATTGGCCGCGTTAATATCCAGCGGCACAAGGCTGCCGTCCGGCCCGGAAAAAAACACAAACTGCCCATTCGTGCTCACACTTAGCGCCATTCCCATAAAATCAGTCGAACCCACCCCATTCGTGTCCGCATCCAGCAGCGTCATCGCTCCCGTTTGCCTGTCACAACGAAAAATGTGCGAACCCTTCAAGACCGTGGCGCCGGTCAAATCTTCCGCGTCGCTCAGAAACACCACGTAACGCCCATCCGGCGTCATCGTCGCCTCCTGCGCCAGGGTGTTGCTCGAATACTCCCCGCTCAGGTTCGTGCTCACCAGCGTATTGCTGGCCGTTTCAGCATCCCAAAGCACGATGCTCCCATTCGTCGTCGCCCCTTGTTCGCCAGCCGTAAAAACAATGAACCGTCCGTCCGGCGTCATTTCCGGCCCAAACCTGTCATCATCATAGGCCATCGCGTAAATCCCATTGGTAAAAACGGTCGCGAGCGAACCCGTTCCCGTGTTGTATCGAAAAATGACCGCTGAACCGCCCGAGATGGTGTTTGAGCCAGTCTTGAAGGCGACCCACGTCCCGTCGTCGCTCATCACCGGATGTTCGGATGTCGGGAGCGCGTGTCCTCCCAAAATTGCCTGCGCGGTCGTTGTCGCGTTGCTGCTCGCCCAGATAATTCCGCCTCCTACAAAATCGCGCACATAAACTTCGCCACCGGGCTGAGTCACGCCAAATACCAAATGCAGCGCGTCGCTCGCAAACGCCACATACCGCCCGTTCGTGCTGATGGAAAGACTCGAAATGGCCGCGCCATTTGGTGTCCCGCTCGGCGCTGCGCTTCCCATGGCGGCTGTGGTCTGCCCCGTTCTGTCGCGCAAAATGAGATCCGGATTTTCATGGGCGCTGGCCAAATTGCTCGCCGTCGTGACAAACGCCACGAACCGCCCATCCGGTGTCATCACCGGACGGCTGGACGGCCCGTTTCCCTCCACGCTATTTGTCGAGACACTCGCCAGCGTCGTCGTTCCGGCCATCAAATCTCGCACGAAAATATCGCTGAAGCCATTCGTGTCGCCCGGCGCCAAATCGCTCGCGTCACTCGCAAACACCACAAACCGTCCGTCCGGCGACATCCCGCCATAAGTCGAGTTTCCATTCCCGGGAAATCCACTGAGATTGACGCTCACCAGCGTCGTCGTGTTGCTCCAGCGATCACGCAAATAAACCTGCGAAGCCAACTGTCCGCCGCTGTTCGGGACCAAGTTAGCCGCCGTGCTGTTAAAAAGCACAAACCGTCCATCCGGGCTTGTTTGTGGATCAACCGAATCACCATTCCCGCCCGCCGGCAAAGTTAGGGAAGGGGAACGCGCCGAGAGCAATTGCGCCGCTTCTTGTGCGCGGCCCGTGGAAACGATCATTTCGCAACACAGCGCCCAAGCCAAAAGCCAAAAGCAGAATCGTCTCTCGCGCGACATGGTTTCGCACTCAACACTGTCAATTTCCACCCCAAACTTCAATCTCAAAATTCCGTCCGACCTTTCTTGAATCGTCCTCGCCGTCAGCTAAAATCCTTGCGTGACAGTCCTCAAAAAACCACGCCACGCATTGTGTTTGCTGCTGAGGGCTTTCGTGTTCCTTTTCGCTCGAACGGCCATGGGGGTCGAAATCAACATTATCAACATTCCGGCCCCACCTGTGGAGAATAATTTTCTCTACGTAACGACAGTCACAGACGGAGGCAGCACGCAGACCGTCGGCCCACAGGTGATCGGCGACCTTCTTTCAATTAGTGAAAATGGCACGAACCTCCCATTTAACATCGTTGTCGACTCCGGCCTCCTGGAAATCGTTCAGTTTACGAATTTCCCTCCAGCAGCTTCGTTCGAGGAAACCTTTACCATCGCGTGGACAAACTTCTCTACTAATATCACTCTTGATCTCGACCCGCTGGTTCTATCACAACCCAAAAGTCGGGCCTTTATCGTCGGCAGCAACGTCACCGTAACCACGCAGATTGCTCACACCAGCGCCATGCAATGGCAAATGAACGGCACAAATCTCATCGACGACGGCCACATTTTCGGCTCGACCAGCGCCGCTCTCACGATCTCGAACGCCCAACCCTCTGACGAAGGGAACTACGCCCTGCTTCTCGCCAATCCTTTTGTTTCGTTTACCAACGGCGCTTCCAGCGCCACAGCCACTCTCTCAGTCCTTAAGCCGGTTAATCTCTCCATTTCGCCGGGCGATTATGTCTTCCACCTTTTGGTCGCTAACCAGGACGCCAGCCCCATCGACGACTTCGAGACTTCCAACATCATCCTTTCCACGACCACAAATCTCGTTGATTCGGTTGCTGATTGGGAACAGGTCTATCTCCCCTCTGCCGACGGATACTACAGTTTCGTCACCAACGGCCTCTACGACATCGAATTCTTCGACGACGGCAGCTCTAGCCGTTTCTGGTCCGTTGTCCAGAATCGCTGACGCATCGAACGCCGCATGACACACGTCATTTTCATCGCCTCGTTTCTCGCTCTGACCATGTCACTCGCCGCCCAACCTCTCAACTATCCGCCCGCCCGGCGCGATCCGACGCTTGACGATTACAACGGGGTCAAGGTTGCCGATCCGTATCGCTGGCTCGAGCAATTGGATTCTCCCGAAACTCGTTCCTGGGTGGAGGCTGAGGCCAAACTTTCAGATTCCTACCTCGAAAAAATTCCCGCTCGCGACAACCTCACTCAACGCCTGACGGAATTGCTCGATTTCGAGAAGTATGGAATTCCCTTCCGCAGAGGCGACCGGTACTTCTACACCCACAACAGCGGGCTCCAACCGCAGAACGTTCTTTACGCGACCGTCGGCTTGAACGGCGCCCCGTCCATCGTCATCGACCCAAATTCGATGTCTCCCGCCGGCATTTCGGCCATCGCCGGTTATAGCGTTAGTCACAATGGTTCGACGATCGCTTACGGTGTTGCCCAGGGCGGTTCGGATTGGGTGGATTGGTATTTGCCGTACGGCGGCAATGATCTCCCCGACGCGCTGCGCTGGACCAAATACTACCCGCCTGTTTTCACGCCGGACGGCAAAGGCGTCTATTACAGCGCCTTTCCCGCTCCCCCGCCTGGCCAGGAATTGCGCGCTCGCGATCTCGGCCATGCTGTGTTCTATCACGCCCTTGGCGGCCGCAAATCTTCCGACCGCAAAATTTACGAACGCCCGGACCACCCTGACTGGCAATTCCGCCCACAGCTAACGCACGATGGCCGCTGGCTCATTATAACTGTTGGAGAAGGGGAGGTTGGCGATAAGGGCCTCGAAAGCGTTTATGTTCTCGATCTCGCTTCCCGGAATGCAACCGTCAAGCCGCTCATCGAAGGCTTCGATGCTGCTTACGTCTTCATCGGCGCCGATCATGGTCTGCTCTATTTTCAAACGACTCTGAACGCGCCGCGCGGTCGCGTGATCGCCATCGATCCCGCCGCGCCCGAACGCTCCGCATGGAGGGAAATCGTCCCGCAAACCGCCGACGCCATGAATGTCAGCGGCAGCGTCTCGCTCGTCGATCACCAATTAATCGTCCAGACGTTGCACGATGCCCACAGCAAGGTCGTGATCTACGGCCTGGACGGAACGGTCCGACGCGAACTGTCCTTGCCCGGCTTGGGCAGCGTCGCCGGCTTTGATGGCAAGCCGGACGATACCGAGACGTTTTATTCGTTCATGAACGCCATCACGCCGCCCGTTATTTACCGGCTCGATCTGGAAACCGGCGCCAGCGAAGTCTATCGCGCGCCAAAGGTTCCGTTCGATGTCGATGCGTTCGAGTCGGAGCAGGTGTTCTATCCCTCCAAAGACGGAACGCGCATCCCCATGCTCCTTGTCTATAAGAAAGGTCTCAAGCGTGACGGCTCCAATCCCACCTTGCTTTACGGCTACGGCGGCTTTGGCATCTCCATGACGCCGCGATTCGATCCCGCCCGCCTTGTTTGGCTCGAACACGGCGGTATTTTTGCCGTCGCCAATATCCGGGGTGGCGGTGAATACGGCGAGGAGTGGCATCGGCAGGCCATTCGGGCGCACAAACAAATTGTGTTTGACGATTTTATTGCCGGCGCCGAATGGCTGATTGCCCAGCGCTATACCTCCACCCCGAAGCTTGCCATCGAAGGCGTCTCCAACGGCGGACTTCTCATCGGCGCTTGTGTGACCCAACGCCCCGACCTCTTCGGCGCCGCGCTCGCCTACGTCGGCGTCATGGACATGCTCCGCTTCGATCAATTCGGCCAGGGCGCCGGTTGGGAAGGGGACTACGGTTCTCCTCACGAACCCGCCGATTTCAAGGTTCTCTACGCTTACGCCCCCGTTCACAACGTCCATCCTGGGACTCACTATCCACCCATCATGGTTATAACCGGCGATCACGACACCCGCGTCATGCCTGCGCACTCCTTCAAATTCGCCGCGGCCCTGCAAAACGCCCAAGCCGGTCCAGCGCCCATTCTCCTCCGCGTCCGCCTCTCCACCGGCCACGGCGCCGGCGCCACCACCGCCCAGCGCATCGCCCAGGACGCCGACGCCTACGCCTTCCTCCTGGCCAACCTCGGCATGGACCAGAAATAGCGCCGACCGAGGTAGGCAACGTTCGCTCCCGCGACGCCGGCTTCAAAAGTACGGCAGGGCTATGCCTATCCGACGCTCGGACCTGCGCCGACGCCCAAATCACAATCGGCTTCCTATGGTGGCGCGCCGCTCCTGCGGCGCCTCCCTCTCGGTCGGGCCGACTTGCTGAGACTGTCCCAAAAGTATTTTTTCCGGTCGGATTTTTTCATGCGGCGCAATAGGTAGGCCAA
>Ga0182024_10017737_pt1 | contig 13324 bp, 11 predicted proteins | sample P32metaG_FD_120480 | JGI IMG/M metagenome (GOLD analysis project Ga0182024, IMG submission 120480) | Permafrost microbial communities from Stordalen Mire, Sweden - P3-2 metaG (Illumina Assembly) | ecosystem: Environmental > Terrestrial > Soil > Wetlands > Permafrost | place: Sweden: Stordalen...
AGGGCCGGGCGGTGACAAGCCATCACCCCGAACGGCCCATCGGCGACAGGCTCCCAACCATCGATAACCGAGAAGTCTGGGGGTGCCACATCGAGCAACATCATCGTTGCCGACCGGTAGTCGACCTGGCGACCGGCGTACACGGTGGCGTCGATCCGGCCGGTCATGCCTTCCAACGTGCAGAGGCTCAGATGGGCAAAGTCGGTGGGGGCGGTCCGGAGTTTGGGCATGACAACCCTGAGATCGGCATCGTGCCAGGTCGCGCTGATGGCGTGCTCTACGAAGCCTCGCTCGTAGGTGAAGGGCCGCATGTCCTGGCTGATGTCTACGACCCTGTAGGACGGCGAGGTGAAGCCGAAGTACGAAGCCACCTCGGCCACCGAACGGTGGGCGTAGTTGTTCCCGTAGACGGTCGGCGCCTCGAGCAAGGCGACGTCCGCCACCCCGTGGCGGCGCAGGTACAGGGCCAGGAGCTCGACCATGTCCGGGCTGGTTACATTGGAGAGGTCGTGGCGGTCGTAGCCCAGCATGAAGGCCACCCGCACGGCGGCAACCCCCCCACGGGCGGCCATCTCTCTCAGGCCCGCCCTGTCCAGGCACTCTTCGAGCACGGCCGCTTTGGCCGCACCGGCGCTCCCGTTACCGACCACGACGGGCCGGCGCGAGCCGAACCCCGGCTGCAAGCGGCCAGGCACCGGGACGGTGGCATTGGCACGGGACCGGGGCTGGGCGCCCGGGCCTGAGGCCGGACGAAGCCGCGCCGGGACGAACCAGACGCTGATCGCGGCGAGGCGAGCAGCGAGGTCGGCGCCACCGGGGCCCGACAGCCGGTCGTCATCGGTGAGGGCATCGGCAAGTGCCCGGAAGGCTTTGCCGTGGCGAGTTTCGTCGTTGCGGATCCGTTCGAAGGTGGCACGTTCGTCGGGGTCGTCACATAGCTCCGCCAAGCGTTCGTAGCCAAGCTCGGCGCTGGCCTCAAGTGCGGCGTTGAGCCGGCAGTAGTGCCGGAACGTCTGGTACCGCAACTCGCGCCTGAGGACGGGGGGGACCTGTCCCGTGGCTGCCCCGAGCGCTACCAACAGACCCGCCGCGCCGGCTCGGAACGGAGCGGTACGGGGGTCTCGGTGATTGGAGGTAGCGGACGTCCATCCCGAGACGGCACCCTGTAATTGGCGGCCGTAAATAACGACCCTCGCGGCGATCCCGGCCGATCTGAGGAGCCAGCCCCGGACAAACTCGGCATGGAGCTGTTCGTCTTTCCAGATCCACACCAGGGCCTGCCGGATCACGGCGCGCGCGTCCTCGTCGATGTCAAGAGCGGCCACCCGCCCGACGACAGCCTCTTCCCGATAGGCGACGGCCACGACTTGTTCGCGCTCCAGGCTGAGGAGCACCAACCTCCGGCGCTCCAATTCCGGGCGGCCGGCGAACTCGGTCCGCCACCGGTCGAGCAACCGTCGGACGTCATCGAGGAGGGCGGCCTCGAGATCCTCCGCACCGCCCTCCGGCACGGGACCAAGGGGGCCGCGCGAGTCGATCATAGGGCATGTTAGGGCCCTCAAAACATCCCCGCCCAAATGGTTGGTCAGTGCCGCCCGTTCGGAGCTTGGGTGACAGAGAAGACCGCCCCGGCCGGGTCGGCCACAAGCGCGGACCTGCCCGCAGGGGAACGGAAACCGGGCGAACAACTTCCCCCCGAAGTTGCTCGACCAGCGCGACAGTGGCGTCGACGTCGGCCGGTGGCCTGAGGTGCCTCGCAACCGCCGGGCCCATGATCCAGATCAAGCACCGGTCGTGACTACTACCTAAACCACCGAGCCCGGCTAAGGCTGAAAAGTCTGTGACGTCCAGCGGATGCTGTTGGTGATGGCGTCCAGGCCACCGTTGATAGCCAGGTCCAGGTCGACGAAACTTGGGTGGGACAGGAACGGGAGTGACTGGAAAGATGGGTCGTCCGGCCCCAAAGCCATCACGATTATGGCTACCCCGTTCACTATTGCCGCCATCAGACCTACGCGGTAGTCGATCTGTTCGCCGCTGGCGCTGTTGACATCGTCGTCGTAAATGCCGCCGTAACCGGGGACGTCGCCCACAAGTGCATCGGGCATCTCATAAGCCAGGCTGGCCGAGGGCATGTCCGTAGAGACGATGTTCTGCACCACCTGCTGGGGGCTTGCTCCCTCCAGCGCGGCCCCGCTCACGTCGGCTACTTCGATCTTGCCCCCGCCGAGGTGGACCGTGTTGGTCCCGTTCGAGAGGGTTTCCGAGCTGAAGGTGAGCACCAACCCAGAAGGGCTCTGGGTCACCGTGGGTCGCCCGAGGATGTCGGGGACGAAGAACCCCAAGCTGAAGAGACCGTCCTCGCTCGCGAAGCTCCCGTCGGGAGGGGGTTCGGGGCTGCCAGAGCCGAGCAGCTGGCTACTGGCTTGGTAGGGCAGGCCCGGGCAGCCGCCCAGGTGGCAGCGGGGGACAGGTGTCGTATCTGGTTCCTTGGTAATGGCCGTGAGCAGCAGGGCCACCATGATCGCGACCAGCCCGGCGCTGAACATGGCCAGCAAACGTGCGTGGTGGGCGCGCTGCACCGGGGAGGGTTGCCCTACGGCCGGGAGGAAGCCAACCCAAGGTGTGGCAGGCGTGGTCTCCGGGCTAAGACAAGGCCAGCTCGCCTCGCCGGGCGCCGGGCCGCTTGCCTCATCGACCTGTCCGGTGACCGGCGCAGGCAACCCAGCGCCAAGAGCGACCGGACGAGGTCGGTGGCGCTTGGTCGTGGCGGCCAGTGCCACTCCGCAGGAGGGGCAGAAGGGCATGAGGGGGACGACGTGGTAACACTGAGAGCAAGTTGTGCTGGGGCCGATGACCACGTCGTGCGCCTCGTGCAACAGGATGTGGTGGAGCCCTATCCGAAGGCCCAACAAGACGACCCCGGTGCCGGCCAGGTGGACCACCAGGAGGGGAATGTCGGAAAGGCGGGCCTGGTCGGCGAAACCCAGCCCGACCTGGACGGCTACGACGGACACGATCACGACCAGGGGGTTGGCGATCCAACGTCCTCCCGCGGACGCTGTACCCCTTTCTGATTTGTGGACCCAGATGGATGCCCCGATCAAGCCCGTCGCTGCCGCCGCCAACACCGGCGTGGCGATGCCCCGAATGAGAGCCTCGGTCAGGATATTGGTGAAGGGGCGGCTAGGTGCCAGCCCGTCTGAAAGGCGGTTGGCGAGGTCGGTGATCACAGCGGCAAACGTGAACCCGAGGGCGGAGGCCGCCCCAAGGCTAAAGCCGTCCAGGGACTCCCGACGCCCACCAAACCCGGGGACGAGGAGGAGCACGAGCATAAGGGGCACCAGCATCAGGGCTTGCCCGACTATGGGGACTAAAACAGCCGCCTTGGCAACATCCCACGTGCCGAGGGTGGCACCCAGGGTGGGCTGCAGGGCGTGAGAGACGATAGGCCCTCCGAGCAAGGCCCAGCCGACGCCCAGGACGGCGCCGATCAATAGGGTCTCGGCCGTCAGCAGGAGGTGGCCGTCCTCATAGACGTCCACTTCACGGACATAGAGCTGGAACAGCAGCGGTACCCCCATAGCGGCCAAGGCGATGACCGGCGCTTCCAGGCCGGTGGCCGAGAAAATGACCAGCAGCGTTACGAGCAGAGCGAAGCCGACCCGGAAAGGAGCGCTCGAGCGGTGGGAAAGGTGAGGGAACAACGTGCTCACTACTGACAGCCGCAAGACATGTTCTTCGGGGTTTGCTGAATAAGCGTGAGCACGCCGGGCGGCCACGCCTGGGTGGGGGTGGGCCAGGTGGGAACCGCACACGCCGCAGTATTCGCTGAGCGGCGTGACATTGGAGCAATAGGGGCAGACGTGGGTCGGGAGCGGAGGCAGGTCCGCGGTCACGGGAGGCGGGTTCACAGGTTGGTCAGACATGACTAGTGGGCCCCTTCCAAGGGGAGGATGTCACGGACGAGGTTGTACACATCTGGACTTCCCAGCCCGGTGCTCTCGTTGTAACCGGCCTCGTTGCGCCAAACTTCGTTGCCACCGGTGGTCACAGCGTGGAAGGCCGGGTAGCGCTCGGCGTGGTCGGCCAGGTAGTAGAGCGCTGGGTTGAGGAACCCGATAGGGCCCTTGCCGTGCTGGTGAAGGTACTGGTCCATAAGAGCAGTAAAGGCCGCCCAGATTGGCGACGACAGCGAAGTCCCGCCACCGGTCCCCCAAGACCCTCCGTCGTGGTCGGCATTGCCAGAGTTGGGGTCGGCGTCCGCGGCGATGTCAGGTACCAGCCTCGGCACCTTGTCGGACGGGGTCGGCAGCCCCTCACCCACCTGCCAGCTCGGTTGGGCAAACATGGACGACTGGCCCCCGGAGGTCCCCTCGTTGAGGAACGGCCAAAACCACGTGGTCTCCCCGAGGTAAGAACCCGCTGTCGACACGGAAAGAAGCGTCCCGCCCACGCCCGTGACATCAGGCAGGGCTGCGGGGTTGGACACGCCCACGTCGGCGTTTGTCGGAGCTGATCCCCACTTGGTGTACGGTACGCACTCGAAGCCGGCCGTGTCCCCCGAAGACGCGAAGACTGTTGACCCCTGCGTCTCGGCCTTGGAGACCGCTTCTGCTTCAGCGTCGAGATCGGCGAAAGTGCTGGCCTTTTCGCAACCGCCGATGCTCATAGTCCAAATGGCGCCAGGGTAGAGCTGGAGCACGCGGCTAAAGCCTGCGAGCAGCAGCTCGGCCAGATTGGTGGCCGAGTGGTCCTGGAGAAGGTTGTAGTAAACGATCTTGGCCGCCGGTGCAATCTCCCGGATCGTCTCGAGGTCCATGGTGGTCTCACCCTCTGGTTTGGCCACGGCACCATTGGTCACAAAATTGGAGGAGCTGAACGCCGGCAGGTTGAACTTGGACGTGAAGGCATTGAGATCGGCCGAGTTGAACCCGTCGAGCTCCAGGGCGACCACCGTCTCGCCCGCCCCATTGATGCCTCCGGCGCTGAGCGGCGTAGCGTCGTAAGCCTGCAGCATGCCCTGAGGAGTAAGCCCCCCGCTCGGTACATAGTCGGTGTGGAAATCCTTGTAATTGCTGAGCCGTCCGACGCCCTGCACTTGACCGAAGAGCTCAGTCGGCACTGAGGGTTGCGTCGTGGCCGAGTAGAACAGCTGTCCTGATGGGGACCGGTAATCGTCGATACGAACGTCCAAAGAGGTCCCGAGAGAAGCCGGCGCCCCCGCCACGACGGCTACAGCGTGACCAATGTACCACTGCAACTTTAGGCCGTGGGCCGTCGCCCAGCGCTGCACGACGGCCGGGTTGGCATCGTCGTCCATATTCAAGATAACGCTCGTGCTGCGAGCCCTCGAACGGCCTAGGTCCTTGCAGGATTTCAGGAATTGTTGCCAAAACACCGTTGAGCTCGAGCCGTTCAGTTGTTGTCCGGTGGTCGGGCTGGCTGAGTTAGTGGGACTGCTGGTCAGGGGCGAGGCGGTGCCGGTACCACAGGACGCAACCAGTGCGACGGTGCAAAATGCGGCAGATGTCGCTTTGGGGCGTTTTGACCGGCCGGCGCCGCGGTGAGAGGCTCGCTTAGAAGACGTCTGATAGAGCACCGCCAGAGTATATATGGCCCCGGTGACCGGGCACCTCAATAGACAACGTCACCTTACGGTTGCGGACCTTGCCGGTTTGCAGCGCCGATTGGATGGTAGCCGACGGAATACTGAGTAGGTTTGCCATTAATAATGGGCGTTTTCGGAAACGCAGCGGTAACTTCCGAGCTCCGGTTACGCCGGTTATTTGGCTTTATCACCCCGACCGGGGGCACGCCGTCCTCAGCCGTAGCCGAGCAGGGACCACGAACTGAATACCTGCAGCGCCAAGGGGTCAGCACCTTGCCACAGGCTCGTGGCACGGTGCCCGAAGACAACCGTCACCACGAAGGCGTCGTCCAGTCGGATGTTATTGGCAATGTCGGTATCGGCCTGAGCGGACGTCGAAGTCGTCCGAGCCGCGATCAGGCCCACCCCAACGAAAGCTTCGGTTCCCGTGGATGAGCTGTCGAACACACCAGTCTGCCCGTACTGGACGTTCCCGCCCCAGACGTTGTGGGCTGCGAAGGGAGTGGTTATAACAGTGTCAGCCGGCAGCCCGCGGCTCTTCAACAGGCTTATGACGTAGCTGCCCATCTTTTGGGCCAGGGGCCACAACTGGCTACTGGCCACCCTTGAGGCTTCCGGGTCATAAAGGCGGAACACGTATGCTCCTTCACGGCCAGCACCCGATTGGTAGCTCATCTCGCTGCCCGCCAGGGAGCCAGTGACAGTCTGGGTTGTGCCGTAAACGTGGAACGTCAGGTTGAGCGGCTTCGCCGGGTGCCAGCTGGAAGGCACGCAGATGCCCATATCCATCTGCTTGTTCAATGCGGGCTGGAGGCTGGTATTGATGTCGTCGTAGGTCGGAGTGAGCGTTCGGGCCAGGCTCCCCCTGATGTACAGCTCGCCCCGGTACCGGAGATTGGTCAAGCAAGAGTTGTCTGCGGGGAGGAAGCGGACCTGGGACTCGAACAGGTTGGCTTGGGACGAATAGAACGCGCACTCGCCGAGTTCCCCCCAACAGCTCAGCTCCGGTATAGCGTCCCATTTCGTTGAGCCCGGGGCCTGGTCGTACCAGAGCAGTGTCACAGGTGTGGTGGCCAGGACATCAGGGCTCTCCCCTTTAGGGACATCGATGTCGAGCCACAACAGGTTCGGGTCGATGAGCGTAGGGGTGGCGCCGATCTTGACGTCGCTTTTGTCAGGAGCTGCAACCACGCGGCCCAAGGCCATGCTTTCGGCCAAAGCTCCCTTGGTGCTTGCAACCTCTGCTTTGAGCTCCGGCGCCGACGACGCGTCGGCCGAAGAGGCCAGCGTGACAAGGGTCTCCATGGCGCCGGCGAACCAGGCCTCTTGCAGGCCGATGCTGGTTCGGGGCTGCGGCGAAGTGCACGAGGACAGGACTGACGGGTCCGTACAGGTAAAGAGCATGTGTGTGACAGCGACGCTGAAAGCCTCGCGGGCAGTGGCATAATTACGGCTGGCCAGTTCTGACAGGGCATAGTCAAGGAGTTCTGGAGGGTTCCCGGGGTCTAGCCGGGCCGCCTCACGGAAAAACGTGACCGCCTGGGACGGGGGAGTTCCATGGCCTCCGGCTTGAATCCACAGCTGGTAGTAGGAAAAACCTACGTCGAGCACTTGGTCCGCATCGTGGTCGCCAAGGTCGTATGCCTTGACGTAGTCGGCTGCGGCAACCTTCAACCAACGAGGGGCAACGTCGGTGATGAAACCCCCGCCGAGCTGGTCTGAGCCCCGCTCGGTCTCCGCGACGGCACGCTCGGCGTAGGCCAGGGCGAAATCGGGCCGCGCCCCTATAGCAGCGGTGAAGTCGGTGATGGCGGGCTGAAATCCGGCCGGTGTGATGGCACTGGCCATGGCTACCGCTCCACTGGCGTAATCCTGAGCGGCGGTCACCGATGGCTTCCCGGGCTCGCTCACCGAGAACAGTGCCCCACCCCAAACGATCGAGATAATAGTAAGCAGGCTGGCAATGACCGAAAAGAGCATCCGGTTGCGCCCGTAGAGCACAAAGGCTGACCCGAATAGGAACAGGGCCACGGCGAGCATCGTGAGTATGGCCGTGTAGGAGTCGACCAACTTGGACCACCGCGACGACACATCGTTGTAGGCATCGGACTGGGCGCTCAGGAACGTGCCTTGAGCGCTTTGTTCGGCGTAAAAGTCGTAGGGGAACTCACTGTCCGGCTGCCCGTCGGGCAGGTTGGCGTGGAGGTCAGCGGGTACCGCGGCCGCCGCCTGGGCCTCCTGGGCTTGCGTCGCCTGGTACAGGCGCGCCCAGATGAGCCCGTCAGCGCTGTTGTTAGCGGCTTCCTGGAGCTCGTCAGCACCCTCGGCCTGTAGCGCCTGGGCCGAACGGTAGTTTTCGTAGGCCGTCTGCGCGACCTGGTAACCGCTGGTCTGGGCGGCCGCCGACCGCAGGCTCAGCACCTGCGCTACGTCCGCGTTGTCAGAGGAGGCTACCGACGCCCGGTTGAGCAGGAAGCCTCCCAACGCGGCCATCAATGTGACGAAAACGACGGTGATCGTCAATGAGCGAGCGCTCGGGCGAGCCGGCGGTTTTTTCTTTCCAGGCAGGCCCGCGCTCGTCTCCCCGTTTGGCGGGGGGCCGCCTTCTTCTGGTCCCTGGGTTTCGCCCACGAGCTCTTCGGGCGGCGGCGGTTGGCCGAGCCCTGCCTCTCCCGGCCCGGCCTCCTCGGCAAACCCCTTGATCGCTTCCTCGCCGAAAGGCTCGTGGATCACGACGTACCCAAGGCGGCAGCTACGACTAGAGCGGCAGCTATCGAGACGACCCCTGGTGAAACGGCCAGGCTGCGGCGGTGCTTAGGCCCCAGGTAGGAGACAGTGAGGCAGAAGACCGCCAAAATCAGCAGGGCGCCCGCCAGCACGACGGCTTCGGCATGCGAACGGTCATTTGCTGCCGAGTTCGTCAGGGCCTGTTGGTGACTGGGGCCGAGGGTGCGCAATGAGCTGGAGTCCTGGCCGGGCAGCACGCAGGGAGACTCCACCTCGCTGGCTTGGAGCTCTGCGACGTTGTACTGCATAACGCCTCCGGCGCCCTCAAGGCTGCCCCAGTAACAGGTGTACCCCGAAATCAATGCCCGCTCGACTGCCCCCTGGGCGCGCGCGTCAGCCTCCAGCTGCTCTGCGAGAGACGCCTGGCCGGAGGACCAGGCCGCGGCCGCCTCTGTGTAAAGGGTGCTCTCTTGGACCGTATGCTCCTGGACTGTCTGCGTGAGGTCGGCCCCAAAGTTGATGAAACCGTCTTGTTCGGACTTGATCGTTTGGTACTGCGTGGCCTCTTGCAGCGCCTGCTGGCTAGCGGACGAAGCGGCCGAAAAGTCTGCCGAGGCCCAAAAAGCGAGCAGGGCGCCTACGACAGAAATGCCGGCGACCACCATGACGACCCAGGCATTCCAGCGATCGAGCGCCGCCTCCTCAGGCTCCGGCGCTGGTGCGTGCGCCCTGTCCGCTCGGTAACGGCGGATCTCCTGTAGCAGCACCCAGCAGCCGCAGGCGAGCAAAAAACCGAGGGCACCGACAGAGATCAAGCCGATCACCCCAACCGCCCCCATGTCCGGAACGATAGCGGCTTTCACCTGCGCCCCCGAGTGCGAGGGCTGCCGCGTCGACGCGGTTGTCGTAGGCAGCAAAGGCATGCGCGGCGGCCGTTCCGGTGAGAGGCGCCACAACCTGGCAGGTGTGGCAAACAGCGCTCGTGGCTACCCGGCGACTACCCTCCGAGCTGGGCACGGCACATGCACCGGAACTGGCCCGATGAAACCACCGAGGAGATGCTGTATCGATGCCTGGGCCAGTTGCGCTGGTAGGAAGCGGCGAGTACCTGCCTGTAATGGCGGCACTCGAGGCCGGTCTGATGGCTGGAAGGCCGCCTCGGTACGTTCAGTTACCGACAGCGGCGGGCATGGAAGGCCCCGGTTCGATCGCAAGGTGGACCGCCCTTGGTGCCGACCAAGCGGCGCGCCTTGGTGTCGAGGCCGTGCCTGTCAAGGTCCTCGACCGCGGATCGGCCGAGGACCCCGCGAATGCCAAGCAGATCAAAGGTGCTGGCCTCATTTACCTGTCGGGTGGCGACCCGGCCTACTTGGCGGGCACGCTTAGAGGGACGCTCGTTTGGGAGGCGATCGTTGAGGAATGGCAGAAAGGAGCCGCGCTTGCTGGCTGCAGCGCGGGAGCCATGGCGCTCACCGGTAAGGTGCCCGATATCCGACGACCTGAAGCAGAGCCTCGTGAGGGCCTGGGTGCTGTCCCAAAGCTTTGGGTCCTTCCGCACTTCGACCGCCTACAACAGTGGGCACCGCGGACGGCCGAGGTGGTGACTGCTCAGGTGCCCGCCGGTATGACCCTCATCGGCATCGACGAGGAGACCGCCATCGTCTGCGACGGCAACGACCTCAGCCGGTGGGTGGTGCACGGACGCCGGTCAGCTTGGGTGAGCGGCCCTGAAGGTTGGAAGTCTTTCAGTGCCGACGGGGAAGTGTGCGTGTGATCCTTCCACCTTCTTGGTATGCCAGCGGGCTCAAAGTGGCTCATGAACCGTGCTTCGTCCCGAGCGCGTCGAGCGGCCCGAACGATTCAACGGTGTGTGACCGGTTCTCGACTGCGCCATCGACGATCGCGAGCAGAGCGGCGACGTGGCCGGCGTAGGCACTCCGCCCTGCAGCGGTGAGGGACAGGCTGGTCCTTACCCGGGACGCGCAAGTCGACTTGTGCACGTCGACGTAGCCGGCATCGTGAAGAGCAGCCACGTGCTTGGATAACACCGAGTCGGTAACTCCGAGCCCTTGGCGCACCGTCGAGAACTCCGCAGAGCTCACCCCAGCCAGGATGGCGCAGATCTGCAAGCGGTTGGGAGCGTGCACCAGCTCATTGAAACAGGGCTGGGGTGTCATCAACAGCCTTCAAACCTCGCCCGCAGGACTTGGTCGGTCCATCGCCCAAAGCCCACTGTGACCGGGACTGCCAGTACCCCCGCCAGGATGAACGCCGCCTTGAGGCCATGTCCAATGCCCAGCCAGCAAGCCAGACCGGCCAACACGGCTAAGGACAGGACCTGCACGGCGAAGACCGTGTTCGTCCGTCCCCGGAAGTAGCTGACCCAGATACCCACGCGTCGCTGATTAACCCACATCAACGCACCGCAGCCAATTGTGTACGCGACCACCGCCCAGGAGAACAGTGCCCAGTTGCGGGCCGCGCCAACGGCGATGAGAGCACCATTTAGAGCGCCCAAAGCGGGATGGTACCAACCGGGCGCGATGATGCGGTCGGCCACCCAGGCCCGGCTCGAGCCGATCGTGGCCATCGCCTCGGCCGCTTCCCTAGGACTGACGTCAATAGACGCGTCTGACCTTGTCGCTTCTCCCGATCGGTCACTTTCCATGTCGGAAAGTCTATCCGAGACTTTCCGTTGTGGCAAGTGACGGTCGAAGGACGATGAACCCTGGTCATACCCACCGGTCCTTCCAGAAGAAATACACTTGGTAGGTACTACAAGTCACCAAGTAAGGCGAGGTGGAGATGGCGGCCGTAGAGCAATTTAAGGTATCTAGGTCTGGTCAGTTGTCGCTACCGGCGGCTGTGCGCCACCGATGGCACCTGGACGAGGGCGGCCGGGTAGACGTCCTCGACCTCGGCTTCGGTGTCCTTACCCTCCCAGAAGGCCACGCCGCTCATTTGCTCGATCGCATTCTTCCGGCTGACGCCCACTACGAAGCCGTTTCATCCGAGCAGGACCCGGACCTGGTCAGTTGACCGTCATACTCGACGACCATCTCCTTCGGGACTGGATGGTCGGGCCCGATAGCCACCTTCGGCTTGCCGTGCACGGCGAAGGTCTCGCAACGACGAACCTCTGGTACGCCCGGCTGTGCAAGAGTGCAGCCCGGGCCGGCACAGGCGCATTGGTCGGCAACTTGGACATCACCGAGCGGCAAGCCCTCGTTGCCGCACTGGTCCAGCTGCCCGACGAGTTCACGATCGCGCCGATGCGGGACCTGGCGTGGCGCATGGGAACCCTCGGCGCCATGGAGACAGGTCTGTCGGCTCTCGCAGCCGAGGTTGTCGCTGCTGCCGAGTCGCTCCCCGCCCGGGTACTGGCATCAAGCCGTGACGATAGCCCGGGGATACGGAGGACTTGTAGCCATCTGGGCCTTCTTTACGACACCCTCGAACGCTGACCCCGGACGAGCAAGAGCCCCTGCCGTCGTGGCGTCGACGACATGGTCGGAGTTCCCAAAGATTTGGGGACCGATGCTCGGCGAAGTGCGGAGCTTTCTGCGTGGTGATACGGCGGTGGGGCTCCACAGGCAAGGGCACAACACGGATATCGGCTTGGCAGTTCTCGCTGGGAGATCTATGGCGATCCAGATCCGTCGACGGGCGACTTCGATGTGGACGTTCAGGTCCTTGATCGCGCCCTGACCGGGTGGACAATCCTTGCTAGCGGCGGGCAAAAGCGCGATGTTATTGGGGCTGTGACTCCCACTGTCGGTGCCTGAGGAAGACAAGGAGCGGACCATTAGCGAACACGAGCCGAGGCCGGGCCAGGGCCCGGCCGGTCAGGGTGTCCCCGCGGGCCCAGGTGGCTCAAGCGCAACGCCAGCACAGCCTCAAACTGCCGGTGCCGCGCCGGCCCACGGCGGCGCGGTGTGGGGGGCGGGTCAGAGCCAGCCCCCGCCCCCGCCAGGGGCGTCGCCGTGGGCGAGCAGCGCTTACCCACAGGCACCCACGACGGCGCAGCGAATTCGATCGGCGCTGCAAGCGAGGGCTGGCACCGATTACATCTTCAACTTCTGGACGGCGTTGGGTTGGACTGTGCTGACACTGGGCTTTTATGGCTACTACGTGTTTTACCAGCTGATACGGCGCATGCGGGACCACAACGCCCGCCGGGTGGAACTGCTGGATGCTACCTTGAGCTTCGGTTGGGAGGAGGCGGGCCGGCGCGGGCTACAGGACGAGCTCACGCCCGCTTTTCAGCGAGCCGCGTGGCATTTAGCTGTGATGAGGAAAATGGTCGGGGACTTTCGCGAGCCGGTGATCTGGCTTGTCCTGTCCATTGTGGCGAGTGGGATCGTGCACGTTGTGGCCTTCATCCTCTTGGACCAAGATCTCGTAAAACACGAGCAAGCAGAGTTCGGCGTCGAGTACGAGTTGGCGGCGATCTTTGGGAGGCTCGGTTACTTTCTCCCGTCGCCCGACGCCCACCGGTTGAAGCGCCAGCACAATTATGTGGGCCGCGTAGTGGCGGCGTTTTTCTCGCTCGGCTTTTACTTCTTGTGGTGGTATTACAACATGATGCAGGAGCCCAACAATCACTTCTATGTTAATTGGTCAGAGGAGGACCTCCTAACAGTTGTTCTCGGAGACGCGCAGTAGGCAACAATGGCGCGATTGACAGGGGGCTCGGCCGGCACCCTCGCATACCGGTCCGTGCGTACACTGATCCCAGTGGGAGGTGTCCCCAGACGTGAGGCCTGACCTGCGGGCCCTTGGGACCGTTGGGGCCCTGGCAGCGCTGCTGACCGGGGCGACCGGAGCGGGAGCGGCGCCGTCGCCCTCGGTGGCGCCCGCCTCCTCCCACCTGCATTGGCATAGCTGCTACGCCTACTACGAGAGCTTCCTGTGCAGCGAACTAGCGGTCCCCATTGACTACGCCCGCCCAGCCGACGGCAACCTCAAGCTGGCTCTGGTAGAGCG
>Ga0182024_10017738_pt1 | contig 13324 bp, 13 predicted proteins | sample P32metaG_FD_120480 | JGI IMG/M metagenome (GOLD analysis project Ga0182024, IMG submission 120480) | Permafrost microbial communities from Stordalen Mire, Sweden - P3-2 metaG (Illumina Assembly) | ecosystem: Environmental > Terrestrial > Soil > Wetlands > Permafrost | place: Sweden: Stordalen...
CATTCGTGGGTGTGGCGAGCATCAGGCTGTCCAAAAGTCCGAGCTGCGGATTGGTCGTCGTTTGCATATTGGTCGGACGCTTAATTCAAAAACCAAGTTTCAAGACTTTTGCAGAGATTCCAATATATGATTATATTCACATCACAGCACATGGAGGACTGAGGTGCGTGGCAATTGAAGTCTCTCTATACCCCGTTTACACTTCAAATCGGAGCCGATTTGCAAAGGTACAGGGCCCTAGTTTTAGTTTTGCGGTGGTCATTTTCCCATTGCACCCCGTATTGCACCCCGCGCGCATAAAAACCGGGCCAAAAGCGGCCAAACCGGGCCACTTTGAAATTTGCGTCAGGAACTCTATGCCATTGATTTTCAAGCACGTCCAGATGAGGCCAAGAGGTGTGGAAAGAACCTGAATCTAGCGCGTCTGCCAATTCCGCCACGTTGGCAACCTTGCTGTCGAATACTTACGCCAACGCCAAGCCTCCATCTTACAAAAGGTCCGGGACGAACGCAAAGATCGGATTTGTGGATTATGGGTGAGTAATAGATGTTGCTGCGCTCAACGCACAATCAAAATTCAATGATCGGCAAGCGAATTGGTTCTGACGATCTTGTTAATACGCATCCTCTGAGACGGTAATTGCCAGTTGATTTTGTTTGTCGTCCTGTGTTTCATGGGGCAGTGAAGGGAAGAGGAAACAATATTCAAGCGATCGGAACCTAAAGTGTATCTGGAGTTTTACGGATTAAAGCTGGCGCCGTTCGACATCACGCCGAACCCGCGCTTTCTTTTCCATAGCAACAAACACCGCGAGGCGTTCAACCACATGCTCTACGGCATCCGTGAACGCAAGGGCTTCGTGCAGCTTACCGGCGAGGTGGGCGCGGGCAAGACGACGCTGTGCCGCGCGCTGCTGGAACACCTTGACGCGCGTTTTTCCACGGCGCTGATCCTGAACCCGGTGCTGAGCGGCGATGAATTGATGAAGGCCATCGCCACGGAATACGGCCTGGAGGTCAAGGGCAAGGACCGGATGGAAACCATCGCGACCATCAGCGATTTTTTGTTGCGCCAGACGCTGGCCGGCAAGGAAACGGTTTTAATCGTGGACGAGGCGCAGAATCTGACGGAAGATTTGCTGGAACAGGTGAGGCTGATTTCCAACATCGAAACGGACGACCGCAAGCTGCTGCAAATTGTGCTGATGGGTCAGCCGGAATTGCGCGACCGGCTGAACAGCCCCCGGCTGAAGCAGCTGCGGCAGCGCATCACGGTGCGGTATCACTTGAATGCGTTGACCTGCGCGGAGGTCGGGCAATATATTCATCACCGGCTGGCGCTGGCAGGTTCGCGTGGGATGCCGGGCTTCACCACGCCGGCGGTGTGGCGGGTGTTCCGTTACAGCAAGGGCATTCCGCGGCTCGTGAACGCCCTTTGTGACAAGGCGCTGCTGGCGGGATTTGTGAACCGCAGCCCGCGCATCAACTACTGGATGGTCGGCCGCGCCATCCGTGAACTGGAAGGACACATTCACTCATGAGCCTCATCAATGACGCCTTGAAACGTGCCCGGCACAATCCGCCGCGCGGTCCGCAAAGCCCGATGCCGCCGCCGCCGACGACCGAGGAGCCCAAGCCGGTGGGCGCGTGGCTGATGCCGGCCATCGTGATTGTGGTGATTGTCGCCGCGATTTTTTTCATCGCCTTGTTGGTGGCGAGTCATTCAGTTCAGACCATTGTCACCGCGCCGCCGAACCCCGTGATTATCACGCAGCAGGCCGCAGAAGTGGCGCTTCCGGTTATCGCCCCGCCACCGCCACCACCGCCACCGCTGAATCCTCCGGAAGCACCCAGGCTGCAGGGAATTTTTTATTCACCCACCGCGCCCACGGCGATTGTGGATGGCAAAACGGTTTCGCCCGGCAGCCAGTATCTTCAATATCGCGTGACCGAAATAACCAAATACACGGTGACACTCGTCGGTCCCGACGGCAAGGCCATCAAGCTCGGCATGGGCGACTGACGCCATGCGGCTCCGGGAAATATTCAGCATCCGTCCCGCCGCCGTCCGCGTTGTGCCCTTCATCATTTTCGTCCTGCTCACGGCGGGGCAGGGAAAATTTGGCGCGGCCTCGGCCTACTGGTTTTACCTCGCCAAAACGCTGGTTGGGCTAGGGCTGGTTCTGGCCATGCGTCCGTTCGTCGCCGAAATGCGCTGGGCGTTCAGTTGGGAGGCGGTGCTCGTCGGCGTCGGTGTTTTCGGAATGTGGATCGGCATCAACGGCGAATGGACGACCCAAAGCTCGCTGTGGATGAAACTCGGTCTGTCCAACCCGCCAAAAATTGTGGGTTCAATCTGGAACCCGCAAATCCAATTCGGCAGTCACACGGTGGTTGCCGGCCTGCTCATGGTCGTCCATGTTTTAGGAATGACTCTCATCGTTCCGCCACTGGAAGAAGTTTTTTACCGCTCGTTTTTGTATCGTTACGTCACCCGCCACGATTTCCTGTCCGTGCCGTTGAATCAATTTTCCCTGCGGTCGTTCCTTGTCACTGTGCTCATCTTCGGAATATCCCACGACGAATGGCTCGCCGGAATTTTGTGCGGCGCGGCATTTCAATGGCTGGTGCTCCGCAAAAACCGGCTAGGCGACGCGATGACGGCGCACGCCATCACCAATTTTCTGCTGGGCATCTGGGTGGTCACGCGCGGCGCGTGGCATTTCTGGTGAACATCGGCCGGAAAATTAAACGCGCAGCTTGCGCACGTCCACGGCATCCATGCCAGCTGAGCGGATGGCCTGCAACCCCAAATCCGTGTCTTCGTAAGCGCGGCAAAATTTCGGCTCCACGCCGATGCGCCGGGCGGCTTCCAGAAAAATATCCGGCGCAGGCTTCTGATTTTTCACCATCTCGCTGGTCACGACAGCGGCAAAAAGGTGCCGGATTTTCAAGTGTTCCAACACGTCAATGATGATGGACTGCGTGCCGCCGGACGCGACGGCCAGGGGAATTTTTCCAAAGTTTGCCTTCGCAATTTCCACGACGGCGTGAATCGGTTCCACCTGCGCCATGAGCGGCAGGTAGACGTTTTCTTTTTCGCGCGCCACGGCGATGTGATCGAGCGGACGGCCTTGTTCCTCCGAAAGCATTTTCAAAATGTCGCGTGACGGCACGCCGCCGAGCGAGTAAAAACGGTCTTCCGGAAAATTCAAATTATGGCGTTGCGTGATCATCTGCCAAGCGTGCCAGTGCAACGGCATCGTGTCAGCCAAGGTTCCGTCACAATCGAAAATCAGTCCTTTTATCTCTTTCATTTTTGGTGTCGCAAGAAATTAAATTGTCAGTCCGGCCAGTTTGGTCTCCATATCGTGTGTCATCAGCGGCTCAATCAAATCGTCGAGGTTGCCTTCGATGAAAACGGACAGGTTGTAAAGCGTCACCTCGATGCGGTGGTCGGTGACGCGGTTTTGGGGGAAATTATAGGTGCGGATTTTTTCGCTGCGGTCGCCGGTGCCGATTTGATCTTTCCGGCGCGCGGCGTATTTCGCGTTCTCCTCGGCGATTTTTGCCTCAAGCAGACGCGAGCGCAAAACGGTCATGGCCGTGATGCGGTTCTTCTGCTGCGAACGTTCGTCGGCGCAACGCACAATCAGGCCGGTCGGTTTATGAATTATCTGCACGGCGGAATCCGTGGTGTTGACGCCCTGGCCGCCTTTGCCGGACGCGCGGCAGCAGTTGATTTCAATTTCGTCCGGCTTGATCTCGATGTCCACTTCCTGCGCCTCGGGCAACACGGCGACGGTGCAGGTGCTGGTGTGAATCCGGCCCTGCGCCTCGGTCGCCGGCACGCGCTGGACGCGGTGGACGCCGCTCTCGTATTTCAACCGTTTGAAAACATTCGTGCCGCTAATTTGAAAAATAATTTCTTTGAATCCGCCGAGGTCGGATACGCTGGAGTAGAGCGTCTGGTTTTTCCAGCCGCGCGCCTCGGCGTAACGGCAATACATCCGATACAAATCGGCCGCGAACAGGGCGGATTCCGAGCCGCCCGCGCCGGCGCGGATTTCAATGATCGTGTTGCGTGAATCGGTCGGATCCGGCGGCACGAGGCCGAACTGGATTTGTTGCGCGAGTTTTTTCTCGTCCGTCTCCAGCCGCGCGATTTCGTCCTTGGCCATCACCGCGAGTTCCGAATCAGGCAATTCGGTTTTGAGCAGCGCACGATTTTCTTCCAGGTCGGCGACCGTTTTCAAATACGCCGCGCCGGCCGCGACGAGGTCTTTCAGCCGGGCATATTCGCGCGACAATTCCTGCGCCGCCTGCGGATTGTCGAAAACCTTGGAGTCGCTCAACAAGGATTCGATCTCGGCAAAGCGCTTGCGGAATTTTTCAATGTGCGGGCGCAGGTTCATTTTGTTTTAGCCACAGATTTTCACAGATGAAACACTGATAGGAAACTGACGGGATTTTCCGAATGAAACGAAACTCAATCTGTGTTTCATCTGTGAAAATCTGTGGCTTGCCAAAAAAAACAAGCCGCCCGCAACGCCGGAAATTTCCGGCAGTGCGGGCGGCGTTGGTGGCAAAGCTAGGCTTTCTTCTTTTTCTTCGTGGCGTGCTCGGCCTGGGCGGCGAGGGTTTTCGCGGCGCGCTGCTGGAATTTGTCCACGCGGCCGGCGGTGTCCACAAACTTCTGCTGGCCCGTGTAGAACGGATGGCAGGCGTTGCAGATGCCAACGATGATGGTCTGCTTGGTGGAACGCGTCTTGATGACGTTGCCGCAGGCGCAACGAATCTCGGCGTCCACATATTTCGGATGAATGTCCGTTTTCATAAAAAGGGCTGCAAACCTATCAGGAAATTGCCGGATGACAAGAGGGAATTTTGGGATGGGCACGAAATCCGACTTCTCCTTTTAGGTTGCCTCGCCCGCCGGGCGGTTTAACTTGTGCTTAATCGCATGAAAACTTTATTCGTGTTCAGTCTGGCGCTGCTGGCATTTTTCCGCGCGTCAGCGCAGGTGGATGTGGAGCTGTCCCTGGACCAGAATGATTTTTTGCCGAGCGAATCCGTGCCGCTGGCGGTCAAAATCACGAACCGTTCCGGCCAGCAACTGCATCTGGGCGCGGAGCCGGACTGGCTGACGTTCAATGTGGAGGCGGAGGACGGTTTTGTGGTGATCAAAAACGCCGAGGTGCCGGTGACCGGGGAATTTGACCTGGAAACCTCGCAGCTCGGCATCAAGCGGGTGGATCTGCAGCCGTATTTTTCCATGATCAAGCCGGGCCGTTACCGGGTGGTCGCGACGTTGCGCATCAAGGACTGGAGCGCGCAGGTGGCGAGCGCGCCGGCGCATTTTGACGTGGTTTCGGGCGCGAAACTGTGGGCGCAGGATTTCGGTGTGCCGACGGGCACCAACGGCGCGCCGGAGGTTCGCAAATACACCTTGGAAGAGGCGAATTATCTGAAGGAGCAACTGCGTCTGTATGTGCAGGTCAGCGACTCGGCGGAGGCGCTGGTCTATAAAGTGTCGGTGCTGGGGCCGATGGTGTCGTTCAGCCATCCGGAGGCGCAGGTGGACCGGCAGAGCCGGTTGAACGTGCTGTGGCAGACGGGCGCGGAGCTGTTCACCGACGCCATTGTGAATCCCGACGGCACGGTGGCGTCGCTGGATTACTACGATAATTTTTTCTCGCGTCCGCGCCTGTCGGTGAATGACGACGGCGACGTGGTGGTGCTGGGCGGCACGCGCCGGCCCAAGCCGATGGAGCTGCCGTTGGTGAAAGCGCCGGATGAACTGCCGGCGCTGACCAGGCCGCTGCCGCTGCCGGGGACGAACTCGAACTGAAGCGACCCGCATTTAAAAGGGGATTTTCCCGCTTGCCATCCTGCGCGTTTCGCCTATTCTCCATCCTGCCTGAACGCCGCGAGTGCGGATGTTCATTGAGGCTGAGAAAAAACCGTTAACCAATAACCTAACCTTTAACCTCCGTTGCCCCGGCAGCGTTCGTTGGCAGTTAGGCAATGGAGTCTTCCAGTTCCTTTCGGAACGAAGTCTCCCGCAGTTGCATCCCGTAAAGTCATTATGCTCACCATGGAACAGGCTCTGAAACAGAGCAGCAAGCAGATCGTCGCCCAGGGCGAGATCGTCAAAGGCACCGTCATCGAAGTCCGCGCCAAGGAAGTCCTCGTGGACATCGGCTACAAAAGCGAAGGCGTCATCCCGCTCAATGAATTTCTGGAACCGACCACCATCCAGGTCGGCAGCGAAATTGACGTGCTGATCGAGAAGCTCGAGAACAAGGAAGGCACCGTCGTCCTCTCGCACGAGAAGGCGGAGTTCAAAAAGAACTGGGACCGCATCCTCACGATTTGCAACGAAGGCGGCCGTGTCATGGGCAAGGTCACGGCGGTCGTCAAGGGCGGCCTCATCGTCAATGTCGGCGTCGAGGCGTTTTTGCCGTCGTCGCAGCTCGATGTCATTACGCCGAAGAATTTGCAGACGTTCGTGGGCAACACCTACGAATTCAAGGTCGTCAAGATCAACCAGGAGCGCCAGAACATCGTGCTGTCGCGCCGCGAACTCATCGAGGCCGAGCGCAACGACAAGCGTTCCAAGCTGCTGGCCGAAATGGTGCCCGGCGACATCCGCAAAGGCACGGTCAAGAACATCACCGACTTCGGCGCGTTCATTGATTTGAACGGCCTCGACGGGTTGCTCCACATCACCGACATGAGCTGGGGCCGCCTCGGCCATCCGTCGGAAATTCTCAAGGTCGGCCAGGAGCTCGACGTGGTTGTGCTCGACGTGAACAAGGAAAAAGAACGCGTCAGCCTTGGCCTCAAACAGAAGCTCGCCAATCCGTGGGACCAGATCGAAACCAAGTTTCCGGTCGGCACCAAGGTCAAGGGCAAGGTCGTCAGCCTCGTGCCTTACGGCGCGTTTGTGCAGCTCGAGCCCGGCGTCGAAGGCCTCATCCACGTCACCGAACTTTCCTGGACCAAGCGCATCGCCAAGCCGAGCGACGTGCTCAAGCAGGATCAGGAAGTCGAAGCCATCGTCCTCGGCATCAACCGCGAGGAGCAGAAAATTTCCCTCGGCATCCGCCAGCTCGAATCCAATCCGTGGGACGGCGCGGCGGCGAAATACACCGTCGGCACCAAGGTCAAGGGCCAGGTGCGCAACCTCACGAGCTACGGCGCGTTTGTCGAACTCGAAGAAGGCATTGACGGCATGGTGCACGTCTCGGACATGTCCTGGACGCGCAAGATCAATCATCCTTCCGAAGTGATGAAGAAGGGCGACGTCGTCGAGGCCACCGTGCTCGAAGTGGATCGTCCGAACCAGCGCATCGCGCTCGGCATGAAACAGCTCGAAACCGACCCGTGGGCCAACATCGAGAAGCTCTATAAAGTCGGCGACCTCGTCACCGGCAAGGTCACCAAGCTCGCCAGCTTCGGCGCGTTTGTCGGCCTGCAGCACGAGATTGACGGCCTCGTTCACATCTCGCAGATCAGCGAGGAACGCGTGGACAAGATCAAGAACGTGCTCAAGCCCGGCCAGGAAGTCAGCGCCCGCGTCGTGAAAATTGATCGTAACGAGCGCCGCATCGGCCTGTCCATCAAGGCCGCCGCCTACACCGACGAGCAGATCAAGGAAGAACAGAAGATCCTCGACGCGCTCAAGCCCGGCGAAGACCTGGTTGCCCTGCAACATGCCTTCGACGCCCTCGACGAGGTCAAGACGGCGGAATAATTCCCGTCACAGAATTCAAGACGGCGGACTGGCCATAGTCCGCCGTTTTTTATTGCCGAAAAACGGGACTGGCGGCTCAGTTTTGAGACAACCAGCGGGCTTTCGACCGAACGTCCGGCGGGCGGCAGCCTCAACTTTTTGGCGGTGAAACGACCGTGGCTTTGGCGGTGGTTGAAGTCCTGGCATGTTCGCTGACGCACCCTTCAATCAGCAGGAGAACCAGCAAGACCACGAAGCCCGCAACCGAGGCCATGACGATTTTCTGGAACCGTTTCCGGCGGCGTTGCTCAAGGTCGGCGCGCTGAAGACAGGCCGGAATTTGAAATGGATTCGATGTGTTCACTCGTTGCTACGCCGAACCTTTAGCACAACGAATGCCAGCAGATTTATTTCAACAGCGACTTGTGCCGGTAGTGCAGAATCTTGAACTCCGGCTCGTCGCGGAGTTCCTCCGCCAGTTCAAACTTGTCCTCGAACGGCGGGAAAAAGGCGTCGCCGTCCGCCACCTCGCGTTTCACCAGCGTCAGGTAAAGATCGGAGCACAGCGGCAGCGCCTGCTCATAAATCTGCGCGCCGCCGGCGATGAAAAACTCCAGCGGCGAGCTGGCCGGGTCGAGCTTCAGGAAATCCTTGATGATGCGCAGGTCCACCGCCGCCACGCCGCCGATCTTCGGCAGTTCAAACTGGTGCGGCCGGTCTGGCAGATGCATTTTGCCGCGCGCGACCCAGGCATTGCCGAAAATTTCCGGGAAATTTTTTTGCAATTTCCCCGGATGCCGGCTGAGGACGATGTTGATGCGGTTCGGCAGCGGTTTGCCGAGGCTTTCGAACGTCTTTCGCCCCATGATGACCACGTTGCCGGAAGTTTGCTGCTTGAACCATTTGAAATCCTCCGGCAGATGCCACGGGATTTTGTTGCCCGCGCCGATCACTCGGTTCAGCGACATCGCAGCGATGGCTTTGAAGTGTTTCATTTCGTCTTTTGGTCAGCGCAAGGCTTGCTTCAGCGCCCCGGCCAGCCGCTCGTATTGCGGCAGCGAATTGTAAAGCTGCGCCGACACGCGCACCAACTGTTTCGGCGGCGCGGGCCACGGAACCACCTGCACCTCGATGCCATGTTCGTGCAGCAGCCGGGTGCGCAACGGTGCCTGCCCGTTGGTAATTTTCTTTGCTTCCGCCGCGCTCATGTCCGGCAGCGGCACCGTGGCGAGCGAACCAATCATTTCCTCCGGGCACGGCGGAGGCACCTGCAATGTCTCGCATAGAATTTTCCGTGCCGCCAGCGCCAGCGCGCGGTTGCGCCGCATCCCCGCCGGCCAGCCGCTGGGCAGCAGCGCGCTGATGGTGCGGAGGGTTTCCGGCACGCTCAACCACGCGGAGAAATCGCCCGTGCCCATCCAGCCGAATTCCAGCAAAAACCGCGACCGGTCCTGGCGCGGCGAATTGCTGCCGTGACTGATGACCAGCGGTTGAATGTCCGCCTGCCGGTCGCGGCGGACGTGCAGCAGCGCCGCGCTTTTCGGCGCGCAGAGCCATTTGTGGCAATTGCCGGTGTAATATGTCGCGCCCAGTTTTTTCAGGTTGAGCGGAATCATTCCCGGCGCGTGCGCGCCGTCCACCAGCGATTCGACACCGCGCGCATTCAATCCCCGGATGATCGGTTCAAGCGGCAGCACCAGTCCCGTCGGGCTGGTCACATGGTCCAGCAGCACCAGCCGCGTCCGCCGCGTGATGCCCGCCAGCACGGCATCCACAACTTGCTGCGGCGATTCGAGCGGAAAAGGAATTTTCGCCACCACCACGCGCGCCCCGGCGCGGCCGGCGGCAAAATCCAGCGCGCAGCGGCAGGCGATGTATTCGTGGTCGGTCACCAGCAGTTCATCGCCGCGCTGGAATTTGAGCGAACGCAAAATCGTATTCACGCCCGTCGTCGCATTCGGAACAAAAACCAGATCTTGTGCGTCCGCACCGACGAACCGCGCCAACGACCGCCGCGACTCGTCCCATAGCGCCTCAAACTCGTCCACGAGAAAACGGACCGGCTGCCGCTCCAGCCGGTCTTGCAGGGCGTGCTGGAATTTCAGCACCGGCCGTGGACAGCATCCGAACGAGCCGTGGTTCAGAAACGTCACCTGCGGATCCAGCGGCCAGAAGTCGCGCCCGCCGATGGGCCGGGCGAGCAGCGATGCCGGCACGCTGGAAGCTTTGAAAATTGTCACCTCCGATTTTTAACGCAAAGCCGCGAAGACGCAAAGTTTCTTCACGTGGCGGCCTGTCCCCTTTGCGCCTTGGCGTTGAATTTCTTAAACCGCCACCGGCGCCTTGATGGCCGGGTGCGGGTCGTAGCCGGTCAGTTCAAAATCCTCGAACTTGAAATCGTGGATGTCCGTCACCGCCGGGTTCAACTTCATCTGCGGCAGCGGACGCGGCGCGCGGGAGAGTTGCAGCTTCGCCTGCTCCACATGGTTCGCGTAGAGATGCACGTCGCCGAAGGTGTGGACGAAATCGCCCGGCTTCAAGCCGCAGACCTGCGCCACCATCAGCGTGAGCAGCGCGTAGCTGGCGATGTTGAAGGGCACGCCGAGGAAAATATCCGCGCTGCGCTGGTAAAGCTGGCAGCTCAATTCGCCCTCGCTCACATAAAACTGGAACAGCGTGTGGCACGGCGGCAGCGCCATCGTCCCCAGCTCGCCTGGATTCCACGCGCTGACGATGAGCCGGCGGCTGTCGGGATTCTTTTTGATCTGCGCGATGACGTCGTCAATCTGGTTGAGCGAGCGGCCGTCGGCGGTGCGCCAGTCCGTCCATTGCGCGCCATAGACGCGGCCGAGGTCGCCGGTTTCCTGGTTGGCCCATTCGTCCCAGATGGACACGCCATGTTCGTTGAGCCATTTGACGTTCGTGTCGCCGCGCAGGAACCAGAGCAGCTCGTAGATGATGGACTTGGTGTGGACCTTCTTGGTGGTGAGCAGGGGAAACGAGTCGCGCAGCGGGCAGCGGATTTGCGCGCCGAACAGCGAATACGTGCCGGTGCCGGTGCGGTCGGCCTTGAACCTGCCCTGTTCGTGGACGTGCCGGAGCAAATCAAGGTATTGAATCATCGCGGGGAAAATTTAACCACGAAATGCACGGAGAAAAAAGGAATTTAGCCGTTATCGTTTGATGATGGCGTAGCTTTCTGACATCCATTCCCGGTTTGTTGCCGCCGGGCAGACCATCCGCCGGAAATGGTTTATGCTTTTGACTCAGGGGCGGGATTCTTGGATGCTCAAATGGATGTGGAACGAACCCAAGACGATTGACCGGCACCGCCGGAGCCCGTTTATTTTTGCCGCGATGTTGTTGGCCGGGTTGATCATCACGGGCTGCGTGTCGCCGCCCCGGGTGGACACCGTGGCCAGTCCGGTGGTGACGGGCAAACCGGTCTCGATGGACACGCTCTTTGTGGTCGTCTCCAGTTCGGCGGGAAATCTGGCCGCCGAAAAGCAGTTGCTCAGCGACTCGATCATCTCCGGCCTGAGACAGACGGAGATGTTCACGCTGGTGACCGGTGATCCGGCGGATATCGGCACCAGCGACGGCATAAAAATCACGGCGGACATCACGGCCATCAAAAAAGTTTCCGACAACGCGCGCGAATGGGAGGGCGCTTTGGCCGGCCGCGCCTGCATCTGGGTGCGCGTGACGGTCACCGACCTGAAATCCGGCCAGCCCATCGAGGTGTTCGCGGCGGAAGGACAGTCGGGCGAGTCCGCCTTTGCCGGCACGACGGATGAAGCGATCCAGCAGGCCGTCCGACCAGTCGTTGCGGAAATGCTCAAGCTGAATGCGCAATCGGGACAGTGATTCCCAACGCGGGGCGGCCAAACAAAACCGGCGGTGGTCATGACGACCACCGCCGGTTTGAGGTTTTTTATTTCAGCAAAGTGGCGGCGCGGCAGCGCCGCCCTACCGGCTCACATGTGGGCGATGATGTTGTCGCCGAACGCGGAGCATTTGATCTCCGTGCCGCCTTCCATCTGCCGCGCGAAGTCGTAGGTGACTTTCTTCGAGCCGATGGCACCGTTCAGGCCTTTGAGAATCAGGTCCGCCGCCTCGGTCCAGCCCAGGTAGCGGAACATCATTTCGCCGGAAAGCACGACGGAGCCGGGATTCACGACGTCTTTGTTCGCGTATTTTGGCGCGGTGCCGTGCGTGGCTTCGAAAATGGCGTGGCCGGTGACGTAATTGATATTGCCGCCGGGTGCGATGCCGATGCCGCCGACCTGCGCGGCGAGCGCGTCGCTCAAATAATCGCCGTTGAGGTTGAGGGTGGCGATGACGTCGAAATCCGTCGGACGCGTGAGCACCTGCTGCAACGTGATGTCGGCGATGGCGTCCTTGATGACGATGCCCGCGCCGGGTTTGCCTTCGGGGATCTTGCACCACGGGCCGCCGTCAATCTCCACCGCGCCGAATTCGCTCTTGGCCAGTTCGTATGCCCAGTCGCGGAAGCCGCCCTCGGTGTATTTCATGATGTTGCCCTTGTGGACAATCGTCACGGACTTGCTCTTGTTGGTGATGGCGTATTGCACGGCGGAGCGGAACAGCCGCTGCGTGCCGGTTTTGCTCACTGGCTTGATGCCAATGCCGACGACGTCGGGCGTTTCGCCGAAACGGATCTTCTTAAAATCCTTCGGGAAGTTGGTTTTGAGAAATTCAATGGTCTTCAACGCCGCTTCCTTGCCGGCCTCGAAATCAATGCCGGCGTAAATGTCTTCCGTATTTTCGCGGAAGATGACCATGTTGACCTTCTCGGGATGCTTCACGGGCGAAGGGACGCCGGTGAACCACTGCACCGGGCGCAGGCAGACGTAGAGATCGAGCATCTGGCGGAGCGCGACGTTGAGCGAGCGGATGCCGCCGCCGACGGGCGTAGTGAGCGGGCCTTTGATGCCGACGAGATATTCCTTGAACGCTTCGACGGTGTCGTCGGGCAGCCAGTTGTTAAATTTCTTGAAAGATTCTTCGCCGGCAAAGACCTCGAACCAGGCGATCTTGCGTTTGCCGCCGTAAGCTTTTTGCACCGCCGCGTCGAACACGCGGACGGACGAGGCCCAGATGTCCGGGCCGGTGCCGTCGCCACGGATGAACGGCAGGATGGGGTTTGCGGGCACGGTGAGCTTGCCGTTGGTGATGGTGATTTTGCCGCCGGCGGGCGGGGTAACATCTTTATAGGGCATAATGTGAATTCGTATTGTTAATTCCTTCGGGTAGATGAAAATGCCGAACGCGGTGAAAATCAAGGATAGAAAGCGGATGCGGACAAATAATCGAACGGGGATATTTTGCTCGGCGCGAGTTTCAAAACGGATCCAGCCGGCGGCGACGGCTTCAACCGGTCAGATTAATCGGCCGATTTTTTGCCGGAGCGAATGATTTTTATCGCTCCAATGATGAAATGGAACCTCTGCTAAACCCGGTTTTGAGTGAATAATTTAATGTCGTTACAGTTCACAAAGGTAAAATTGCCCTGGCCGCGTTCGCGGCGTGCGGTTCAGCGCTCTGGTTTTGACCGGTTCGATC
>Ga0182024_10017739_pt1 | contig 13324 bp, 5 predicted proteins | sample P32metaG_FD_120480 | JGI IMG/M metagenome (GOLD analysis project Ga0182024, IMG submission 120480) | Permafrost microbial communities from Stordalen Mire, Sweden - P3-2 metaG (Illumina Assembly) | ecosystem: Environmental > Terrestrial > Soil > Wetlands > Permafrost | place: Sweden: Stordalen...
AAATGCGGGCACTGCTCCCGAAGCCGCGGCAGACCAATCTTCAGCGAGACCTGCGGCCCAACCGTTGCCTTCTCCCGCTCATACTCTGGGACCGCGGCGATGATCCGCTTGGACGGCGCAGTCTGGTCGCCATCGTTGATCAATTCCGCGTTGGCAAATCCGGCTGCGACCTGCACGAGTGACTGGACGGCGGCGTCATGTCGCGGATCGCTGTAATACTCGCCAAGCGCCTGTGGCCTTGCAAAAAGAAGGGCCTCGAACTCGTGCAGCTCAATATACGGAATGAAACGAGGGAAAGCGATGTCCTTGGCGAACTCCTGCTCGAGATACGCGACGCGCTGGTGTGGATTGACGATTGTTTTGCTATGAGCATATCCAGGAAAATCGCTCGGGAGCGCATAGAGGTCGATCATCGTGGTGAGCCACGCCGCTGGTTTGTGGGCATCGCGTTTTACGAACCGCAGCAGGTCCGCCTTGACCTGCTTGTAGCTGACCACCCCGCCGCGGTACTGCTTACTGGCCCGGTTGTCCTTGCTGGTAAGTACCTTCACCGGATGCACGAACACCTGCCGCGCCCCAAGGTGCTCGGCGATTGGTGACTTGGCGAACAGCAATTCGCACTTGCCCTCGGCGAGCAAGGTCAGGTCGATCATGTGGTCGGGCTCCCTCCGAGCACGTTCTTCTCCCATAGTTCGGAGAGGGAATAGGCCCGGCCACCCTCAAAGTCTGCCAACCAATCCTTCAGTTCGGCCGTAGTCAGCCGCTTGAATGTAGACTCGCGGCGCGGCCGATCCACGACCACAATGTCATCCGGCTCAAATTGATCCACCATGAATGGCGACTGCGTAGCCACAAATACCTGCTTTTGAAGCGATACAGACTTGAGCAGGCTGGCCACCGTTTCCACCGCCTGCGGGTGCAAGCCAAGCTCCGGCTCGTCAATCAGCAGAACGTCCGGGAGGTCGCCCTCCGGCTGCAGCAGAAGCGCCAGCAGAGCGATGAGCCGCAGCATCCCATCCGATCCCTGGTAGGAAGCGAAGACCACATCACTGCCAACTTCCCGCCATTGCAGCAGGACAGTATTGCCTACTGGCTGCAAAATGAAATCAGCGAAGAACGGAACCAGTTGCCTCAGCGTCGCGACAATGCGCTGATACGCATTAGGTTCTTGTTCTCTCAATCGCAGTAAGAACGGCGCGAGATTGGCCCCGTCTTCCTTTAACCATTGACTGTCGTCTACGTTCCACCGTTGTTTGAGCCGCGCCGTCGCCGACGTGTTGTGAAACTGATGGACGATGCAACGCCGGATAAGCCTGTTGATCGTGCGGGCCGTTATGTCGCCCGATTCACCTCGACTGTTGAGATCTGCCTCGGCCACCCCAGGGTTTAGCACCGTCCAGTTCGGCACTCCCTCGAAGTGATTGTCGATAAAACGGTATCGCTCATCTGCGAACCGAAACGTGTCGCCAGCGGCATAGAAGAGGCGGAAAACGTACTCATTCAGACCGCGATCAGTTTCCAGTTTCAGCGCCGCCTGGATTTGCTGAGTCACCTCCGGGCCATCGTGCAGGAACGCACTTGCGCCGCCATTATTTCCGACATAGAGCTGTAGTTGCCCGGGCGGCGTCAACATCCAGCCAATGAAGCGGAAGAACGAGATGAAGTTGGACTTCCCGGCGCCGTTGGACCCAATCAGCACGTTGAGAGGCCCCGGCTGGAAGCCGTCAAGGCGCTTGATCGATTTGAACCCGGAGACTGACAGTTCCTTGAGCTTCATTTAGCGTACAACTCTTTCACCCCATGATTACCGCTCCCACATCCTACACCTTCAATGCAAAAGGTTGCCTTGCCACCCGCGTCTTCACTTTACCTTCATTTCTTCCGAGGCCGGACGGATGTCCTAGACTTGGCGACGGCATTCCGGGCAATGATATTGACTGGAATGGCTAGCTGAAAGATGGGTGATTTCAATTCAGAACAACTTCAAATACGGCAATTCTGAACGTCCCATGAGGTATTTGTCCACGCCATGTGCGGCGCAGCGGCCTTCGGAGATGGCCCAGACGATGAGGGACTGGCCGCGGCGCATATCGCCGGCGGAGAAGACGCCGGGGACGTTGGTCATGTAGTCTTCGTCGACGGCGACATTGCCGCGGGCATCGATCCGCAGGTTCAGTTGCTGGATGGGGCCGGGATGCTCGGGGCTGACAAAGCCCATGGCCAGGAGGCACAGGTCGCAGTCGAGATCGAACTCGCTGCCGGCGACTTCCTTCATCGCATAGCGTCCGTCGGCGCCTTTGGACCATTCCAGCCGGATGGCGTGAAGTTTCTTCACGACGCCATTTTCACCCGCGAACGCCTTGGTGTTAATGCTGAAATCGCGCACGTCGCCGCCGTATCCGTGGGCGGCTTCCTCGTGGGCGGAGCTGGTGCGGAAGATCATCGGCCAGTACGGCCAGGGCATTTCGTGAGTGCGGGATTCCGGTGGACGCGGAAGCAGCTCGAATTGCTTGATGCTCCGCGCGCCCTGGCGCTGGGCGGTGCCGAGGCAGTCGGCGCCGGTGTCGCCGCCGCCGAGGATGATCACGTTCTTGTCCTTGGCGCTGATGAAATGCTCGTCGGCGATTTCGTCTCCCAGATTCCGCTTATTTTGCAGAGGGAGATAATCCATCGCCTTGCAAATGCCCTGAAGCTCGCGGCCGGGGACCTTCAGGTCGCGGGCGGCGGTCGCGCCGCCGCACAGCATGATCGCGTCGAAATCGCGACGCAGGTCCTCCACCTTCACGTCCTCGCCGACGTTGGCGTTGGTCTTGAAGATGATCCCCTCGGCCTCCATCAGCTTCACGCGGCGGTCGACGACTTTCTTGTCGAGCTTAAAATTAGGGATCCCATACATCAGCAGGCCGCCGATGCGGTCGGCCCGCTCAAAGACGGTGACTTCGTGCCCGGCCTTATTGAGCTGCGCCGCCGCCCCGAGCCCCGCCGGTCCGGAACCGATGACGGCCACCTTTTTGCCGGTGCGCTTTTCCGGCAGGCGCGGCTTGACCCACCCTTCAGCAAATGCGCGGTCGATGATGTTCTGCTCAATCAGCTTGATGGCGACGGGCTTTTCGTTGATGCCCAGCACGCACGCCTCTTCGCACGGCGCGGGGCAGACGCGGCCAGTGAACTCGGGGAAATTGTTGGTCTTGAACAACATGTCCAAGGCGTCCTTCCACCGGTTCTTGTAAACCAGGTCGTTCCACTCCGGGATGATGTTGCCCAGCGGGCAGCCGTTGTTGCAAAAAGGGATGCCGCAGTCCATGCAGCGGGCGCCCTGGGCGCGGAGCTTGTCCTCGGGGAACTCGTGGTAGATCTCCTCCCAATCGAGGATGCGCAGCTCGACAGGCCGCCGCTTGGGCAACTCGCGGGCGATCTCTTTGAAACCGGTGTGCTTACCCATGAACGACTCTTTCCTTCGATCAGATCAGTCAGAGCGATTCACCGCAGAGACGCGGAGTACGCAGAGAAAAGACAAAGCCGTTTAGATCCGCAGATTGCGCAGATCTTCGCAGATTTGGCTGTCTTCTAATCTGCGTAATCTGCGGATATATCTCTTCCTATTCTCCAGTATTCCTCTGCGTCCTCCGCGTCTCTGCGGTGAGTTGGTCTTCCCTAGACGGCCGTCTCCTGTCGTTTTGAGAGGGCGGCGGCGCGGGCTTCCATTTCGGCCTGGTGCTCGAGGACGCGGCGGTAGTCCTTGGGCATCACCTTGACGAAATACTGCCGCTCTTTGTCCCAGTCCTTGAGAATGGACTTGGCCACCGTGCTGTCGGTGTACTTCACGTGGTTTTCAAGGAGGTAGCGGATCGTCTCGGCGTCCTCGTCGGTGTCGGCCGGCTCGAGCTCGACCATGTCCTGGTTGCAGAGGCGCGGGAACTGGGCGGTGTCGTCGTAAACGTAGGCGATGCCGCCGCTCATGCCGGCGGCGAAGTTGCGGCCGGTGGGGCCGAGCACGACGACGCGGCCGCCGGTCATGTATTCGCAGCCGTGGTCACCGCAGCCCTCGACGACGGCTCTCGCACCGGAGTTGCGGACGCAAAACCGTTCGCCCACGACTCCGCGGAGATAAAGCTCGCCGTCGATCGCGCCATAGCCGATGGTGTTCCCGGCGATGATGTTCTCGTTTGCCTTGAACGACGCGGCCTTGGGCGGAAAGACCGCGATCTTGCCGCCGCTGAGTCCCTTGCCGATGTAATCGTTGGCATCGCCTTCCAACAGCAGCGTGATGCCCCGAGCCAAAAAGCACCCGAAGCTCTGGCCGGCCGAGCCGGTGAAGCGGAAGGTGATGGTGTCGGCCGGCAGCCCTGCAAAGCCGTACTTCTTTGCGATTTCTCCCGACAGGGTCGCGCCGACGGTGCGATTGGTATTGTGAATCTCGACACCGGCCGACACTTTTTCGCCCCGCTCGATCGCGGGCCGGGCGAGTTCGATCAGCTTGCGATTGTCGAGCGAATCCCGCAGGCCGTGGTCCTGCTTCTGGACGTTGCGAATTGCAACGTCCGCCGCGGCGTTGACCCGGTGCAGAATGGGCGAAAGGTCCAGGTGCTTTGCTTTCCAATGGTCGGATACATCGGAAAATTCGAGAAGCTCGCTATGGCCGACCATGTCTTCGATCTTTCGGAAGCCCATCTCGGCCATGTAATGACGCACTTCTTCCGCGACGAAGAACATGAAGTTGATCACGTGCTCGGGTTTGCCGGCAAACTTCTTGCGAAGCTCAGGGTCCTGCGTCGCGATGCCGACCGGACAGGTGTTGAGATGGCAGACCCGCATCATGATGCAGCCCGAGGCGATGAGCGGGCCGGTTGAGAAGCCGAATTCCTCGGCCCCGAGCAATGCCGCGATGATCACGTCGCGGCCCGTCTTGAGTTGCCCATCGGTCTGCACGACCACGCGATCGCGCAGGTTATTGAGCACCAGTGTCTGCTGCGTTTCAGCCAGGCCGAGCTCCCACGGAAGGCCCGCATGCTTAATCGAGGTCAGCGGCGAAGCACCGGTGCCGCCGCTGTCACCGGAGATCAGAATATGGTCGGCCTTGGCTTTGGCGACGCCCGCCGCCACGGTTCCGACACCCACTTCGCTCACCAGCTTCACGGACACCCGCGCCGCCGGGTTGGCATTTTTCAGGTCGTGAATGAGCTGGGCCAGATCCTCGATCGAATAAATATCATGATGCGGCGGCGGCGAGATGAGTCCGACGCCCGGCGTCGAATGCCGCACCTTGCCGATGTACTCGTCCACCTTGTAGCCGGGAAGCTGACCCCCCTCGCCGGGCTTGGCGCCCTGCGCCATCTTGATCTGTAATTCGTCGGCGTTGACAAGATATTCGGTGGTCACGCCGAACCGCGCCGAGGCAACTTGCTTGATAGCGCTGCGGCGGAAGTCGCCGTTGGCGTCCCGCTTGAATCGGTCAGGATCTTCGCCCCCTTCGCCCGTATTCGACTTGCCGCCGATGCGGTTCATCGCGATCGCGAGGTTCTCGTGAGCTTCCTTGCTGATGGAGCCGAACGACATTGCGCCAGTGACGAACCGCTTGACGATTTCCCTGGCCGGCTCGACTTCCTCAAGAGGCACAGGTGTGCCCTTCTTGAAATTCAGCAGGCCGCGGATGGTGCAGCGATGCCGGGCCTCATCATCCACCAGCTTGGAATATTCGCGAAACGTGGGGAAGCCCGTGACCCGGACCGCCTGCTGCAGTTTGGCGACGGTGTCGGGGTTCCACATGTGGTACTCGCCGTCGCGCCGCCACTGATAGAAGCCGCCCGTGTCGAGCACTTCGCCGTTGACGCGCACCGGAGGGTAGCCGTGCCGGTGTCGCTCCAGGCTTTCCAGCGCGATCACATCCAGACCGACGCCATTAATGCGACTGGCGGTACCCGTGAAATATCGGTCGATGACTTGTTTGCTGATTCCGACCGCTTCAAAGATCTGCGCGCCGCGATAGCTCTGCACCGTCGAGATGCCCATCTTCGAGGCGACCTTGATGATGCCTTTGTTGGCCGCCTTGATGTAGTTCTTCTTCGCCTGATCGAGCGTGAGATCGGGCGGTAGAAGACCTTCGCGGTGCATGTCCGCGAGGGTCTCGAAGGCGACGTAGGGATTGATCGCGCCCGCGCCGTAGCCGACGAGCAGACAGAAGTGATGCACCTCGCGGGCCTCGCCGGTCTCAATGACCAATCCCGCCTGCGTGCGGGTTCCCTCGCGGATCAGGTGATGGTGGACGGCCGACGTCGCAAGCAGGCTCGGGATCGGCGCGTGATCCTTATCGACGCCGCGATCGGAAAGGATCAGGATCGAAGCGCCTTCTTTCACCGCTTTGGCGGCGTTTTCGCACAGTTCGTTGAGCGATTTCCCGAGCGCCGCTTCGCCGCCGCTCACTTCGAAGAGCATCGGCAGCGTGACCGATCGCAAAGTGCCGACCTGCACTTCCCGGAGTTTGGCCAGATCGGTGTTGCTCAGCACCGGCGTCTTCAGCTTGATCAGATGACACGCCTTGGGTGATTCCTCGAGCAGGTTGCCTTCATGCCCAAGATAGGTGTAGAGGGAAGTGACCAGTTCCTCGAAATTCGCGTCCAGCGGCGGGTTGGTCACCTGCGCGAAGAGTTGCTTGAAGTAATTGTAAAGCAGCACCGGCTTGCTGGAGAGACACGCCAGCGGGGTGTCGGTGCCCATCGATCCGAGCCCCTCCTGCCCGTTCAGGGCCATCGGGGTCATGAGGATCTTGATGTCTTCGTTGGTGTATCCGAACGCGTGCTGGCGGACCAGCAGTGTACCGTGGTCGGGCTGAGGGACGAAGCTGGGCGCCGGGAGCTTTTCCAGCTCGACCAGATTCTCTTCGATCCACTTCTTCCAGGGCCGCTTATCGACCAGCTCGTCCTTGATCTCGCGATCATCAACGATGCGGCCCTGCTTCATGTCGATGAGGAAGATCTTGCCCGGCTGAAGCCGCCACTTCTTTTTCACGCGCTCGGGCGCGACCGGGAGCACGCCAACCTCACTGGCCATGATGACCAGATCATCCTTGGTGACGTAATAGCGCGAAGGCCGCAGGCCATTTCGATCGAGCACGGCGCCGATCTGCTCGCCGTTAGTAAATGCGATTGAGGCCGGGCCGTCCCACGGCTCCATGAGGCAGGCGTGATACTCGTAAAACGCCCGCCGCTCCGGGTCCATCAATTCATTCTTTTGCCAGGCCTCGGGGATCAGCATCAATACCGAGTGGGCAAGCGAGCGGCCATTGTTGGCCAGGAATTGCAGCGCGTTATCCAGCGTCGCCGAGTCGCTGCCGGACTCGCTCAGCAAGGGGAACATGCGCTGAAGGTCTTCGCCGAAGACTTCCGATTGGAGGGAACCGGTGCGGGCCCGCATCCAGTTCCGGTTGCCGCGCAGCGTATTGATTTCACCGTTGTGGGCGACGAATCGGAACGGGTGAGCCAGTCGCCAGGATGGAAAGGTGTTGGTCGAGAACCTCGAGTGAACCATTGCCAGCGGGCTGGTGAAAGCCGGGTCTTGCAGGTCGTGGTAGTACGCGCGGACCTGCCCGGCAGTCAGCATCCCCTTGTAGACCAGGCGGGTGGTGGAGAGCGAGCAAATGTAGAATTCTTCACGCGTCGGCGCCGGAAGGTCGCCGAACTCGATCAGGTTCTCGGCGATCTGCCGGATCATGTAGAGCCGGCGCTCGAAATCCGCGCGGTTGAACGAGCTCGCCATCCCGACAAATACTTGACGAATCTTCGGCTCGAGGCGCTTGGGCGTCGGCCCGACCTGGCGGCCGTCCACGGGCACATCCCGCCAGCCGATCACCTTCACCCCGTATTGATTGGCGACCTTCTCGAATTGGCGCTCGCAGGCCTGTCGTTGCGCCGCGTCCTGCGGAAGAAAGAGAACCCCGATTCCATACTCTCCGGCGGCGGGCAGCGTGAAGCCGAGCGCCTGACACTTGGCCCGCATGAAGGCGTCCGGAACCTTGATCATGATCCCGGCGCCGTCGCCGCTGTCTTCCTCGCAGCCGCAAGCGCCGCGATGGTTCATATTTTCCAACATTAACAGGGCGTCGGACACAATCGCGTGGGAGGCCTTCCCCTTCATGTGGCAGATGAATCCCACGCCACAGGCGTCGTGCTCAAAGCGGGGATCGTACAGGCCCTGAGGTGAGGGTAAACCGTGCATCGTTGGTGTCTCTTGCAGCGCTGCGCGTAGTGGTTCCGGGGCTAAAGTCCAATATTGTAGCAGATGAACTTGCCGAGACAACTATCCTATCGAAGCTCCCGAGCGGTGATGGCGTCTGCGTCCGCCAATCGCTTTTCTCTGGCGCTGCGAAGGTTTGCAACGAGCCGGCGGATTGAGATCAACGATCGCTGGCTGTCCAGCAAATCCAATAGTGTTGCGCGGCCGGACTCGTAGGCGGAGCGCGCCAGCGTCACCGCCTGCTCGGTGCGGGGAAGGACCGTCGTCCCGAACAGATTCAACTGCCGATCGCTGTCTCGCAACGTGGCCAAGTCCATCAGGAGCTGTGCGGCAAGATTGTTGTCGGTCTGACGACGCATGGCCTGCGCTACGCGAACATTCGCGTTGGCCTGTGCGACGGCGGCGTCGATCGCTTCATGTCGGAGAGCGGGCACCGTCACCATCCCCAACAAACTCTGCGCGAGACCCTTCAAGTCAGTCCCTGCGCTCAATGACACATCGGGCAGGTACTGGAGCTTTGCCAGCGTTACGCCTTCACGGCGGCTGGCAATCTCTCGGGCCTGGGCCGCCAGCTCCGGGTTCCGCTCGCACACCAGCAAGAGAACCTGCGCATCGGTGTAGGTAAGCGGCGCGCCAGTCGGTAGGCCGTGCGGGGTTGGGAGTGGCGCGCCGGCATCGCGGTTCAGCAGCGCGTTCAATGCCGCGCGCTGGGCGGGAAGCTGCGCCTGCATGGCCTCCGCGTCGTTGTTCGAGAAGTCCACCTCGTTTCGGGCCTTGAGCACGTCCTGCTGGCCCGCGGAGCCGGCACTATTGCGTGCCTCGACGATCATCGCGGTTGTCCTGAGCAACTGGGCGTTGGATTGCTCCAGGCGGATCAGTTCTGCTGTCAGCGCGTAGTCGTACCAGGCGTCGAGCACCTTCGCCCTCAGCTCAAACTGGGTTTTGCGAAACCGCAGCCCGGCGGCGCGAGCGTTCTCGAGCGCGCGTCGGGCCGCGGCCGAGAGCTTGGGCGGCAAAACGATGTCCGTCATCGGGTCGTTGCCGGCGGAGAGTGTCGCCTGGTCGAAACCTGTGCGGCCGCGCGAGATCGCCAGGTTTGCCGAAAGGACAAGGTTGGTGGGTTGCGTGCCGTCCTGGGGAATCTGCTCGATCGCCGATCGCCACTCCCAGTATTTCTGCTCCAGATCGGCATTACTCTGTAGCGCGAAGTCCACGAGTTGCTCGGGCGTCGGGTTTTCGGGCAGCGGCGGCACGACCCTTGCCGCGGGGCGGACGCTGAAAGAACGTCCCGCGCGCCGCGCTGCCTCACGCTCCGCCTGTTCCCCGGGAGGATGAACGGTGCAGCCGGTGAACAACAGCGCGGCGCCGATCGTGAGGGCGATCTTGGAGCGGCCACGGATGTGGACCAGCAGTAGAGTCTTACCCATGGTGGTTGTCCCCCTTTTCGTTCGTCTGAGACAGCACTGGGAAGCCTGCCCGTGGCGTCGAGTGAGCGACGGTCTCACCCCGTAGCGCGATCCCCTTGGCGATGTAGAAGATGACCGGGTAGATCAGCAACTCCATCCCGAAGCTGGTAAACAAGCCGCCGAGCATCGGGGCGGCCAGGCGGCGCATCACGTCGGCCCCCGTGCCCGTCGCCCAGAGCAGCGGCACCAGGCCGATGAACGCGGCGGCCACGGTCATCGTCTTGGGCCGGATGCGCTTCACGGCGCCGTCATGCACCGCGTGCCACAGATCCTCGCGGGTCCGCATCCTGCCTTCGGCCTTGAACCGCTCGAAGCTGTTGTCCAGATAGAGCAGCATGACCAGACCCGTCTCGGCGTCGAGACCGGCAAGGGCGATCAGGCCGACCGCGACTGCGCCGGACAGGTGATAGCCCAGCAGCCACAGCAACCAGCCCGCGCCGACTAGACTGAATGGAACGGCGAACATCACCAAGATGACGCGAAGAATGCTGCGCGTCGCCATGTAAAGAAGGAGCGCGATGATCAGGAGGGTCAGAGGCAATGCCCAGATCAGTCGGGCGTTGGTCTCCTGGATCTGCTCAAACTCACCGGCCCACGCCATCGTGTAGCCGGCGGGAAGTTGGAGTTGCTGCGCCAGAATCTCGCGTGCGTCGGCAACGTAACTGCCCACGTCAAGGCTGGGCGCCACGTACACCAAAGTCTCGGGGCGACCCCCCTCGCTGCGGACCATCGGCGGCCCGGGGTTGATCTTGAACTCCGCCAACTCACCCAACGGGATCTGAGCCCCGGTCGGGGTGGGCACCAGCACCTGCTTGAGCGCGTCCGTGTCCTCCCGGAGGTCACGGGCGTAACGGACGTTGATCGGGTATCGCTCCAGCCCCTCGACCGCGGTGCTGATTTTCATGCCGCCGATGGCGGTGCTGATTACGTCCTGCACGTCTCCGACGGTCAGCCCATAGCGGGCGGCCTTCTGGCGATCCGTGTTGATGTCGAGGTAGTATCCGCCGAACGCCCGCTCTGGATAGGCGTCGATCGTGCCGGGCACGCGCTGTTTGAGAATGGCCGACGCCTGTTCGGCGATGCCTGCCAACGTCTTGAGGTCCGGCCCCTGGATCTTCAGGCCGACCGGCGATTTCACGCCGGTCGAGAGCATCTTCAGCCGATTGTCGATCGGCATCGGCCAGAGATTGCCCAGGCCCGGAAAGCGGACGACCGCGTCCATGCCGGCGTGATGGCCGTCGGCTTCGTCCCACCCGTTCACCAACTCGGTCATTGTCAGCCGCCGCCGCTCGGGCCAGAACGTGTGGTGCAGCGGCCAGGCGAGCCAATTGGGAAAACGGTCGAACCAGTAGTGCATCTGCCGGGTCCGCCACTTCGCGGGGTCGGTGTTCAGCCGCACGACCGTCTCGATCATGTCCATCGGGGCGGGGTCGGTGGCCGTGTCGGCGCGGCCCGCCTTGCCGTAGACACTCGCCACCTCGGGGAAGGTCTTAATCAGTTTGTCGGTCTGCTGGAGCACCTGCCGGGCGGTCGTGATGCTGATGCTCGGGTCAGTCGTCGGCATGTAGAGCAGATCCCCCTCGTCCAAAGGCGGCATAAACTCGCTGCCCAGTTGCCGGTACGGCCAGACCGCCGATGCGACGAACAACACCGCCAAGATCAGCACCACCCAGCGGAAGCGGATCGCGCCCCGGAAGAATGGTTCGTAGAGCTTCTGCAACCCCCGGCTGATCGGGTTCTTCTCCTCGTGGACGATCTTCTGTGGCACGAGAAGCATCCCCGCTAGGACCGCCCAGCCGATCGCCAACCACCAGCGGTACGGGCTGGTCTCCGGTAACACCTCGGGCAGGAACCAGAGGCCGATCGCGGGCAAGGCCATGGCCGAAAGCGTGATGAGCAGGTTCACCTTCCAGCCCCACGCCTTGGGAAGCACCCGGGCGGTGATGAAGTAGACCATCAGCACCGGGATGATCGTCACCGACAGCAGCGCGGCGGCGGCCATCGAGAACGTCTTGGTCATGGCCAGCGGTCGGAAGAGCCGACCGCTCTCGCCGCCCAGCACGAACACGGGCAGGAAGCTGACGGTGATAATCAAAAGGGAGAAGAACAGGCTCGGCCCCACCTCCTTCGCCGCGTCGAGAATAATCTGCCGACGGGGCGTCGGCGCGTGTCCCTGATGCACGCGCTCCTCGTCACGGTCCAGGTGTTTGTGCGCGTTCTCGACCATGATGATCGCGCTGTCGACCATCACGCCGATGGCGATGGCGATCCCGCCCAAGCTCATGATGTTCGCGCTGACGCCCAACAGGTGCATCAGCAGCAGGCTGGCCAGGACGCTGGTGGGCACCACGAAGATCGCCACCAACTCGCTGCGGGCATGCAGCAGGAACAAGATGCAGACCAGCCCGACGACGACCATTTCTTCGATGAGCGTGTGGCGCAGCGTGTGGATGCTTCGTTCGATGAGCTGGGAACGGTCATACGCGGTTTTGATGGTGACGCCGGGGGGGAGGCCGTCTTCGAGCTCGGCGAGCTTGGCTTTGGCGTCGTGAATCACCTGATACGCGTTGGCGCCGTAGCGGGAGATGATGACGCCGCTGACGGCTTCTCCTTCGCCATTCCATTCCCCGACGCCGCGGCGTTCTTCGCCGGCGATTTGCAATGTGGCGACATCGGAGAGCATCACCGGTGTGCCCGTCTCCTTGTCGACGGCGACGGGAACCTTTGCCAGGTCTGGCAGCCCGCGCAGATAGCCGCGGCTCCGGATCATGTACTCATTTTCGCTCATCTCGACGACCGAGCCGCCCACATCATTGTTCGAGCGTTGCACGGCCGTCATGATCTGCCCGACCGGCAGGTTGTAAGCGATCAAACGTTCGGGTTTGAGGATGATCTGGTATTCCTTCACGAACCCGCCGATGCTCGCCACCTCAGCGACACCGGGGACGCCGGTGAGCGGATAGCGCAGATACCAATCCTGCAAGCTGCGCAAGCTGGCGAGATCCTGGTTCGAGGAAAGAAGGGGTTTTCCCGTCAGCGGGCAGAGGCCGGGGCGGTCAAAGGCGCGGACCTTTACGAGATCGGCTCGCCGATCAGCAGGAGCATCGGTGGGTTGCGCGTACCACTTTCCCCGCTGTTCATCGTGCCAAATCCCCTGCGGGTGATCGGGGCTGTAATAGCCGGGATACAACACATACTGATACACCCACCCCACGCCCGTCGCATCCGGCCCAAGCTTGGGCTCGACGCCGGCGGGGAGCTGCCCCTTGGCATAGTTTAGATACTCCAGCACCCGCTCGCGGGCGGCGTGCAGATCGGTCCCATCCGGGAAGATGATGTAGACCATCGAGGTCTCAAACATGCTGAACCCGCGCACCGCCTTGGCCCCGATTCCCGAGAAAGCGGTGGTCAACGGGTAGGTGACCTGATCCTCGATCACATTGGGCGCCTGCCCCGGATAATCGGTGATGACAATGACCTGCGCATCGGAAAGGTCCGGGATGGCGTCGATGCTGCTGTCGAGCATCGCCCACACGCCCGCGGCCACCAGGCCGAGCGTGAGCAGCAACACCATGAGTTTGTTGTGGATCGAGAATGCAATCAGCTTGGCAATCATGGCCGGCCTCCTT
>Ga0182024_10017740_pt1 | contig 13324 bp, 9 predicted proteins | sample P32metaG_FD_120480 | JGI IMG/M metagenome (GOLD analysis project Ga0182024, IMG submission 120480) | Permafrost microbial communities from Stordalen Mire, Sweden - P3-2 metaG (Illumina Assembly) | ecosystem: Environmental > Terrestrial > Soil > Wetlands > Permafrost | place: Sweden: Stordalen...
CAAGAAGGGCCACGGCCATGCCACGCTGGCCACCTCGGTCATCGAGGGGCTCAACGTCCTGGAGGTTGTGACGGCCGACCGCATCGTCGGCCAGGTCATTACCGAGCATCCCCTGGTGGGCAATGTGCCGCACATCTCCTTCCTCGGCACGCGCTTTGAGAATCTCCGCATCGCCGGCTGCCCCGTTGACGTGAAACTCAATCTGGACATTCTTGGCGCCAGGTCGGAAAGCGATGTGCCCTACACCCAGGATCCCGCCCTGAAAAGCCGCATCGCCAGCCAGTTCGACCGCCTGGGCGAGCATAAGGGCCTGCTGGCCGAGATGCGGGAGGGGTTCCATCAGCTTTTCCCGGACATGGCAATCGGTGAGCAAAAGCGGGAGCCGCTGGAATGCTCCCTGGTCAGCGAGGTCACCGGCGCCTATCCTGGACGGGGATTAGGCCACGTGATCAGGATTCCCGGCTTCGGCACCATCGTCCTGGCCAGGGTAGCCCTGACGCACCAGGAAATTAAGAAAGACGAAGGCATCCTCAAGGCGACCACCGTCCGCCTGACCATGATCGATTTCAAACTGGGCTGCCCCGTCACAGGGGACTTCACGGCTGCAACCACCATCAACAACGGATGGCCCATGCCGGGGTGACGAGGGCCGCTCCCATGATTCCCACTTGACTCCCAACTCTGACGCCGATTATTGAATACGAGTGCCGCGCATCGAATTAGCGGGGAGATCGGGTATCCTGTCTCCACCCCGAATCGGTTGTCCAGCATCCGGCCTGCGTGTGCGCTTACGCTTCGCTGCGGATCGGTGGAACACAGACCGGGCTGAAGGCGGGCATCATGATCCCATCCAGCAGCCTCCTGCCGCGCCGTTTCCAATCCGCATGGGCAATCGTGTTGCTGTTGCTGATCCCCCTGAGTGACACAGGCCCCCGAAACCCCGAGGTTGTCTACGACCATGCATGGCAGCTCTTTGTACATGGCCATCTCGCCGAAAGCCAGCAGGAAGCGGAACAGGGCTACACGCGCTACCTTGGCTCCGATCCCGGACGGGCCTCGAAATTCCAGTTGCTCGAAGCGCGGGTAATGATCGGCCGGGGCCTCAACAAGGAAGCCCTTCGCCTGCTCTCTGTCCAGCCGTCCGTAATCAGCACCCAGGAAGGAATCATTGAAAAGTTGACGCTGGAGGGGATGGCCTTAACATTCATGGGGCAGATTCCTTCAGCCGACCAAAAGCTTAAGGCGGCTCAGAATATGTGCGTATCTGCAACCTCCGCGTCATGCGGCGGTGCGCTAAGGGCGCAAGGCATCTTGTCCGCCATGCAAGGAAGGCTGACGGAGGCACGACAGCTTTTCCTCGCAAGCCTTTCCTCAGCTCGAATACAGAAGGATCGGCGGCTGGAAACAACTGCGCTCATAAATCTGGGCTGGGTCTCAATTCAAAACGAGAGCTATGACGAGGCAGTGGACTGGTTCAGGCCCGCATATCGCTCTGCCGTTGAACTTGGCGCGGAAGATTCTGCGCAAAGCGCCGCCGGTAACCTTGCATGGGCTTATTTCAAGTTGGGAGATAAAGATAGGGCGTTGGAGATGACTCTGGATGCCGAGGACCACGCTGCAAGACTCGGCGATAAGCGCATCGAACTCAAATGCCTGTCAAATGTTGGGTACTACTACCAGGATCGCGGCGACTTGACCGGCGCCGCAAAGGCCTACCAGGCGGCACTCGACCGGGCAAAGCACATCGACAGCAAAGACGACATCATCGACGCGCTCAACGATCTGGCGCACACATCCATTGACGCGGGAAAGCTCGACGAAGCGAAAGGCTACCTCGCGGAGGTAGCTCCTCTGGCAAATACAAGCGGCAATCGCCTCGATGTATTGGACATGATGCTCGCGCAATCCAGGATCGCGGCAGCGCGGCGCCAGGATCGGCAAGCGGAGGCCATCTTCCGCTCCATTGCGAATGACCCGGCCAGCCAAACCTCCATGCGCATGGGCGCCGATCATGAGATTGCCAGGCTGTTCGAGCTTGAGGGCCGAACCCAGGACGCGGAGAAGATGTACAAAGCCGCGTTGACCACTTTCGAGTCGGCGCGCGCGCAACTCAAGAACGAAGACTCGAAGCTTCCTTTTCTGACCAACGCCACGAGCATCTACGACGACTACATCCACATGCTGGTCGAGCACGGCAGGAGCGACGAGGCCCTGGCCATTGCCGACCAGGGCCGCGCCCGCACGCTGGCGCAAGCGTTGAGCGAAGCCGGCAGCAAGGCGGCCGCCAAGCCTGCTGTGCTCAACCCGCGCCAGATCGCCCGAAAAGCCGGAGCAACTCTGCTCTTCTATTGGCTGGGCCAGAAACAATCCTGCCTGTGGGCCATTACCCCGGCAAAGGTTGTCTTCTTCCCACTTCCCACGCAGGCGGAAATTGTCGTTCGCGTCAACCGTTACAACAAAGCTGTTCTTGCCGTCGAAGACCCTCTGGAAACAGGTAATGAAGATGGCCAGGCGCTCTATCGCATGCTCGTCGCTCCCGCCTCGAAGCTCATACGCCCCGATGCCCCTGTCATGATCCTGGCCGACGGCGCACTGAGCCAGCTAAACTTTGAAACATTGCTCGTTCCCGGCCCGAGTCCCGATCCAGACGGGGGCTCAAGCCGCAATCCAGGCATGCACTACTGGATCGACGACGCAACCCTGGTCTCCGCTCCTTCGCTGGCCATGATCGCCGCGGCAAAGCCAATGCAAAGCGGCACGCGAAGCCTGCTGCTGCTCGGCGATCCGGTGTCGCCCAGCGAGGACTTTCCCAGCCTTCCCTTGTTCGCATACGAGATGAAGAGCATTCAAAAGTATTTTGACCCGCATAACGTGGCCGTCTTCAATAGCAAACTGGCCACTCCCGCGGCCTATCTCGGCAGCAATCCCGCGCAATACTCCTATATTCATTTCGTTTCGCATGCAGTTTCCAGCCGCACAGATCCGCTGGACTCGGCCATCATTCTCTCCGCCACGGCGGCAAGCCCGGACTCATTCAAGCTCTACGCGCGCGACATCATGCGACGGCCGATTGACGCGCGACTGGTAACCATCTCCGCTTGCTATGGCAGCGGCACGCGCTCCTACGCGGGCGAAGGATTGGTGGGCCTCTCCTGGGCCTTTCTTCGCGCCGGAGCGCACAGCGTGATCGGCGCTCTGTGGGAGGTGAGCGACGATTCCTCGCCGCGCCTGATGAACACGCTCTATCAGGGCCTTGAAGACGGCCAGGCGCCCGCCGCCGCGCTGCGCAAGGCCAAGCTTGCCCTGCTGCATTCCAAAAGCAGGTTTCAATTGCCCTTCTATTGGGCGCCATTCCAGATTTATTCAAGCAGATAAGCCCGCGTGACCCCCACCTTCACGCTTTGCTGAAGTAACCCATGCTGAGCAGTTGGAACAGATCCTTGGGATCGATTGCCTGGGTCGGCCGCGACCCGGAGAACTCGTATTGTCTGCCTGAAGCTTCGCCCGTGACGCGCATCGGCGCCGTCCTCACATAGCGCAGGTTGACCGGCGCGCTGGACGACTGCGGAACAAAGAGCGCTGCTTCACGCCCTGTATACCCCGTTGGGGGCCGGCTTGTTGGTGTGCGATTGATCCCATTGATCGGCGGCCTGGCTTGAATGGGGAATTTCCCCGACAGCTGGGCGCTCCGCAGAGCTGCTCGTTTCTGACCACAGCACATGGCTGACATCTCCTTCAGTGGATTGTGTAAAAGGCAGGGCGACGTGCGATTCCGGGACAAGCCGTTGCAACAGGCAGGCGGCGCCGGAGAGCGCCAGCCACACCAGCAGCCATGCGAGCGGCGTTCGTGCGACGAAGAGCGCTGCCGGGGCCGCGATCCACAGGCTCAGGCAATTGAAGCAATCCATCAGCGTGCCGGCAAAGCCGTTGCCCAGCGCGACGCGCAGCTTGACGATCAAGTCGGCCGGGCCGTCCTCGCTGGCCAGCAGATGGGTAACCCGCCAGGTGGCCAGCGCGGCCAGAATAAGGTTGATGCAAAACTGCGTCTGATTCATGTCGATTCACTCGTGGTTTCGCAGTTCAATTGAGTTGGCCGGGTCCGCCCGGGAAATCCGGACGGACCCGAGCCAGGTTTAGCCTACGACGATGGGCAGTTCACCTGAATGCTGAAGCTCTCGAAGGTCACGTTATTTTGCAGATCGTCCCCGATTGGCGCGCAATCGACGATGGTCCGCTTGTAGACATTCAGCTGCAGCAGGTAAGCGCAATTGATGGGAAATGCCGACGTTGCAGGCACCGTGAGACGGATCGAGCCGCCGCTCCAGACGGGTGAGGTTGCACCTTCGCTGAGAGCGTTTGAGTAGCTCGGTCCCACCTGTGCCGCCGCCGGTGCCCACACTGGCGCCAGCGGGCTTGCCGTAAGCGTCAACCCGGAAATCGCGAGCAGATCCACCGACTGGTCGAGTCCGTACAGAGTGTAGAGGCTGTAGGTGTCCAGGAATCCATCTGGGTCGTAGGCCACAAAATCAAGCTGCAGCTTGTCGGTGCAGTTGATGGTGAACGGCAGGCACGGCTGGATCGTGGTGATCGTGTTATCGCTGTGCAGAATCGCCAGTTGCAGGATGTCGGACGTCGGCTGATCGGTGCAGATGTGCAACCCGCACGGTTGATCGCCGCCGTTGGCAATGCTGCTGGGGTCGGTGTTTCCGGGCGCCTGGTTATCCAGCGTAACCACCCACCAGTTGTTGACGAGCGGATCGCTGGCATTCGGATCGCACACCGGAAGCACTCCGGGGTATGCGGGATTGCCGGTATCGGCCAGCGCGAGATTGCCCACCGTCCCCGGACGAACGTAGCCCACCAGGCGCAAATAGTAGGTTCCGTTGAGCAGCGTGTTGAGCGACTGAAGCACGTACAGCAGGTCGTAACTCCCTCCGTCCCACGTCTGCACTCCGTTCACCGACTGGTAGTGCGCAATCGTCTCGATCACGTAGTGCGTCGTCGTGCCGTCGCTGATCGCGTTGGGGAAGAACGAGACCGGCGTCCAGTTGAAAGTGGGCGGCGTGCCCGGCGTCACGGTTAGAATCTGGCGATCGAATCCGCCTACGGCAGGTTGCGGCAGCGGAGTGTACGGTCCAGCCTCAGAGGTTGCGCACTGGAACTCGTAGTAGTCCACGTTGACCAGGTCGCCGAACAATCCAAAGAAGGTGACGTTGTCGGCAAACGGCCGGTCCTGCACGCCGGGAGCGTACAAGCCCACCTGCGCCGAATTGCTCACAGGGGGCGCACCGACGTTGCCGCCGATGGAGCCCACATTGATGTCGCAGATGTCGGTCGGCACAATGCAGTTTCCCGCCGGGCAGTCGTTGCCGCAACTATAGGCGCAGCAGGCCAGGTCGTTGGTATTCAGCGTCACATTCAGGTTGTTCGCAATATCCCAGCGCGTGTCGGCCACGGTTTCGGCAACGATGGTATTTGTTTGGCCGTTGCACACCTGGGTGACTTTGAAGATGAGGTTCGCGCCGCATTCCAGCCACGGGAACCACGGATACCACGGCCAGATGGGAAGCGGGAACTCCCTGGGCACGACGGCTATAAGCTGTTCGCGAAGACTGTTCAGTTCGTTTGGATCAACAGCCGTGTTCACAAGCGTGGCAGCAGGCTTGGCAACATTGGCCAGCACGCCGGCGCGGGTGGTCTTCGCGGAAGAGGCGAGCAGCGTCTGGAAGACATCGAGACTGGGCGCAGGGATTGCCGCGGGAAGCCGTCCTACTTTCGGATTCTGCTTCACAACTGCGGAAATCTGCTCGACGAGATAAGGATCGACCTGCCAATCGCGCAGCTCCCACCAATACCACGGCCACCAGCCGCAGCAGCGCGTGAAGTCAATCTCAAAGGAGCCGGTCGCGTCGGTTACGGCAGTGCCAACCAGTTCCTGAGAGAACCACCACCACCACGCATCCACGTCGTAAGCGCTGACGGTTGCGCCCACCACCGGGCTGCCGTCCGCGCAGACCAGCCGGCCTGTGACCTTGAAGTTTCTGCACCAGTGCAGCCACCATCGCCAGTAATAGGGAGAGATCGTCATAGGGGGAAGCTTGATTTTTGCTGCGCTCTGCCATGAGGAGGCCGGCACATCGACCGAAATCGTCTGCAGATTTTTCAGGTCGGCAGCCGAGGCCGTCTCCGGCCCGAGGGCCACTTTCATCGAGCCAGGAGCCTCGCTGAAGCTGAACGATGCCGTGGCCTGGCCATCTGCGTTGAGCTTGACCACGCGTTCCTGTGCCGCGCCTTGCCGGGAGTATGCAACGACTCTGACGGGGTGGTTGGGTTTCAAGTCCGAGACCTGCGACGCGTCTACGGGCACTTCGAGCAGAAATTCCTTGCTTGCAGCCATAATGTCTCCTTCGGGGGGACGGCCAGAAGACCGTACAAGGAATAGTGCGCGGAGGCGGAGATTCGTATCAGAGAAAGGCGGGATCGTCGCCGGCTTTCGGATTGACAAATGTCATGACGCTTTCCTGACGCATCTCACTGCAATCGTCAATGACTTGCTTCCATACTCGATCTTGTCATCAGGCAGCACACCCAAGGAGCGAGTCATGAGCTCAGTTCTTGAATACACTGAAGCATCCCGGCCGCCGTTCTCCAGCGAGGCCGGTGAAACTGTAGCCTCGCTCGACACCGTCACCAAGCGCTATGGCAACGGCGTCGTCGCGCTGGACAAACTTTCACTCACCCTTCGCCGTGGTGAAGTCGTCGCCCTTCTCGGCCCGAACGGAGCGGGCAAGTCTACGGCCGTCAAGCTGCTCATGGGCCTGAGCTCGCCTACCGCCGGCGCCGTCCGCATCTTCGGCGCAGATCCGCGCAATAACGTCGCTCGTCTGCGCACCGGTGTCATGCTCCAGGTGGGCAGGGCTCCCGAAATGCTCCGCGTCCGCGAGCACATCGAGCTCTTCCGCGGCTACTATCCCAACCCCATGCCATACACCGAGATCATTCAAGCCGCCGGCCTTGAAGGTATTGAAGGAACCATGTTCGGCCATCTCTCCGGAGGTCAGAAGCAGCGCGTCCTGTTTGCGCTTGCGCTGGCCGGCGATCCCGACCTGATCTTCCTCGACGAACCGACGGTCGGCATGGACATCAAGGCCCGCCGCGGCATGTGGGCGACGGTTCGCTCGCTCGCCGCGCGCGGCAAAACCATCCTCCTTACCACCCATTACCTCGAAGAGGCCGACGTCCTGGCCCACCGCATCGTCGTCATAGACAAAGGCCGTGTGGTGTGCGAAGGCACGCCTGCGGAAGTAAAGTCCCTCGGCTCCGCGACCTCTGGCTCATCCTCCAGCCGCAGTCTCAAGATCATTCGCTGCGTAACCACCCTGCCCACGACCACGCTCCTCGCCATCCCCGGCGTTACCAGCGCAGAGTTGAAAGGCAGCACCACGACCATCATCAGTAGCAAGCCCGAAGCCACACTCCGCGAACTCCTGGCGCTTGACCAGACCCTTCACTCGATCGAGGTTCAGAGCCCCGCTCTCGAAGACGCTTTCCTCGCTCTCACCGCAGATCGGGAATAAACGCCGCCGGTTTTCAATCTCTTTTGTACTAACCCGCAGGGATTCGATTCATGATTTTCCCGCCGCCAGATTTGAAAAGGAGCGCATCATGTCCACCGCCACCCTCAATCTCACCGCCCTACCGCGGGCCATCTCGTTCCGCCGCAATCTGCGAATCTTCGTCCGAGAAGCCCGCTTTGAGTTCCTGCGCCTGCTGCGCACCCGCCCCTTCTCGTTCTCCGTCGTCGGTTTTCCCGTTGTCTTCTACGTCTTCTTCGGGCTCATCATGAATCGCGGCGAACACATCGGCAGCGTCTCCGTCGCTAAGTACACGCTGGCCGGCTACTCCGTCTTCGGCGTCGTCGGCGCTGCGCTCTTTGCCATCGGTGTCGGACTGGCTAGCGAACTGAACGCCGGCTGGCTTGACCTGAAGCGCGCCAGCCCCATGCCGCCCATCGCTTACGTCCTGGCCAAGTGCTCCTCCGCCATGGCCTTCGGCGTCATCATCGTCAACATCCTCGCCGTGCTGGCCGTCTTCATCGGACACGTTTCTCTCACCCTCCCCGAGTACGCGCGCATGATCGGCCTCACCATCGCCGGCGCAATCCCCTTCGCCTGCATGGGCATTGCGCTCGCGCTGCTCATCCCCGCCAACGCCGCACCGGGCATCGTGAACATGATTTACCTGCCCATGAGCTTCTGCGGCGGCCTGTGGATTCCCATCTTGTTCCTCCCCCACTTCCTGCAAAAGGTTGCTGTCGTCATGCCCACCTATCACCTGGCTCAGTTGATGCTCAGCTCCTTCGGCTATCCCAGCGCGGGAACCGCATCGAGCCATTGGTTCGGCCTGCTCGGCTTCACTTTGCTCGTGCTGGGAATCGCCTCCATCGCCGCCCGACGCCTGGAGCAAAACTCCTAGCTCTGGCATACACTCAAGAAGAAAGAAGTCATGCCTGCATCCGCCGCCAACCCGAAGAAACGCTCGCAATATTGGGCCTGGATGTGGCTCGCCTACACCGGATTCCTGTTGATCGATCCGCTCATGGAGCCGAGCCGCAACCTGTGGCTCGGCACCATCGCAGCGCTGGCGGTCTTCCTGGTGATTTTCTTCTTTTACTTTCGGGTTCCCGATCAAGCCGTCTCCAGGCGCCTTTGGATGGCAGCCGCCACCTTCACGCTCGGTCTCGTTACCTTCCCCTGGAACCAGGGCGCATCAACCTTTTTCATCTACGCGGCAGCCTTTCTTCCCTTTATCCTCGAATCATCCCGGCGCGTGATCTCGCTCATTCTGATCGAGTGCGTCGTTATCCTCGGCGAAGGCGCGCTCTTCACCATCTACATTCCGCACGGCACCTTTCACATCGGCTGGCCCAACACCCTCATCGCCATCTTTCTCGTCGTCGTCATTGGCGGCGGCAACATCTTCTTCGCCGAGCAGAAGCGCGCAGAATGCAAACTCCGCGCCGCGCTCGAAGAGAACGTCACGCTCGCCGCCGTTGCTGAACGCGAACGCATCGCGCGCGATCTCCACGATGTCCTCGGCCACACGCTCTCGGTCATCGTTCTCAAATCTGAACTCGCGGCCCGCCTCATCAACATTGACCCCCTTCGCGCGACTGCCGAGATGGCCGACGTCGAAAAGACCGCGCGCACCGCACTCGCCGAGATTCGCGAAGCCATCGGCGGCTATCGCTCCCGCGGCCTGGCCGCCGAGATTGAAGCCGCGCGTCTCACGCTCGATGCCGCAGGCGTCACGCTCATTGCAGAAAGCAACCCCGCAAACACCGCCGCCCTAAGCCCGCAGGAGGAAACCGCTCTTGCCCTGGTCCTGCGCGAAGCTGTCACCAACATCGTTCGCCATGCCCGCGCCACTACCTGCCGCCTCCGCTTCGTCACCGAAGCAGGTAATCGCCGCCTGGTGGTTGAAGACGACGGCCAGCACGCCATTGCTCGCGAAGGCAACGGCCTGCGCGGAATGCGTGAACGCGTCGAGTCGGTCGGCGGTCATTTCTCGCTTGAACGGGGCATCGTACAGGACCGCGGCATAGCGCAGGAACGCGGCACGCGCCTCATCATCGAGCTTCCGCTTCGCCGGGCCGCCGCTTCATGAGCGCCTCCGCCAAGCCGGCAACAGCCATTCGTGTTCTGCTCGCCGAAGACCAGACCATGCTGCGCGGTGCCCTTGCCGCGCTCCTCGATCTCGAACCCGACATTGCTGTCGTCGCCCAGGCCACAAACGGCCGCGAGGCCCTCAAACTCGCACTTCAATGCGTTCCCGATGTCGTCGTCACCGATATCGAGATGCCCGAGCGAACCGGCCTCGAAGTAGCGGCCGACCTCAAGCTGGCGGACTCGAAAGCTCGCGTCATCATCCTCACCACTTTCGCGCGCCCCGGCTATCTTCGCCGCGCATTGGACGCTGGCGCTCGCGGGTATCTGCTCAAAGATCGCCCCGCCAGCGAACTCGCCGAAGCCATCCGCCGTGTCCACGCAGGGCTCCGCGCCGTTGACCCTGCCCTCGCCGCCGAGGCGTGGGGCTCTGACGACGACCCGCTCTCCGACCGTCAGCGCCAGATCCTTCAGCGGGCAGGTGAAGGCCGCTCGACTGCCGAAATCGCCACCGAGCTTCACCTCTCCGAAGGCACCGTGCGCAATTATCTCTCTGAGGCCATCGCCAAGCTCGGCGCCATCAACCGCATCGACGCCGCCCGCATCGCACGCAGCCGCGGCTGGCTCTAGGCGAGGACATTGAACCGGGTGAACTGAACCTCGGGCCAAAAAGTGCCCCGTGCCCCATCTTTTCGCCTTGTTTCTGGCGAAAGGGTGGGAAACCTTGAACCCGAAACCGCCCCGTGCAAAGGGAGCTTGTGTCTCGATCTTGTTTCAAGAATGTCTCTGCAGAGGTTGGGTAAGATTCCTCAGGGGCTAAAGCCCAACGTCCTTCGGCACTCCTCGGCACGACTGAAGTCGTGCCCTGACACAAAGCGGTTTTTGAAGCACGCTCTTGGAACAATTGTCAGGAACGAATTCTGTAGTCTAACTCTCAATTGCCGTGCGAACATTTCCGCTGGTCTTCCGCAGCCGCCGCACAGCCTCCGTCTTGCTCACATCCGCTTTCAACATCACCAGGGCGACCGGTACGCTCATTGCTGACTTCTCCAGCACGCGCACGGCGGCTGTCCGATCAACCTCCGCCAGCGACTCAAGAATCAGAATGCCGCGTTCCAGCAGCTTCTCATTCTTCAAATGCAGATTGACCATCAGGTTGCTGTAAACATAGCCCAACTGCGCCATGGCACCGGTGGTCAGCATATTGCAGATCAGCTTTTGCGCGGTCCCTCCCTTGAGCCGTGAAGAACCCGCCAACACCTCCGGACCGACTTCGACCTCGATGCGCAATTTGGCTGCCTTGCCCAGCGCCGAACCGCGATTGCACGCCACGGCGATCGTGGCTGCGCCCTTGCCTGCGGCATATTCGAGCGCCGCAATGGTATAGGGAGTGCGTCCGCTGGCCGCAATGCCCACCACAACGTCCCGCTTCCCGGGGCGTCTGCTGGCCATATCCGCCCGCCCCAGCTCGGCCGAGTCTTCGCTGGACTCCGTCGCTCTCACCAGCGCGCTCTCGCCGCCCGCAATCAGGAACTGCACCATCTCCGGTTTCGTTCCAAAGGTCGGCGGGCACTCCGACGCATCCAGAGCGCCGATGCGTCCGCTGGTCCCGGTTCCGACATAAATCAGCCGCCCGCCTTTGCCCAGGCAACGGGCGATGATATCGACCGCTCTGGCAATATCCGGCAGCACACGCTTGACAGCGCGCGGCACCACCGCATCCTCGCGATTCATCGCCGTAACCAGCTCCAGCGATGTCATCCGATCGAGATTTTCCGTGGCCCGGTTGCGCCCTTCAGTCGTCAACTCTTTCAATTGCATTCCATATCCCCAGTGAGAAGAATTCCAAATGGCTTAAGTCAATCACCCGCATCCGCACGATCCCGTGAAAACGCAGTAGAGCTGTCAGTAGAAGCGCATTATGTTCACGATACGACAGCGGGCGGGGTTGGGCGTGCCGCATTCGGTACCAATCTGGAACTCTACTCAAACGCTGCAAATGCAAACGTTGAAACAGCTGCAGGATTCGAGTCCCTTGGGGCCTTTATGGTATCGATTGCATTTCCTTTGCTTCTTCTATTTCCAGTCAACTATGATGTACGACGTGTGCAGGCTTCCCATCCGCTTGTATCGAACGTGGATGCGGGGCAGGTTTAGAGGAGTGGATTCAATTGGCGGCAAATCGTCCAAGCTCCGCGATACCAGGTGCGAAGTTTCGCCACAACTTCGCTCTTGTAGCTTGGGCGCCGTCCCTCTGCATCTCCGCAGCGCTGCTGAGCCCGACCGTCGGCTGCCGCAACAAGCAGGCAATTCCAGGCGTAGTCCAGACCGCGCAGCGGCTTGACTTCAACCAGGATGTGCAGCCCATCCTGGCCAGTAACTGCTTCAGTTGCCACGGGCCCGATCCGGAGATGCGCAAGGCAGGCCTGCGGCTCGACCTGGAGGAGTCGGCATTCAGAAAGCGGCCGGGCCATCCGGACGCTATTCTGCCGGGGCAGCCGGAGCAGAGCGAACTGATTAGGCGCATCGAGTCCAAGGACCCTCACCACCTCATGCCTCAGAATGCGCAGGGTGAAGCCAAGCCGATGAAGCCCGCCGATATCGCCATCCTCAGAGAGTGGATCAAAGAGGGAGCCGTCTATCGTCCACACTGGGCATTTGAAAGGCCAACCCGCCCTTCAGTTCCCGCAATTGCGCAGCCCGCGATTGCGCAGAAGAATGAGTGGGCAAACAACCCCATCGACGCCCTCATCCTCGCGCGACTGAAGAAGGAAGGCCTGCATCCCTCGGCCAAGGCGGACAAGCACACGCTGATTCGCCGCGTAACTCTGGATCTGACCGGGCTTCTGCCCACGCCCGCGGAAGTGCATGCTTTCGACAAGGACACTTCGCCGCAAGCCTACGAGCACCTTGTCGATGGCCTGCTCGCAAGGCCCAGCTTCGGCGAAGAGCGCGCCCGCTACTGGCTGGACTACGCGCGATACGCCGATACCTACGGCATTCACCTGGACAACAGCCGCGATATCTGGCCCTACCGCGACTATGTCATCCGCTCGTTCAATAGCAACAAGCCCTTCGTTCAATTTGCCATGGAGCAGATTGCCGGAGACCTTATGCCGGCGAAGAGTTTGGACCCTCTCATTGCCAGCGGATACGTTCGCCTGGGCGTGAGCAGCAATGAGGGCGGAGCCATCCCGGAAGAACTGCGCGCCAACATCGCCCGAGAGCGCGCCGAGGCCTATGGAGCGACATTCATGGGTCTCACCGTCGGTTGCGCCGTCTGCCACGATCACAAGTACGATCCGACTTCGCAGAAAGATTTCTATGCGCTGACCGCGTTCTTCAACAACATCGACGAGAAGCCCTTCAACGGCGACCGGCCGGTCTGGACGCCGGTGACGCGCATTCCCAAAGCACAGAATCAGGAAGCCTACGATGGCGTTCTCGCCAGGCGATCGGAGTTGGCGAGTCAACTCGCCTCGCTGCGTTCGCAGGAGCGCGTCCTGATTCCACGATGGCTTGCGTCCCGGCAGCGAATCGCGCAACCGGTTTCTTCCGACAATCAGGTGCTTCGGCTTCGCCTCGATGAAGGCGGCGGCGAGGCCTTGAGGAACAGCGCTCCGCATGGCGAGCAAGCCAGCTTTCCCATTGGAAAGTTC
>Ga0182024_10017741_pt1 | contig 13323 bp, 13 predicted proteins | sample P32metaG_FD_120480 | JGI IMG/M metagenome (GOLD analysis project Ga0182024, IMG submission 120480) | Permafrost microbial communities from Stordalen Mire, Sweden - P3-2 metaG (Illumina Assembly) | ecosystem: Environmental > Terrestrial > Soil > Wetlands > Permafrost | place: Sweden: Stordalen...
ACCTCATGGATGTGATCTCCGTCTTCGTCGAGGCAAGCGAGGACATCGCCCATGTCGATGCCCTTCGCCCTCATCTCCTTTTTGAAATTCTTTTTACCATAAGCCAGATAAACGAGTGGGATGGAATACCTCCACAATTTCCATATCAGGCTTGGCTAACTGGGTGGCAGCATGTGCGACTTTCTCCTTGATCTTGGATTTCTTATCGAGTTCCTTCAGCACTCGCGTGAGCTGCCTTTGAAGATCGTATCCGTACTTGTTAAGGTTTGACTGAGTCTTAACACACTCACTGGCCATTTCCATGAGCTGCGTGTAACTTAGTCGGTCATACTCCTCGGGTGGAAGCAGTTTGGGCTTTGAGATCTGTTCAGGGGTGTCCATGATGCTGTGACTCGTCAGATTGAAAGGTTTGTGGTTAATGTTGTATATAATATAAATAACCCTAGTCTAGTCCCGAACCTGGTTCTAGTCCAAGGATTATCCCACTATGTCCTCGCGAATGAACGTTGACCATCTGACGGCTTGCACTGTTCCGGATGATGGGATCGAGCTCCTATACGACGCAGATACGACCAGTCTTTCTTTCCTGGCTTCATGCATGTCCCCAGTTTTCGATTGCAACCTCATGGATGTGGCTGGCAAGCTTGCTATTGGATTCCGATGTCATGACGACAGAATGCACAATTTGATTAGATATTACTATGACGGTAGATGCAAGAAGACATCTTTCATTATCTCAAACTATCAGTACTTGTACACATACTCATCCCTGGTATTCGAATTCCCAATATTATTAATAACACCCATCCTCGACATGTGCATTGTATTCAACATATTACTCACCATCTGAGGTTTCATCTGGTCCTGCGTCGACTTCGTCGTCGCATTTCCCTCTCCATTTCCACCTTCCCCTCCACCGGCGGAAAGAGCAATCGCTTCCAATCTCGCTTGTTTCCGTCCGTTATGAGCGGCGATATAAGATGAGATCTGATCTGACAAGGCCGTATTTTGTGCGTTGCGAACTTCTCGAGACTTGAGATTTGTGTCGAGCAAGTCTTTTTCTTTGGATTTCTGTTCGGCCTTGAGTGTCTCAACGGTATCCCAGTCCGAAGCGGATTGTGCTGTATTGAGAGCCGGAGTGGATTCCTCGGCTATCACTCGTAATTCATTTTGTTCCAGAAGCGTATACAATGTATTGACCCTTTGACACATCCGCGTCAAAATCCGTTGAGCTTCCTGAAGTTGCTCAATCAATGCCTCAGCTGGATAAGCATCCATTGATCCCTCATTTGGCAGCTTCTCACTCTTTGCACTCTCAGGAAATTCCTCCAAAGTCCTCGTAATCTCATCCTCGATCTGTTTCTTCCTTTCCGTGATATTCTCCACCATATAATCAACAAAATACTTCACACACTGAACATGTAATCTCACTTTTCCCAGCCGATACTCCCCCCTTTGTTCCCTAAGTAACTGATCCTCCTCCTCCTTCTCCTTATCAAGGACTTGGACCATCTCCCAATCGCCCGTAACATGTGCCCTGTGAACCTTCAGCGAATGTTGTTTCCGTCTCAATTCGTCCGTAACAACATCCAGTTTCGCCAAGACTTCCATCAATGTCTGCTGCACTTGATTCAACAGTTCGACTTGTTCCTCCGTGTTCTCACATTCGGTTTCCACAACGTCTTTATGCAGAGCAGTAATATCCCCGAAAATCGAGTGTAGTTTAGTGTACGTCGGATCACAATATTCGGAGCGCCAGCGTGCGATAGAATGTTTAATTTCTGTTTCCTTGTACCGCTGTTCGAGTTCGTCAAAGGTCTCTGATTCAGCAGTGGCCTGCTCCCAGGCATTTTCGGCGTAGAGGGACGATTGGCGCACGGAGTGGGTTTCTTGCCGGGCTTGTGATGCCGCGAGGTGGTCTTTGGCGATTTTGTCTTCGCGGGAGTCGAATTCATGTTGCTCGTGGTCTACCCATGTGAGATCTTTCACGGCATTGAGACGCTCGAGCAAGGTTGCTAGGATGGGATCTGGGGAGACGGGCTCCGGGATCGAGGAAAGGATCACGACCAGGGCGTCGGATTTGGGAATGGGTGGGATGGGGTGCTCTTTGAACGGCTTGACAGAGTATACTTCTACCGGCGGCCCGAACGTTGTGTCTCCAGCTACTGGAGGGCCAGAGGTTTGAGATTCCAGGGCAGGAGGCGCGGGCGGTGGAGATGTAGGTGCAGGTGGGGATGGAGATGTTGCCGCCGGGGGGCGCCGTGGACCGCCCATGTAAGAGGCAACTTGAGATAATGTTGCTGAGAATGTTGTATTAGCAGGAGGACTCTGGACTTCCTTAACCGAGGCAGCAGGAGTGACCACCTGTTGAATAGAGCTCCTCGTATCTGGTTCCACAATTGGTTTTGAAATCGAGTCCGATGGCAACACAGAAACTTCTCGAATCGGTTCTTGTTCAACAGCTTTCGCAAACACAGGTTCTGGAATATCATATCGTTCTCGTCGAATCTTAATCTCCTTGCCCATAAACTCTTCAAATACTTTAGGAATATGCAACGTCTTTCCCTCATTGAACAGTTCTCGCTCTTTCCGAAGAATCTCACGATAACGAGATATGGACTCTTCCATAAATATCGTCATCTCATCGATTGGTGCATCTGGAGAAGGAGGTGGTGGGAAGGTCTCTTGAGGTGTCTGGATTGTTTGGGCTGGGGAAGGGAGAGGTTGTGGAGTTGGGGTGAAAGGATGAATTGGTGAGATGGTCGGTTCAAGTGGCGGGGACGAAATTGTCGGTGATAATGCTTGTTTCGGAACTTCGTTGCTCGTCACGGGAGTTTGGGGGCTCAACTGGATTGGTTGTTTTGACTGTTCATAACTCCACTGAGAAGACTCGTCTACTTTCGAAAGGATAGTTGTTGCACGATTATACTGAGATGCTGGCGGGAGTTGGGATGAGGTTGGTGGGAACGGTGGTTGTGTTGGCGAAAGTGGTGATGAAAGTTTTTTGCTCTCATGTTCCTGCGACGTCGTCTGCTGCTGGGAAGGAGGTATCGACGGAAATCCCTGGATGTTACTCAAGCTAATGACAGGGGAATACGGGTGAAGCGTAACCAGGGGTAATATTATCGTATTGCTGGGTCGGATATCGTTGGTTGCCGTAGGAAGCTGAAGTAGAAGGACGCTGAGCTTGTTCAACGGCGCTGTTATCGGTATTTCCAAAGCCGCTAGTTGTCGGCCTGCTGTACGCGTACTGTGACTGATTTGTTAGCGACGCCGGAGTGATGTTTTGAGGGCCCTCATTGTAAGTCGGAGGCGAGTTAACCCTAGTGTTGTTGGGAGGATTGAACTGCGCAGTCTGACTTGGTGGTCGTAATGGAGGGGAGTTCATCGGCGGCGGGCTTTGTGTTTTTCCGTATGGAGGGGACTGTGGCTGAGGTTGCGGACCAGACAATGACGCCGGCCGTTGCGGGTATTGAGACGGTTCTTGGAAGGCAGTCTGTGTCGGTGGTGGAGATGACTGATACGATGCAGGGGGAGGAATATTCTGGAAATAAGTCTCCTGGATCAAATTGGGCGAGGCTGTCTTGCCGTAGGGGGAAGGACGCTGATTCTGAGGGTTTCCATATTGCGGTTGACCGTATGGATTGGATTGTGGATATGGGGTTGGTTGGCTGGGAGGAGGACTCTGACCATAAGGTGAGGTGCTGGGGTATGCACTTCCTTGTCCATACGGAATTGAAGACTTTCGCACAGGGGGTGGTTGACTGAATAGCGGATTCGAGGTTCGGCCGTAGACATTCTCATGCGTTTGCGGGGGAAGATATTGGCTTGTCGCATTGCCGCCATATGGAGCATGCTGCTCCGGGTACCTCTTCGGACTTTCAGGTCCCGGCGGAGGACCGAACCCCGTTTGATTCTGTCCGTACATCGCTTGTTGCAATTGAGGGGCATGCTCAGACCTTCCGTAGAAGTCAGACAGCGGTCTTCGTGGCGGCAATGGCGGTGGAGGCAGAGGCCTCCTTTCTTCTGGATACGGAAGCCCAGTGGGATACGGCGGAGGACGATAATTCGACATCTTTTTGGAGCGAAAGGAGAGAGAGACTCGACGGTGAAGGGGCCGAGTCTGCCTTTTTGCCGACTCATTAAGGCGTCGGGGGCCTGTGTGGCTTTAATTAGCTCCTGCAACGGCAACAAGGTTTGGCCAATCAGGGGGACCGGCTGAGATTGACGCGGTGGCTGTGACATCTCCACCATTTATTTTGTCGATCTGCCAGTCTCTAACGCATGCCAGCGAGACTCGAGAGATCCGTCATCATCGTCAGGGCTGTTCTTACAGGCTCTGCCACAAATTATTGGAGAATATGTCTTGTGTAACGAGGCACGCAGGAGGGGCTATGCTCACTCTCTCTGGACAAGGTTTGCGTCGGCGCAAATTTGATACCGAGGATTTGCAGCACTGAGAGACGAGGCGAAACAACCACGAGACACGGCCTGTCGAGTTATCACAGATGGGAGACATAAGTAGAGGCCCAAATGGACCGAATTTGCGAAGAAGCAATTGGTTTCAACTTTAATCGCCCCAGATTGCGATGGACGCACTTCTCCTCCCACGGAATATTGTGCGTCGGCGCACAAACACCACGTCGGGCTACATATCGATCAAGGTTCAGCTCAAGAATTGCTTTTGTTCGAATATGCGAGGGCGCATAACCCTCAGTCATAAAAGAGCGAAGAGATCATGTCTTTTGGGACCATCCAGAAATTCGAAATCTGTCCTGTCTTGACGTTCAAAACATCATTGGTATGGGCCTTTGTTGATGGACTGACATTGTAGTACCCCAAATGGCAGACCCGATCGCACAATACTTTGCACAATACCCCGAATTCAATTATTATCCCTCCCCCGACTGGCGCCAAAAAGGCGCCTTCGGTGCCCTCGCCGGATTGAAAGGCTGGGACCAATACACCCGCAAGCTCGAATACGATAAACTCAAAGCAACATGGACGACCTTCGTTGAAGCCGAATACTCCGGCTCCACTCTCCAACATTATCAAAACCTATGCGACGATCTGGGTATCAACCCTATTCCTGGCTCGGTCAATGAATGCAAACGCCAGTTGGCCGGGGTGTTTGTCAATATTGTGGATTTGACACAGTATAGGAGGGATACACGCGCGGGGAGGGGGGCGCAGAAGCCGTTGTTGCATAGGGATTTGGAGGCGTTGAGGAGTTATTCTAATGAGCAACAGAAATGGTATCCGCCTGAGAATGCCAAATCGGAGATGTTGAGGGTATTGCTTAAGGTTTTGCACTAGATCTCAGCTACACTCGAATACTCAGATGTACTTGGGCAAGTATAGTTCTCCCGTTGTAGTATGTCTTAATATATAATTCTTTCTTTTGTTGTTTAAGGCGTGCAGGCGTGTGGTATTGGGTTGAATTCTCCAACATTTTCCCCCTTTCGTGGGACCAACTGGGAACGCGGCAACGTACATACTAAGATATAATTTTGTATATCCTAATAGGGAATCAGATCTGAACTATCTTGGTTTGCATTGTTATCGTGTATATATAATCACAACCCGCAACTCTTTTGCATTATTGTCCCCCCCCCAGAGTATCTCGCTACCACACTAACGCAAACAAAACATCGCATTTATCAGAAATACTTCATTCCAAGCTCTTCGGGAAATGTTGGACAGAACCCAAAGGCATGCATATGATCGAAGTCACTAGGATCTCAGCTCACGATGGAAAGCTGGGGACTACTTGCTTCCGTGATGGAAAGTCACAGCATCTTGAAGCCAGGGCGGGGGCGCCCTGGATAAAAGATCAGCGCAATTCCTAGCTGCATTGATTTCGAGCCTTGGTGCATTCTCGTAAGATGCTTTGTGCTGCGGAATAGCCGGCGCGCTGAAGTAACCGTCCCCAAATTCGTCAATCTGAATCCTTGCCGTATTATGCGAAGAGGGTTCCCACTCGTAATCTAGATCAGCATAAACAAGAATGGTGATACCGTAATAGTCCATCTCAACGTCATCTTCGGAAGTCTTGACAACAAAATTCCCTCCCTCCTCTTTCAAAGTCCCGTTCTCAACAAGTGTGATCAATTTCTCAATCTCTTCCGGCGAATCATCCGGTCTAAGTCTCTGAAACCTCTCAAATAGCCTAACATATTCCTTGACTTCATCCGGCCCTCTGTCGTGTTGGGCATCAATCTGAGCCTTGGGACCAGGCAATTTGACTCCACAAGTAATCCCCCTCCTCAAGCAATTCGAACAAATTGCGTCCAGATTTCCTTCATCATAAATACACTTCTTTCAGCAACGGATGAGTAAGATTACCTTGATCTTGGATAGACGACATCCAGCGCATTTCAACTTGCCTTTTGCTCCAGTATCATTGTTTCCGGCACGAGATGGACTGTGGGATCAGTGTCCTGTTCAGAACTTCGGGGAAGGTGTTTCACCGGATACCGACAGGCGGCAGTTCGAGGGACGCATTTATCCACTCATAAGTTCCTGGAGCTTTCGCAGTACGAGATCTGGGCATTGTAGTTAGAAGCCGACGATGTTTAAGGAGGGAATGAAGGGCGATGCAGAGACATGGACTTCATGTTACTGCTTATAATCATGCTTAGAGTCACTTCGGCGCCGGCGCCGGCGGCGGTTGATGCAGCTGATCTCCGGAACATATTTGGAAAGCCTGTGTTTCAAAACCACGCACCGCCAATTGAACGTGGCAATTGTCCACTAGGAGATAGTTATTAGAGAACCTTGTTTAAGGATTATGACACCTAAGATCCGTCGGGATAATTTCCTATTAAATCATGGCCAGAACTTCATATTAGGTAGTCCAGATGCACCCATTCTTTGAATTATCGATGCGAAATCTCTGTGACACATAGATACATCTAATACGCGGAAGTCGTGACGTAACAAGGTTTCGACGCTATGGCGGAATTCCTTTTTGCACAGTACGCGTGTCATATATATTGAGATAACGCAGACGACTTGTTTCAAAAGTTTATTCCAAGTTATTGTAGATCGAAGAGATTTTCGCTGATCAAATCGGTGCCGCTATGTAACGCAGGGAAAGAGCCACTGCTTGGGGAAAGTGGGGAGGCCAATGCAACCTTGTTCGTGCGAGGCACCAGCGTAAATGGATAGGCGGGGAATAATGGCCCCTAAACGTGCCACATGAGCGTGCTACTCGTGGATTTTAAGGTATAGAGATGAATTGAAACAAACTAGTAGTTTCGCGCCACCAGATTATCGATCTGCCAACAACGGTTGCAAGACCTTGAACATCTTGCGATCGAGCATCTGTTCCATCTCGTCGCGAGTAACCCATATATGATCGGAACAATATTTTCTCCTGATGCGAACTGCTCCAGCAAAGATATGTGCTTTCATGATGAATTCCTATCACACAGATCAGATCCGAAGGAGTAAGATGTGCATACCTGTGTGGTACGGAAGGGTTGTCGTCCTACCATATGTAATTTGCGGTGGGGGTATGTGATGTAGGCGGCGGGATTTGTTCCGACAACCCAAGTTTGCACTCGTGATCCGAGATGCCGTTCAATAGCTCGTGCTGCAGCCTAAATCATCAGTGACATGCTTCCGTCAAGGTGTAATGATGAAGTCATACCATATGAAGTCCTTCAATCTCAACTTTATTGTCTGGGTTCCGACCGGGTGCATCCCCCTCAATGAGAGACCATGACCGCACTTCTTTGCCCATTTTCTCAAAATGTTCCCGTGACGGCTTGACAAGACAATACAATGTCTGCTGAGGCTCCCGCTCTATTCTATGCAGATCCATATTGATTTCTGAGGGCACTGCATTTCTCGTGGTATCGAACGCTTCCTCCTCTGCTGCATATAGCTCCAAATCCCTCCGTTCTTCGTCGGACATTTCCTCGACCTCCTCCTGGGTAGTTTCTTCATCCTCCGTCTTCTTCACAGTCGCATTCCTTCGAGCCTTCATCACTTGCTCATCAGACTTTCCTCCAATAATAAATTCCGGCGTATCTTCCCCGGGCTCACGTCTAATTCCGCTTCCGGTTTTCTTCGCCTCTCGAGGGTGGGTTTGCTTCCAACGTTTCTCTCCAATCGAACCTTTCTTAAAAAAGAAATTGACAGGGAATCTTGAGTATTGATGCCGCTCAATCATTTCCTGGTATGCCTGCACTTGTTCTTCGAAGGGATGGATATCGGGGAGAAGAAGCGGTGGACGGCAAAGGAGAACACCCGCCAGGATTTGATATTGCTTGGCTCTGAAGGGGGCCAGCGTCCGCGTCTTTTTCTCTGAGGGAGTCTCGGCAGAAGTATCTACGGACTGTGTGGGTGTTTCTTCGGTGGAGGAGAGGGGATCGGAAGTCGGTTTGTCGATTTGGATTGTCGTGCTGTAAGCATGTCTTCGTATCCGTCCTGCAGGTTAGGTCGCGCCCCAATGGACATCACCAGCATGCGATATCTGTTTATTGAGCGACTCTGCATACTGTGCTCGCCTCAATGAGCAGCAACACCGAAGCAGTGTGCTCCGAGCGTTCATTGTCCTCGACGGCAGCCGATCTCGAAAATCTTCAAAATTGACGATTTTGCTGCCCTAAAATGTTTGGCACAGGGGCGAACCCTCAAATTTCGAGCGAATCTCTAAAGTTTTCAGTCGCGTCATGACACGAGTTTCAGAGCACATCCGACGAGCAACGCGACCTGCGACTAACAAGGTAATACCCATGAACTGATATTAGATGTTTCCTGCCGAATTGGATCGGATCAACCTCAAATACCCCTGGAGGCCATCTCCCTCAGACTACGGTGAGGGAGCCAGAAAAATGTCTATTTCCTCCGATGACAACTCTGTCCTTACTAGCAATAAGTTTCAGACAAGCAGCTCCTTTGGGATTTCTCAGCAGCGCTACAATTATCTTCATTGCGGGTGCCCACTTGAACAGGCCAACTTCAGAGCAAATGTGGCAGCAACGGGAAGTTTTTGGCTCAGTGCGATTGGCTTTTTTTGTGTCGATGGACGCGGTCAGTATGAACAAGTATCCGCCCCTCCGTCGTTTGTCTCCGGGGATGGGGCACGGGGTTCATTGTCTTTTGAGATACTTATGTTTGGGATTCGATGGATGTGGCTGTTGTTAGAGGGAAAAGGAGGACGGGGAAGGGAATACAACCGCCACAAGTTAACGTCGGAAGAGCTACTTCGGTTTCTCATTGCTCAACTGGTGCTTGGCCTCGCCACCACGGTTATTAGTAGCGTGGATTACAAGGACGCGGTTCAATACACTATTCAAGGGACTCTCGCAAAATGTCACTGCCAATGCCATAGCCCTTTGTGGCGCGTTCTCCCCGCAATCCAAGTTCCCGCGTTACAAAATCAAATTCCGCACTTCCTGGCGCGACTTTCCTAAAAGGAGCAACGAGCTATTTCATTGTCACCTTCATTATGGCAACTGGCGGTCTTCTCTCCACTATTGCGTTGACCCACGACGTGATCGGCCACCCCTTCCGCAATATTTCGAAATGCCAGATAGGACTTGTCTGCTGCATCGTTCCCGTACTCACGATCACCTGGTATTTGAAATACGTGGTTCTGGCATCCTTCTTGGGGTATATCTATGGTACGTCGTGGTCCTTGGAGAAACGTGAGGTCTGAGACTGGGTTAGAGATGAATGTTATGGGTTAATGGCTGGGGGCAGGCTGGTGCCAGATAGGATTTTGAGTGCAGTCGCGGGCGACATGGGCTATTTCTTTTGATGTAGCTTTAGGTAATAGTTCAAGTTGGTATTTCTTCTTTTGTAATGTTACTATTTGTCTCTTGCTTATTTGAGCGGGGTCAATGAAACAAAGTCCAACGACACGAGCAGATTCCACCAATCCGATATGTTATGGTTGAATGACGCGAGACTGTGATCATATCTAGTCACATCATCAGAACAATAGTACGCAATAACCCCACCCCCCATCGTACCCAGAAGAGAGGGTACCAATTAAACATTTCAGATCTGACAGTCAAACAACTACTTAACGTCCACATTCGACTTAGACCGTTCTCAGGTATACACGGCAGGGAAACCAAATGCATTATATGCCTATTCGAGACAGACCATTAATTATACAGGTGTCATTTCCTCCGGGCAAGTTGAGATTACAGATAGCAAAAACAGCCATCGAAACCTCAAGTCCCATGCCCCGAAATTACAAGTAACCAACCTTTTAAAACGAACGAAGGAACTGTTTCAGGGACCCGAATTCCGGATCCTCAAGTCGTTCTGCCATGTCCTGACCTAGTACTAGTACTCTCAGATGGTTTCTGCCCAGTCACGGTATGCCTAAACTAAGTATTCCACTTTTAAAAGCGAGAGAAAGATACATCTTCAAATAGACATGATAATCCGGATTATACCAATCCCTGCTGGCCCTCTCCAAGAACTGTTGTAATTCCACCGGATCAGGATAGGCAATTTTGCATATCTCATGGGCCGCCAGCGTCACCGTTGCCCTTGCATTTTGCGCAGCCCGCGCCGCCGCCGCAGTCCTCTCATCTACTATACTCAGCCAAACATGCCAGAAGAAATAGCAGGGAGTGGGGGGCGGGACCTCCTCGCCAATCACCGATGTCGTATTTCTTGGCGATGACTTTGATGTTTTGGAAGCCTGCGGAGATGAAGTCGTGTTCTAAGTGCTCGCCATTGAAGACGAGATCATTCTGCCGTCCGAACTCAGCCAGGATTCGACAAAACTAGAGATCAGCACAATCCCCGCGCCAGTTTGGGAATGCGGGTCGTCGTCGTCGTGGGAGGCGGACCTCTGCCATTGGCGCGTCATGGGGAAGAGAGTTGTGTTCTGAGATTGGAGTGGCAATTGTTGGTTCACCCATTTGAGCGTATCCACCAGGTCTAAGGATCCGGTAGACTTCCCTCACATATCTTGGCCATTCAGCTGCCTTGACGCCTCCTTGTATAAACCTGTTTATTAACACCCCAGGGATACGGGGCAAAACCTTGAGTGAACGAGATCGAATGAACAATCGTGGAAATCGGCTAAACATTCTGTAAGATCGCCAATGATGAATTCACAGTTCTCGGGGACTTGTTCTGGTTGTATCGGTGAAAGATCGAGTCCAATAACCCTTGTTCTGGGATAATCGTCTGCAACCTCAATTGCCCAGCGTCCTAGCAAGTCAGCTCAGCTCGAGTTACACCCGAGGTGAGTCAGGGGATTACCTGACCCTGTACCGACATCGAGAATTCGAAGTGGACGACGTAACCTGACGAGAATATTTGCCTCAAACAAAGATGACATGGCAAAATGTTGTTCGTCTAGCCGGATCTGCTCTTCCAAATCGTTCGGTAACGGATACGGATTTCGAATAACTCCATGATATCTGCCGTTAGAAACCGCCAGCGAACCGTACCCCTGGGAAGTACCTCCTCGATCCTCGGATAGTATGGAGATAATTGCTACTGGTGATACTCGTCATATCACTGCTATAGTCGCTGTCCATTCCTGAATCACGTTCCTGCTTTCAGTAACCGATGCACCGGGAGCGGGAGTACGTCCATGTCCATGTCCGTTTTGATACTTGCAATGGCTTGGCGCTGGATGCCGGTTGGATACGACTGTCGATAGCCTCTCGGCAAGGAGACGGGGAATGAACAATATCGGCACGTACAGACGCCACGGAAGGGAAGAAGTGGCTCCGGGCTCCGAAGGACCGAAGCCAACATGAGGCAGAAAGTGACCCCATTTGGGAGCGCCTGGCGTGATTGGCCCACCTTCGAAATAAGCTTTTTAAATTAAAAATTGGAGGAGTTTTGAGCCGAGTGCCTTCCCTACCATGGTCAGTCATATTCGAAGGCAAAGTCGAGGTTATCACTTGAATGCATGCCTTGATACGTTAACATCGTTGTCAAAGAAATCTGTCGATGAACCAAGCGGGATGATGCCTACAATCAGACGATATCGATTCTCTGAATCCCGCCGCGGGATTAGTTTTGCACACATATTGCGAATGTTTGGGGGACCTGAATGGAATCTGCACAGTCCAGCTGAAGAATCAAAAGCATATATTGACTGGCTCAACTCTCGGATTATCCATTATTGTCGAACAGTTCTACTGCAGTCGGGGGCCCGTCAAAGTCGACACACAACGGTACTCCTTTTATTCCCCGTCAATGACTCAGATGACGCGCAGTCTCATGTATTTTGACAATATCTTTTCATCGTCACTGATTCCCGCCCGCGGCATCGGATTTTCAAAGAAGACATTCCACGGGCACTGTCAGTATATTCTTTTCAACGGACGGTAATCGAAACGCTCCGTCCCTGCAAGATGCACGTGCACATCCATACCTTTGCCAGTGGGCGGGGGAGATGTCAGCAATATCATATGCATCTCAGATCGCCAAAGCCTTCGTAAAGTCCCTATTATTGAGCGAAATCGTTATGAGGGAGTCTATTAACTGGAATGTCAGGCGACTCTTTTTAATTGGCGGTAGCATTTCATGAGGCAAGCGCATGCAAGCGTCGGATGGCGTCAATCTTCGAACGTCACAAAGAGAATTATTCACGTTCATGCGTTTTCCGGAAGAGAAATTCAGAACCGTCTCCATGTATACACATCTCACAAGACAATCGATTCAGAATCAGATGATGGTCCACTAGAAGGCCCGGGGAAGTGCCCCAATCACCTCCCCCACAATCCTATTTGATATTCCGGGAAGTCCGTCCGGTTCACCTCTATTTGGTATCTGAGATGCGGCCATCGAACCCCCCACGCAACGCAAAAATCGGGAAGACCGCGCGAGAAAACCAAGCAATTGTCTCAAAATATTCTCCACTCAATTATTCCTAACAGGACAAATCCAACTGAAAACAGCGGGATCACCAGAGGTATTCGTTTTATTCCCATTGCAAAGGATTGCGAGTTCCAAGGAAAGAGAAGACTGCATTGAGCGGAACTTGGATTATATTTCTGAGAGTGACGCCTTGATTGCTGCAATTGTCAGCTGAGAGACGGGTCGAAAAATCTCCGCGAAGTAACAGATATGGGAATATTCTCTCCAGGGAGTGCGATTCAAGGGTCTGCAGATTCCAGGTGCGATGCTGATGAGTCGAGTTGATGAGACAATTTGGCCTACAATAAATTGGCACATTGGGACCTTAGAGGATCTAAGGGGATCTAGGTGAGACGAATTCTATTATTCCTAGTCATGGGATATCTCGCGCGCGGAGGAAGGAAATACTACTCCTTGACGTTTCGAAGCAAACAAAATATTCGGGTATAACCCCCCCTCAATCCCCCC
>Ga0182024_10017742_pt1 | contig 13322 bp, 13 predicted proteins | sample P32metaG_FD_120480 | JGI IMG/M metagenome (GOLD analysis project Ga0182024, IMG submission 120480) | Permafrost microbial communities from Stordalen Mire, Sweden - P3-2 metaG (Illumina Assembly) | ecosystem: Environmental > Terrestrial > Soil > Wetlands > Permafrost | place: Sweden: Stordalen...
CACCGGCCACTCGTTGTAACACTGCCTTCATTCCGACTGCAACCTCGAGAATCCCACTCCTCGCCGCCTTGCCTTCGCTTACAACTTCGATCAACCAGAACCGGCACATAGACCACGGGGGGTTTTATGTTACCATCCAAATTGTCAGCAGCGGCAGGGCATCAAGCCGCACTGGTGCTGGTTGGAGCAGTCGTTAGTCGACTGCAGCCGCTTCACACTTACAAGTAAGCACGACGCATATAAGAATTGGGCTGCTTGTTAGAGTACAATGAATGTCGCGGGGTGGAGCAGTCCGGTAGCTCGTTGGGCTCATAACCCAAAGGTCGATAGTTCAAATCTATCCCCCGCAACCAATTAGAAAGTCAATGAAATCGGCAGTCTTCAGAGATTGGCCGATTTTTTATTGGGGTAGCCTTTCGGGAGCGCCTTACCCTTTGCCTTACCCTACCAAGGTAAGATAGAAAATGGCTGTACACGTCTATTTATCTAGTTTTCCTATCAGTTATCTTATGGTTGAGTTGCCCGCTTTGTTTGATGTGCTCAGGGATTTTCACGCCGATGGTGTTCCAAGCAACTCAATGAACTGTACACAGGAACAAATGCGCACACCACTTCTGGTGGCAACGGCGTTGTTGAAGTGTTCTGTATTGCCGGACAGAATGACATGAACAGGAGGCACACATTCAAGAGCGGCCGCTAGGATCGGTATATCTGCTTTGTGGCGCATGACGCCGACGTACTTGGCATAAACGTCTTGGACTATAGCCAAAGGAGGGTCTGGCAGCACTCTTAGCCTGCTTGCTTCAAGGAGCTTCGACCAATAATCAATCACGGTATCTAAATCATCAGGCTGACTTGCACATTTGCGAAGTATTGCTGTTTCAACGTCTTGGACGACCTGCTCACACGTAACCATATCGAATACGCCGCTAACAACCATATCGGCAACGATGGCCGCCGCTGAGTCTGGAATAAAGATAGCCTCGATCAAGACGTTTGAATCTACAAACAGAACTGGGATGCTAGTCATCACCTAATCCGGGATACCGCTCGGATAGCCGTTCTTGTTTGATCCGTGCAGCTTCGTCCTTTAGTTCATCTACGCTGACACCAGCACGCCCAAGCGCAGCCTGAGCTTCATGCCTTAACTGCGACGTGATTCTATTTTCGGGCAGCAGAACCAGGCAGTTACCGACCACCACTTCAATCAGGGTTGTGCCTTGTTCTATGCCAAGCTGTTTTCTTGCGGACGCGGACAGAGTGACCTGCCCTTTGCTTGTTACAGTGATGCTTCTGACTGTTGAATCTGTCATAGCTTTAGTTTCGCCTTACATACCTTACTTTCCTTACATAATAATCGACTTCTCAGAATTTGGCAATTTCAAGCCTAGCGCCGCGAAATGGGCGGTTTTGGCGTTTGATATACCTCGCTGATACTGCGCATGTCTGGCCGTATGTCGCTCCGTTTGGAACCGATGCGGGGCTGCTCAAGCAACAGGCGGCAGCGTGCCTTCAGCTTTTCGCGGTGCCGGTCCGTTGAGTTGCTAAGCTGGCAACGTTAGACTGTGCGCTTGGCGCCGACCAGGTGCTGCACGAGGATTTCGCGCCAGTCGTTGCGGGCGATGTTGCCGCCGCACACGACAATGCCAACTTTCTCTTTGGGCTTGATTTGGATGTGTTTGCGAGAGACTGCCGCAATCGCTACAGCCGCAGCGCCCTCGATCAGCATGCCTTCGTTGTCGAGAAACTCGAAGACGCCGCCCACTACCTCGGGCTCCTCGATTACCACCCAGTCATCGACGACCTCTTGCACAAGGGCAAAGGTGATCGAGTCTGGGTCGATGTTCCCCGCCAGCCCGTCCGCAATCGTTTTTTCCACGTAGGTCTTGGTGATGCGCCCGGCGCTGACCGACGCTGTCATTGCTGGTGAATTGGCGGCACAGGCGCCAATCACGCGAATGTTCGGATTGATTGATTTGGCCACAACGCCTATGCCGCCGACCAATCCGCCGCCGCCGCACGCCACAACCAGCGTGGTCAGCTGGGGAACAGCGTCGAACATTTCCAGAGCGACAGTGCCTTGACCGGCGATCACTTCTCTATTGTTGTACGGGGAGATGTAGAAACCCTTCTTCTCATTGGCCATGCGGCGAGCGTACTGTTCGGTAATCTCGCTCTCATCGCCGTGCTCGATCAGACCGACGCTATAGCTCTTCAAACGCTGCTTCTTGAGTGGCGAGGCGGTCAGTGGGATGCAGACGGTCACCTCTCGTTCGGTCGGTATCGAGGCTTCGGCGATGCCCAACCCATGATTGCCGGCCGAGGCTGTAAAAATCTTGGTTATGTGGTTTTCGCGCGCCCAGAACATCGAGTTGAGCGCGCCACGATATTTGAACGAGCCGGTCACCTGCAGGTTTTCCAACTTGAGCATCACATCGGCACCGGTCAGATCGCTCAACCACTGGCTCTTGCGAAACGGCGTATTGGTCACCAGTCCGGCAATGCGCTTTCTCGCCAAAAGTACGTCACTAAGGAGAATTCTTTCTTCTGTCACAGTTGAGCTCTCTTTTCAAAATGAGTTGAAACCATGATGCCCACCGGGCATCAACTGATTCGCTTGCGATTTGATAATGGAGCGGGTAGCGGGAATCGAACCCGCGTGTGCAGCTTGGAAGGCTGCCGTTCTACCATTGAACTACACCCGCACACGGCGCGTATCGCCGATCCTACCATAAATGAGCCTGCTAGGCTGCGCTTCCCCCCATCCTTCACGCGACACTTGCTCCACCATTAGTGCCGGTTTTCCAGTCTTGAACTTTGACTTCGCCCGGCGATGATCTTGGGGATATTTTTGCACGCGGACCGTATGAAGAAGATCTTTTTTTTCAAAGCAGAATTTCCTGGAACCAATTTTTGAAGAAGCTGTCTAAAAGCGGGAGTCGTTCGCAAGAGCACAGATAGTCCTCTTGGCATTGAACAGATCAATTCAGCTTCCCATGCCGGTTTTCAAGATTCAACAAATCTTAGACATTTCTGAGATATGCCCGAAAAGCCCGTGTTTAATTTGTCTCAAGGCAACCGAAGTGATACGTTACTGTTTATAAAGAAGAAATCAGTTGGCTCGGAATTGGCTCTCCGTGCGGCGAACGTTCTGTTGTATTAATTTTGCTGACTTGGTAAGGTATCGATGGCAACACTCATTCAAAGATTGGCGGAAATGGCTGATTCCAGATATGTGCCACCGACTGCTGCCGGGTCAGAGCCAAAACGGTTAGTTCCGCCACACATCGAGTCACTGAAGCCGTATCAGCCGGGACGCCCGCCAGAACAGTTGAAAAAGGAACTGGGCATCGACCGGTTCATCAACATGGCGTCCAACGAAAATCCGCTTGGCCCGTCGCAAAGCACGCTCGAAGCAATTCAAAATGCGCTGCATGACGTCAACCGCTATCCCGAAGTCGGCAGCGTCACTCTTCGCGGTGCGCTGGCGGAAAAATTCAAAGTCAAAATCGATAACGTAGCGGTCGGCAACGGTTCCGAAAGCATCATGGCGAATATCGTCAGGGCTTTCCTGCATGGCAACGACGAAGTCTTGACGACGAAAGGCACCTTCATCGGATTGCCGGTGTTGGTACGCGCACAGGGCATCAAACTGGTCGAGGTGCCGCTGAAGAATTACGCCTTCGACCTGGAAGCGATCGTTGAAGCAATCAACGATCGCACGAAGATCATCTACTTGTGCAACCCGAACAATCCGACCGGAACGATTTTCACAAGACATCAGTTCGATCAGTTCATTCATAAGATTCCGGAGCATGTTCTCGTTCTGCTTGACGAAGCGTATTATGAGTTCAGCGCCGACAACCCACAGTTTCCCGATTCGATGAGTTACCGGCTCGACAACGTGCTCACCTTGCGCACATTTGCCAAGGCATACGCAATGGCGGGATTGCGCCTCGGTTATGGTTTAGGACATGAGTATCTGATTGATTTCATCAATCGCATCAAGTTGCCCTTCGAGCCCAACGTTCTGGCGCAAGCAGCAGGTCTGGCCGCGCTTAAAGATGATGAATTCCTGGAGCGCACTCTAGAGAACAATCGAGTTGGCAGAACTCTTTTGAATGCTGAGCTCGATCGCCTTGGGTTAATGCGCGTGCCGACGAACACCAATTTCATTCTGGTGGAAATGTTCAGCGCGGAAAAAGTGGCTCAGGTACACGAAGGACTGCTGCGTCAGGGAATTGCCATTCGGCCGCTGACGGCGTTCGGCTTGCCCACCTGTTTCCGCATCACGATCGGCACCCCTGAAGAAAACCAGCTGCTCATAGCCGCCTTGCGCAAAGTGCTTTAAGCAATTGCACCAGTGCTGCTTAGGTATGATGCTAAAGACTGGATCTGGCGTTACAAGCAACGGACAGAGAAGGCTAAATATCAAGGACGCCTGGCTAACACCTTCGGCTCGACAGTCTTTTCGGCGGTCACTGTTGGCAAAGGCAGAGTACCTGCAGCTCGCAATGCATCATGCATTGTTGCTTTCGGTTCAGCGCCGAACTCTGGTTGGGCGCCAACAAATACTGCCGCAAGAATGCAGAGTATGCCTGCAAGTGTTACCTGACCGACTAAGGCCAGAGGCAGCGGCACCAAAAAGGCAAACGCGAGGGCCGCGAAACAAAGATTTCTTTTTCTCCGGTGATGTTCAACTTTATCTCGATCTAACGCCGCTGATTCCATTCAATTCTCCACAAAGGCGGCAGCCCGGATGCAATCCGACCCGGGAAAAGCAGCTTGCTGCTTCTCTTTCAAACATATGAATGGGTCGGACAGGGCGTGCGACAAACACTGCCGAGACTTTGTCTCGTTGACCTGTGTTCGCGAAAACCACCTGTAGTGTGGACACCGCATCCGGGGTGGTCAAGTGTAATTTCCCCACTGGAACCAGGAGTTAACGCGTCCCCGCCATCCTTGGCACACACGCAAGAAGCCCGGCTTGCACCGGGCTTCTGTCGAATCCTTACCTGATTTAAATTACTTGGTGAAGGAGAGCACGCAGACTTCGCCTTCAAACTTGGATTCACCCTTGAATCCGAATTCTTTGGCCAGGTTTTGCATGCACATGTCGAATGAACGACCCATTTGCTCTTCTTGTTGCGTGTTGAGGTGACCGAAGGTCTTCATTGCGTTCCACATCGCGCAGCTGTTGTACTTCAGTTCTGCCTTGTGATCGTCGCCGGAGATTTCGACTTTGCTGCCGAAAACGTTGACTTCAAATTCGGCCATTGCCTTGACGAGATCGAGAGGAGTCTTAACGCCCAACTTTTTGTAGTGCTCAACTTTGTGATTGCGCATTTCAGTTTGGAACTCTTCTACGCCCTTTTCTCCGCCATGCTTGGCGACGAAATTCATTGCTGTCAGATAGAGCATGCTATGCGTGCGTGCTACTTCTTCCTGAATCTTGGTAGTGTTCCATTTCGGTTCTACAACCTGTTTGTTCAGCGCAACAGTGGTCATTTGACACTCCTTGTGGTGGTGTGTGAATTCTATGACGCAATGCCGCGATATGAGCCCGCTTTAAGAGTCAATTCCCTATTCTGCTTGACATGAGGCGCAAGTGTTGTAAGCGCAGTCCGAGGCTTCAGATGTCAACATTCTTCTTGCTGAAGTGAGCGAGCCACTTATCGGTACGGAATGGCGAAGCCGGCAAATTGTTCTTGTTGTACAAGTTTCCGTCGGGATTGGGCGCCCAGCTGTAGCGAACCGCAACGGGTTTCGGCACCTTGTCGCTCCAAACCACCACCTCATTGCCTTCAATCCTGGACTCGGCGGGCAAGAATCTTTTGTCTACGCCGGCAATTGTGAATCCTCGAAGCTTCCCATCCTTTGCAATCAGCCCGCAGTCGCCATAGCGGAATGTCAACTCCACCTTGTTACCTACGGCACTCATCGAGTCATAGATAGGACCTGAAAATGGAACCGCACATTTGTAAACACAACCCAGAGCTACCTGTGCGATCCGCTCGCCTACCTCTTTCTTCTCGCGAGGGTGAATAGTGATATCATCACCCATAGCACTATCTATGGTGCAGGCCATATAGGCATAGGGAATGCGCCGAGCCAATAACTGTGACTCGCGCAATTGCGCCCAGTGGCTCTCCTGCGGCTTATCACATTTCGTACCGTATCCCGGAACTTGGACGTAGACAAAGGGCAGCGTCAGATCTTGCCAGCGTTGACGCCAATCATCGACCATGCAAGCGAAAAGATGGCGCCAGCCCTCAGGCGTCTGGAAATCGCTTTCGCCCTGATACCACGCCACTCCGCGCATAGAAAATGGAATTAGGGGATTAATCATGCCATTAAATCCCGACGAATTGGCAAAAAAGGCACTGGACAACACGGGCTTTGCAGGCTCCTCCAGTCCCTTTTCACGCGCTTCACGCACCGCCACCTTCCATTCTTCTATTGATTTGTCAAATGCTTGGCTGATTTCCAAATAATTCGACGGTGGATCCAGTTGCGCCGTGTCATGCGATGCAATCAGTGAGTCGTTCGACATCCAGACTTTAATTGGTGTACCTGGGAAGGCAGCAATGATAATGCCGACAGGCATTTTTGCTGTCTTTTGCAGTGAACGCCCAAAATAATAGGCAACGGCAGGAAAATCTCTCACTGTTTCCGGATTCGCAAGCTGCCAGCGCGCCTTGAGGTCACTGACCGGTTCCGCCGAAAGATGCTCTTTCACCCCGAACAAATGCAGGTTGGGATTTTCGGATTCTTCAATGTCCTTTTTGGAATCCCGGGCATAGGAAACCGGCATTACCATGTTTGATTGGCCCGAGCACAGCCAAACTTCGCCAACATAAACATTATGAAAGACTAGGCGATTCTTACCTTTTACCGTCAGGCAATATGGTCCGCCAGCCTCGAACGCGGGCAGATGCACCATCCACTTACCGGCTTTATCGGCAGTGGTGTTGGTGCAGGTGTTCTGCAATTTGACGACGACTACTTCGTTAGGTTCAGCAGTGCCCCAAACCGCAATCGGCTTTTGGCGCTGAAGAACAGCGTTGTCGCCAAACAGCGCGTTGACCTCAACGTTTGCACGAACTGGAAGAGCCGCGAAAAACAGCGTTGATAAAAACAGGACAACAAATGGTAGACGCATGATTACCATCTTAGAGATTGCCACGGAGCGCCTGGTCGCGTTCGATCGATTCGAACAAGGCCTTAAAATTTCCTTTACCAAACCCTTTGGCTCCCTTTCTCTGAATTACTTCAAAGAACAGTGTAGGACGATCTTGAACAGGTTTTGTGAAAATTTGAAGAAGATAACCATCTGATTCACGATCGACAAGAATGCCTAGCTTAGCCAGCTCTTCAATATCCTCGTCGATCTCTCCGACACGCTGCGGCAATGTGTCGTAATAGGAACGGGGAACGGTGAGAAAATCTACACCGCGCTGCTTGAGCGCCGCCACCGTTTCAATAATGTCGCGTGTGGCGATGGCGATGTGCTGCACGCCGGGCGCCACGTAATAGTCGAGATATTCCTGGATCTGTGATTTTCTCAGGCCGTCGGCAGGTTCGTTCAAAGGCAGTTTGATGTTGCCGCTGCGGTTTGCCATCACCTTCGATACCAGTGCCGAATACTGCGTGCTGATATCGCTGGCGTCGAAATACTGATAAACATAGAATCCGAAGACTTTCTGGTAGTAGTCCACCCATGATTCCATTTTGTCTTTTTCGACATTGCCGACCACATGGTCGACGGCAGCCAGGCCAACCTTGTCGCCGTCACCGGCTTTCTGATCGAGATGCTTGAAGCCGGGCAGGAACCCCTCAGGATCGCCTTGACGTTCGACAAAGGTGTGAATCGTTTCTCCATAAGTGCTGACCGAGGCAATCACGATCGAACCTTTGTCGGTTTTGTGTACAGTGGGCTCTGATGCGCTTCGCGCTCCTCGCTTGATGGCAGTTTCGTATGCTTTTCGTGCATCGCGAGCTTTGAACGCGACAGTTTTCACACCGTCTCCATGCTGCTGCACGTGAGCGGCAACCGGGCTTTTCGGGTTCAAGGCCCCGGTGAGGATGATCGTCACGTGATCCTGCTTCAGCACGTACGAAACATTGTCTCTGTCCCCGGTTTCCAATCCTCGGTATCCGACCAGATCGAAACCGAAACCGCGGTGATAGTAGTAGCACGCCTGCAGCGCGTTGCCGACGTAGAATTCAATGTGGTCGAAACCATCGAGGGCGATCTCTTCTACCGCGCCAAGCTGGCTTGCTCGCTCAGCGGTTTTCTCTGGCATTGTCTCTCTCCTTTGCGCCAAGCGGATGGCCGGGCCTGCAGTTTATTGCGTCAATCCATGTAAAAGTTCTTGCGCGTCTTTGTTCTTCGGCTCGATAGAAAGAGCTGATTCCAGCTCTTTCTTGGCCTCAGCAGATGACTTGTCCTGGTCTAACAGCACTTTGGCCAGACCGACTTTGCCCGGCACGAAATCGGGTTGGCAGGCGAGCAAACGCCGGTATTCAATCACAGCTTCTTTGTCGCGTTTGACAGCGCGCAATTCTTCCGCCAGCTTGAACACGCGCACCGCACTGAACTCTTTGTCGGTGGCAGCCTGGCGGTAATACTTGATCGCTTCTTCCTTATCGCCGAAATGAGCCAGCACCTGCCCTTTCATAAATGAGACAGTGGAAACGTTGGGATACTTCTGGCTCAGGGCATCGAGCTCGGCCAGGGCACCCTTTTTGTCTCCGGCAAGCCCCGTGCGCCAGGCGTGCACACAAGCGCCGGACACTTCGCCCTCAATGGTCATCTCCGCATCAAGACTGTTCTCGCTTCTTCCCAGACCGGCTCGGGCGCGCTGCTCGGCGTCCGGCAAGATTTCAGGCACCGCAGCGGTAGTAACCTTGCCCAGCGATGAGCTTGGGGCTTGCACAGTGGTTGTGCATCCACCCAGAACTGTTGCGGCAAGAACACAGGCCATGAGGAAACGGGCAGTGTCCATTGCTTTCCGCCTTGCGCTTCACGCGCACAAGTAACTTCAGCATTTAAGCATAGCAGCTAAGCGACGCGATGGAGCGGCTAGGCAAACGCAGTGCGACGCGATGAAACAGATATAAAACGCGGCGGCCGACTGGTAAACGGCTATGGCAGCAGGGTGGAGTGCCCGAAGCCCGGAGTTTGATTGCCGTTTTTCGGTTTGTTGGCGGCGATGCTGCGCACCATCGGCGACTCAGGCAGAGGTGCCGGCAGCGCATCCAGCCCGGCATCTTCCGATTTGGCGGTCTGCGCGGTTTGCACGTCTTTTGTCTGCGACAGCAAGAAATGTATTCTCGCCTGCACTTGCGAGAGGTATTTAACCGGCACACCGTTATCGTAAACCAGGTCGATCAGCGCTCTGGCAGCGCCATAGCAATCGCCTCGCAGCTCGAGCACCTCGGACAGCGCAACGCGCAACATCAGCTCTTTGGGCCGCTCGTTTTTCAATTGATTTAAGCGCTCGATCGCCTCATCCAGCTGGGCGTTAGTCGGCTTGCTCAAGACGAGTTCGTGATAGGCGATGAAGAGACCGGGCTCAAGCGCCGTCGCTTCCAGCAACTCGCTGGCCGCCTTAGCCTGATCGCCTGAAAGCCGCAGCGCCTTACCCAATTGAAACCGCAGCTTCGCATCTTGCGGTAAGTTTTGCACCTTTGCTTGCAATAGCTGAATCGTCGCAGCCAGCTGCGGCGAAACCGGCTGAGCTTGAGCCTGGGCGTCGCTCGGAGCAGACGACAAAATCGCACACGTCAACAACGACATCAATGGAATGATGCCTTGCCGACGAAACGTCCTGTTTGCGTCACGACCGATAATGAGCAACTTTAAAAGATCCCCGGAACCTAGAAAGTGCGCTCAGTATACTGCCAAACCGGCGTTCCGTTTGTCAACAGGCACATTTACCGGCTGCAGCCGCTTCGTCCCTGGCTCTACGCTGCGCCCCGGCTGGGGCGGCGCCGGCTCCTTGCCACCACGCCCGCTGACTATTTCAAATAGTTTCAGCCACATTAACACGCTCTCGCTTTTCGGATGGAAACGGAAAAATGACCTTCCGGCATGCGCTCGGACTGCTCGATGCCATGTCCCTCTGCCGCCACGCTTGAAGAAACGCTCTCCACCGGCTCGCCGTCATCAAGGAGAACGACCAGAACATCGCCGCCGGTAATTTTGTCAAGAAACAATCTGGTCTTGACAAAGTTCATCGGGCAAGCCACCCCGCGAAGATCGAGTTCATACTGCGCCACTGAAAGTTCCTCGTTCAAAAGTGATCCGGTTTGAAACAAACGTCAGGAATACAACCGGACGGATCAGGGCAATCATGCCGATCTCGATATCGCTGCCATTCTTTGCGAAAGCACTCGCGATCGAGAACATAACTGCGAGTGTTTTCCAACACTGCCGTATTTGTGCTTTCTGATTCAGCGCCCAGGCAAAGCAAGCACAGCATCTTCTGCGTGTTCCCGAGCGCTAAGTTGATTACTTGTTTCCTGACGCACAACGCTTTACCGCAACGGCAACATCTATCCGGAACGTCCGGAATTAGTTCAATAATTTGCGGTTCTGGCATAGCAGGGCACGACCCGGGGGACACAATTCATTCTAATTGAATTCGGGTGTGAAGCCCCTCTTGCCGTCGTGATTGTGATCTCGATCATCGATTTTTTCCGTCACTGCCTCGATTACCTTTGCCCAACCGACGAGAAAGAGGCTGATCTGGTTTCCGCGTTTAATCTTCGTCAAGAGAACCGTGGGCGCTGGGCCTCTCATTGGCGCACATTCGAGCAACGAGAGTTGGTAGAAAGATCGCAGTCAGCTCGGCGCCCGACAGATTCGCCGAAGCTGGGCTGGAGCCGGCGTCGTTCCCGAGTGGGGGTGCTGTACTTTGTCGAGTCGCTGGCGGCATTGGACTGTACCATTCAATCTGTCACCAAATGTGGTGCCAACACTTTGCTGCTGCTGGCAGTCAATGACGCGGTCACTCTGTCTCCCGGGCAGCCGCTTTTGCGTTACAATCGCCACTATGGCCGGTTGATGGAACTGAGTGCCGGGAATGACTCCTATCCGGTTTTACAAATTATTGCTCTGGTTCCTCTTCATCCATGCTGCAGTATGGATTCAATTAGCATCGGCGCAGGGCCCCACCTATCAATATCAACAAGCGCTGGGCTGGCTCGAAGAGGGTCGGCGGCTGTTGACGCAACGAAACTACGCCCAGGCGCAGGCGCAATTTACTCGCTACGTCCAGGTCTATCCCAACGATCCGCGCGGGTACTTCTGGCTGGGGATGGCGCTGGACGAAGCCGGGGACGCCGATGCAGCATTGCAACAGTACAGCCGAGCACTCGATGCGGCAAAGGAGCTGAGCATGGATGCATCAGAGTTGCGATCGAACCTGGGCAACACCCTGCTCAAACTGCACTACATCAAAGAAGCAACCTACGATTTCAAGCGCGCGCTCGAGATCGATCCCACCCAGATGCAAGCGCATGTGGGTCTGGCACAGGCATATCTGTCGCTAAACCAATATCAAGATGCACTGGCGGAGCTGCAGGTTTGCAGCGATCACCGATTTTTCGATCCCAGCTTGCCGTTTCTCAAAGCAAGAGCCCTTCTTGGATTGGGACGCACCGGTGAAGCACGAGAACAATTGCAACTCTACGAGCACGGAGTCGCAGGCGCCACCGGCGACCTTGTCGATAGTGCGCGCCTGCTGTTGCAGCAGCTGCCGCCTCAAACAGGAAGCTCTGGTTGAAAAAGGACAATCAGGTCCCTTGAGAATTGTCTTAACGTACCCTGAACAGGCAGCACTTGGGGTATGCTACACCTCTAATGCCTATGAAATCAGGCAGCATGATGGAGGCGAAAGGCTGGTCAACGCATTCGCCGCATTTTGGTTTGACGCATGGTGAACAAGAAAACTGATGTTCGAGTCGAGCGCGACAGGTTTGGAGACGTGCAGCTGCCGGCGCATGCGTATTGGGGTGCGCAAACAGGAAGAAATCGCGAATTCTGCCAAATCAGCGGGCAAAAGGTCAATCCGCGCCTGATTGAAGCGCTCGTCTTGGTGAAAAAAGCCGCAGCTCTTACCAATACGGAAACAGGGCGATTAGACCAATCAACCGGCCGAGCAATCGTGCAGGTGTGCGACGAGATCCTCAGCGGTCAATGGCGAGAACAGTTCGTTGCTGACGCCTTTCAATTCGGCGCCGGTGCATCGCTAATCACTAACGTCAATGAAGTCCTGGCCAACCGTGGTAACGAACTGCTCGGCGGCAGCCTGGGCACCTACGATCGCGTGCATCCGCAATTGCATGTTAACGTCGGACAGTCATGCAACGATGTGTTTCCCAGCTCGATGCGTCTGGCGCTGCTATTGTCGCTGCGTGAGTTGGAGCCGATTCTGCTCGATCTCGAACGGCTGCTGCGGCGCAAGTCACTGGAGTTCGAAAAGATTACAAAGGTGGGCAGGACTCACTTGCAAGACAGCGTTCCGATCACGCTGGGACAGGAGTTCAATGCCTACGGCTCGTCGGTCGAGCGCAGCGTGCGCCGTCTCAAAGAAGCGAGCAACGGACTTCTGGAAATGAATCTCGGTGGCACGGCCGTTGGCACCGGATTTGGTACCGAACCAGAATACGCCGGGCGCGTCGTCGACAGGCTGGCGCAAATTACCGGCATCAAATTCAGAATAGCCGAAGACATATTTCGGGCGACTCAATCGATGGCCGATTTCGTCGAACTTTCCTCCGCTCTGAAAGAGCTGGCGATCGAACTGGCTAAAATCGCCGCCGATCTCCGCTTGCTGGGTTCAGGTCCTACTTCAGGGCTGGCGGAGATCAAGATTCCACCGGTGCAGCAGGAGCCATCCGAGCTTTCGCCGTCGCTGCCTGACAGATCCAACCCCTATTTAACCGAATGTTTGAGCATGGTTTGCTATCAGGTGCTGGGCAACGATTTCACTGTCTCCATGTGCGCTCAAGCAGGACAATTGGAGAGCAACTCGATGACACCGCTTTTGATCAATTGTTTATTGCAGTCGCTCGATCTGCTGCGCACCAGCGTGGCAATTTTCAATGCCCGCTGTTTGTCGGGCATTACCGCCGACGCCAAACGCTGCCAACACCTGCTCGACATGAGCGGCGCCTCCGCTGCGGCGGTGAGCGCGTATATAGGACCGGACAAAGCGATGGCATTGCTGGAGTTGGCGCACGCCACCGGCAAGAGTTTCCGCGATCTGTTGGTGGAGCAGAAGCTGATGAGCGCCGAGGTGCTGGATCGCATC
>Ga0182024_10017743_pt1 | contig 13321 bp, 15 predicted proteins | sample P32metaG_FD_120480 | JGI IMG/M metagenome (GOLD analysis project Ga0182024, IMG submission 120480) | Permafrost microbial communities from Stordalen Mire, Sweden - P3-2 metaG (Illumina Assembly) | ecosystem: Environmental > Terrestrial > Soil > Wetlands > Permafrost | place: Sweden: Stordalen...
CCGCCCGCTCCTTGAGAAGCCATCCGAAACAGAGGCTGGCGGCGAGCGCGCCGGCGAGCTGGGCGGCGATGAAGGTCGGCGCCGAGGCCGGGGTGATCCCGGCGAAGGTGTTCGACAGCGAGCGGGCGATGGTCACGGCCGGGTTGGCGAAGGACGTCGAGGCGGTGAACCAATAGGCGGCGGTGATGTAGAGCCCGACGATCATTGGCGTGGCGTCGGGCCGGAAGCGGATCGAGCCCAGGATGGCGCCGATCAGCCCGAACGTGGCGATGAACTCGGAGAAGGCCTGGGCCGGTCCGTCGCGCAACTTGGCCGAGACCTGAAGGATGGCTTGCGCGAACATCGCGTGCGCCGTCCACGCGCCGACGATGCCGCCCGCGATCTGGCAGGCGACGTAGGCCCCGGCCGTCCGCCAGCCGATCTCCCGCCGCAGGGCGAAGACCAGGGTCACGGCGGGATTGAAATGCGCGCCCGACAGCGGTCCGAATATGGTGATCAGGACGACCAGGGCCGCGCCGGTGGCGATCGTATTGGCCAGCAGGGCGATGGCCAGGTTGCCGCCGCAGAGGCGCTCGCCCATGATCCCCGAGCCGATGACGGCGGCGAGCAGCAGGGCGGTGCCGAGCGCTTCTCCGGTCAGCCGCCGGGCCGTCGAGAAGGGATGCAGCGGCGGCTCCAGGCTCGCGCCTTCCGGATGCGCAGCGTCACTCACGTCAGCGCGCCGCGACGGGCTGATCGGATGTCTCGCCGATGGCGTCCAGACGGCGCTGAAGGGACATCTTGTCGAGCGACGCCAGCGGCAGGCTCACCAACAGGCCGATGCGGTTGTTCAGCATCCGGTAGGCGTCGGCGAAGGCCAGGGCGATCTCGGCCCCGCGCCCCTCCGCGACCGCCGGATCATGCACGCCCCAATGCGCGGTCATCGGCTGGCCGGGCCACACGGGGCAGACCTCGTTCGCCGCGTTGTCGCAGACGGTGAAGACGAAATCGAGCTTCGGCGCTTCCGGCCCCGCGAACTCCTCCCATGATTTCGAGCGCAGGGAGTCGGTTGGGTAATTCTGTCGCTTCAGCAACGCCAGGGCGTGGGGGTTGACGGCGCCCGTCGGCATGGATCCGGCCGAATAGGCCGCGAAGCGCCTGGCGCCGATCCGGTTCAAGATCGCCTCGGCCATGATCGAGCGGGCCGAGTTGCCGGTGCACAGAAAGAGCACATTGAGGGGCGGAGTCTGGTCCACCCTACGCCGCCGCTCCGCAACATGACGAGGTAGCCGCCGCGCGTGAGGCCGCTTGCGCCAGGGGGCCGCACACGTCCGGGCGGCCCTGGCAGCAGTCTTCCATCAGATAGACCAGCAGCTCGCTCATGGTGTCGAAGGCGGCGGCGTAGATGATCGAGCGGCCATCGCGCCGGCTGGTCACCAGACCCGCGTTGGCCAGGACGTTGAGCTGGGCGGACAGGGTGTTCGGGCTGGTTTCCAGGGTTCGGGCGATCTCGCCGGCGGCGATCCCGGCGGGTCCGGCCTTCACCAGCAGCCGGAACACCGCCAGCCTGGCGTCCTGGGCCAGGGCGGACAGGCGCTTGATGGCGAGATTTGATTCCATAGTTCGAGTGTTGTGGAAATATCGGGGGAGTCAAGTCCTGAGTATGAATGAACTCATCTCACCGGGCTCGCCGGTACTTGCCGAGGAAAAACTCCGGAACGCAGGTCAGCAGGACCGCGCCGCCGAGCGTCACTCCACTGATCCAGCTCCATCCCCGGGGCCCCAGCGGCAGCGCTCCAAAGCCGTAGGCCAGGGTCGCCAGCCCCATCAGGGCAAGGAACGGGCCGGTGAAATAGCAATGCACGCGCCCGCAACGGCGAGCGTTGACCAGGCAGCCGGCCGCCATCACGCCCAGGCTGACGGCCCAGACGACCGCACGCCATCGGGTCCCGATACCCAGGGCGCCGCTCGCCGCGATCACCGCGACGGGAAGGCAGAACACAGCGCCGGCCAGCCACGGGCTGGCCAGGATGTCGCGCGGGGTCTCGGTCTGGCCGGGGTGGGCGTTCATAGTTGCAAGTCAGCGACAACAGGCTTCGCCGCCGCCCGCCTGGATGGGCACGGCGCGTCGCCGTAGGAACAGAAAACGCAGCAGTCGCCCGCCTTGGGCTTAAGCACCGCGCCGCAGCCCTGGCAGTCGTAGAAATACTGGCAGGCGTCGGTCGGCATGGTCTCGGTGGCCGCATGCCCGCACTCGGGACAAGTGATCGACGAACGCAACCGCAAGGCGGTCCCCCTGGATCCCCGCGCACTACTTGGCGTGCTTGTAGCTGAACGGCTGCTCAACGCCCAGGCGCGCCCTTAACCTTGACCTTGTTGCTCCCACGCGGAGCGGCGCCTAAAGATGGCGTGTCGTGCGGGGACTTGGGGGCGTCGGCGATTTGGGGGACGCGCGCGATGTTCGCCGCCTCGCGTGCTGGAGATTTCCGAAGAGTCGTCGATCCGACCGCGCCATCAGGAGGGGAAAGTGGCCACGTCATCCGCCGAGACCAAGGTCGGCCCCGGTCACGCCGCCAGGAGGATTTGGCGCGCCTTGGCCTATCTTTACATCCTGTTCGCCGTGGTCTCGACGCTGATGTACGCGCGCACCGCGTTCCTGGCCCCGTCGACCTATGGCGGCGTGGCTTCGGCTTCCCTTGGCGGCGCCCTGGTCCGCACTACCCAGACCGGCCGCATCGATGTCGTCGTGCATCATCTGACGGCGGCAAGCCCCCTGGCGAACGCCGGGGTGCGCGAGGGCGACCGGTTGCGCCTCGATATCCCCTGGAATGACTTTCGCGTCCTGAGCACCGGCGAGCCCTTCGGATTTACCCGCGTCGCGCCGGGCCCGCCGCGGCGCATGCAGATCATTGCCCCTGAATTTAGGGGGCCCTCCAGCAACGTGGTCAACTATCGATTCCTCACCACGCTGTTCGATATCGGCGTCGGCTTGCTGTTGTTCTTTCGCTGCCGGGGAGACTTCGGCGTGGAAGCCCTGGGCATGGCGTTCATCACCGCCGCCATCACCAGCAATTTCCCCGCCTCTCCCTATTGGTCGATATTCTGGATTCTGCTGGCCTATAGCGGCGCCGCCGCCGCGCCTTTTCTTACGCTCGCCTTCGCCATGTCCTTCTACGAAAAGCACATTCGCCCGATCAGATCGGCCGAGAAGGCGATCTTCTGGGTTCTCGTTTGCGGCATGGCGATCGGCTTCGTGATCGCCTTTTTCTCCTATTATTTCGCATACATGGCGCCAATCATACGCCTCAACTCATACTTCCTCTTCATCACGGAGATCTGCGTATACGCCGCCACGATGTTCTACTTCATCCGCGGCTACATGTTGTCGACAGGCGATACCAGGAAACGATACGCGTTTCTGTTCATCGCCTTGATGCTGACCTTCTGCCTGACGCTTGTTCAAATATTCTCACTGTTGATCTTGAAGCAGGCCCGACTGAGTCCTGAAAACCCGCTGTACGACGTGAACGTCGTTCTCAGCCTGCTGGGACCCTTGATCTTCGCCTACACGGTGCTGCGGCACCGGGTCGTCGACCTTGGCTTCATCCTCAATCGGACCCTGATCTATGGCGCGGTGAGCATCATCTTGCTCGTGGCGTTCGGGCTGATCGACTGGGCGGTGGATCATTTCATCAAGCCCGCGGGCCGCAACGAGAGCGCCATCCTCGACGCCGCCATCGCCGTCGGCGTCTACCTCACCTTTCACCGCGCCCGCGACTTCGTGGAACGGCACATGGAAGCGGTGTTCTTCCGCCGCTGGCACGACAACGAGCGTCAGCTGCGCCGGCTCGTCGACGAGGCGAGCTTCATCACCCGCGCCGACAATTTGAAATCAGCCCTGGTGCGGGAACTGGCGCGCTTCACCGGCGGCGCGGCGGTGGGGATTTATCTCGAAGACGGCGAAGCGGGCTATCGCGTCGTCGAGCCCGCGCGGTCCCTACCCGACACCCTGGATACCGATGAGCCCGCCCTGGTGGCCATGCGCGCCCATCGCGGACGGATCGATCCTTCGCAGACGGCCTCGACCCTCCCCGTCATCCTGGCGCTGCCCATGCTCCACCGCAATGAGTTGCTCGGCTTCGTCTTGCTCGGCCCCAAACCGGGCGGCGACAGCTATCGCCCCGATGAAGTCGAGGTCCTCAGCTACGCCACCCATCAAATCGGCCTCGACCTGCACGCCCTCAAGGTCGAGCAGCTCGAACGCGACGGCGCGCGCTTGAGCCAGACTGTCCACCGGCTGAAATACGAAAACGCCCTCTTCCGCCGTGGCGGGCGCGCCGGCGCGCGGACCGCGAAGGCCGGAAAGGCCTAAGGCATCTCTCTGCCCCCTCTGGGGGAAGTGGCTCGCGCGCTTTCTTGCGCGAGACGAAGGGGGCGGCGACCGGCCTCCGAAGAGCCCCTTCCCCGCCGGAGCCTGTCCTCGGGCCGGCCTTTGGCCGGACCCGGGGGGCGGTACTTCCCCCAGAGGGGGCAGAGAACGGGTCAACTCCGCGGGCGAATGCCCTAGAATCCCCGCGTACCCCTCATAGCCGCGGTCGCCTCAGGCGGCCGGCTGCCTTTCAAAATCCAGTTCCGCTCTCAGGGCCTCGATGTCTCGGCCGATGGTCGCCACGGCGAGCGTGCGGCCGTCCCGCCGATAACGGATCGCCGCGTCCTGCTTGGCGAGGGATCCATCGACCGGCGGGGGATCGAAGTCGTGGGCGTGTCCGACGTAGCGAATGCTGGTCCCGAAATGGGCGCTCCAGAAAAACGGCGCCTCGCGGTAAGGCCGGTCGTCTCCCAGGATCGCCATGGCCGCGTGCTGCCCCTGGCGCTGCGCGTGGACCCAGTGCTCGACCCGAATCGCCTGGCCGGAATGGAAGGCCGGGAAGCGCGCGATGTCGCCGACGGCGTAGACGTTCTTTGCCTGCGTGCGCAGCCATGGGTCGACGATGACGCCGTCGTCGACCGCCAAACCCGCCTCCAAGGCGAGCTTCGTGCGCGGCTTGACCCCGGTTCCGGCGACCACGAAGTCCGCCTCCAGCGTCTCGCCGCCTTCGAGAGTCACGCGGCCCTCCGCAAAACCTTGCACCTTGCGGCCCAGGTGAAAGATCACCCCGTTCTTCTCGTGAAGCGCGCGAATCCATCGGCCGACCGCGTCGCCCATGACCTTGGCGAGCGGAATCTCCTCTGGCGCGACGACGTGCGCCTCGAGCCCGCGATGCTTCAGCGCGGCGGCGACTTCCAGGCCGATGAAGCTCGCGCCGACAACCACCACGCGGCGGGCCTTGGCGGCGGCCTTGATGATCGCGTCGGCGTCCTTCAGGGTGCGCAGGAGAAAGACATTGGGCCGGTCAAAGCCCGGGATGGGCGGGCGTTGCGGCGCCGCGCCCAGGGCCAGGATCAGGGCGTCGTAGGCCAGCGCCGCGCCATCCTTCAGCGTCGCCGTCCGACCGCTAAGATCGAGCGCTGTGATCTCCGATTTGAGCTTCAGATCGATGTCGTTGGTCTGGTACCAGCCGTCCTCGCGCAGCGGCATCCACTCAGGCTGCGCCTCGCCGGCCAGATAGTCCTTGGAGCAATTGGGTCGGTCATAGGGCGCGTCGGCGTCGGCGCTGACCAGGGTGATCCCACCGTCGAACCCATGGCGGCGCAGCATTTCGGCCGCCGCGAAGCCCGCCGCGCCGCCGCCGGCGATGACAACCCGCCTGGGAGTCTTGACCGTCCGAACTCCTGAAACTTTCCTCGGCCCTTCGGCCTTCTTGCGCACGAAGATTTTCCCGCCGCGCTCCTCGACAATCCAAGTCGCCACCGGATCGATGGCCGGCGCGCCCAGCGCCTCGCCGGTTCGAAGACAAAACCGAGCGTGATGCCACGGACAGCGCACCGTCTGGCCCACCAGCAACCCTTCGCCGAGGGGACCCTGGTAGTGGCTGCACTTGGCGCCGATGGCGAAAAGCTGACCCTCGACCCGGGCCACCAGCACGTCCTCATCGCCCACGTGGCCGACCAGCATGGCGCCATCGGCGAGGTCGCCGGCGGCCACGCCCTTGGCGAGATCCGGGCCCCCCGGCTCTTCTGCTGCTTGCGTCATCGCATCCTCCGTGAACCCCGAATTACCGCGCCCAGCCCTGATCGACAATCAAGGCCGATCATCGCCGGGCTGGCCGACCGGCGGCTCGTCGAGGCGATTTAGGCCGGCGGACCCGCGCCTCGATCTCGATATACCAAGCCGTCGGGCACTTCCGCGACGCCGGGTGTCGGCGTGGCCGGCTTGACGCTCTTGGGGCCCAGGATGTGAAAGACCGCCTGCCCGTCGGCGAGCAAATAGTCCGCGATGATCCGCCGGTGGCATCGCCACCAGAGCACTTCGGCGCACATCACTGCGCACGTCCGCCCGCGCCCCAGGTCGACCAGCTCGGCGAAGCCCGCCCTGAAGGGCGCCGTCATCGCGTAGTCGGCGTAGTTGCGAAAGCTCTTGTTTCGCCAATAGGTGTTTGGAGACGGTCCCAGGGCGCGCGGATGGCCTCGCAATCCACCCAAGGCGGCGATGTGGCGATAGCCGATCTGCCGCTCGCCCAGGGCGGCGGGAAGTTCATCGAAATTGAACTGCGGATTTGTGCGCGACCGGGGGATCGAGCGGACGTCCGCGACCATGTCGGCGCCGGCGTCCTTCAGCAGGTCGGCGACTTGATCGACGGACCGAACGGAGTGGCCGATCGTGAAGAACGGATGCGCGTGGTCCGCGACATCGGCCGCCATGCGGTTCTCCTCGAAGTCCATGGCACCAGGCCACGGCGCGTGTCCGCGTCTCGTTCATCTTAAGCGGGGCCGCTCAGATCGGCATCCGGTAGCCGTAGAACTCGTGATCTTCGTTGTAGCCCCCCTGCCCCGCGCCGAGGTGGACGAAGTCGTGCACGAACTCTATCGCCGCGATCCATTTGACCATCTTGAATCCGAGTTCGTTCTCGCACCGCAATCTCAGCGGCGCGCCGTGAACAACGCTAAGCGGCGCGCCGTTCATCTCATAGGCGAGCAGGGTAAGCTGGTGACGCATGTTCGAGAGCTTATGGACGTCGTAGTAACGCCCGCCGTCGGAGCCATCCGCGAGAGAATAGAAGACGGCATAGCGCGCCTCGGGGGTCGGCCGCACCAGGTCCAGAATATGGCGCATGGGAATGCCGCCCCATTTGGCCACGCCCGACCAGCCCTGGATGCAGAAATGAGTGGTGATCTGTTCCTGCTTCGGCATGGCCTTCAGGTCCGTCAGGGTGAATTCCCCTGGCGCCTCGACCAGGCCGCTCACGCGTAGCCGGTAATCGGCGAACGCGCCCGCCGCCAGGGCGTCGTACGCCTGCGAGTTCGGCATCGTCCCGTTCGGCCAGAAGAACGGTGAGATGTCCTTTTCCGCGAGTTGCGAGTTTGGGTCCCACCACTCGGCCAAGCCCTTGATCCAACCGACCATGAGACTTCCGGCGCGCTGCACCAGCCGGGCGTGCCTGATGGTGAACGGGGAGGCGAGGAGCCACGCCGTCGTCATGACCGCCATCGCCAGCAGGAAGAGGGGAAGTCCCGCCCACGAGCCGTTATCGACGCCGGCGAACATGTGGTTGGTGTTTTCCCGCAGGCCGGTGACGAAGACCATGATCCCGTGCGCCAGGATGAAGACCACGAACCAGCAAAATGAGATGAAGTGAGCCGATCTCATCGCCTGTCGGTTGAACAGCCGTCCAAACCAACCCGATTTGTTTGAGATCGCCGGGCTCTGCATCAGGCCGGTGGCGATCGAGACCGGCGCGGCGATGAACACGGTGATGAAATAGCTGAGCTGCTGCAGGCCGTTGTAGCGGGTCCAGCTGTGGTCCACGGGGAAGTTCAGCGATGCGTACTGGATCGCCGTGGAGAGCGCGCCCGGAAACACGTCCCACGTCATGGGCACGAGCCGCCGCCACTGATCGGTGGCGAACAGCAGCCCATAGAAGACGACGCCGTTGGTCACCCACAGCAGGTTGATCGAAAAATGCCACCACCGGGCGAGCCCGATGCTGTGGCGGATGCCGGGAATGCCCAGCCAACTGGGAAGGGTGACCGAATCATCCTTGGCCGTCCACATCCGCCCCTTCGGGATCGGGACCTGAAAGCGGAACCAATCGGTCCCCGGCGTGCAGTCGCGCCTCCAGTAGAGCCTGGGATGATCGGCCAGGATCTGCACGCCGGCCCGTAGGATGAACAACATGAAAAACATGTTGATGAAATGCTGAAGCTGCAGCCACCAGGGGAAGCCGGAATCGACCGACGGAGCGGTCTGGGCGATGCCCGGGTAGTGCTCGATGAACGCCTTCACGCCGGAAAGCTCGCGAAGGCTCTGCGCGATCGCGATCAGCAAGACCAGGGCCACGGCTCCGATCGGTATTGCCCACAGCACGCTGATCCAGCGCCGGCCGATCCGTATCCGCGGCGCTATGCCCGCCTTGGGCGGCAACCAGTGGCTCATGAGCAGACGATCGTCCGCGTCGCTGAGGGTGGCTTCCAGAGGATCGGGCGTCATGGTCTCCGGATAGGTCTTCGTCGTTGGCTGCCCACTCTCCGGCCGATCCGCGCGCGCCCTGGGGATTTCGTCAGTCGCTCAGCGGCGTGAGCGCCGCGTCCTTGTGCATGGCGATGTGATCGGTCTTGCTGCTCTTGATCTCGTATTGCGGCGACTCCGGGCTGGCATGATGCTTATAGCCCTTATGGTCGACATCCTTCACATGGACCTGGATGATCGTGCCGCTGACGCGCCCGGCCTCCGAGTTCCAACTCACCCGATCGCCGACCTTGAAGCGCTTGGTCATCGGCGTTCGCATTGCATTCGAAAGATACCGCCGGCGCCCCTCGCTTCATCACGGAACCGCCGGTGGGTCGGTTGGTTCCCGGACGCCGATCGTGGGACAAGAGACCATCAACATCCGCCCCGGGCCGAAAGCAGACCTCATCCGACTGCCTTCTAACCCGCCCTAAATCCCCGCGTACCACTCATAGCCGCGGTCTTCCCAGTAGCCGCCTTTGCCGCCCTTGATGTTGTCGACGCGGTCGACGAGCTGGATGCGCATCACGTATTTGGCGTGTTTGTAGCCAAGCTGGCGCTCCACGCGCAGGCGCAGGGGCGCGCCGTGGGCGGCGTCGAGCGGCTTGCCGTTCATCGCCCAGGCCATGATCGTCTGGGGGTGGAAGGCGTCGAAAAGATCGATGCTCTCGTAATACCGGCCGCTGTCGTCCAGGGTATCGCCCAGGTTGTCGGCGCACTGGAAGACCACGTAGCGCGCCCTGGGCGAGACGCCGACGAGGCCGAGCAGATGATGCAGCGGCACGCCGGTCCATTGGCCGATGGCGCTCCAGCCCTCGACGCAGTCGTGCCGGGTGATCTGGGTGCGCGCCGGCATCGCTTGCAGCTGCGCCAGTGAGAATTGCGCCGGGACGCCGACCAGCCCTTCGATGGCCAGCCGATAGTCGGCGAAGGCCCCGTCCAACAGGCGCTTGTACTCGTCGCTTTCCGGCATGGTGCTGCCGTTGGGCTTGAAGATCGGCGAGATGTCGGCAGTCCGGAACTCCCGGGCGAGGGGCTGGGCGGTAAGGAGCAGGCGCTGGCTGGTAAAGCTCAGGGTCTCGGCCCCGCCGATGAACTTCTGGAACGAGGGCGACGCGCTCAAGCGATCGCAGCCGGTCAGGGAAAAGGCGCCAAGGCCGGCGCCGCCGGCGCCGATCAGCTTGCGGCGGGAAAAAAGTGCGCGGCTCATGGGTGGGGCTCCGTGCGGATGGAGTAGCGGCCGGTGATCATCGAAACCATTTCGTTCCACACTCCGGCCAGGAACACCTCGACCACATGGACGATGACGAAAAGCACGATGAGGTCGGCGCAGATGAAGTGGATCGAGCGCGCCGAGGCCCGTCCTCCCAGCACGCTCACCAGCCACGGCGCGGCCGCGTCGACGCCCGGCGACATGGCCAGGCCGGTGACCACCATGGCCGGCAGCAGCACGAAGACCACCGCCAGATAGGTCAGTTTCTGGAGGATGTTGTAGCGCTTGGCTTCTTCGCCGACGGGGTGCCTGAGGCGGATGTGGTCGACGACGCTGCGCAGGATGTTGCGCGGCCCGATCTCTCTGGCCGTGGGCGCCAGGTCGCGCCGAAAGTGTCCGCTCGCCGCGCCGACGAGGAGATAGACGAGGCCATTGATGGCGAAGACCCAGGCCAGGAAGAAGTGCCAGCGGCGCCCGGTGGCCAGGTCCTGGCTGCTCGGCAGGGTCGCCCATTTGGGAAAGCCGCGCGCGGTCGGCGCTCCATCCTGGTCGGAAACCCCCAGAACGCCGGTCGTCGAGAACTCGCGTCCGGCGACGCGCGCCACGCCCGCGAGCTCGTCGGCGTTGGGATCCTTGGGCACGAGTTCCAGCCACGGCCTGTCGGCGTCGGCGCCGTACATCCCCCAGTAGAGACGCGGATGGGCGTTGAAGATCTGCAGCCCGCTCATCAAGAGCAGGCTGATGGCCAGCACATTGATCCAGTGGGTGACGCGCACGATCACCCCGTGGCGATAGATGACCTCGCGCCCGCCGCCGGGGCGGGTGGGCCGGGCGGGCTCGGCGACGAAGGCCGGCGCGGTTTCGTCAGCCATGATCAACCCCGCGCCGATCAGCCCTCGACGGCGGCGAGGATCGGGCCGCCCTTGCGCATCTGCACCAGGATGGCGGTCTTCAGCGCCGGGTCGGCGGCGGCCTTGAACGGCAGGCTCGTCGCCTGGCCGCTCCATGCGCCCAGGCGGACCAGTTCGCGCACGATGTTCTTGTGCGGCAGGGTCTTGCCGCCGTTCTCGCCGCGCTTGATCGGCACCTCGATGACGCGCGGATCATAGCGCACCAGCCAGACATCCGCCGGGCGGCTGGGCGCGGGCCCGGCCGACACGCTCACGAAGCTTGCGCCAATGACGATGGCCGGGCCGCCGTCGCCGCGATCTCCCGCCGCGATCATCGCGCGCAGTTCCGCGGGGTCCGCGCCGACGCCGTCGCGGCGGCCGTTGACCACCACCTGCGGGGTGAAGACGTTGGGATGGCCCAGGCCATGGGCGTAGTCCCACTGCCGGGCGGTGTACTTCGGCGAGGCGAATGTGTCCTTCCAGCCGAAGCGGTCCCAATAGGTGACCGAGAAGCTCAGGGCCAGGATGCCGGGGCGGCCGGCCAGGGCCGAGACATTGGCGTTGGCGGGAGGACAGGACGAGCATCCCTGACTCTGGAAGAGCTCGATGACGGTCGGATGGGCGGCGTCGGCGGCGGCGACCGGCGTCGCGGCGAGGCCAAGAAGAGCGGCGGCGAGGCAAGCAAGGCGGCGGGCGGTCGGCTGGGTCATGGGTTAAGGTTCGCGGCCATCATGTTTTTGGTTACCGGTCACGCAACCGTTACGCCAAAAGCCATGCGAGCGCCAAACCTCGACCTCATATTGCTGTCATCGACCCGCGCTATCGCAAAGGCGCCGCGTACCGGGTCGGCTAGGCGTCATGAAGGAGAGTCTCCATGGTCCATCTGATCAAGGTCGAGCCTCTGGCCGAGGGCTGGGCGGTTCGCGAGACAAGCGTGGACAATCCCCAGGTGTTCGTGAGCGGGGCCAAAGCCGAGGACGCCGCCCTTCTGTTGGGCGCGCGCCTGGCCGCCGCCGGCGACGCCAGCGAAATCCGCGTCTATGTGCGCGGCGGCGCCCTGGCCGGCCGCTTCATCTGCCCCGCCGAACCCGGCGACGCCGAAGCCGCTTAGATGTTCTCATTCCTCCCCTGCGAAGCGGGGGAGGGGGACCACCGAAGGTGGTGGAGGGGGCGGGTGCGCGCATAAGCCCCTGCCTTGTGGCGGACGCCTCTACCGCCCCGGCTGGCCTTCGGCCCGCGCCAAGCCCCTGGCAAGGCCCGCCAACCCTGAGTCGATCAGCGGGTCGGCGCCGCTCTTGGCCAGGCGGGCGGCGAGCACGGCTTCGGCGGCCTGGGCGGCGAGATCGGCGGCGGCGGCCTTGACCTCGCTGGTCGCCGCGGCCTCGGCGATGGCGATCTTGCGGGTGGCGAGATCGGCGCGGCGCTTGATGTCTTCCTCCAGCTTGACGGCCGCCGCGGCGCGCAGGCGCTCGGCGTCGGCCTGGGCGGCCCTGAGCATATCGGCGGCGGCGCGCTCGGCATCGGCGCGCTGGGCCTTGACCTGGGCGAGCAGGGCCTGGGCCTCCTCGCGCAGCCGCTGGGCTTCGTCGAGCTGGGCCTGGACCTTGGCGGCGGCGTCATCCAGAGCCTTGGTCGCCATGCCCGGAACCTTGGCGCGCCACAGGATGACGACGAACACCACCAGGGCGATGAAGATCCAGAAGTGGGCGTCCTGGGGATTGGTGAATACGGACATCTTAGGCCTGGGCTCCGTGGGCCGGGGTGCGCCCGGAATTCCCCAGCGCCCGCTCCACTTCGCCGGCCCCGGCCGCCGCGCCGGTCAGCCTGACAATCATCGCCTGGGCCGCCTCGATGGCGATGGCGCGCACATGCGCCATGGCCTGGGCGCGCGCAGCGGCGATGCGCGTCTCGGCGGCGGCGAGGGTCTGGGCAAGCTTGGCGTCTTCGTCCGCCTGGCGGGCGGCGGCGACGGCCTTGGCCTCGCCCTGCGCGTCGGCGGCGAGCTTCTGCGCGCGGGCCCTGGCCGCCGTCATCTCCCCGGCCGCGGCGTCCGCTTGCGCCACCGCCGCGTCGCGCATCCGCCGCGCCTCGCCGATGTCGCCGGCGATCTTGTCCTCGCGCGCGTCGATGGCCCCGCCGACGCCGGGCACGAACACCTTGGCGAACAGCACATAAAGAACGGCGAAGGTGATCAGCACCCACACCATCTGCCCCGGCCATTGGGCCACATCGAACTGCGGCAGGCCGGCCCCCTGGCTGGCGGCGGCGCCGGTGACGCTCGTCGGATCAGCCATGAAAGGCGCCTAGACCTTCACGAACAGGATGATGAAGCCCATCACGAAACCGAAGATGCCCATGGACTCGGCCAGCGCCATGCCCAGGAACAGCCACACCCGCTCGCCGGCGGCGGCCGACGGGTTGCGGATGGCGGCCTGCAGATAGTTGCCGAAGAGAATGCCCAGGCCCGCGCCGGCTCCGATGAGGCCGGTCATGGCCAGGCCCGCGCCGATGTATTTGGCTGCTGTAACGTCCATTTTTGCAAAATTCCTTAGGTGTTGAGGATGGGAGGCGAGGGGGTGAAATCTAGTGGCCGTGATCGAGATTTACGACCTCGTTGAGATAGACGCAGGTCAG
>Ga0182024_10017744_pt1 | contig 13321 bp, 17 predicted proteins | sample P32metaG_FD_120480 | JGI IMG/M metagenome (GOLD analysis project Ga0182024, IMG submission 120480) | Permafrost microbial communities from Stordalen Mire, Sweden - P3-2 metaG (Illumina Assembly) | ecosystem: Environmental > Terrestrial > Soil > Wetlands > Permafrost | place: Sweden: Stordalen...
GCTCTATATCTTTCCGATGATTTCGATGAATACTGGGCTTTTCACATCAAGCAAGAACAAGCGCGCCTACGTGGAAATAAAACATGGTCGCCGATCTCCATCGACTAAAAAGAGCCACACCCATTAGTTTTGACCCCAACGCACTATACGGAACGGTTATGCTCTCTATGGGAGAACCACGGAAATCTGGCTCTTGACCTTGTAGAAATGTTGGTCGGGTTTCCAAGAGCCAGCGGCCAAGAGGCTCGTTTCCAGCTTTAATCCATCTATAGGGTTCCGTTAGGACGCCAAGAGAATTTCCAAATTCAGATTCTACTGCTGGCCATTCAATAAGGCTGTCCTGATTATTAAAGCCAAAAATGCCCTGTAGGGGGTCACCTAAAACTCTGCATGGCAGAAAATTTTTGATATGCACAATCAATGAATGCATCGCAAGTGTGCAATCTTGATATTCATCAACGATTACTCCGGCATAAGAATTTAAGACAACTTGCTGTACAAAACCTTTCTCAAGAAGCTTCGACATAGCACCATAGATGTTGCCCCACACAGGTATATCTGTGGAGCCATCATATTCAGAATTTATCGGGTATTTTCTGACCCATCCCCAAGCCCAACCAGATATCGTATCAATATGATATTTGGATGATGGGATGTTATGAAGTCGGAATCGCTGCCTTAGCACATCGACACCAGCATTAGTATGCGTAAGGATAAGCTGTTTATCATCGCAATAACTCCCAACTGCCCTAACGATAGCATCTGTTTTTCCGCATCCAGCAGGTGCTTCAACGTAGCCATGTGTCGCTTGTGCAATAGCTTGATACACGACTTCAGTCATTTTGTATCCAGTTCCAGAGCTCATTTAATGTTACTTTCATGGCCGCTGCGTCTGGTATTAGTGGCAATGAAAACGCTAAAACTTTTTCTGCAAGATCAATTCGTTTGATGTAGTTATATTTGTTGATGCAATCACCAATTGCTTTCCTAAGCGCCAGACTCTCCGGCCATTCCGATATATTTTCTGGAAATGTTTGATTGGAAAGCCCTGAGTCTTTTATTATCAGATCTACAACCGTTGCCATTTCTAATGGTGCCTTGCATTCGCAGATTGTCGCAAGCAGGGCCGGTATGTGCTCCCAAGGGAGATCATCGCAAAGTTGATTTTCCGTGGAGTTCCCCGCCTCCCATTGAAAGACGGAAATGTCCTTTGCCGCCAGATTGGTAACATCTGTAGATGTCAGATGATCAGGCACATCATTATCGCAAAGTGCTGCGGTCTTATAACCTAATGAAGCAATTTTTGGCGTAATAACTTTAACCTTACCGCCTCCGCCGCAGTTGAAATATGAAGTCGCCAAGCTCCAAACTGGAGGATTTTTTTCATCGAATCGAAAACGATCATATGCTCGAAGACAACCGATTTCAGTCGGCCCTTCGCAAGCAACAATTTTACTTCCAAGAAATGCTTCCGCATTCATCCTTACATGGCCTTGAATGTCTGGAATAGCACCAAGACTTTCCAAGCTGATGCTCCCATCCGCATTTTTCTTACAGAAGTAGAGTTCATTATCCGATACATTTAACTCTCGAATAACGACAGGGGAATGCGTAGTTGCTAACACCTGCTGCCCGGAACTCTTAAGCTTAAAGATCAATCCTCGTATACGGTTTGGTTCAAGGCCGACCTCAATTTCGTCCATTAGCGAAATATTTTTTCCGCCATGCAGCTTCATCTGCATTGCGCAGGAAACAAGTTTTTTGGAGCCACTTCCTTTGCTTCGCAGGGGGACATCATCTTCGTGCAGGGAAACCGCGCCCGTATTCATGGATTGCTTTTGAATATCGATTTTCGGCAGAAGATTTGAAAGTTTTACGCCGATTTTCTGAGCGTCCAGCCGAACATCTTCAGCTATCTTTTGACATGCGGTTATGCTTTCGTAGCTGGAAACATCAGTTTGCCTTGCAGTTCGAGCGAGTTCAGAAATTACTGCATTCAAATTGCCCTGATTATTCCAACTAAGACGGGTCAGAATAGTATTGCGTCCCCATGTAAAATTCGCATCGGAGGACATGTCTAATCGGTTTGCGCCTAAAATTGCGCGATCCGAAGCATACATGGCGGTTCCGCCTTGCCCTTCATCTCGTCCTTTAACGGCAAACCATTTTGGTTCGAGACTTTTATCAACGCGCAGAACAACCGAAATTGCTATCCTGCCGTCAGGGGCAGGTTCTGAAATTGGCCCCGTATCATCAAGTCCGCATTTACATGTGCCAAACTTGCTTTCCGAAAAGAATTTCTTAACTTCAGGTTGGCTTTCGTCCCAATCGGTAAGAGTTACTTGGATCAAAATATCTTGATCTACATCCTGCTTATAAAAATCAGAATCATCGAATACTAAAGAAGAACGCGGGGAGAGGGTATAGTCCAGCGCAGTCAAAATAGTTGTTTTGCATGCATCGCCGGGTCCGATGATACAATTAAAATCCCCCTTCACATGCCACGAAAGAGACTTAATGCCTCTAAAATTCTTGATGGTTATATGACGGACTCTCAAGACGCGCTCCCCTAGGCATACTTAGCGTTGCCTCGTTTATAGTACTATGCCCTATGGACTTCTTGTCGGTTGCGTCGGTCAGCGAGTTAACGTTGATTGAAGATTTCTTGCCGTTCTGGTGTGTACCGCACGATGCCCGGTTCCTATCGCGGATGTATCGCATCATGAAACGATAAAGCGGGGGAGCGGAACTACTTCGTACTCGGGTAAAAGGCTTGGAGCATTTCTTCTACGGTTGCTCCTTGTGAGGCCATGGCTGCTGCGTTTGCTCCAACTATGCGGATCAAATGATGAGCCATGATGCGGCAAATGGTGCCTGCTGCACGGTAATGACCGGCATGGACTGGATCGAGAGGCTCGAAATGGGATTCGGTTTCTAAAATATGCCCTACGGCGTTGCGTAGCTCGCTATCGCGGTAGCGATCTCTTGCAATGGTATATTTCTTTCCGACAAGATTAGCATCATAGTATTTCGTTGGCTCATCTGGGAGCTTATCATTAAGCTCAGTCCAAGAGGCTGATTGGTATCTCTCTTTTTGAATGTTTCGTAGCGCATTTCCGTGAGTAATGATGTGATCTACAATTTTGTAGAAATTAAAAAATTGATACGCGACGGAAGAACTCATTACGCCTTCAGCATATGTCAGCATAAGGCGAAAAATGATAGCCAGAGAGTCCGTTCTGAACGATGCTGGCTGAATTCGCACATCAGGCCATGGGCTGTAAACGCGTGATATGGCAGGGAGAGATTCATCGGAAGGATGAACGCAAACCGAGTGGTATCGCAGGGGGAGCTGTAATGCAAATATTAAGAATGCTGATAATTGGCTAAAATAAACCCGAACAATCTCGATCGCTTCGCGAGCCGTCGAAGCGCGTATTTCGCGCAGTTCTATTGCTGCCAGGCGATCGTTTTCGCCTCTATGGAGTATGTACTTTGCGTCGTTGAATCCAAGCGATATTCTCGGTTCTTTCATTGATTGGTCGATGATGAAGTTTGATGTGCCTCCGGCAATGTCTCCGCGAAGAAACGAATCTAGTTCGAAGTTCCTTTCTGACGTATCGCCATCGAGGTTTGCAAGGCGAATGAAGCCTACCCATGCGCGTTCACACGGTTGGTCGTCGTCGTCGTGGTATAGCTCAACGTGCTGACCCCATGCCCACCATCCGGGTTCAACGGAAACCTTCCCATCTTCACGCGAGGTGGGAGTTTGGTGGTTATATGACCGCGTGAAGTTCATGGCTCTCCTTGTTAAAGCGCGCGGTAGACAGCGTACGGCTGCATCGTAATACACCAGGCGACCCATACACAAACGATATGGGCGGCTCTTTCTTCGCTCGGCCATGGCGCGCGCCTCGCGGACTGCTGACATCGACTTCGAAAAGTCGCAGCAAGCCCGGAGCGGCATAACGCGTTCTCGGCGACCCTGCTCCTATCCCGGCCCCTGGGTTTTCCTAGTCTCCGTGATTATCAACGGGGCATTGACAATGCGTCACACTGCCCCTACAATCGCAATGGCGAATGTGATTCGCCATTGCGATTGCGGAGGGGAAATGCCGAGGACAGACGACGAGGTCGTGGAGATTTTTCTTGAGATATACGAGGACGAATTTGGCGGCAAAGAGGGACAACGCTTCACTCTTTCATGGCGAGATTTGCGGAGCATTTATGGTTATAAGAAACTCTTCGATTCACGGATTCGATCGCTCGCGGAAGCTGCCGGGCAAGCTGATTTGTACGTCTTTGACTTGGGGGCAGGCTTAGCAACTGGCAAAGGGGGCGACCACATGCTTGCAGTGATCAAAACGAAAACCGTTGATAAATGGCGCCGTCTACCAGAAAAAATACTGTGCCCGCATGTTTTAGCAATAGATGAGGACGAAGAAAACGCGGAAGAAGAGGACGAGTAGGTGTAGCGACTTGCAATTGAAAACGGTGGTTTGCAGTTTTTACAAAGCTTGGCAGATATACAATAAATAGCTGTAGCGGCTTGCATTTGAAAGCGACTACAAGTATTGATCCAAATACTGTGCTTTGCCATACCCTTTGAGGTACGCGCGAAGAGTGCATCGAAAACGTGAGAGGAAAAGCTTTATTGCTCCCCCTCGGTTCGCGATTCTCCGGTCTCCGGTTTCAGGCGGTCTCGCGCGTAATCATAACGGAGAGCGGCGGCGCTTCAAGGATAGTCGCATGTCGAACGTATCCGCGTAAGACGTCCGCGGACTTGTGCCCGCTGACGCGGGCGATGTCGATTTCCGAGACGTGCGCGCCGGCGGCGGCGGTGATAAAGCCCGCGCGTAAACTGTGTGCGGCGAAGTCGCCGGCGACGCCGGCGCGCGCGACCGCGCGTTGTAGGACGCGCGCGACATCGCGCGGGTCAATACGATCCGGCGTAAGTGCCTGCGGCGCGCGTCCGCGTGGAAGTCCGAACGTTCGGAAGAGCGGACCGTTCGCGATGCTCGATGCGTCCAGCCACGCGCGCAACGCGCGCACCGGACACAATTCGGCAACATCGAGGACCGGGATGCCGACCTCGCGACCCTTGCCCTCCTGATCGGTTTTGGAACGTCGAAGGGTTATGATGATTCCGCGCGTCTCCCATCGCAGATCTTCGACGTCAAGTGCGGCGAGTTCGGAGCGCCGGAAAGCCCCGGCAAAACCGAGGAGGATGAGCGCGCGGTCGCGCGTGTCTTGCAGTGAATCATCGAGTTCGAAGAGAATCACTTGCAAGCGATTCAAGGTGAGGGCGTCCTTCTTCTTCTGGGCGACGCCGAGACGGCGCGCGATGCCGGAGAGAACCTGACGAACATGCGCGCTTCTGCACGGATCGGCGAGACCGCGTGCGTTGTGGGCGCGCGCGATCGCGGCCGTACGTCGGCGTAAAGTCGCGACGGCGCGCCCCTGGTCGGCGAGATCGGCGAGGTAGCGTCCTACGGTTTCCGGCGCGGCGGGGAGCGACGCGAGGCCGCGCCGTATCGTCCACGCTTGGAAATCCGCCCAGTCTTCGGCGTACGCGCGCAAGGTGGCGGCGGAGAGCGACGCATACTCGTAGGCTCCGGCTCGCTCGGTTTCGTGGATCGCAAGAGCGGCGACGTTCTCCGTCGCGAGGATCGCCGGATACGCCGTGCCGTGCATCATGCTTTCGGCGGCTCGTCGCCTTCGAACGGTTGTGAGGAACGCTCGCGCCGCTCTTTGTAGGTTTGGAGATCGGTGACTTCGCGTTCAATCGCATCGAGCATTTGGAAGATTTGCCGAGGGGCCTGTTTGGAGAGCGCCGCGTTTTTATTGAGCTTGGCGACCAGATCGCATAACACCGAGGCCTTGGCGCGAATGCTCTCCAGGTCCGTGCGCATCTCGTCGGCGCTTTCCTGATCAGGGACCGCGGCGCTCTCTTCGCCTTTGCGCAACTCTTCGATCGTGCGCATCGGGAGAATGAGCTGCTTATCCGAGGGTACGAGCGTGAACCCAAACTTCTCTTGATAGAAGCGCTTTGCGTTGTCGTCGATGGGGTCCGTGAGAAGGGCGATCGCTCCTTGCGAGCGGGCGATATCCACGCTCTTTTGTAGGACGGCACCCATGAGTTGCCCGCCGAGACCCTGCCCTTGCGCTGCTGCGGCAATGCCCAACTGCGCGAGGAGAACGCACGGATAGGAACGTTCGGGATGCAGTTTGAGCGCCCGTATCAGCTCTTCGGAGAGCTTGTTTGCTGGCAGCTCCTTGCCGACGAGGGTGAAGAATCCCACGATGCGATTGGGGTCTTCCGGTGCGATCGCGACGTAGGTTGCCGCCTCGTAGCGGGAACTCGCCTGCCGTGCAGTTTGCTGGAGGTAACGGTCGATCGTCGGGTTCCCGCATGAAAACGCTGCCCGGTCGTGGTGTTTGCCGAGCGGCACTACCTTGAGAAGTTCCAAGGCGGCTAGGTGACGAGCTTGAAGACGCCTTTTTGGCGTGCCCGTTTGATCGTCTCAAGGGCTACCGTCGGCGGGGGCGGGTTCAGGAGGAGGTTGTTGACGCATTCCCAGTCTTCCGGACTGAGGCGAATGAGATGCTCGTCCTCGGGCGGCTTGGGTGCCGCGTCGTCTACGCGTCGTTCGTGCATGAACTCCTCCTTTCTCGCATTGGAAAGCGCCCCGAAGCCGGGGTCGTCGTTCCCCTCAGCATACACCATCGCCGCCGGTTCGCCAAATGCGACGCGAGCGAGCCGAGGGGTCCTTTTGGGTTGTCGGAGCGGGTCCTCGAAGGACGCTTCCCGGCCTTTCCCATGTCCGAGAAGTGTATTTCTCGGACATGGGGATTTTTCGGAAAAGATATTGTTAGCGCGTTACGAAAAAACAGACGGTGAGCACGAATTCCGCCTCCTGGCCCGTCACCGTCCGCATGGGCGACGGCTTCCCCGAACACTTTCTCCTCGCGTCGGCATCCGAAAATATCTCGGAAAAGGGCGCCGTACGCATTCGCCAATGGCAGCGCGGCGAGGCGAATGCACCGATTCTCGGCGAGCCGACGATCGTCGACGCATCCCGCGTGCTTGATCTACGGGCGCTCCTCGCCGCATACGCGCCGCTGCCGTTGTAGGGAACAGCCCCAAGAGCATGCGACACGAGGGGCGCGCTTCCGCGCAAACGTTCAAAAGACGAGGCGCCGGTGACGCAAAGAGGATGCAACCAGATCGAAAAATCGTGAAGACGATGCAACTGGAGCCGGGCATTCCGAGGGGAATCGTGCGGGGCGCCGCTCCCAGTTGCATCGTCTTTTGTGTAGTTGCATCTTCTTCTGTACGTCGCTGATGGGCCGCAGACGCACGACCGGCTGTACGGCTCGGCATTTTCCCGGCGAGCCGTGTTCGGCGTGCGCGGCCGTCCGGACGGCGCGCTCCCGGCTGCGGCAGGCCGATCGTACCGCCGCCGATGCCGCCGCGCGCGTCCGACGTAAGGGCGTCGTCGATCCGCCCCCGGCGATCGTCGCGACCTCGGTCGATGATCCGGAGCGTGCGGCTCTCGACGCAGCCGCAGCCGAGCACCGCGCCGCGTGCGCGGCCGCGCGCGCGCACGTCGCCGTCTACCGCACGCGCGGGTTGATCATTCCGCCGACGGCCTGCGAGCGCTGCGGGATCGGCGAGCGCCTCACGCCGTGGTCGCGGCCGGTGCCGTTGGTTCCGTGGCATCCGGACCCGACGAAAAAAACGGAGGTCGCGTGGCTATGCGTTCGGTGTCGGCGGCACGTGCGCGCTGCGCGCGAACCGCTCGCGCTTACTTGGGTTTGGCCCGGCGGATTGCCGGTGCGCCCGCGCGGCCGCCCGCCGCAAGGCGGCAGCCGGCATGAGCGGATCGTCGCGTTTGAGATCGAGCCCGCCTGGCGCGCGAGCGCCGAGGCGGCAGCCGAGCCTGCGCGGTTGCCGGGGCTGGCCGCCGAACTCTTTCTCCGCGCGCTGTTAGCAGCCGCCGGACCGGAGAACGTCGAGACCCTTTACCTCATCGGGGTGTGCGCTGGCGCGGCGTGGACGCCGACGGGCGACGCGGCGCGTGATGCGGCGTTCCGTGCGTGGGCGGAGCAAGAACGCGTGCGGCGGTCGAGAGCGGAGCGGCTCGCGGAGGTCGTCCCGGCGTGGGAGCGTCGGCCGCGCCGCGACCGGCTCCCGCTTCTTCCGCCGTTGCCGCCCCCGGACGAGGGCGATCGGGTGCCGGCGGTCGTCGACGAAAGCGCGCAGGCCGGGCGTATGGTCGCCGCCTTGGATCGGCTCGCGGCGGCCGAAATAAAGGCGGATGCGGCGATCGAACGCGTTCAACGCGCTCTTGCAGGCTTGCAATCGTCTCGGTCGGCGAAGTAATTATTCGCTATTGCGAATAGGCAATAGGCCCTTTCCTACTCGGAACTGCTCGCCGATTAAGAACGTATGCGCCGCATGGGCTTCGTGCCTCCCGCTATTCCCTGTACGCTGATCGCAATAGCGAATTCCCTATAGGCAATATGCAGCGATAGACGCGTCGCCAATAATAGATATTGCGCCATGCCGCCGCAGGCTTGATTCGTTGTTCGCAACACGATATTGCCTATAGGGAATTCGCTATGCGGAATAATGATTCGTTATTGCGAATAGGACATTCGCTATTCGGAACTGCTCGCCGATTAAGAACGTATGCGCCGCATGGGCTTCGTGCCTTCCGCTATTCCCTATACGCTGCTCGTAATAGCGAATTTCCTATAGGGAATATGCGGCGATAGGCTCGTCGCCGACGATGGACATTGCGCCGTGCCGCCACGTTTTGTTCGGGACTTCCTTGTTCGCTATTCGCTGTTCGCAGTAAGGTATTCCCTATAGGGAATACGCTATTTAGAAAATGCTCGTCGTCGACGAGCCCCGTTCGCTCGGAGTCGCATGCCGATTTCAGCATCAGATTGGTTGCCGAAAAGTGAGCGGAGCGCCATCTCCAGGATGACGGATTCGCTGACTTTCGATTTGAAGGCGATCAATTTCATTCGATCGGCAATGTCAAGAGCAATCATGCCGCCCACCTTCGTGGTTACTCGCTTGTCAGGCTCAGGCGGTGTCGATAGGAAAACGGGGGCGAGTTGAAGGGGCACGCCAGGTTGATCGCTCGTGCGAAGATGTTCAACGCGTTGCTCCATGTCGGGCACGGTCAATACCAGATCCTTGAGCTTCTGCGGTGTTGCGACGCTTTGAGCGACTTGCTCGCTAAACGATTTTTTTGCCATGCCTCACTATTCTAATTAGCGACTAGGGATCAGGGAATAGAAATTATGCTGTAGAGCTTAGCACAACATCTGGTGGGAGAGAGCGTCCAGAAGAAAGCTCAACCAGACGTTCTCGATTCAAGGTGGCAACGATCGAACGGGCGAGACCACGGTAAGCCTCGGCTACCGCGCTCTTTGGGGCATGCGCAATCGCAGTAAGGCCTACTGTATCGCCCTCCTGGGCGCTTATCGAGCGGGGAACTTGTGTCGCCAAGGTGACGCCGCTTTTGGCAACCTGATCGAGTTCATGCTGGGCCAGTCTTGTGTTCGCCACAACCATCGTCGCGACGCAGAAGAGGGCGGGCTCAAGTTTGTAGGTTTGCAGTCCAACAATGATATCCGTTAGGGAACGCTTCCAGCTCTTCGGCTCGGGTTGTAGCGGGACGATCACCACGTCTGCTGCACGTAGCGCCGCTTTCGTGCAACAGAGGTCCAAACCATTATGGGTGTCGATCAAAAGATGGCGCTCTCGCGTGATCGCACGTAAATGAGCGATAGTTTTATCCAAGTCGGCTGTGGTCAGAGCGCCGATTTTCGGTGTTCCCGGCACGATTCGCAGTCCCTCACGGGTCTCGACGGTCAGTTCATCGATGTCTGCTCCAGTGAAGAGATCGTATGCCTGAGATCCGTCGGGAACGAACTTGAAAGACTCGGTGAGCGAAGCTCCGGTGTCGGCATCGACAAGAACGATATCAAGACTTGGATCATCCCCGCCGTTCTGTTTGGCAAGTTGTCGCATTTCATGAATGGCTCCCCCTACGTTCATGGCGGTTGTCGTTTTGCCGGACCCGCCTTTTCCTGAAACCACGACGACGAGCGCCATACATGCTGCCCTCACCAGTTTGTTGGGGTATTATTCAGAATAGCGAATAGGATATAGCGACTATCCTGAAGCGAAACTCGTTCCAGGCAATTAGAGCGATCCCTACCAGACGTGTTACGAGCGCGTATCGACCAAAGAGGTCGCCTCACAAGCGCTTGCCTCATCGCCGCACTTACAGATGCTCGGCGGGAAAATTCTCTCACCCGCGCAGCAATTCTACTCCCTGGCGGCGTAAAATACGTCGAATCGCCTACGCAAAACTGAAAACATGCGCCGCCATTTTCACCTTGAAAGCCTTAACGCGTCAGATTCCAACGGCAATGCCTAAGCGCGGCTTCTCAGAATATGCAGCGTTTTCTTGTCCACATCTTCCCGCTCGTGCGCTACGAGGGCTTCGACGCGGCGAATGGTCGATTCTGCAGCCAGAACCTCCGGCGCAGCTTCCCGTCCAATCTTCGCTTTGAGCGTCAGGCTGCTGCGCCGGAACCCGTCCTCTACGAGCCAGTAGGCTTCGCCCGAGGGTTTTCCTACAACCCGCAGCGCTTCGGCGTATTCGGCGGCAAGCGTGTCGGCTATCAATGGTCTCTCCAAAAATATCGGGGGAACATACATTATTGCGGGCTTATCCGGTTCACACGAGCGGATAGCATGGGTACAGAGTATGGGGAATGCTTGGTTTTCCCTGTTTCCTCCATTGGATTAAACTGGATAAGCTCGTTGCCTATTACACTTCGCGCCAGTATTATTGAGGAGAAGATTACAGCTCGAAGAGCGTCGGCGAACCAATCGCGAGCATCTCTTGCTCAGGCGTCATCTTGGGCTTTGGTTCCGACTCGGCGACAAGCGGCTCCGCGCGCTGTCCGTAGCTGGGATTGAATCGAAAAACCGTCTTGAGATTCCCGTCGCGCGTTTGCTCGATGATTCCCTTGATACGCAGTTGGCGCAGGGCACGGGCGACTTCATCGGCGTTCACTCCCAACTCTTCGGCGACGTGTTTTTGCGCGATGCCGGAGTGCAGCTTGTAGCCCAAAACGCTTTCCAAATACTTGAGGACGCGTAGCGCCGTATGCGTCAGTTCCCTATCTAGCGCAACTGCGCGTGCGGCCGCACGCGGCATGTGAGACGCGCTTTCCCCTCCACTTGGCGCCGTGGTCATGATGTCTCCTTGTCTTCCGTGGGGATGCGATGGGCGAAAAGCACATCGTCGGCGATGCGACGGATATGCGGTTCGGTTGAAAGGCGATAAATATCGCGCAGGGCCTCGATGACGAAGCGACGGTCCAGCGCCGTCACGCGCTTGGATTCCGGCAACTCGAGCGTTTCCCAGTTGAAGAGCGTGCGTTGCTCGGGGCAAACACGCGAGGATGCCTCAAGACTATGGACGTCGGTGGGAGAAGAAACGTCACGCCGCCGCACGGGATTCCTCGTTGAGAAAACTTTCCGGGTAAAGGTCGGCGAGCTTGGCAAGAACTCTTTGGATGCGCTCCAACGACGCCGCCGCCTCGACAAGTTCGTCGTCCAAATCCGCTGCGAGATCGAAGAATTCGCGTGCGCGGCCTTCATGACCGCGATTGAGGACTTCCAGCGCGAGCGTATATAAGCGGAGGATTGTCTCACGCATTTCCGGCGGTCGCGAGCCGTCGCGATCGTTGAAATAATCGCGGAGGGTATCAACGTCATTGACGGCATCGAGTAGCCATGACGATGTAAAGTTCTCGCGCAGAGCGCGACGTTCGTCTTCGGTCATCTCCGGCGAGACGCGCAAGGCGGCATCATTGCGGACCTGGGAGCGTACCCGCATCCGCGCTCTCTCGGTTGTATTTTTCCACGTCGTCGCGCACGAGGCGATCGAGAACCTGCCATCTGCGATGGGCAAGAAGTTTGCTCAACGGACTGCGGCCAATCTCGGTACCGCTCGCGAGCAAGGCGGCGCGGATCACCGCGGTTCCGACCGGCCAGGCGCCCGAGCGCGCTTGCGCGTCCCATAGCGCGAGGGCAGCGTCGGCAACGTCATCGGGTACCTTCTCGCATGTCGGGCACGGCTTTAAACATCGCAAGGAATGCGGATTGGCGAGGATGTCGTCCATACGGGAGGCCAACGGGCAACGCAAATGTTCGGGGAGGACGGGTTTCGGATTTTCCGTTTGTGCGTGATTGCGGGAGCGTTGAGACGTTTGTTTCTTGCCGGATTGTGACGAAGAGGATGTCGGGGGGAGCGCATCCGACGACGCGGATGGCTGATCCAAAAGATCGGAAGCGGGATGTGCCATAGGCGGCAAACGCTTCTTTGACGGGATTCCTTACGCCTGGCTTGGTTATTTGCGCGAATGACGGTCGCGACCGGAAAGCAAAGCGCGTGATCGGCTTGAAAGAGCGGAAGCGAACGTGTAATGCGTCCCCTTTTTAATTGTTAAGGAGTTCCATGGCAGGCAAAGCAAAAGCACGCGGCAAGAAGAAATCTGCTCGCGTCGCGAAACCCGCGCCCGCGACGCGCAAACGTCGCGTCAGTCGGCAGACGACGACCATCGATCCCGTTCACGCTCTTCGTGACCATCGGGAGAGATTGGAAGCCTTGTTCGAAGAAGCGCGCAAGGTACAAGAGGTGACTCTTCAAGGGATTCGCGGACTCGTGGAAACCACGGCCGCTCATGTACGCGGCATTTCGGAACAGATCACCGAAGAGATTGATAAGCTTGATGATCACGCTCGGAAGCTGAAGAAGAAGCACGGCCAATCAAGTTCTGAGGGAGACGATCGCCACGCTCAAGGACTGGACTCTGAAAGCACTTTGATTCAAGATCGGGATGCGGCGTAATCGTGCTAAGCAAAACGTAAGTGCAGGCAGGCGCTGACGGCTTCGCCTCTACCTGATGGATAATCGCTGCGGCGAATTATCCACAGGTACCAGCGGAGTTATCTCGTTGCAACAAGACGTTTTGCAAAAGCAAAAAAAGGACGACGTAGGCGGCAGACTCGGCCCTACGGCCTACGTCTGCCTTTCCAGCTTGGAATCTAGCCCGTCGCTATCGCGTCGGGCTTCCCAGGTCTGCGACTCTCCCTATACTGGGACCGGACTTATCCCCCCCCGGCGTTTGACGGCTAGCTCGCTCTCTATGCTTGGAATCTAGCCCGTCGCTATCGCGTCGGGCTTCCCAGGTCTGCGACTCTCCCTATACTGGGACCGGA
>Ga0182024_10017745_pt1 | contig 13321 bp, 11 predicted proteins | sample P32metaG_FD_120480 | JGI IMG/M metagenome (GOLD analysis project Ga0182024, IMG submission 120480) | Permafrost microbial communities from Stordalen Mire, Sweden - P3-2 metaG (Illumina Assembly) | ecosystem: Environmental > Terrestrial > Soil > Wetlands > Permafrost | place: Sweden: Stordalen...
GCAAGCACATCTATGACCTTTATACCGGTCTCGAAAACTTCCGAATTGGTCGACCGCCGTGCCAAGGGTGGCGGGGTATTATGCACCGAGCGCCACTGGACATCGGACAGCGCCGGACCGCGATCGATTGTGGTACCGAAGACATCGAACATCCGTGACAGGATCGCCTTGCCGACGGGCGCTTCCAATGGCCCTCCCGTATCCTCCACTGGCATGCCGCGCGCCAGACCTTGTGTCGGTGTCAGCGCAATGCCGCGCACGCAATGCGCGTCGCGCTGTGCCAGCACTTCGATCACGATTTTGTTTTCAGGACCGGCGCGCAGTATTGAGTAAACGGGCGGCAGGTGTTCATCGAACCTCGCATCTACAACGCTGCCGCGCACCGAGACGACGGTACCGATATTCATCGATTTGGACTTTTCCTGCATTACAAAATCTGCCGATCTAGGCCATCACGTGTTCTTTGTTTGGCGTGCCATCCAAACGCTTCAGTGGGCCAGTCGCGCTCCATTTCCAGTTCCGAATTTCCGGTAAATCCTCGCCATGCTTGTCGATATATTCTTTATGTTCGACGAGTTTGTTCTGCATCTGCTGCTTGAGATGCGCGCCCTTGCTGCCGAGTTGCGGCAGCCGATCAATCACATCCTGCACCAGATGAAAACGGTCCAGACAGTTCTGCACGCGCATATCGAAAGCCGTTGTGATGGTGCCCTCTTCGTTGTAGCCCCGGACATGGAGATTGTTGTTGGTCCGGCGATAGGTCAGCCGGTGGACGAGCGAGGGATATCCGTGGAAGGCGAAGATGATGTGCTTATCCTTGGTGAATAGCCCGTCATAGTCTGTTTCGTTCAATCCGTGCGGATGCTCGCTTGCCGACTGCAGCTTCATTAGATCAACGACGTTGATCACCCGGATTTTGAGATCGGGCAAATGTTTGCGCAGAATGGAGACGGCCGCCAGGATTTCAAGCGTCGGCGTGTCGCCGCAACAAGCCATGACGACATCCGGCTCGCTGCCCTCGTCGTTGCTTGCCCATTGCCAGATGCCGATGCCCTCGGTGCAGTGCACGACCGCCTCGTCCATGGTGAGCCATTGCGGGAGCGCGTGCTTGCCGGCTACCACCACATTGACATAGCCGCGACTGCACAGACAGTGATTGAAGACCGACAGCAGGCAATTTGCGTCTGGCGGCAGATACACACGCACGACATCGGCTTTCTTGTTTATGACGTGATCGAGAAACCCTGGATCTTGATGCGTGAATCCGTTGTGATCCTGCTGCCAGACATGCGATGCGAGCAAATAATTCAGCGAAGCAATTTTCCTTCGCCATGGCAACTCCGCGGTAACCTTGAGCCACTTGGCATGCTGGCTGAACATCGAATCCACGATGCGAATGAAGGCCTCGTAGCTGTTGAAGAGCCCGTGTCTCCCTGTCAGCAGATAGCCTTCGAGCCAGCCCTCGCACTGGTTCTCGCTGAGCATCGAGTCGAGTACCCGCCCCTCCGGTGCGAGGAATTCATCGCTCCCTGTGGTTTGGGCATCCCACTGGCGATCGGTGACTTCGAAGACCGCATCCAGCAGATTCGAGAGCGTCTCGTCCGGACCGAAGATGCGAAAATTTCGCTGGTCCTGATTGAGCTTTTCCACATCGCGTAGGAATTTTCCCAATATGCGTGTGTCTTGGGCATCGACTGCCCCCGGTGCAGGCACGCTTACGGCATGGGTGTGAAAATCCGGCATACGCAGATCATGCAGCAGAAGGCCGCCATTGGCGTGTGGATTGGCGCCCATCCGCCGATTGCCCTTCGGCGCCAGTTCTGCCAATTCCGGCAATAGCCGGCCTTTGGCGTCAAACAGCTCCTCTGGCTTGTAGCTTTTCATCCACGTTTCGAGCAGTTCAACATGCTCGGGATGCTTGGCATCTACAATGAGTGGAACCTGGTGCGAGCGGAACGAACCCTCAATTTGCAGGCCATCGACGAATTTTGGTCCCGTCCATCCCTTGGGCGATCTGAGAACGATCATCGGCCAGCGTGGCCGAACGGATTCTCCTGTGGTTCTCGCTTTCGTCTGGATCAGGCGGATGTCCTCTATGGCCCGTTCCATGGTAGCGGCCATGAGCTGATGCATCTGCGTCGGGTCGTCTCCCTCCACAAAGTAAGGTTTCCAACCGCAACCGCACAGAAATTGCTCCAGTTCTTCGTGGTCGATACGCGCCAGCACGGTCGGATTGCTGATCTTGAAGCCGTTGAGATGAAGAATTGGGAGTACGGCGCCATCGGTCACGGGATCGAGAAACTTGTTGGAGTGCCATGAAGTCGCCAGCGACGCTGTTTCTGCCTCACCGTCCCCAATGACGCAGGCGACGACCAGATCGGGATTGTCAAAGGCGGCTCCAAATGCGTGGCTGAGCGAATACCCCAATTCGCCGCCTTCGTGGATCGAACCCGGCGTTGTCGGCGCAACGTGACTGGAAATCCCACCCGGAAACGAGAACTGCTTGAACAGCTTTTGCAGCCCGGCTTCGTCCTGGGTGACGTTCGGGTAGACCTCACTCCAGGTTCCTTCGAGGTAGACATTCCCGACGATGGCAGCCCCACCGTGACCCGGGCCGGCTACATAGAACATGTTCAGATCATATTTCTTGATAACCCGGTTCAAATGCACATAGATAAAATTCTGGCCCGGCACCGTGCCCCAGTGCCCGACGATCAGTGGCTTTATGTGCGATAGGTTCAGGGGCTCGCGCAGAAGCGGGTTCTCGTAGAGATAAATCTGTCCGACCGACAGATAGTTCGCGGCGCGCCAATAGGCGTCGAGCCTTTGCAGCAGGTCGGGATTGAGTACGTCGGTTTTCATGTCGAGGTTTCCTGTTGTGTGGCGAGGGCGTGGGTGAGCGACCTTGCGATCATCATTTCCTCGTCTGTATGAATGACACGCACCTTGACGCGGCCGGGGTCCTTAGAAATCAGTGGTGCATTCTGCGTGTTGCGCGTTTGATCAAGATCTATGCCGAGAAAGTCCAGCCCGTCGCAAATGCGAGAGCGCACCGTGGATGCGTTCTCGCCAATTCCACCGGCAAACACCAACGTATCCAGACCACCTAAAGCCGCCGCAAATGCGCCGATCCATTTCCTGACTTGATAGCAAAATAGCGCGATGGCCTCAGCCGCCCGCGTGTCTCGTGCCTCGTAACTCAATAGGTCACGCATGTCGTGACTGGTTTCGGATATCCCGAGCAGCCCGGACTCATAATTGACCAACTTTTCGATAACATCTGCGCTCATTTGTTCGGTGCGCGCCAAATATACGATCAAGCCGGGATCGAGATCTCCCGATCGTGTGCCCATAGGTACGCCGGCGGTCGGGGTAAAACTCATGCTGGTGTCTAAGGATTTTCCACCATGTACCGCTGCCAGGCTCGCACCATTGCCGAGGTGGGCGAGGATGATGCGGCCCTGTGCTGCCTGTGCGCCATCAAGGCGGGCAAGCTCTCCCATGAGAAACGCGTAGGACAGCCCATGAAATCCATACCGCCGCACCCCCTTTGCTTCGTAGCGACGCGGGATTGGCAGCAAACGGGCTACGCGCGGCAAATCATGATGAAATTCTGTGTCGAAACACGCAATCTGCGGCAGGTCGGGGAAACGTCGATGAAAAGTCTCGGTCAACAAAATCTCTTCAGGCATATGTTCGGGATCGAACGGACTTATGCGCCGCAGTTCTGCTATCACTTCCGCTGTGATGCGCACGGGCTTGAAGTATTTCGGGCCGCCATGGACAACGCGATGACCCACAGCAGCTAGATTATCGCGCCCGACGCTTTCCTCGATCCAGCCCATGAGAGCGCCCACCGCCGCTTTATAGTCCGGTAGAGAAACTTGACGCGAAACATTGTCTGCCGGGTTAGCACCCTTCACGCGGAAAGCGGCTCCAGGCAGCCCAATCCGTTCGACCGCGCCCTCCGAAATCCGACGAAGCGGCTCACCGGCCTCGAACATCGCGAATTTGATGCTCGACGAGCCACCGTTGACCGTCAGAATGCAGGGGCTAGCCGATCGCACAAATACCCCCTTTGTCATCCTGCAATCCGAACGCAGCAAATTTCGCGCGCGTGGATTCATAATCGGTATGAAGAATGCTTCGGATTCCGAAACCTTCCGCGACCTGCGTGAACATCAGAGTGTTTTCGAGATATATGACCTGTCGCGCCGGCACCTGGGCGACATCGAGCGCGAGCCTAAAGATGTCTGAGTCGGGTTTTAGGAGTTGGACGAAACAAGAGGAAATGAAGAAATCAACTAATCTGTCCAATTTGAACTTTCGAATTCGATATGCGTTGAGCTCTCGCCCTTCATTGCTGAGCACGGCGATTTTCAATCCGTGCCGGGCCTTAAGCCGAGAAACGAGTTGTATCATCGCGGAATATGGCTTCGACTGCGCGAACATGAACCGCCGGAATTTAGCCCGGGTAAACGGCCGCGCCTTGTAGAAAACGGCTCGATTCAGATATTCTTCCAGCGTGAATTTTCCCAACTGATAAGTGTTCCATGTCAATTGATGGCGATCCTCCATCTCGGCCCGCTCCAATTTGAAGTGCGTCGCCGCCCGCTTGCGGGCATGACGATCCCACCCGTCGGTAAGAAGCACGCCGCCGATATCCAGAAACAAACAGGTCGTTGACCTCTCCTTCCCCATTACCTTTCCATTCGTCGATCGGATCTTCGCTGCCAAAGGCCGCGCATCTCCCGATGAGAAAGCTGCGCCCGGGGATGCTCAGGCTTCGATGATCACCTTAAGCGCCTTCGTCTTGGCGGCATTGCCGAAGGTCTCATAAGCGTCAAGGATCTTGTCGAGTTTGAAGCGGTGCGTGATCAGAACCTTCGGATCGATCTTGCGCGATGAAACGGTCTTGAACAGCATCGGTATCGTCGCTGTATCGACCAACCTCGTGGTAATGGAGATGTTGCGGTCCCAAAGGCTCTCCAGATGGAGGGCGACCTTCTTGCCATGCACGCCGATATTGGCGATGTGACCACCCGCTGTGACGATTTTTTCGCATAGCTCAAACGTTGCGGGAATGCCCACCGCTTCGATAGCGGTATCGACGCCGCGCTTGCCGGTCATCTTCATGATCGCGTCCGCGGCCTTGCCGTCAGAGCTGTTGACGGTCGAAGTGGCGCCGAAGCGCTTCGCCATTTCGAGCCTATTGTCGTCGAGATCGACCATGATGACTTCGGCCGGTGAGTAGAACTGGGCTGTAAGCAGGGCGGCGAGACCAATTGGTCCCGCGCCGACGATGGCGACGGTGCTTCCCGGCTCGACCTTGCCATTGAGCACGCCACACTCGAAACTGGTCGGCAGGATATCGCTGAGCATCACCAGCGCTTCTTCGTCGGCGCCGGCGGGAATCGGGTAGAGGCTGTTGTCCGCGTGGGGAATTCGGACGAACTCGGCCTGCGTGCCGTCAATCGTATTTCCGAGGATCCAGCCACCGGTAGTGCAGTGTGAGTACATCTGCTTGCGGCAATAGACGCACTTGCCACAGGCGCTGACACAGGAAATCAGCACATGGTCGCCCGGCTTGAACACCGTGACAGCGGGGCCGACCGCATCGACGACGCCGACGCCTTCGTGGCCCAGAATCCGGCCTGGCTGACAGCTTGGGAGGTCGCCTTTGAGGATGTGCAGATCGGTGCCGCAGATCGTCGTTTTGGTTATCCGCACAATCGCATCGGTCGGGGCAGCAATTGCCGGCTTTGACCGGTCTTCCAAGGCTTTTTTGCCCACGGCTTGATAGACAAGGGCCTTCATCGTCTGTTTCTTCGTCTTGGCTGCTTGGTCACCCGTCGCCGGTCTCGGAATCGTCGCAAGCGTCATGGGTCAATCACCTTTCGGGTGAGTTGCTTAATATCGAACACGAGTTGGGGGGCTGCTATGCCGGCCGGGGAGGTGCAACCGGCATTCAGATCAGCTTGTGCGCAGTGTGGGTACAACGGATAGTACGCCCAGAAGTTCCAATCCGACTGCGGCGGCTGATCGCGATCGAAGCAGCACGCGCTTACAAATGGTTCATGCCCTCGGGCAGAGGACGAACTCGGCCATTTTGGTGCACTTCGGCCACTTGCAGCGGATCAAGGTGGCCTTCGTCCGCCTCGGCCAACCAACCACCGGTAAACCCCGCCTGTTGTAGCCCTTTTCGGATATAGGGACAGCCGCGCATCAATCGCCAGGGCGATCCGGTGCGATGGTTCTCGATCATCAACACGATCGGGCCTTGGTTGAGCCCGAAATGCCTGGACGAAATCCACCAACTGTCTGGTTCGCCGGATCTGGCCGGATGCGTCGGATTGAAGGAAGCCTTGAAGCCATAGCCGCCATCTTCCTTCAGCTTGGGCTCGTGAATGAAGAAGTCAACGGCGGGCAGGACGATATCTGGCGCAAATGGCAGTGAGGCGAGCACGGCCCAAGGCGCTATTGTACCGTCGTCTGGTCCATAGGGAACGCCTCGTCCGAGATAATCGAAGAACTCCCGTTCGATGCCGTCCAATTTGAGCGTCTCGGGGCCAGGCCCGTTACTTGCGGTTATACCCCAGCAGTGCTCACCATAGCCTGCGAACTTGCGGGGGTTTTCAATGGCATAGCGCTGCTGAACATAAGTGGCGCGCCGGCTATTCTCGAAATAGTCGATGCCCTTATCGCGCATAAATGAGTCCTGGATTCCACGAAAGTCAATCCAGACATGTGAGAGTTGGTGCGTGAATAGCGGACCCGCATAAGCATAGTCATAGCCGTAGCAGTGTTCCCACCGATAGGTAGACAGCCACGCGCCATAGCTATTTTGCGACAGGGGATGCGTCGGGGAGGCCAGCCCCAGGACGTATAGCAACAAGGCTTCGTCGTAACCTTCCCACCGATACTCGATGAAGCCGCTCTCGGGCCGCCAGCCATGCGTAACCGTGGCTTCGCCGTTCTGCGCCCAGGCCCAATCGCACCGTCGATAGAGCGCATCCGCGAGATCGCGAATTTCTCTCTCGTCGGCGGCGTCGGCATCAAAATAGGCGCCGGCCAAAAGCGCTCCAGCCAGCAGGAAGGTGCTATCAACTGTCGATAGCTCGCAATCCCAGGCGCGCCTCCCGGTCTGCATGTCGAGGAAATGATAATAGAACCCGTGATAGCCGGTCGCGTTCAGCTCTGGTCCCTGCGGACTGTTCCAGAAAAAACGCAAAGTGGCCAGAGTGCGCTTCACTGCATCGTTGCGCGTCCAAAATCCGCGCTCGACACCGACAGGATAGGCGGCCAGCGCCAGCCCGGTGGCGGCGATGCTGGCCGGCCAGCCCGCCTTTGTTTTGTCGCGGATGAGCCCATTGTTGGAGTTCGCCTCATGTATGAAATAGCCAAAGGTATCGCGCTGCAGCGTCTCCAAATCCGCGTCACTGATAGGCCGCCTGATACTCATGACTTCAATCTTGATCGGGAGAGACCAAGATATTCGTCAAGGTCAAGACACAATAGGGGCGGTTTCGGTGACCTTCTCATTCATTTGCGGAAGAGTGGCATTCGTCCTGGGGCCGCGCGTTGAACATGTGGAGTGTCCGCATTCGCCCGGATTGTCTGTGATTCCTGAGCGACCGCCTCAGGCTTTGCCTGCTTGGATTGGTCGTGCAAATCGCGCTGAACCTTATCTTCGGTCATCGTACCACCTGTTGTCCCCGCTCTATTGATCGTCATTGGCCGGATTTCGGTAAGGGAACCTTTGGAAGTGCCTCGTCGACGGTAGACACATGAGGATGCCCGACATGTTCGGGCGGTTGTCGGCCTGCCAGGAACAATTGGGCGCCCAGCATGAAGACCATAAAAATCGTCATGTAGACGACGAGCGCCCGGGACTGCGCCACCGCGCCGACAGCAAGTAACGCCTCGTGCGGCGGAACAACAGAACAAGGTCCGCGCGGCAGAAACGCGATGAGGCGAGCGGCGATAGTCTTGGAGTCCGGATGGGTGGATGGACCATCGGGTAGCGTGCGAATCAGCGAGGCCAACCTCTGAATCGCGGTCTCCCCGGGTAATCGAGCAAGTTCGGCGGCTTCCTGCCAAGGATCAACGTCCAGTCTCGCTAGCGCCGAAAGGACGCTCAGCGGCATCCCGTTTTTGGCCTCTCCGATCGGAGCGAACAGAAAATCGTTAAACTCAGGCCCTAGATGAGAAGCCGAAGCAGAACGCGTCATTGCAGCCCCCGAACTTCGTCTCAACGAATAACGCGCGAACTGATCATAAGTACGCAGGCCGTTGTCGCATTTTGCGAAACCCAGCCATTCAGCCCATTAACATGGCTTACTAAGTGACATCCATCCAGATGCTGCCGGCGCGATCGAGCCCCCGATCTACGAGGCCGCGGCCTCGACTTTGAAGCGATGTAATGCGCTGTACTGCAACTTTGTTGCCTGCCGGGCATTTATCTAATGCGCGTTAAGTGGTTCAACGCGCTTTGCGGCCCCGCCCCGCCCCTCATGATCTTGCGGCGCCGCTCAAGGATGAATGGCATGAAATCGAAAAAGACATATCGGACCACCGTTCACGATCTGCGAGACATCTATCTCACTGAGATTGATGTCCCGGACGTTTCGGGTGAGTTCGCTGGTCTGGAAGCCTCGCCCGGCGCCACGGATGCACACATCGTCACGCTTGGCATCGGTGCCCAGATATCCGGTCAGACGGCCCACGAATAGAGCCAGATTGTAACCCTCAAAAATCCTCCCTAGAGCAACGCCCTCGGATACGACGCTGCTTTTTCTCCCCCGAAAGGTGCAGCGTCATGTTCTCTCTCACTCCATTCATCGTTCCGTTTGTCGCAGTCGTCGCACTCATCCTGATCACCGTGAGTGTGAAAATCGTGCGCCAATATGAACGCGCCGTGGTGTTCACGCTTGGCCGCTTTCAAAGCGTTAAGGGACCGGGCCTCGTCCTGTTGATCCCTTTCTTCCAGGAAATGGTGCGCGTGGACCTGCGCATTCAGGTGATCGAAATACCGACCCAGGATGTGATCTCGCGTGACAACGTCTCGATGAAGGTCGATGCGGTGCTCTATTTCAATGTCGTCAATCCCGAGCGAGCTATTATTCAAGTTCAACGCTATCTATCTGCGACCTCCATGCTTGCTCAGACGACTCTACGCGCCGTTCTTGGACAGCATGAGCTCGACGAGATGCTTTCTGAGCGAAAGAAGCTCAGCACTGACGTGCAGAGCATCCTCGACGCCCAGACGGAAACCTGGGGCATCAAAGTCACCAATGTCGAGATCAGGACCGTCGAGCTGACCGAGAACATGGTGCGTGCCATCGCCAAGCAGGCCGAAGCCGAACGCGACCGGCGCGCCAAGATCATTCACGCGGAAGCGGAATTCCAAGCCTCGCAGACTCTCGTCAATGCCGCCAAGATTCTCTCGAGTATTCCAGCCGCCATGCAATTGCGCTACCTGCAAACGCTGACCGAGATCGGCGCGGAACAGAATTCAACGATCATCTTTCCGATGCCGATCGACATCATTAAGCCTTTCCTCGATCTGGTCGAGAAAACTGGCAAGCCGTCCGGCGCCAATGGCGCCGCTCGTGTCGCCACCCCGGATGAATCGCGTGCGGGCGCTTAAGCCGTGAGGCAGATCGAGAAATTGCAAATATTCCTGTGAACCGCGTCGAACTGAGGATCTAGAAATGTTAAGGCATGAATCGGAAATCGACGGGTATATCATCCAGGCCAGCGACGGCCTTATCGGCACTGTCAGCGATTTCCTATTTGACGACACCACCTGGTTGGTTCGCTGGCTGGTAATCGATACCGGCAATTGGCTTCCGGGCCGTAAGGTCCTTCTTCCCCCCAGCGCCTTGGCGGACGTCAATCACATTGGCCGCCAGTTTTCCGTCAAACTGACCAAGCAGCAGGTCAAAGAATGTCCTGAAGTCGAGTCCGACCTGCCGGTGTCGCGGCAGATGGAGACCAATATTTACAACTATTATGGCTGGTCTCCGTATTGGGGCGCCGGCTCCTATTTGGGGATGATTGGCTACGGCGGCGGCATGGTTGGCGCGTCTGGCGCAGCCCGGCCATCGCTCGCATTGATGCAGAGAGAGAAGGAGATCGACGATGCTCAGCGGAGCAATGACGATCCTGCTCTGCGCAGCGCTAACGAAGTCATCGGCTACCATATCCACGCCAGCGACGGCGAGATCGGACATGTCGAGGACTTGCTCGTCGAGGACGATGACTGGAGCATCCACTACTTAGTCGTCGATACGAAGAACTGGTGGCCCGGCAAAAAAGTGCTCATATCGCCCATGTCGGTGCGAAAGATTGAATGGACCGACAGGCGGGTCAACCTCGGTGCCGATCGCCAGAAGGTCAAGAACAGCCCGGCATACGATACGTCGATGACGGTCGATCCGCTCTACGAAAAGAATTTTCATAAACATTATGGCGATCTGCGGTTGCGAGAAGCGCCGTAGGCGGCGGTGGTCGCCGCAATCCGTATCTTGAAGAGAAACGCTCGATTTCGAAGTTGAGGAGAATCAGATGATTCATGGTGGCTTAAACGATTGGTACTTCGGTTGGGGTTGGTTTCTCTGGCTCGGTTTCATATTTTTATTGTTTTCCAACTTTGGCAGCTGGGGCTACACCTATCGCATACATCGGAAATTCGACGGGCAACCTCGCAAGGAAGCGCGAGATATCCTCAATGAGCGGTATGCCCGCGGAGAAATAACACGGGAACAATTCGGTCAGCTGAAATCCGATATTTCGGGCACTTGAGAGTGTTGGGACCCATTCGAACTTTTCGCTTCGCGCCTACATTCGAAATGCGTCGGGATTGCGACCGCCGAGTCCTGCCGTTCCAAACTGTGGCGAGGCTGCGTTACTCGATCCGAGATGATATGGCGGGCGCATGAACGCGCAGGGCCATCCTGAGAACGCGCCAAAGCCCGCGCGTCGACGCGACTGGCGGCGCATACACCATTCGCTGCTGTTCTGGGTCGGCCTTTTTCTGTGTCTAGGTGCGATCACGATCTATGTGTTGACCGAAGACCTTTCGTGGCGGCCACGAGTCCATTGATGGACGACGCGCCGCATACCCCGATCATGGCGGCCAGCATCTACACCTGTCCGATGCACCCGCAGATTCGCGTTGGGCAGCCCGGCAATTGCCCTATCTGCGGAATGACACTGGAGCTGGTCACGGCAACCGCCGATGCCGGTCCAAACCGCGAACTGGTGGACATGACCAGGCGGTTCTGGATCGCGCTGGTTTTAACACTGCCGGTCTTCGTTCTGGAAATGGGGGGGCACATTCCGGCCTTGGGTCTTAATAATCTCGTCTCGGAGCGCATTTCAACATGGATTCAATTCGCTCTGACGACGCCAGTCGTCTTGTGGGCAGGATGGCCATTCTTCGAACGCGCCTGGGCGTCGGTGATGCATCGCAGCCTGAACATGTTCAGCTTGATCGCGCTGGGGACAGGTGCTGCTTACCTCTACAGTCTGGTTGCGACAGTTGCCCCGAGAATCTTTCCGGTCGGGTTTCGTATGATGGGCGGCACGGTCCCAGTTTACTTCGAAGCCGCGGCGGTGATTACCGTTCTTGTATTGTTGGGTCAGGTGCTGGAATTACGCGCCCGCGAACAAACCGGTGGCGCGATCCGCGCCCTGCTCAAATTGGCCCCAAAGACCGCACACCGCGTGACGGCTGGCGGGGATGAGGAAGTCTCGCTTGCGCTGATTAACGTGGGCGATCGCCTTCGGGTGTGGCCCGGCGACGGGGTGCCAGTGGATGGCGAAGTGCTTGAGGGAAAAAGCGCAGTGGACGAATCCATGGTCACGGGCGAATCAATGCCTGCCGCCAAAGAGCCCGGTGCCAAGCTCGTCGGCGGCACCGTAAACGGAACGGGTTCTCTGATCATGCGTGCCGACAAAGTCGGCGCGGACACCATGCTCGCTCGAATTGTGACTATGGTCGCCGATGCGCAGCGCAGTCGGGCGCCCATTCAGCGGATGGCCGACACCGTGTCCGGATACTTCGTTCCGGCCGTACTGGGCGTGGCTGTCCTAGCGTTCATCGCGTGGGCCGTCTGGGGCCCAGCGCCCGCACTCTCTTACGGACTTATTGCGGCAGTTTCGGTCCTCATTATCGCGTGTCCGTGTGCGCTTGGCTTGGCCACTCCGATGTCGATCGGGGTGGGCGTTGGCAAAGGTGCCGGCGTCGGAGTCCTGATCAAATCGGCTGAAGCACTAGAACGTATGGAAAAAGTCGACACCTTGGTCGTAGATAAAACCGGCACCCTGACCGAAGGCAAACCAAGGGTAACGGCAATCGTACCCGCAGGGGATATATCAGAATCCGAAATCTTGCCATTAGCGGGCAGCCTGGAGCGCTCGAGCGAACACCCCCTCGCCGCAGCCATCGTCAATGCCGCACGGGAACGCGGCGCTTCGATTCAAGAAGCTACCGACTTTGCGTCCGTCACGGGAAAGGGCGTTACGGGCAAAGTCGGGGGCAGGTCGGTCGCATTGGGCAACGCCAAACTGATGGCGGATCTCGGGGTCATACTGGGCGACCTTGAAGGTAGGGCTGACGAGCTCCGCAGTCATGGAGCGACAGCGCTGTTCCTTGCGATCGACGGGAAGCCCGGCGGCGTCATAGCCATTGCGGACCCAATCAAATCGACAACACAAACCGCCCTCGACACGCTTCGCAAGGACGGAATACGTATTGTAATTCTGACCGGTGACAACAAAACGACCGCCGAAGCCGTCGCCCGGCAGCTTGGCGTCAAGGAGGTTGAAGCGGATGTCCTGCCGCAGGACAAGAATCGCATCATCAAGAAACTGACTGCCGAGGGACGTGTTGTTGCCATGGCCGGCGACGGCGTAAATGACGCCCCAGCTTTGGCGGAAGCGGCTGTTGGAATAGCCATGGGCACAGGAACCGAGGTCGCGATCCAGAGCGCCGGGATCACTCTGGTGAAAGGTGATCTCGCGGGCATCGCGCGCGCAATCGTCTTGAGCCGAGCAACGATGCGCAACATCCGACAGAATTTGGTATTCGCATTCGCGTACAATGCCATCGGCATCCCGATTGCGGCTGGTGTCCTTTACCCGGCGTTCGGCCTGCTCCTCAGTCCAGTCGTCGCGGCCCTCGCGATGTCACTAAGCTCCGTATCGGTGATAGGGAATGCACTGCGCCTGCGTACCCTTAAGCTTTAGGAAGCACTTGTGATGAGATTGGGCAGTAACTTCCGCTCGCTTGACTAACTTTGCGCTGATATCTTGA
>Ga0182024_10017746_pt1 | contig 13320 bp, 15 predicted proteins | sample P32metaG_FD_120480 | JGI IMG/M metagenome (GOLD analysis project Ga0182024, IMG submission 120480) | Permafrost microbial communities from Stordalen Mire, Sweden - P3-2 metaG (Illumina Assembly) | ecosystem: Environmental > Terrestrial > Soil > Wetlands > Permafrost | place: Sweden: Stordalen...
CCAGGTAAAAATACTTGGAGAAGACCAGCGCAATCAGAATCGTCACGCCCAACACGACTTTGCCCCGGGGCAGCGTCGTGCCTGCGATGGCACGCGGCGCCCGGGCACGGGATTTGTGCCGGGCCAGGTTCGCGTGATACCACAAGCCCACCCTCCCCAGCACGAAGATCCCCAGCAACGCCAACAGCGAAAACCACGCCACTGACGGCTGTCCCCGGGGCACGATGATCCACGCAGCCAGCAGCGGTCCTAGCGAGCTGCCGAAGTTCCCGCCCACCTGGAACAGGGATTGAGCCAGGCCGTGCTTCCCACCCGAAGCCATGTGCGCCAACCGCGAGGCTTCGGGATGGAATACCGACGATCCTGCTCCCACCAGGGCCGCCGAGCAAAGGATCGCGGTCAGATTGCCGGCCCGGGAGAGCATGACGAGGCCGATCAGGGTGAACCCCATCCCGAGCGCCAGTGAGTACGGCTTGGGCCGGCGATCCGTGTACACCCCGACAACCGGCTGCAGCAGTGAAGCCGTGAGCTGGTAGGTCAGCGTGATTAGCCCGATCTGCGTGAAGCTCAGACGGTACGACGCCTTGAGCAGCGGATAGATCGCGGGGATAAGCGACTGGATCGTGTCATTGAGCAGGTGCGAGAAGCTGAGCGCGAATAGGACGCCCATCGCGGTGCGCTCGGCCAATGTCCGGGCCGCCGGTGAGCCGGTTGCAATTTGAGTCATCGATTCCCTTACCAGCGTTCCAAACGGAGCCACAAGACTCCGCCGCCAATCATACGCCCGTCATTTAAGGGAACTGACGGGCACCACCGGCGGCGGGTTCCGTTCGGCAAACGGCACCTGGTGCCAGTAGGGGTAAGCCGGGGTGGTCGCGCTGGCCTCATCGAGCTTCGCGACGTGTGCAGGCGTCAGGTCCCAGCCCACCGCGCCGAGGTTCTGCCGCAACTGTTCCTCGTTGCGCGCTCCGATGATGACGTTGGCCACGGTGGGCCGCTGCAGCAGCCAGTTGAGCGCCACCTGCGGGACCGACTTGCCAATCTCCTTGGCCACGGCGTCCAAGGCATCGACCACGCGGAACAGGTATTCATCCGACACCTTCGGCCCCATGTCCAAAACCACCTTCGAATGGAGCCGGCTGGTCTGCGGCAGGGGAGCGCCGCGGCGCACCTTGCCAGTCAGCCGCCCCCAGCCCAGCGGGCTCCAGACGACCGCGGCAACCTTCTGGTCGATGCCGAGCGGCATCAGCTCCCACTCATAGTCGCGCCCGATCAGCGAGTAGTACGCCTGGTGGGCCACGTAGCGGGCCAGGCCGTACTTTTCGGAGATGGCCAGCGACTTCATGAGGTGCCAGCCGGAGAAATTCGAGCAGCCGATGTAGCGGATCTTGCCGGCGCGGACGAACCCGTCGAGCGTCCCCAGTACCTCCTCGATCGGCGTGAGGGCGTCGAACGCGTGCAATTGTTTCTCTACAATACACCCGTGCCCATCGGTCGACTATTGGTCCAGCTTTCCGGCTCCCTGGCCCTGATCGCCTGCCTTGCGGCGATCATTGTAGGCCAGACCTGGGGACTGGTTGGGGCCGGCATCCTCTTCATCGCGGCCTTCGGCTACGAGGAATGGTACTTCGGCCGCGCCCCCCGGCGCACGCGGCGCGGACTCTGCCCCCACTGCGGCTACAACCTCACCGGCAACATCAGCGGCATCTGCCCGGAATGCGGCACGCCCGTGAAAACGGACGCCGCATGAGGTGCCGGATTTTGCTTGACCGGCAAAATCCCGCATGCGAACCTGCCACCTCGAACAGTCGCTGGTCTTTCTTTCTCGAGCGAAGGCACATGATGAAAACCCTGGCAACAGTCTCGTGGCTGGTCATCTCGCTGTCGGCACTCCCATCGCTGGTCCGCGCGGACATGCCCAAAAAGGGCGGCGACGCTCTCCCGTTCAAGGCGCTGACCATGAGCGGCAAGCCGGTGAATTTCCCCGCCGATTACAAGGGGAAGCTGGTCATGCTCGACTTCTGGGCCACCTGGTGCGGGCCATGCATGGACGAAGTGCCAGGGATGGTCCGGGCCTACCAGCGGTTCCACCCGCAGGGCCTGGAGGTCCTGAGCGTCAGCCTGGACAATCCAGACGCCACCGAGGGCATCAAAAAGGTGACCGCGGAAAAGCACATGCCCTGGGAGCAGATCTACAGCGGCAAGGGATTCAATGGCCATATCGCGCAGTTGTACGGCATCAACACCATCCCCTCGGCCTTCCTCGTCAACGGCGATACCGGCAAGATCATCGCCGGGCCGCTCGGCGCCTTGCGCGGCGACAACCTTCCCCGCACCCTGGAAGCCGCGTTCAAGCTGCGGACCGCCGCAGTCCCCGGAGGCCTGTCGCCCGACGAGCAAGCCTTCCTGGAAAAACACGGGTCGGATGTTGTCCAGCTCAAGCCCATGAAGCTGGCCGACCCGGCTCTGTCGAAAGTATTTTCCACGCCGTTCTACAGCGTCCTGGTGGTCATCAAGCAAAGCGACGGCGACGAAACCATCGATACCATCGTCGCCCGGGTCGGCGACAAGCTGGTGGCCATCAGCCGCCCCGGCTCCGATGCCGACTTGCCGGATTTCCCCAAGATGCTCAATCCGGCTTTCACGCTGAAAACCGACGATGACGCCAGGACATTGCAGCAGGCCATGGACGTGGTCTACCCCATCTCCGGCGATGACAACAAAAAGGCCGAAGCCTTCCGGCACACGGGCAACCAATGGCTCCTGACGCGCGGCCTTTTTTTCGACAAGAAGCTCGGCTACATCTTCGATGTCGATCCCGGAGGTGCCGTCAAGTCGGTGAAGTTCGTACTGAAGCTGCCGGAGTAAGTCGAACTTCCGAACTTCCGGTTGAACTTCCCAGTTTCTGCGCGACTTGCTTGGAACTTCGGCTCCACCCGCTGGAAATGTAGAGATTCGGCACAATCTGCCATCCTGCCACCTCGATTTCTGACTCGAAAAACGAACTTTCTGAACTTTCCTCGTAGCGCCGTCCCCCGAATGAACCTTATGCATTGTGCGACCTGCCAACAAGAGGAAAACAGGTTGGCAGGACGGCTGTCGCGCCGCCCCGGCTGTGGCTTTTCCGGCTATCGAGCACCGCCGATACGCTTCATGCAGAGGCGCCAACAAGCCAGAATGGCAACAAGCCAGATTCATTCCATCATCCGTCGCCTTGAGAACCTCATTTTCAGCCTGAAAAGGCAGGAAGCCAGAAAGCCAGAAAGCCAGATCAGTTTTGTTAGGGTACACGCAAATCCGTCCCACCTGCTCGCTCCCAACAAGAACGGCACGCCCTGTTCTGTTGGCCTGTTCCTGCTCCCTTCGACATACTCAGGGCAGGCCGTTGGTGAACTTTGTGGGGCACCTGTTCCTTCGCAGCATGGTATTGCCGCAATTCGGCACGATCAGACGATCGCCGGTCGGTATCCTAACATCATCCAAACCGATTGTCAAACAAAAAATGGCTCGTTCGGCCGAAACGCGAAATGATTTGCCGCGAGAAGGCTCAAAAGGCGCGAAAAAAAAACTCGGCGGAGACGTCATACACAACCCAAACCAGGGGTCCGCGATTCGAAACTCGCTTCACTGAGAGCGTGTGAGTTTTTCGTGGCACGGCCGTCCCGGCTGTGGCTTTCTGCTCGAAAACACAGGCGGGACGCCCGTGCCACGAATTGAATCAAAGGCTCCGAGCATGGCACAACCTTGGCCCCCGGTTGAACTTGTCGCGTGAAACCGATAGGTTTTGGCAGTCCAGCTCAAGGGACGTGATGAAAACGAAGACGACATCCAGGGCTCGCTCGATCACTGCCACGAGTCGGAAGAGCAACCACATCGCCGCCGGCATCAGCGACGAACTGCGCCTCTCCGGCAGGCTCCTCAACGAGATCGAGGCGCACAGCGGCGACGTCAAGACCTTGTGCGACCAGTACGGCTTGAAGCGGGCCGACCTCGGCCGGCTCACAGGTTTCTCCCTGCGGGCCCTGGCGGAGTGGTCGGCCGGCAAGCTCCCCAGCCAGCCCGCCCAGCGGCGCCTCAACGAAGTGCGCCGCCTGCTCGACGCCCTCTCGGAAGTCGTCCGGCGCGAATCGATCCCAATCTGGCTGCACCAGCCGAACCAGGCATTCGATAACATCACACCGCTCCAGGCGATCGAACTCGGCCAGATCGACAGGGTAAGAGCCTCAAACAAAACCTTATGACCCCGCGATGGGCCGGAAAAGGCCTGGATGCGAGGCGGAGGGCCGAAGCGTATCAACAGAACGATACGTTGAGGCCCGACAACGAAGCAGACGGGCCTATTCCGGCCCACCTTCCGGGCGACACGCTTTTCGGCCCCATACGGCGTTGCTCCTCCTCGACGACTCGTTTTCTTGAGTCGCCTCGTCGTCGCGCCTTGTCTGGGGCCGAAAATCGTGTCGTCGCGGGGTCATTAGGTTTTGTTTGAGGCTCTAAGGCAAATGGTACACGATCTGCGCTCGGGACAGCCCGAGTAGGCACCGCCAAGATCACCTGAGATGGACCCGGCGAACCCGCTCGGAAAAGCGATCGACCACGGCGCCCCGGCCGCGCGAGCTAATGCATCGGTCGTGCAAGCTTCTGCGCCGTGACACCGCTCGCCGGGGGCTTGGGGGCTTACCTGCGACTGGCCATATCCGCTATCGGCGGTAGAATCGGTCCATGCAAATGCCGCCTCTCAGCAACGAGTTGGTTGCCGCGGTCTGGGAGCGAGTGCTCCAATTCGGCGGACCGGTTTCTCCGCCGGTCGCCCGCGCGCTTCTCAAGCTGAAGTTCTCGCCCCAGGACGAGCAACGGATGCGGCAACTCTCCGCCGGCGCTCGATCCGGCACTCTCACCCCCGAAGAGCAGGGCGAGATCGACGCATACGAACAACTCGGCTCACTGGTTGATATTCTTCATTCGCAGGCACGGCGGTCACTCAAGCGGCGCAAGGTCGCTTCATGACCGCTGATCCCCTGGGGACTTTCGTCACGAGCCGCGCGGGCGACCGGTGCGAGTATTGCCATCTGCCGTCTGCGTATTCTTCCACGCCTTTCCAGACCGACCACATCGTTGCCCGACAGCATGCCGGGAGGACACGCGCCAGCAACCTCGCACTCGCCGACCGCGCCACACACCAACGCTCAAAATGGCGGCTCGCCACTTCAAGGCCGCAACCTACCCGGTCCACTCTCCGGCGCGGGCGCTATGTGTTTGCGCGCTCGCTTGCCGACGCATATCCGCAGCCGCGATAATCCGGGCAAGGAGAAACTCGATGTCCGAGGCTGATCTATCCAACGCTGAAAGTCCCCCGCCGCGAGACCGCCAGCCATGGAATCGAGAAGAGCACGTCATCGCCTTCAATCTCTATAGCCAGATCCCCTTCGGAACGATGCACATGGGAAACCCGAAAGTGAGAGAGCTGGCCGCCATCCTGGGCCGCTCGGTCGGCTCGATTTCGTACAAGCTGGCAAATTTTGCGAGGCTCGACCCCGCGTTGCGCGCTCGCGACATTCAGGGCCTAACCCATGGGGCCAAGGGCGAAGCCGAAGTTTGGCGTGAATTCGCCGACCGGCCCGAGGCGCTGGTGTACGAGAGCACCCAACTGCTTGCCGCCCGACTCGGTCGGTCCGTCGAGAAGACAGCAGATGTTGACGAATCCGATCTGCCACCGCCCGGCAAGGAGCGCGAAGCGATGGTGCGACTGCGGGTGAACCAGAGTTTCTTCCGCAGGCGGGTCCTGTCGGCATACGAATTCCGCTGCTGCGTGACCGGCCTGTCGAGGGAGGAACTGCTCGTTGCCAGCCATATTCTGCCGTGGGCCGAGAACGCAGCGCACCGCCTCAATCCCAAGAACGGACTGTGCCTAAACGCGCTGCACGACCGCGCGTTCGACCGTCACCTCATGTGGGTGGGCCCCGGCTACGTCATCCATTTCGCCCCGCGCCTCCTCCGTCGTCCCGCCGGGCACGATGACTCAACCTTGGACTGGTTGCTCGGCTTCGAGGGAGCGAAGCTCAGACTTCCAGAAAAGTTCGTACCCGACGTCGACTTCCTCGGTCAGCACGCAAGCCGTTGCCATGCCGGACCGTGCTAACGCTGCGTATTGTCTTGGTCGAGGTGTCCGGTAGCGAAGAAGCCAAATGATGCGGGTTGGGATCCGGTGGCGGAGGGGTCCATTCGGTCTGTCGAAAACCTACTTGAGCGGCTCGCCCGAGAAATCGGCGGTCAGGCACCGGAAGCCCGAGGGTGGCGGAACGGCTGACAAACCCGCGGCAGAGCCGCCACCAGTCTGAGGGCCGCTCCGGCTCCGCATTATTAGTTCATGCTACGCGAAACCCGTCCTCACGGCGGAACCGATATGCCTAGGTGCCGCGTGTGAGGCCCCACGGGGGCAGCGGGTGGCCTGATCCGAAGCTGATGGAGACCCCGCCATTTTCATTCGGAACGTCACGTCCGTCCCACTTCCTACCGCCCCGGCATACCACCGGCAGCCAACACGGCAGGCCCGGCTCAACCGCACGATTGCGGCGGCCGGAACCGGCGTGGGCGGTGGGCGAGGCGCATGCGCGAGCCGCTGGCGCCCCTGCTCGATGATGATCCGCGAACAGCTTCCGGTTTACCGGTAGCGAGGCCGCCTAAGGTTGCCTCCGCCGAGCGGGGACTCTTCTTGACGGAGGCGTCGATGTCGGGCATCATGGTTCATTAAGTGGAGTTGTTCCGCCTCGCTATTTGGCTTTCCCCAAAGAGTGGGTTAGGCGACACGGCGCGGTGCAAGTGGCAACACGCCGCGCGGAGCGCGAACAATGGCGATCAAGAAGCAGGAGTTTTACGAAGGCGCCGCGCTGCATCTGTTGGCACGCTCGGGTGGGATCGCGGGGATCCGCTACGACGCACCATTTTTCCTCCTCAACGAGCACCTCCTCGTGCTGCTGAAGTACAGCACAAAGGGAAGAAGTCCCTGGGCATTCACGTTCACGACCGATGAACAGGCGCTCCTAATGAAAAGAGCATCAGAGTTCAAAATCGCGATTGCGCTCGTCTGCGGCGGTGACGGCGTCGTTGCCTTCGGCTATGCGGACTATTTGGCGGTGGCGGCACCGAGGGCATCGGCAGTGCACATCGCTTGCTACCGTCGCCACCGCGAGCGTTACGAAGTAAACGGGCCTGACGGAACACTCGATCGAAAGGTTGCGCCGTCGATCTGGCAGCGAATCCTTCACGACGGAGATGAGAATGAAACACAGGGACCAGGTATTGGGCTTGTTACAGAAGCAAATCGGTAATCGAGAAGAGGTCAAGGAAATTCGAGAAACCGCCGAGGAGGTTGCTCAAAACTGGGTCGATCCTGTAAGCGGAGGAAAGGCTCAGACGAATGGCCTCATTTACGGGCTTGTTCAGAGCGGCAAAACCGGGGTCTTGACTGTAACGGGCGCCATCGGTGCCGATGAGGGCTACAGGACGATCATCATCCTCACTTCGGACAACGACCCGCTTTACGAACAGACCCTGGGTCGGGCGCGGCAGGCCTTTCCCGGTCTCGACATACTGGGTAAGAAGGAGTTCAGGGACGCAAACTCGTTTATCGATCGCATCAAAGTTGGAACATGCGCTATCGTTACGACAAAGAACGCCGGCAGACTGGGCACACTTATCGAAAATTTCAAGCAAGGCCGGGTGCGCGGACTGAGCTGTCTCATCATCGACGACGAGGCCGACCAGGCAAGCCTTAACACGAGGGAAACACGCGCGGACGGCACCAGAAGCAAGATCAACGAACGAATTGGGGAATTGCGGGGATTCTTTGAGAAGAATACCTATTTGCAGGTGACCGCAACGCCGCAGGCCCTATTCCTTCAGACCCCTGGCCACGACTTTAGGCCAAAGTTCACTGTGTTAAGTCATCCCGGGTCGGATTATGTTGGTGGAGAGGATTTCTTCGGTGAAAACTCCAGATTAGTCAGAGAATTTGATTTGAATGACATTGCGATGTTATCCGTGGGAGCGCAGCCAAGCCCGACGCTCGAAATACCGGGATCCCTCTTAAGGGCTCTAGATATTTTCATGATTGGAGCTACGTTCAAACGCTCAAAAGAAGCCGACCAGAATTGCGCATTTCTCTGCCACGTAAGCACACGAAAGAACGACCACAATCATATAGTCGATCTCTTGAGGAAATACAAGATCGATTTGGCGGCCGGCCTGAAGGCAAAAAGTCGTTCTGTTGTCGACAGGCTCCGAGTTGCTTACGGCGACTTAGAGCAGACACACCGAGGACTCGCCGCTTCTAGATTCGACGATCTCCTTGAGGCAATTGAGTTCTTTTCCCCTGGAATTACGGTCAAACTCGTCAACGGCGAAACCGACGAGGACGTTGCCGTTGAATCGCCCTACAATCTTTTCGTTGGAGGAAACAAGCTTGGCCGGGGTGTCACGATCAAGAACTTGCTTGTCAGCTACTACGGGCGCCATCCAAGAAGACCCCAGGCCGATACCGTCTTGCAGCATGCTCGGATGTATGGGTACCGAAGAAAAGACATCGGCTTGCTGAGACTCTTTCTTCCCCCGCAACTCCACACCGTCTTCAAGGCAATCAATAAGATGGAACGCGGGCTCAGGGACCTTATCGCGCGGCGACCAGCGGAGGAATTTCGCGGCATCTATATTGAGGGCGGGATCAACGCCACGCGCAGGAACGTATTGGCCCCCGGCCTCATCGGCGTTTACGCTGGCGGCAGTGTCTACAACCCCGCCCAGGTGCTGCGCGACGATTCGGTGATCCCGTCGACCGACGCTCTCGACAAGAGGTTGAGCCGGGTCGCCGATCAGGCCTACATTGAGGTCAACATTGGGGATTTGCAGGCGATGATCGGACTGACGAGACCCGACGAGCAGGCCTCTGAGAGAGTGTGGGATCCGGATGCGATTGGCGAATCTGTCGTACAGTTTGGGAAATTGCGCGGGCAAAGGACCGGGTACGTGTACGTTGACCGAGACCGTGACCTAAAGGGGAACCGCCACGAGACCCAAGGCATCCTGACCGGCGGCGAAGTCAGAAGGGTTCCCAAGGATAAGGTGACGCTATTCCTTCTCCGAACGAAGGCCGGACGTGGAACCCAGGCTTCTTGGTGGCCTCAAATCCGATTTCCAGATGGCCAATATGGATTCGCTTTCGCGGTGTAGCCACTGGCAGCGTCTGTCACAGGTAAGATAGATGATGAACAAGCCAATTGCCATTGACCTGTTTTGCGGGGCGGGCGGCCTTTCTGAGGGGCTGCGCCAAGCCGGCTTCGACGTGGTTGGCGCCGTCGAGCTCGATGCTTTGGCGTGCCGGACATACCGGCTCAACCAGAAATATGTTACGCTCTGGGAAAATGATATTCGGCGCGTTTCGGGTGCGTCCATGCTGCGCACGCTGCAACTTCGGGCGGGTGATCTTGACCTGCTGGCGGCATGCCCGCCGTGCCAGGGCTTTTCGAGGATGCGAACCAAGAACGGCGCTAAACGGGTTCGTGACTCGCGAAATGATTTGATCTTCGACGTTTTAAGGATCATTCGGTCCACGCGGCCGAAGTCGGTGATGCTCGAAAACGTTCCTGGTCTTGCCCGGAATACGCGATTCGCCGCCTTTCGGGAAGGCCTGTCCGCCCTTGGTTATCACGTAAAATGGGAAATACTGAATACGGTCGACTTTGGAGTTCCGCAACGGAGGCGCCGACTGGTGCTCTTGGCGTCCAACGTGCAAGAACCCGCATTCGCCCCCAAAGCCGAAGTGCATTGCACGGTGCGCGAGTTTATCGGCGGTCTCACGGCGCCGGAGCAGAGCAATGATCCGCTTCATAACTATTCTGTGCAGCGGAGCGACGTAATCGTCGAAAGGATTAGGAAGATCCCTCGGAATGGCGGGAGTCGGGCAGCCCTTGGGCGCAAGAATCAGTTGCGGTGTCATAAGGGATTGGATGGTTTCAGGGATGTCTACGGACGAATGTCATGGGACAAGCCCTCGCCAACAATAACGGGCGGGTGCATCAATCCATCCAAGGGTAGATTCCTTCACCCTGACTTCGATAGATCGATCACGCTGCGCGAAGCGTCTCTGCTTCAGACGTTCCCGAAGGCCTACCACTTTCCGCTAGACAGGGGACGGTATGCGATCGCGTTGCTAATAGGAAACGCCCTCCCGCCCGAGTTTATTCGGCGTCACGCGGCAGCGCTCCTCGAGACAATTTCGCTCACAATGTGAACCTACTGACTTGAGCGCCTTTCTTGGGCAATCCGCGACGATCTGGAATACGCGAGGTATGAGAAGTGGACACGTTTGATAAGGAAACACGGTCTCGTGTGATGAGTCACGTTAGATCGCGAGGCGCCAAATCGACGGAATGGAGATTTCGATCGCTGTTGATGCGGTCGCGCGTTACTGGCTGGAGGCTCGGGCACGATACCGGACTTCCTGGGCGGCCGGACGTCGTTTTTCCAAAAGTCAGCCTAGCGATCTTTGTGGATGGCTGTTTCTGGCACGGCTGTCGCCGTTGTCGGTCGGTCCCGACGAGTAACCAGCGATTCTGGGCGGCGAAGCTGGGGAAAAATAGAAAGCGCGACCGCGAAGTGGCCAGGCAACTGCGAGCTATGCACTGGAAGGTAATGCGGGTTTGGGAGCATGAATTGCGCACAGACGAAGAGGGCGTGGTAAGAAAGCTGCGTCAGATGTTGTCGAGCGATACAAAATCTGCGGCGAATTGCGCGCTGAGGCCCGCTGGCAGATCAGCCGGGACTGGGGTGCTGCGGCTGTCGAACGTCGCCACTATGGCCGCGGAAGGAACCGAGCCTTCGACGTGGGAACGGCCGGCGAGATAGCGCAGAGTTCACTCATGGCCAATGGTTTCCAGGTATGTCCGCATCACATTACTGACCCGGCATACCCTGGCGAACTGCCAGAGGTGGTCCGCGGTGGCGGCCCGTTTTCTCCAGGCGTCGCGGAGGGCTTCGATAGCGACGTCGATACCAATCTTGTTGCGGTATTTGAAGCAATCGGCGACCGTCTTGGCGGGCGAGTAGATTTTGACGTCCACGCCGTCGATGGAGTGGTGCTCGACGCCCTCGGTAAATGCCGGCCCTGAGAGCCGCGCGATGCGGAGCGGCGGGTAATCGACTTTGGGCTTGCGGCTCACGGGCGTGATGGCCAGCCAGACTTCCCAGGGGTTCTGCGTAGTGAGGCTGTGGAACCTGAGCGCAGACAGCAGACATATGATGCCGGCCGGCACGCGGGCGCATGCCTCGGCCAGGGAGCGGTGCTCGCTGGCGGGAGAACCCGCCAGAGCATAGACGCCCCGGCCGGACCGTATCAGCACGCCGCCAGCGACGAGGCGGGCCAGGTGCCGGCGGGGTATGTCGAGGTCGCGCAGGTCGCGGGCGCGGATCAGGCCCTTGCGGCGGGCAAGTTTAACGATCTGCCGTGCCGCGCCTGCGCCGCCGCCTGCCTCAATAATCGCTGCCGTTCGCATGGCTGTACCAACCGTCTGTAATTATCGACATCTACCTGCACCTTGTACAACCTAAATTCGCGTCACGTTCCAGCGTCCATGCTCACGATCTGCCGGGTGGGCTCGCCGGCGGCAAACGCCACGGCGTCGGGGGTGAATCGGCCGGTGACGGGCCATCGCAGCGGCTCTGGCGGGCGGCCGTGCTGCCGCGTTAATGATCGACCCGGTCCGCAGCCGCCAGCGCGGTAGCGCTTGCGATCATCGCCTGAGGCGCAGATTGCGGGGAGTCCGTGGGAACAGCGGCGGTCACGACGCCGCGCGAGGCGCGGGCGTTCCGGAGGGCGCATCCGCCGACGGTGCTTTGTTGCGGAGGTAATCGTCGACGTCCGCGCGGAGTAGTTCCAGTTGGTCCACGTAGCCCTCGGCGAACACTCGGTACTGCGCCTCGTTACCAGCTCTGCTTGAAAGCTCGACGGGCCGCGGCAGGCCGGACATGCCCCGTCTGCTTCGTTCTCGCTCCTCAACGACTCTTTCGGTTGAGTCGCTTCGTCGCGACGCCTCGCATACGGGGCATTTCCGACCCGCCACAATCCCGACGAGTTTTCAGACAGAGCCTGGGGCGAACTGTCTTCGCGAGCGATTCCAGCGCGGTCTCGAGTCGCTTCATCTGCCGCCGCACGATTTCCAATTGCTCGTCGTTGACGATCATCGCATCACGCGTGCGAGTCAGACGTCGCCTCTGGCAGCAAGGTCCGATGCGCTTGTCTCAGCGGCGATGCCGACGTGGTTAGTTGTGTCCGCGACGTCGGCAATGCCAAGGTATTCTTCGATCTGGAACCTGAGTGCGTTGATCTGGTCCACATAGCTTTCGGCCATCAGGTTATAGCGAGCCACGCTTTTCGGCAGGACGTCACGCCGCAAGGAGAGCAAGGCGGTTTCCGCCAGTTCCAACTGCTTTCTTACCACGTTCAACTGGTCATCGTTCCGGATCATGGCGTTATCCTCACCAAGCCCTTTCTGCAACCGGCTGGAAGGCTGAGGGGCGGGTTGTTCCATTTGGCTGACCATCCCGCCAATTCGATTTCTCGCAGGTACTCGCGCAGCTTGCTGAATAATCGGCAACGCCGTTCCGACCGCTGAAACCGCCCAAACGCTGCCTCTACCTGGCCCAAGGTCATTTCGTGGACGCCCTCACGCAAGAGGCCGTTGGGCATCATTGCGGGGTGGGCTTCTTCCGGCACAGTTGGTTCCTTCTAATTTGTTACTAAGGGCCAGGCGCACGACCGACTGCGCCGCGAGCAAACTCAGCAGTTCATATTCGCATAGCGAAATCCAAATGGCAATGCGATCTGACAAGCGGCGAACCGACGGACTTTCCAAGTTGTAGCGAGGCACGCTTTTCGGCAGGGCGTCACGCCGCAAGGAGAGCAGGGCAGCTTCGGCGCGCTCCGACTGCTGTTTCACCAGGTTTAACTGGTCGTCGTTCTGGATCATGGTGATTGAACGACGGTCATGACGCCGCCCGAAGGGCAGGCGTTCTTGAGGGCGCGCCCGCCGCCGGAGGTTCGTTTGAGGGGGCACGGAGGTAGTATTCGATGTCGGCGCGGAGTATTTCCAGTTGGTCCACGTACCCCTCGGCGAACACACGGTACTGCGCCTCGCTCCCAGGCTCTGCCTGAAAGCTCGACGGGCCGCGGCGGGCCGGAAACGCCCCGTCTGCTTCGTTCTCGCTCCTCAACGACTCTTTCGGTTGAGTCGCTTCGTCGCGACGCCTCGCATACGGGGCATTTCCGACCCG
>Ga0182024_10017747_pt1 | contig 13319 bp, 9 predicted proteins | sample P32metaG_FD_120480 | JGI IMG/M metagenome (GOLD analysis project Ga0182024, IMG submission 120480) | Permafrost microbial communities from Stordalen Mire, Sweden - P3-2 metaG (Illumina Assembly) | ecosystem: Environmental > Terrestrial > Soil > Wetlands > Permafrost | place: Sweden: Stordalen...
TCTATCCGGTCGAAGAGGTGGACGCGCTGCCCCACGGAGAACTCGGCGAGGGCGCGGACATCGAGCGCAGCCAGGCCGACATGGAGGACCGTCTCGATGCGGCACACCATCAGTGGATTACCGCCCGAATGCCCTTCGGACTGCTCTGGATCACTGTCGACCAGGCACAGGAGCTGCGCAGGACTCATGGACGCGACGCCTGTGAGGCGATGTTGCGGACGGTCGAACAGACACTAGTGCGCCAGATGAGGCCTGCCGAAATCCTCGGTCGGTGGGGCAACAACGAGTTTCTCGTGTTAGCCCACGAGCGAACCTCCGCGCTTCTCGTCGAACATGGACGGCGCCTCGCCGGCCTGGCGCGGACCGCGGACTTCCGCTGGTGGGGTGATCGTGTCGGCCTCACCGTCAGCATCGGAGCAAGTCATGCGACTGACGGAGACACCCTGCAGTCTCTCTTGAACCGTGCACGCCACGCAATGCATTGCAGTGCCTATGCCGGCGGCAACCAGGTAACTGAAGCAAGGGAAAGTTAATGCTCCCAATCATTGGAATCGTTGTCGTCTTCGGAGCTGTGATTGCCGGATTCCTGATGGAGAAGGGACACCTTCTCGTCCTTGTCCAGCCGTCAGAACTGGTGACCATCGCCGGCGCCGCCCTCGGAACTTTGCTCATCGCAAATCCCGTCCACATTCTCAAAGCGATGCTCGCAGGCATCGCCGGCGCCCTTAGGCCTTCGCGATTCAGCCGATCGCGATACCTGGACACGCTGAAGATGATGTTCGAACTCTGCAACAAGGTCCGCAAGAAGGGGCTGATCGGAATCGAAGACGACGTCGAGAAGCCCGCTGATAGCGAGATATTCAAGCGATATCCCGCCTTTCTAGAAGACCACCACGCCAAGGCCTTCGTATGCTATACGATGCGCACCGCCATCACGGGTGGCGTCGAGCCCTTCGACATGGACCAGATGATGGAACTCGACATGGAGGTCGCCCACCATGAAGTCATGATGCCGGTCAATTCGTTGACGACCGTGGCCGATGCTCTGCCTGGACTGGGCATCGTCGCGGCCGTGCTCGGCGTGGTTATCACCATGGGCTCGCTGGGCGGGCCGCCCGAAGAGATTGGCAAGAAAGTCGCCGCCGCGCTGGTCGGTACCTTCCTCGGAATCCTCCTCTGCTACGGCCTGGTCGGGCCGCTCGCATCCAACATGAGCAAAGATGCCGACGCGCAGAACTCCTACCTCCACGTCATTCGGGTGGTCATTCTCGCCTTCCTGAAGGGACTCGCCCCGATACTTGCCGTCGAGATGGGACGTCGCGCGATCCCCGAGAACGTTCGTCCCACCTTCGACGAGATGGAGACGGCATGCAAGCGGCCCGCGGCAGCCGAAGCTCCCGCCGCCGACCCCGCCGCCGACCCCGCCCCAGCCACCCAGCCTGCCGATGGCAGCGCAGCCTAGAGACCGCATATGGCAGCCAGCGCCAAGCCCGTACGGCCGATCATCGTCATCAAGAAAAAGGTCTCGCACGGCGGCCATCACGGAGGCGCATGGAAGGTGGCCTACGCGGACTTCGTCACTGCCATGATGTCTCTCTTCATCGTCCTGTGGCTGCTCAATACCTCGCCTCAGATCAAGAAGGCCGTCGCTGGATACTTCAACGATCCCATGAGCAGCGGCAAACAGACAGGCACCCTCAACCTCGGCTCCGGTGAGAGCATCTCCATCGACAGGCAGAATGTCGAAAAACTCAAGCAGGAGATCGAGAAAGCCATCCTCAAGCAAGCCGACCTTACCAAGCTCTCCAAGCAGATCGACATCACCGTCACCGGAGAAGGCCTCAAGATCGACCTGATCGAGGACCGGGGCGGAACCTTCTTTGAGAGTGGCAGCCCCAAGCTCAGCGAGAACGGCGTAGCCCTCCTCAACCTGCTTGCAGCCCAACTCAAAGTCCTGCCCAACCGTCTCCTCATCGAGGGCCATACCGACGCTCAGGCCTACTCCAGCGACACCGGCTACACCAACTGGGAACTATCCTCGGACCGCGCCAACTCCGCGCGCCGCCTCCTGCAGCAGGGTGGCATCGGCACAAACCAGATCTCCCAGGTGCGCGGCTACGCGGATCAGATGCTACGCGTCCCATCCAACCCCCTCGACCCGTCGAACCGGAGAATCTCCCTGATCGTCCAATGGCGGGATGCGGCATCCCTCCCGGCCGGCACGAGCCAGCCTCTCCCCGGCGGCGCCCCCTCCATAATCCCGGCTCGACCGGATGCCGCCGAGAACACACCCCAGCCCAGCGCCGGCGCGGTTGCCCCACCATCTCCCGCATCAGCCCCTCCGGTGCCACAGTCAGCCACACCAGCACTCTCCAAACCTGCCCACAAACCTGCCTGGATCGCCCGGGTCGGCAGTCTGCTCCCAGGCAGACCAAAATAGTCGGCTACACGCCCGATAAACCCGCCCCCCAAAGCCGGACAACGCCTTGAAAACCCAACGCATCGTACGCTGGTTACTCCCCAATGATCGGCTTTACAACCCCAGTGGCATTCGGAGTCTTTTGCAGTTTTGGTTTCCTTTGAGCGACACCAGGCGCAGTCGGTTTCGCCTTGTCCCCAAGTCGGAGTGCACATGCCTCAGCCAGCTTCCCTCCTTCACCGACGGATTAACACGTCGGTTGTGCGAAGAACAGCTTCCCTGCGCGGCGTCCGCCTCCATCGCGCAGATAAAATGCACCGCCCTCCAGGACTCCTCCCACGAGGCTTGCTCTGGCTGGCCGGAATCTTTTTGTGTCTCTACCCGGCCCTATCCCTCCATGCCAGCTCCGCCGGTTCTCAAGGTACGTTCGACACTCCGCCCCCCGCTGAACTCAAGTCTCTCTCGCTGGAACAGCTTGGCAACCTCAAGGTCACCACCCAGTCCAAAGAGCCCATCGAGATGTGGGATACGCCATCGGCTGTCTATGTCCTCACCCAGGAAGACATTCGCCGCTCCGGGGCGGCCACCCTTCCCAACGTCCTGCGAACCGTCCCCGGCCTGGAGGTCGCCGAACTGCAGGGCAACCAGTGGGCCGTAGGAATCAGGGGATTCAACGGCCCCTACTCAAAGGACATCCTGGTGCTCATCGACGGCCGAAGTGTATACACGGAACTCTTCGAGGGCGTCTATTGGGATGTTCAGGACGTCCTGCTCGACGACATCGACCGCATCGAGATCATACGCGGTCCCGGTGGCACCATCTGGGGTGCAAACGCTGTAAACGGCGTCATCAACATCATCACCAAGCACGCCGTAGACACCCAGGGAACCCTCGTCAGCGCCAACTCCGGCTATGTTGACCGCTTCTTCGGCAGCGTGCGCCAGGGCTTCAAATCCAGTGACTCGCTCCAACTCCGCGTCTTCGCCAAGGGCTTTGTGCGCGAAGACGAGCAGAATCCCAACTACGATCCCTACGACCGATGGCATCTCGCTCACGGCGGAATTCGTGCCGACTGGAATCTCGACCAGCACAACACCCTCACCGCGCAGGCCGACATCTACCGCGGCACGTCCGGCCAGGCCGTCAGCATCGGCAGCTACTCGCCGCTCAAACAGCTTGTCTTTGACGACACCTTCAATGTCTCCGGCGGAGACCTCGTCCTCACTTGGGAGCACAGCTATACCGGCGGATCGAACAGCCATGCAGAAGCCTACTTCGACCGCACCAACCGCCAGGGCCAGGAGTTCGGTGAAACCCGAAGCACCGTCGACCTCGACTTCATCAATCATCTAGCTATGCTGCCCCGGCAGGATCTCATCTGGGGCGCGGGCGCCCGCTTGAGCCCCAGCTACTTCATCCAGACGCAGCCAACCGTCGACTTCGAGCCCCATCAGGAGACCGACTACATCTATAGTTCCTTCCTGCAGGACGCCTTCAGCCTGGTGCCCAATCACCTCCACCTCACCTTGGGCTCCAAGTTTGAGGACAACAACTACACCGGCTTCGAGATACAACCCAGCGCCCGCATGCGCTGGAATATTGTGCCGCACGCCATGCTGTGGGGCTCCATCTCGCGCGCCGTCCGCACCCCCGGCCGTCTCGATCGCGACCTGCAACTCACCGATGTCGACATTGTGTCCGCCGTCGGCCCCCCTGTGCTCGCCCGCGTCCAGGGCAATCCCGCGTTCGAGTCCGAGATCCTGATCGGCTACGAAGCCGGCTATCGCCAGCTACTCACGCCCCGGCTCTATGCCGATGTCGCCGCGTTCCACAACCAGTACGATGACCTGGAGAGCTACGGCCCGAGAACCCTCTCTCACATCACGATGCCAGTGACCGCCACGTTGCTGACGATCCCATACGTCAATGGCGTAAAGGGCGTCACCGACGGCGTCGAGATCGCTCCTGACTGGAAGCCGACCAACTGGTGGGAACTGAAGGGTAACTTCTCCCATGTCCACATCAACGTCCGCTCCAAACCCGGGCTCCCCGACCCCACCACTGTTGCCAGCGACGAAGGGTCGAGCCCCCACCGCACCGCCACGCTGCAGTCGCTGCTCAATCTTCCCCACACCACGGAGTTCGATCTCACCTATCGGTTCGTCAGCGCTCTGCCGGCGCAGAAAGTCCAGAGCTACCAGACCATGGATGTGCACGCGAGCTGGTCGCCCATCAAATCGGTCCGGATCAGCGTCGCCGGACACAATCTCCTGCAGCCGCATCATCACGAGTTCGAGGGCGATAATGGCTATCCGGTCGGCATACGCCGCAGCGTCGACGCAGGAATAACCTGGACCAGGTAATCAGGGGGGAGGGTCAAAGATCTTCATGCACATGTGCCTCCAACCCGCCCGGAACTCCCGTTCATGGCAGCGACGGGTGAGGATTGTCCTGGGCAGCGCGCTCTTGCTCGCGTTCTGTGTCACTTGCTCCGCGCAGTCTCAATTGGCGCGGTCGGATGTCGAGGCCGCGTACCTCTATGATTTCGGAAAATTTGTCGAGTGGCCCCCGCAGCCGGAATTGAATTCCGCGCCGTTCACCATCTGCATCCTGGGCAAAGACGACTTCGGACGGACCCTCGACTCGCTCATCGCGAATGAAGTGATGCGTGGGCGCACCATCGTAGCTAAACGAATGCCCACACTCGCCAATTCCGAAACCTGCCAGATCCTCTACGTCGGGGCCTCTGAGCAGCCCCGCATGACCCAGGATCTCGATGCTCTCAAGGACAAACCAATCCTGACGGTCAGTAGCCTCGCCGGATTCATGGATCATGGCGGCATGATCCAGTTTGTCCTCGCAGACAACCGAGTCCGCTTCGAGGTCAACCTCACTTCGGCGGCACGGTGCCATCTCACGCTCAGCGCAGAGCTCTTGAAGGTGGCCGTCTACGTCAACTCCAAGCCATCGCCGGAGGGGCAACCATGAACGCGCCCCGTCCCAAGTCGATCGCCGCCAGGCTCTCCTGGATGAATGTACTGGTCAGCGGAATTGCTCTGTCGCTGGCCTATGTCTCCTTCCTCGCTTACAACCTCGTCACCTCCCGTCAAGCCGCCATCGACAATCTGACCTCAGAAGCTCAAATCATCGGCGCAAACAGTGTCTCTGCGATCGTCTTCAATCTCCCGGCTTCCGCCCAGACCACTCTCTCCGCGCTCAGCAACTCCAGCGACGTCGTCGCGGCGGCAATCTACACCCAGTCGGGAGAGCTCTTCGCCGAGTATCCCGCAACCGGCAGCACACCGATCCAGCCGCTGCCCTTGCCCCCAGGCGCAACCCGCGCCAGTTGGCGGAGCGGGATCGATGTCATGGTCGCCACACAGGTTTTCTTCGACAGAAAGCCGGTCGGCACCGTCTACATCCAGGCGCACCTGAACAACCTGCGCCAACAGGCAACTCGATACGCCGCAATTACCGGCGCAATTCTGCTCCTCTGCCTCGGAGTGGCTCTGCTCGTCGGCACGGTCTTCCGCAGGCTCCTGTCTCAGCCCATCGTCTCCCTCGCGCGCACAGCACGCCTCGTCTCGCGCTACAGAGACTACTCGCTGCGCTTCCAACCCACCGAAAGCTACAACGAACTGCAGTCACTCACCGAGGCCTTCAACGAGATGCTGGCCGAAATCCAGCAACGCGACGCCGCCCTCGAGCAGGCCAGAAACGAACTGGAGCTTCGCGTCGAAGAGCGCACCGCCGAGCTCCTCGCAGCCAATCGAGAACTCGAAGCCTTCTCCTACACCGTCGCCCACGATCTCCGCGGCCCGCTCGAGATCATCAGCAATATCTGTTACCTCCTGCAGAACCACGACCCGGCCACACCCACAAACGCCAACGATCCCATGCTCGACCGCCTTGGCGCATCCGTCGCCGAGATGTCCAACATCATCGACGACCTGCTCAACCTGTCGCGCGCCACCAGCGCCGGATTGCATCGCAAGCAGTTGGACCTCAGTGCCCTGGCCATCTCCATCCTGGAAGATCTCGCCACCGCGCATCCCGAGCGCAACGTCAAGACCGCCGTCCAGCTAGGCTGTCACGCCAACGCCGATAAAGGCCTCATGCAGATCGTCCTGCAGAATCTGCTGCGCAATGCGTGGAAGTTCACCTCGCGAACAGCGTCCGCGGAAATCGAGTTCGGCTGCAAACAAAACGGCCCCGAAACGATCTACTTCGTCCGCGACAACGGCGCCGGATTCGACCAGCGCATGGCAAGCCGTCTCTTCAAACCCTTCCAGAGGCTCCACGCCGAAAGCGACTTCTCAGGTACCGGCATCGGCCTCGCAACCGTCCAGAGAATTGTCGCCCGCCACGACGGAAAGATCTGGGCGACAGGCGAGGTTGGAAAGGGAGCAGTCTTCCGCTTCACCCTCGGCCCCCCAACCACTTGAAGCCGACCCATCGCCAAGAGCAGTTCAACGCAGGTATCCTATAGACTAGTATGGCGACCACGCCCACCGCGTCGGCAAGACGCCGCCACATCGACGTGCGGGGAATCGTGCAGGGAGTGGGGTTTCGCCCGTTCGTCTACAAACTCGCGAAGTCGCTCGGCCTCACAGGCTACGTCTTCAATTCATCCTCCGGCGTAACCATCGAGATCGAAGGCGACGAACCCGCCCTCAACACATTCATCGAGACGCTGCGCTCCAGCCCGCCCCAGCTTTCAGCCATCTCCACAGTCTTCGTCTCCGAAATTGACCCGCACGGTGACACCGGCTTTGTCATCCGCGAGAGCCACGAAGAGCTCGGCGGCTTCTCCCTCATCTCCCCCGACGCAGGCACCTGCGACGCCTGCTGGAGCGACTTTGGCGATCCCGCAAACCGCCGCTACGGCTACCCCTTCACCAACTGCACCCACTGCGGCCCGCGCTACACCATCATCCAGGACATTCCCTACGACCGCGCCACCACCACCATGGCCGGCTTCACCATGTGCCCTGCCTGCGCGGCGGAGTATGCCGACCCCAACGACCGCCGCTTCCACGCGCAGCCGAATGCCTGCAGCGTCTGCGGCCCATCCCTCGAACTCATCCCTCACGGTACGCCGCTATCCGCCTGCACATTCTCAAACAAGGATTCCCTCACCACCATCCGCAAAGCCCGAGCACTCCTCCGCACCGGAAGCATCCTCGCAGTGAAAGGCCTGGGCGGTTTTCTCCTCGCCTGCGACGCCGCCAACGAAACCGCCGTCGCAGAACTCCGCCGCCGCAAGCGCCGCTCCGACAAACCCTTCGCCCTCATGGCCCGCGACGTCGCCGCCGTACGCACCATCTGCGAAGTCTCCGCCGAGGACGAATCCGCGCTGCTCAACGTACGCCGCCCCATCGTAGTCCTGCCTCGCCTTCCCGACGCCGACGTCTGCGCCTCCGTCGCTCCCGGCAACGACACGCTCGGCGCCATGCTCCCTTACACCCCGCTTCACTACCTGCTCTTCAGCGACTCGCCCGGCACGCCATCCGAGTTCACCTCGCTGGTGATGACCAGCGGCAACCTCAGCGAGGAACCCATCGTCGTCTCCAACCCCGAGGCTCTCCGCCAACTCGACGGCGTCGCCGACTGGTTCCTCCTGCACAACCGCGACATTGCCATGCGCGTCGACGACTCGGTCGTCCGCACCTTCGAAGGCCGCGAACGAGTTCTGCGCCGCTCCCGCGGTTTCGTTCCCCAAACCATCGACCTTGGTATCGAGCTCGACGAAGTGCTCGCCTTTGGCGGCGAACTCAAGAACACCTTCTGCCTCACCAAGGGCCGCTACGCCATTCTCAGCCAGCACATCGGCGACCTTGAAAACTATGAAACCATGCAGTTCTTTCAGGAGACGCTCGCCCGCCTCCAGCATCTCTTCCGTGTCTCACTGCGCGCCGTCGCCTACGACCTCCATCCCGGCTACTGGAGCACCCGCATGGCGCTTGCCTCGCCCATCCAGCCAAAGTTCGCCGTGCAGCATCACCACGCCCACATCGCCAGTTGCATGGCAGAGAATCATCTCGACGGCCAGGTCATCGGCGTCGCCTTCGACGGCACCGGCTTCGGCACCGACGGCAAGATCTGGGGCGGAGAAATCCTCGTCGCCAGCCTCGCCGAATTCACCCGCCGCGCCCACCTGCGCTACGTCCCGCTGCCCGGCGGAGACGCCGCAGTCCGCCAGCCCTGGCGCATGGCCCTGAGCTACCTCCGCGACGCCTTCGGTACTGAAATCCCGGCCAACCTCACACGTTTCCCCGGCGTCGCGCCCAAACAGATCGAACTGGTCGACACCATGCTCGCCCGCAACATCCAAACGGTCGAAACCTCGTCCTGCGGCCGCCTCTTCGACGCCGTAGCCGCAATCCTCGGAATCGCTTCCGAGGTCACCTTCGAAGGACAGGCCGCCATCGCGGCTGAAACCGCCGCCATCCGCGCAAGCCACCACCCCACCGCCAGCCACTATCCCTTCGAGATCGAGACCCCCGAAACCGCCGAGCCCCTCATCCTCGACCTCCGCGAAACCATCCGCGCCATCGCCAATGACGCCGCGCAGAACAAGCCAGTCGAGGAGGTATCCGCCAAATTCCACCATACGTTGGCCATGGCCATCGTTCAGACCTGCATTCGCATCCGAGAAACCGACGGACTGGACCGCATCTGCCTCAGCGGCGGAACCTTCCAGAATCTTTTCCTGCTGGAGCGTACGATGGTTGAGTTGCGACTTCTCGGCTTCACCGTATTCCTGCACGCACAGGTTCCCGCAAACGACGGCGGCATCGCTCTTGGGCAGGCGGTCGTCGCAAGCGCCCTCATGCAGCGCGACAGGTAACAAGGAGGCTCTATGTGTCTGGCAATTCCGGGCAAGGTAGTCGAAACGTACGACCAGGGCGGCCTGCGCATGGCTAAGGTGCAGTTCGGCGGCATCACGCGCGAGGCCTGCCTCGAGTATCTGCCAGACACGCAGACCGGAGAATATGTCCTCGTACACGTCGGCTTCGCCATCACCAAGGTCGACGAAGTGGAGGCCGAACGCACCTACCAGGCCCTGATGGAACTCGATCAACTGAACGAACTGGAGTCGCCCGTAGTAGAAGAGTTGGACGAGATCGAAGCCGCAAAACAAGCGACCACGAGCAGATTCATCAAGGCGAGGAACGGCCATGAAATATCTTGACGAGTATCGCGACGGCGACGTCGCCACCAAAATCGTAGCCGAGATGCGCCGCATCCAAACTCAGCCCTGGGTCCTCATGGAAGTCTGCGGCGGCCAAACCCACTCCATCGTCAAAAACGGTCTCGACCAGCTTCTGCCGCCCGGCGTGGAACTCGTGCACGGCCCCGGCTGCCCGGTCTGCGTCACGCCGCTGGAGATGATCGACAAGGCCCACGCTATCGCGCGCCTTCCCGGCGTCATCTTCTGCTCCTTCGGCGACATGCTGCGCGTGCCCGGCTCCGATGGCGATCTCTTCACCATCAAGTCCAACGGCGGCGATGTCCGCATCGTCTACTCGCCGCTCGACTGCCTCAAGATCGCCCGCGCCAACCCTGACAAGCAGATCGTCTTCTTCGCCATCGGCTTCGAAACCACCGCCCCCGCCAACGCCATGCTCGCGTGGCGAGCCCGCGAAGAGAACATGACCAACGTCTCGCTGCTCGTCTCGCACGTGCTCGTCCCGCCCGCGCTCGAGGCCATCCTCGCCTCGCCGGAAAATCGCGTGCAGGGCTTCCTCGGTCCCGGCCACGTCTGCGCCGTCATGGGCTATAGCGAATACCTTCCCATCAGCGCGCGCTATAAAGTACCCATCGTCATCACCGGCTTCGAGCCCCTCGACATCCTGCAAGGCGTGCTGATGACCATCCAGCAACTCGAAGAGAACCGCGCCGTAGTCGAGAATCAATACTCCCGCGTGCTCGACCAAGTGGGCAATCTACCCGCACAAAAACTGGTCGGCAAAGTCTTCGAGGTATCCGACCGTAAATGGCGCGGCATCGGCAACATTCCCCGCAGCGGCTACCGCCTGCGCGAGGAGTTCGCCGTGCACGACGCGGAAAAAATCTTCGACGTCGCCGAGATCGCCACGCTCGAGCCCGCCATCTGCATCAGCGGCGAGATCTTGCGCGGCATCAAGAAGCCCCATGATTGCCCCGCTTTCGGCACGCTGTGCAATCCGCAGCACCCGCTCGGCGCCACCATGGTCTCTGCCGAGGGCGCCTGCGCCGCATACTACGCCTACGGACGCCACCTCAAGCCGCAAGGCAAAGACGCGCAACATCAGATCGCCGATCCCGTGCACGCCACTGGAGGAAGTGCGTAAGCCGATGCCAACCTCAAGGGACACCGAAATAGAGAACCAGGAGGAAGCGGAGACGCCCGTCTCTGCGCTCTTCGGCTCCTGCCCCATCCCGATCTTCGAGCACAAGCAAATCGTGCTCGGCCACGGCAGCGGCGGCAAGCTCACCGCCGACCTCATTGACAAAATCTTCCTGCCCGCCTTCCGCAATCCAATTCTGGATAAGCTCGACGATCAGGCCGTCGTCACCATCAACGGCGCGCGTCTCGCCTTCACCACTGACTCCTTCGTCGTCACACCCATCTTCTTTCCCGGCGGCGACATCGGCCGCCTCGCCGTCCACGGCACCGTCAACGACCTCGCCATGTCCGGCGCGCGCCCCCTCTATCTCTCCGCTGCCTTCATCCTCGAGGAAGGCCTGCCCGTCGACGACCTCCGTCGCATCGTCGAATCCATGCGCGCCTCAGCCGCCGACGCCGGCGTTCAATTCGTCACCGGAGACACCAAGGTCGTCGACCGCGGCAAGGGTGACCAGATCTTCATCACCACCACCGGCATCGGCGTCATCGAGCCCGGCATCAACATCTCCGCTGACCGCGCCCGCCCCGGCGACGCCGTCCTGCTCAGCGGCTACATTGGCGACCACGGCATGGCCATCATGTCCCAGCGCGAGGGCCTGGAATTTGAAGGCACCATCGAGAGCGACTGCGCCTCCCTGAACGGCCTCGTCGCGGCGATGCTGGCAACTCCCTCCCCCACCGCCCCGGACTTCATCCACTGCCTGCGCGACCCCACCCGCGGCGGCGCAGCAACCACTCTCAACGAAATCTCCAAGCGCGCCAACGTCGGCATGCTCCTCAACGAGCGCGCCATTCCCGTCCGCGAATCCGTCAAAGGCGCCTGCGAAGTCCTCGGCCTCGACCCCCTCTACGTCGCTAACGAAGGCAAACTCCTCGCCATCGTCCGCCCCGACATGGCCGAAGCCGTCCTCGCCCAGATGCGCGCTCACCCGCTCGGCCACGACGCCGCCCGCATCGGCGAAGTTGTCCCTGACCACCCCGGCATGGTCCTGATGAAAACTGAAATCGGTGGCACTCGCGTTCTCGACGTAATGTTCGGCGAACAACTCCCCCGCATCTGCTAGCGAGATTCCCGGCGCACGGCGCTCATAGGAAGCCGCACCTCCGCAAGTTGTCATTCTGAGCCGCAGGCGAAGAATCCCCGCATCTGTGCCGCCACAAATTTGCCTCGTAACCACAAATTTGGGAAGAGTCAGAATCTCTGTCGCTGTTTCGACCCACTCACCCGGCTCCCAGCGCCGCCACCCGCCGTGCCTTCACATGCACCACCCCATCCTGATTCTGCAGCACCCCCTCCACCCGCAGAAACTTGCTCCTCACCACCGTCATCCGCTCCCGCTCATACAAATCCGGCGTAACAATCACATTCGCAATCCCCGTCTCATCCTCCATCGAAAGAAAAATAAATCCCTTCGCCGTCCCCGGCCTCTGCCGCGCAATCACGCACCCAGCCGCGCGCACAAATTCCCCATCCTTGCGCCCGCGCAGTTCCTCAGCGGACAGCACTCCCTCGCGCCGCAACGTATCTCGCCGGTAGTGCATCGGATGTCTCCCAACGGTCAGCCCAGTCCCCGCATAATCCGCCACGATGCGCTCCTCCGTATTCATAGCCTGCAGCGGCAGCGACTCCGAATCCTCCCTTAGCCACGCACTGTTCTGCCGCAGCAATGGCCCCTCCATCTTCCCGGCTCGCTCCACCTGCCACAGCGCATCCCGCCGATGCTCAATCCCATCCAGCGAATTCAAAGCCCCCACTCGCGCCAGCAGCGTCAGTTCCTTGCGATTCAGCACTGGCACCCGCAGCGCCAAATCCTCCGCCGACTCAAACCGCCCACTCACAGCCCGCGCCTCCACCAGCGCCTCTGCCGCCACCTTCCGCAAACCCTTCCCATACCCCAGCCCCATCCGCACGCTCAGCGACCCATCCACCTCATGCTCAATCGTGCAACTCCACTCCGACACCTGCACATCGATCGGCCTCACCCGCAGCCCATGCCGCTGTGCATCCTTCACCAGCACCGCCGGCATATAAAACCCCATCGGCTGATTGTTCAGAATCGCCGCGGTAAACGCCGCCAGGTATTTCACCTTCAAATACGCCGACGCATACGCAATCAGCGCAAAGCTCGCCGCATGCGACTCCGGAAATCCATACAGCGCAAACGAGCTGATATTCTCCACAATCGTGTCCTGCACCGCCACGCCGATCCTATTCGCCGTCATCCCCACCCGCAGCTTCGCTTCCAGGTTTTTCATCCTCTCCCACGACCGCCGCATCCCCACAGCCCTCCGCAACTCCTCTGCCTCCGCACCGGAAAAATTCGCCACCGTCATCGCAATCCGCAGCAATTGCTCTTGAAACAACGGCACCCCCAGCGTCCGCCGCAGCACCGGCTCGAGCGATGGATGCGGATAGCTCACCTCTTCCTTCCCCTGCCGCCGCCGCATATACGGATGCATCATCTTCCCCACAATCGGGCCCGGCCGGATGATCGCCACCTGCACCA